>Ga0265299_10001179_pt1 | contig 30887 bp, 22 predicted proteins | sample AusTroGonzalo_MG_4_FD_193485 | JGI IMG/M metagenome (GOLD analysis project Ga0265299, IMG submission 193485) | Bovine rumen microbial communities from tropical cattle in Woodstock, Queensland, Australia - Gonzalo_02 | ecosystem: Host-associated > Mammals > Digestive system > Stomach > Rumen ... | reverse complement strand
CTTCGAGAACTGAAGCCGGTACGACCAACATGGGCTTGGATGCTAGCCAGTTTGTCAACCACAATACTGACTTCGCCCATGTGACCTTCAATGTGACCGACGGTTACCAGACCATCTCGCCGCTTAACGTGGCCGTGGAGATTGTGGGTAATCATAACACGGCCAGCTATGATGGCCAAGCCCACACCGTGAGCGGCTATACTGCCAATACTATCAACCCCTTGTACAATGTGACGAACAGCATCAGTTTCAGCGGCACCGCTAGTGTTAGCAGAACCGACGCTGGTACCAGCTATATGGGTTTGGATGCCCTTCACTTCACGAACACGAACTCGAACTTCAACGTGACCTTCACGGTGATTGACGGTTATCAGACCATCAATCCGATCAACGTGACGGTGAACGTTGTGGGTAACCACAACAGCACGGTGTATGACGGCAACGCCCATACGGTGAACGGCTATACCGCCACTGCCACCAACACCCTGTATGACGTGAACAGCAGCATTAGCTTCAGCGGCACGGCTAGTGCTTCAAGAACCGATGTAGGTACGACGAATATGGGCTTGCGAGCCAACCAGTTTGCAAATACCAACAGCAACTTCGGCACGGTGACCTTCAATGTGACCGACGGTTACCAGACGATTACCCCGCTGGATGTCATCGTGACGGTGGTGGGTGCTTACGACACCGTGGAATACGACGGCAGCCAGCATACGGTGAGCGGCTTTACCGCCACTGCCAACACCCCGCTGTTTGACGCCTCTACTGTTTACTATACCTTCATGGGTATAAGCTATACCCCAAGCGCTTCCAGAACCGATGTGGGTACCACGACCACGAACTTGTATGCAAGCCGATTCAGACACAACAACCAGAGCTCGAACTTTGGTACGGTGAGCTACCAGGTGACCAATGGTTGTTACATCACCATTATACCGAGACCTGTGACGGTGACGATTGTGGGTAACCACGACAGCACGGTATATGACGGCAACAGCCATAACGTAAGTAATTATACAATCAGCGCGAATGTGAGCCAGTATCGTGTCACAGGCGGCAATTCGGCTGACTATAGATTCAACGGCACGGCCAGTGCTTCGAGAACCAATGCCGGTACCACCTACATGGGCTTGAACGCCAGCCAGTTTACGAACAGGAACAACAATTATGATGCAACCTTTGAGGTGACCGACGGTTACCAGACCATTACACCGCTGGATGTGACCGTAGACATTGTGGGTAACCACAACACCACGAACTATGACGGTAACGCCCATACGGTGAGCGGCTATACGGCTACCCCCAGCAGCAGCCTGTATAATGTGACCACCAGCATCCACTTCAGCGGCACGGCCAGCGCCACCAGAACCGATGCAGGTACTACCTATATGGGTCTGGATGCCCTTCATTTCTCGAACACCAACATCAACTTCGGCACGGTGACCTTCAATGTGACCGACGGTTATCAGACCATCAATCCAATCAACGTCAATGTGACGATTGTGGGTAACCACAGCAGTGAGGTCTATGACGGTAACGAGCATGTGGTGAGCGGCTATACCGCCACTGCCAGCAGCAACCTGTATGATGTGGCCCACGACTTTACCTTCAGCGGTGTGGATACGGCCCGTAGAACTGTGGTGGGTACTACCAACATGGGATTGGCAGCCGCTCAGTTTGCCAACACGAACAGCAACTTTGCTACGGTGAACTTCAACGTGACCGATGGTTACCAGACGATAACCCCGCTGGATGTCATTGTGACGATTGAGGGTAACAAAGACACGGCCGCCTACGACGGCGCCGAGCATACTGTGACGGGCTATGTGGCCAGCGCCAACACCCCGCTGTATGATGTGGCCCACGACTTTAACTTCAGTGGCAATGCCAGCGCTAGCCGAACTGAAAAGGGTACTACGCCTATGAACCTGACAGCAGGACAGTTTACCAACACCAACACGAACTTCGGCACGGTGACCTTCAACATAAACGACGGTTACCAGATGATTGCCCCGGTGAACGTGATCGTGACAGTGGTGGGTAACAAAGACACGGTGGAATACGATGGAGCGGAACACGGCGTGAGCGGTTATACCATCACGGCCAGCAACCCGCTGTATAGCGTTGCCAGCAATGTCAGCTTCAGCGGCAGCGCCACCGCCGCCAGCACAGCAGCCGGTACTACCTATATGGGCTTGACCGCCGCTCAGTTTACCGACAGCGGTAATGCCAACTTCGACACGGTGACCTTCGCGGTGACCGACGGCTGGCTGACGATTACACCGAAGACCGGTGTGGTGGTCACCATTACCGAACATGCCGATACGGCAATGTATGACGGCCACCCGCACAGCGTCAGTGGCTACGACATGACGGTCAACGACGTGTTGTATAGCCTGAGCAACGTAAGCCATAGCTATTCGACCGCCGACACCATCATGACTGCCACCCTGGCTGGTAATCATCCTTCGACCCTGACTCCGGAGATGTTCAGCAACACCAACCCGAACTTTGACACGGTGACCTTCGACATTGTGCGCAGAGGTATGAATATCACCAAGAACAACAAGGCCATTGTGATTACCTCGGGCAACAGCGTGTTTGACTACGACGGACAGCCCCATACCTATCCGAGCTACACCGCCAGCTACGACGGTGTTGAGCTGAGCCGACTGGCCAGCGACAGCACGAAGTTTGAGCTGCCCACCGGCGATGTGCTGAGCGTGACCAATGCAGCACAAATCACCTATTATGTGGACGACTTCTCACACAACAACACCTTCAGCTATGAGATTGAGAACGGAGACAGCTATGATGCTGCCGCTGTCAGCTCCAACTACGGTACGATCAGCATCAACGCCATGTCGTATCCGTTGAAGATAGAGTCGAAGGGCGCTTCCTATACTTACGACGGCTATGCACATTTCTACAAGCAGTACAGGGTGACCTTTGCCGGCGACACCATCCCTGCTGCCAACATTGAGCATGATACCGTGTTTACACTGCCTACTGGCGACAGGCTGACCATTACCAGTGCCCCAGGCATCAGATATGTGGGCACGATGGCCAATACCTTTACCTACACCCTTGAACACGATATCCAGTATATCGGCGTACGTGACACGGTGGTGGATACCCTGCGCATGGCACCCAATCCGGCTGTCATCACCATTACGGCCAACAGCGCTTCCAAGCTGTTTGACGGCACGCCGCTGACCGCCCCGGGCTATACTTACACCCCCGCCGGCACCATTGCCCAAGGCGACAGCCTGGTAGTGGTTACCTCGGGTTCGATTACCAATGTGGGTCAGACCGAGAATGTGGTGGTGGACTACAAGGTTTACCGCAACGAAGGCCTCAACAGCTTGATGTTACGCGGTCTGCGCAGCTTGACGGCCACTCCACCAGCAGGTTATACCAAGGATGTGACCGACTGCTATACTTTCGCCACCTCGACAGTCAACGGTGTACTGAGCGTTTATGAAACCCTGGAGGTTACGGCCAATGTGACCAGCGAACCTCTTTGCCCGGGTGTGGACGAAGGCTCGGTGACCATTACCATGGCTGGCGGCGCTATTCCGGAATATGACTACAATATTGTGGGCATCAACACAGCGGATGTGTATGCAGGAACCTGTGACGGCACCCTCAACCTCTCGTCGTTGAAGATTGACGTTTATACCGTAACGGTTACCGAATCGCTGGGCAACACGGCAAGCATCAACTTTGAGATTGCTGCCCGCCCGGTTATCAGTCTGGCTAATTCGACCCTGACCTGTCCCGCTATGGTGGATGACACCATTCGTGGTTCAGGATGCCGTAAGCTGATTGTCGACCTCGGCACTCCGACCTTCACTACTACCACCGGCATCCCGATGTCGGAAATCACCATCACCAACAACGCTCCCGCCGACCACCTCTATCCTGTGGGTGAGACCGTGGTGAAATGGGTGGCCAAGAGCCTGTGTGGCGACAGCATCAGCTGCGAGCAGGTAGTGAAGGTATCGTTTATGGAATGTCCGAATGCCGTTGACTATGAAGGCAACAGCTATCCGTCAGTCCGTCTGGGCAGCGGTTGCAGATGCTGGACCACCGAGAACCTGAAATCGACCCTGTACAGCGACGGCCGTCCTGTGGAGGATGTGATGGATTACTATTCGGATGAGTATCCCAACACGACAGAGAACGTGAGCATCTTCGGCCACCTCTACAGCTGGTATGCCGCTGCCGACACCTCGGTGCATACGGTTGCCGAGATTGAGGACCTGTATGCCCACGGTCAGCGTGTACAGGGCGTTTGTCCTGCTGGATGGGAGCTGCCCTCTGACGAAGACTTTGAAGAACTGAACGCCTATCCGATTTATGACCTGAAATCCACCCAGTACTGGATTAATGGTGACCAAAATACCAATGCCACCGGCTTCAACGCACTGCCTGGCGGTATGTTCAACTGCAGCAACAACAGGTATGAGAACATGATGGGTAATGCCTACTACTGGACTTGCCACCCGGTTTACGACCTGTCGTCGGGCGCTATGGTTGACTATGTGTGCGAGCGACTGCTTGTGACCCCGGCGGTAATGAGATGCAATGGATTCAGCATCAGATGTGTGCTGATTGAAGAATAAGGCAAAAAAAAAGAGGAGCGCCGCAGCGCTCCTCTTTTTTTTTACTCCTCTTTATCTAAAAGTGTGGTAAATAGTCGGAAGATATTGTCGAACATCGTCAGCGAGCAATTCTCGTTGGTGTCGCTGATGTCGTGATAGGCACCTACTTTACCTCCCATGGTGTAGAGGAAAATGGCGGGCACCTTGTGTTGGGTGAAGAAGTAGTGGTCGCTGTTGGGCGCATTGCTGCGTTGGGCAATTTTGGGTACCAGTTGCCCATCATCGTTGATCTCCATCAGACGCTTATAGATTTGCAGTCCTTCGCCCTCGGTGCTGTTCACCAGCATGATGCCCTCATCTCCGCCGCCCAGGAGGTCGAAGTTGATGAGATATTTGATATCCCTTAGGGGAATCAGCGGATGTTCGGTAAAGTACTTGGAGCCGAGGAGGCCGCTTTCCTCACCAGAGAAAAACAGGAAGACGACAGAGTAGCGGCAGGGATGCTCTTGGAGGTATTTGGCCATGTTGAGCACAAAAGCACAGCCGCTGGCGTTGTCGTGAGCTCCGGGGTAATAAACCTTGTCGCCCATAGCACCCAGATGGTCGTAGTGGCAGGTCAGCACGATATACTGCTCGGGATGTTCAGTGCCCTTGATGATGCCGCACACGTTGAGGTGGGTGAAATCAGCCAGCTTGTTCTCGTAGTAAAACTCGATGCTACGGGTTTTGCTGTTGATCTTGTCGGTATTCATGTAGATGTAGGCCAGCGGACGCTCGAAATCGGTATTTGCCAAGCCCCAGACCATACGGGTTTTGAGATTACGGATGATACCCTGGCTGTTGAACGGATTGATGTATTCGGACTTCGCACAGGCTTTCTTGTACAACTCGGCCTCCTTGTCATTCTTGAAATTGACCTGACTCTCGTCGATGTAAATCAAGCTATGGTCGCTGATGTTGGCATACTTCTTGTTGATGGCTTTGATTTTCTTGTTGTTGATGAGGTCGGACGGATTGACGTGGATGAGGGTGTATTCCCCGTGGAGCGGTTTGGAGAAGGGGAGGATGCGATAGTCCTCGCCGGCCACGAGCTCCTGTGGACCAACATTACATTTCACCTCGCCCTCCATGATAAAGCCGGCATGCTCGTATTTCTGGACATATTCCTCTGCCAGCGGCTCAACACCACAGTTTGCCAAATTATTGATGATATAGTCGGCGGCCAGATGTTCGCCTTCGTAGGCCACCCCACGGCCGTGAAGCTCTATAGAGCTCAGGTATTTGATATGATCTCTGGCGGTGGTGCTGTCTTGTGCCGGAACGATAAGGTACAAGCCACCGATACATAGAATGCTTAGAAATAGTTTTTTCATATTGTAATATTTTACCAGTCTTTTTCCTGATGGGTTTTGCTACCACCTTGCATCTGCTGCTTGCTCACCTTCTGTTGGGTGTTGCGCTCGTTTTGTTGCAAAGCGTCCAGCTGTCGTTTGTTGTCTTGTTGTCGCTGACGGTCGGCAGCACTTTGCTGCTGTTGCTGCTGTTTGTCTTGCTGGTCTTTTTTATCCTGACCGCCCTGTTGCTGGTTTTGTTGGTCTTTGTTTTGGTCTTTATCTTGGTTTTGCTGACCTTGATTGCCGTTTTGATTCTGCTGGTCCTTGTTCTGGTCTTGTTGTCCCTGACCGCCCTGTTGCTGTTGATTCTGGTCTTGGTTCTGATCCTGGTTTTGCTGATTCTGCTGCTGTTGTTGCATCTGCTGCATCATCTTCTTGCGGGCGTATTCGAGGTTGTATTTGCTGTCCATATCCTTAGGATTCAGCTTTAGGGCATTCTTGTAGGCGTCGATACTCTCTTTGTACTTCTCCTGTTTCAGTAGCGAGTTGCCCATATTGTGGTAGGCCCGTTCGCGCAGGTCGTTGCTGCTGCTCTTGTTGTTGGCTACCGACTCGTAGGCCTTGCCGGCCTCCTCGTAGCGCTCTTGGCGGTAGAGGCTGTTGCCGAGGTTGTAGTTGGCCTTGTCGTAGTTGTGGGTAGTCTCCATCGCCTTGCGGTAGTTGATTTCCGCCTGTTGGTACTGCTCGGAGGCTTTCTTCATCTTCTCATCGGCATTGCGCTTGTTCACCTCACCGCCTTTAGCCATGAGGTCCATAGCGTCTTTGCGAAACTGCTCGGCCGTTTTAAACTGCTCGTTGCCCTTGCGGATGGCCGACAGCTCGGCTTTCGTCTGAGCTTGTGCGGCAGGGATAGCTACCATTAGGGCGAGAACTAAGAGGGCTGTTTTGCCTTTGACCTGGGATTGCATTTTTTGGAGGAGCTGTTTGAGTTTGGAGGGAGTGGTGAACAGCAGTGCCTCTATCAGGAAGAACAGTAAGCTAAGTATCAAGGGAATCTGGAACTTGCTGTCGTAGCGGGTAAAGGTCACCTCTTGAATGTCTGTTTTATTCATGGCGTTGATTTTATTCAGGATGGTCTCGAAGCCCATGTTGGCGTTGGACGCATGGACGTAGGTGCCACCACCTGCGTGGGCAATGTCTTGCAGCACCTCCTCGTTGAGGCGGGTCATCACGGTATTGCCGTCACGGTCTTTCTTGAAGGTGGGGTTGCCGTATTTGTCGCGCAGGGGGATAGGCTCACCCAGGGTGTTGCCGATACCGATGGTGTGGATGGTGATGCCCAGTTTGTGGACCTCTTGGGCCATTTCGATGGACTCGTCGTTATGGTCTTCGCCGTCAGACACCACCAGGATTACCTTGGACGTGAGGTCTGACAGCTGTTTCTGTTGAATCTTGCCCTCTTCGGGCAGCATGGAAACGGTAGCCAGGTCGAGTGCATCGGCAATGTTGGTGCCCTGCTCGCTGATGAGTGAAGGCTTCACGATGTTGATGAACATCTTGGCAGCGGCGTAGTCGCTGGTGATGGGCAGCTGTACAAAGGCCTTGCCGGCAAAGACAACCAGACCGATACGGTCGCCCTGCAACTTGTCGATAAAGCGTGACAGTGCCATTTTTGAAGCTTCCAGACGGTTGGGCTGGATGTCTTCGGCCAGCATACTGTTGGAGATGTCCATGCATATCATGATGTCCACCCCTTTGCGGGTGCCCTTCTCGAGCGAGCTGCCCACCTGGGGATTGGCCAGTGCAAAGATGAGGCAGATGAGTCCCAGGAGGAAAAGGGAGAACTTGAGGTGGTGCATGGCGGGGACATCCTCGGCGCTGAGTCGGCGGGTTAGCTCACTGTCGCCGAAACTCTCCATTTTCTTTCTTCTGTGATATTGAAGATAGCTATACAGCCCGATTAAGACCGGTATGATGATGAGGGCATATAAGACGTATTCGTATTCAAATCGGAACATGATGCTTTGGGTTTTACCAGTTTTTGTAAATGGTGAATCTGAGTATTATTTCTAAGGCAATAAATAGCAGGGCGAAAACAAGGAAGGGCATGAACTCGTCGGCTTTGTTTTCGAAGGTCGTCTCGTTGATGATGGTTTTTTCCATCTTGTCGATTTCCTGATATACTTCCTCCAACTTTTTGGCGTTGTTGGCGCGGAAATACTTGCCTCCGGTAGTGCTGGCGATGTTCTTCAGCAGGGTCTCGTCAATCTCGGTATCCACATATACGGTGCCGTAGGGTCCGGGGTATGGGGCTTGTCCCAAGCTGCCGCAGCCGATGGTATAGACCTTGATATTGAAATCTTTGGCAATTTCGGCAGCAGAGAGCGGGTCCATATAGCCGGTGTTGTTGACACCATCGGACAGCAGGATGATGATTTTGCTTTTGGCATCGGTTTCGCGCAGACGGTTGATGGCGGTACCCAGTCCATCGCCGATGGCGGTGCCGTCTTCAATCAAGTCGAACTTCACCTTTTCGAGCAAGCCCAGCAAGGTTTCGTGGTCGGTGGTGGCGGGACATTGGGTGAAGGCCTCGCCGGCATACACCACCAGCCCGATACGGTCGGTGGGGCGTCCCTCGATAAACTCGGCAGCCACTTTCTTGCAGGCGCCCAAGCGGTTGGGCCGGAAGTCCATACATTTCATACTACCCGACACGTCGAGGGCCATCACGATATCGACACCTTCCACTTGGATGTTCTGCTGGCGGAAAGCGGATTGAGGCCGCGCCAGTGCGATGACGATGAAGATGACGGCCAGGCAGCGACAGAGCAGCGGCAGAAAGTGGAAACGCTGCTTCCAGCTTTTCTTCATCCCTTTGAGCGGGGCGGTGGTAGGCACTTGCAGGGTGCTACGCATCTTGCGGCGTTTCCATATAGGCCAAGCTACCAAAGGAATCAGCAGCAACAGCAGCAAAAAGTAATAGGGGTTGGCAAACTCCACGTCTTTTAGTATCTGAAAGAAATCGCTTAGAAAATTCATAATAGGTTATGGGTTACAGGTTCAAAGTTCAAAGTTCAAGGTTCAAGGTTCAAGGTTCAAAGTTCAAAGTTCAAAGTTCAAGGTTCAAGGGTTCAAGTTTCAGGTTTCAGGTTTCAAGTTTCAGGTTCCAGGTTCCAGGTTTCAAGTTTCAGGTTTCAGGTTTCAATTATCAATTGTCAATTATCAATTATCAATTCTCAACTGTCTTCTCGGCGGTTTCTTGCACGAACTCAACGGCTTGTTTGAAGCAGCGGTCGTGGTCGTCGGGTAGGGGTTCCATTTTGGCAAACTTCACCAGGTCGGCGGTGGTGAGCATCTGCTCCAGTTTCTGATGAAGCTGGTGGGACAGGCCGGCCTCATCCAGCTCTTTGAGGATGTCGGCGGTAATCATCTCCATTGCGTTGATGTCGTAGCGTCCGTCGATGTAGGTTCTGACGATGTCGGTGAGTTCGGAGTAGTATTGCTTGATTTGTCCGTTCTGCCACAGCTTTTTGGTCTTCAGTCGTTCCAGATCTTTGAGGGCCGTGATATGCGGCTTGACTTTAGGTTTGGGTTTCATCACTTTGGCTTTGGGTTTGTTTTTGCGCTCGTGTTTGAGGATAAACCATACCAGCAGGGCGATGACGGCGGCGGCCGCCAGGCCGATGAGCAGGTAGGGCAGTATCTCTTTGAAGGTGAGCGGCACCTTGGCGATGCCCTTGATGTCGCGAATGGCAGCGGTGGTGTCCACCGCTACGGTGTTGACGAAAAAGGGTAGGGCTTGGCTTTGGGCCAAGAGTTGGGAATCGGGAGATAAGACAGGGATGGACGGGAAGACGTAGGCTCCGGAGTCGAAGGCGGTGATGGTCCATTGCTGGTGGTAGCTTACCAACTGGCCGTTGACGGTGGTGTCGGTAGCACTAGCGCTCACCAAGTCGATGCCGCTGGCGCTGAGTATCTCCTGCGTGAGGGTGGGCACGATAAAGGCGGTGTTTTGCGGGACGCTGAGGGTGAAGTCCACATGAATCTGGTCGCCAATGAGAATGCGGTTAGAGTCGAGGGTGGCTTCCGCTTTGATGCTTTGTGCCTGTGCGTGTATGCAAAGTATTAAGAATAATGCAATTAACCCGATGAGTCTCTTCATTTTCATTTTCAGTAGTATAAAAATCAAATGCTAAAACGAATTATGATTATTAAATATTGTATGGTTTAGGGGAAAAAGCTATTCATCTGCCTTCCGTTCAAAAGGATGTGTGGTCAGCGGCCATTTGGCCAGCGGATGGTAGTCGCCCACCAGTCCGACAGGGGCAGCATTGTTGATTTCGTGTACAATGTTGATGCTGCTGCGCGCCTCTTCTATCCCGAAACCTTGGCCTTCCAGTATTTGTCGGTAGCTCTCGGTATGCAGGTCGGTAAAGCCCTTGCTGAACTCTATCTGCTGGTCGCCCACCAAAATAGAGCGGTAGGTGGTCTGGCCTGCTGCACGCACCTCTTGAGGCAGATGGTCGGCATTGATGCTGAGGAAATAGCGTACTCTTGCGCGCTGCAGTTCCAGGTAGCCCGCTACGCGGTCGTGACTTTTCACATGGACGATATTTTGTTTCACCTCGCCGAAAATATAGGTCAACATGTCGTAGAGATGGATGCCAATGTTGGTGGAAATGCCCCCGCTTTTCAGCTCGTTACCCTTCCAGCTGGTATAGTACCAGAAACCGCGGCTGGTGATATAGGCCAGGTTGATGTCGTAAACTTTGTCGGCAGGTCCTTCCTCCACTTGCTTTTTCAGGGCTTTGATGGCGGGATGCAGACGCAGCTGGAGGATGGTGAAAATGTGGTGGCCGGTGCTTTCTTCCATGGCCTTAAGACCGTCGATATTCCAGGGCTTCAGCACCAGTGGCTTCTCGCAGATGACATCGGTACCCAAGCGCAGACCATAGCGTATGTGGCTATCGTGAAGATAGTTGGGCGTGCAGATAGAGGTGATGTCGATTTGCTTTTCGCTGTTTCTGAGTTTGGAACAGTGGCGGTCGAACAGTTCCAGTTCGGTGAAAAAACGGGTATCGGGAAAGTATTGGTCGAGTATGCCAACACTGTCGCTTTTATCGTAGGCGGCAACCAGTCTGTTGCCAGTTTCCTTGATGGCTTTTAAGTGTCGTGGAGCGATGTATCCGGCGACTCCAAACAGGGCAAAATTTTTCATGTTCAGTCTATCAAAAAAGTTTGCAAAGTTAAGAAAAAAAGAAAACGAAAAAAAATTCATTTTAGTCTGTATAATGAAGCAAATGTTTTATTAATTTTGCAAATCAAAAATCCGCATTGACTCATGGAAGCCGAAATTGAAAAATGTACTGAACTGCTACTGCAAGGGAAGGTGATACTTTACCCGACAGATACCATTTGGGGACTGGGTTGTGATGCCACCAACGAAGCCGCTGTAAAGCGTGTGTTTCAAATCAAGCGCCGTATCGAAGGCAAATCGATGCTGGTGCTTCTGGACAAGACCGACCGTCTGCCGATGTATGTGAAAAGAATCCCTTTGATTGCTTGGGATTTGGTGGGTGAGACTTCACGCCCCACCACCTTTATCTATCCTCAGGGCTATAATATTGCTCCGTCGGTGATGTCGTCTGATGGGACATTGGCTATCAGAATTGTCCAAAACGAATTCTGCAAGAAGCTGATAGGCAGACTGAAAAGACCTATCGTCTCTACCTCTGCCAACATCTCGGGCACCCCGGCTCCGCAATTGTTTTCCGACATTTCGGAGGAGGTTGTCAAAGCGGTGGATTATGTGGTGCCGGAGAAGTTTGCCGACTCGTGTGACTATAAACCTTCCAGACTCATCAAGTTTATCGATGATTATAATTTTGTGGTTGTAAGAGAATAGCCTATGCGTATTGCCGTATTCCCAGGTTCGTTTGACCCCTTGACCAAAGGTCATGAGGAGATTATACGGAAAGCCTTGCCGCTTTTCGATAAGATTTATGTGGCTATTGGTGAGAATGTCCAGAAGAAAACATGCTTTTCGTTGGCGCAGCGCCAGCAGTGGATACGACAGGCTTTTGCCGACGAGCCGCGAGTGGAGGTGGCTGTTTATGAGGGACTGACGGTGGATTTTTGTAAAAAAGTGGGTGCGGGTTTCATCTTGCGCGGCTTGCGCAATGCGTTGGATTTTCAGTATGAGGCCGATATTGCGGAGGCTAACCGCCATTTGGCACCGGGTGTAGAGACCTTATTTTTGATCTCATCACCCGAGCTGGCTCATGTCTCGTCTTCATTAGTCAGGGAGCTGTATCATCATCGGGCTGATTATTCGGCTTATGTATCATTTGAATTGCCTACAGATGAGAATCGTTAGGTGTTTTTACGCTTGTCTCTGTATGCTGTTGCTCATGGTGACGGCCAATCAGCTGTGGGCCCAGAAGAAAGCCCCTGTGGTGATAAAAGGCAATGCCGATTTTGCAGTGGGAGAGGAGATAAGGCTGATCGCCTACGAGGACCTGATTACCTATACGCCCAAGCTGGTTTCGACGGACATAATCGATAAAAACGGGGCATTTGAGTTGTCGTATACTACCGTGGAAGAGCGACTTGTGCAGTTGGAAATACGTACCTCGCGTGCCGAGTTTTTTGTGGAGCCTTCGAAGACCTATCAGTTTAACATCACGATGGACGAGGAGCTCTTCAAGCAATTCCGTCCCCAGGATTTTGGCGCTTTTCTGCAGGTGGTGAACGAGGAAGAGGTGGAGAATAATGCGGAAGCCTCCAAGGATTTGAACCGCAAAATCAACTATTTCACCCGGTATTACAATTATGCTTTCGACCGTTACTATTTCCCTATAACCTACGATAGGAATCCGGATGCCAAAGACTCGGTGCTGAAGTTGATGAACAAAAGATTTGAGATCAGGTACAATCCCTACGATTTCTACCAGTCGTATGTGTTCTATGGGATGTCGCAGCTCGACCGTATTTATTGGCAGAAGGATGCCGACAAGTTGTATCAGAAATATTTGGATAACGACCATATCTTGTACAACAATCCGAATTATATGGAACTGTTCAATTCCTTTTATGACGATTATGTGTTCATGTCGCCCAAAATCAATTTAGAGCGGGTGTTGGTGTGCATCAACGATTCGGCAGACTATCGGATGCTATTCAATGAGTTGGGTAGGGACGAATTTCTGGTGAATGAGCGTATCAGGGAATTGGTGATTATCAAAAACCTGGGCCAGCTGTACTTGAACCACCCGGAATTTGACAAGGACCATATTATGAAGATGTTGGAAGAACTGCAGCGAAACAGTCATTTTGTGGAGCATCGGCCACTGGTGGAAAATATGATACATCTAATCAATAAGTTCTCTGACAAGCAACTGGTTAAGAATGTGAAGCTGAAGGAAACCAATGGTAAGGACTTTTCATTGGGCAAGCTGAAAGGCAAATGGACCTTTGTGCACTTTTTCCGTACCGATTGTCCCGAATGTGTTAGAGAGTTGATGCTGATTAGGGAGTTGCAGGAGATGCACAAGGACTCGCTGACCTGTGTGGGCGTGTGCTTGGATTTTGACAAGTATCAGTTGCAGAACTTCCTGAACAAATATCCGCAGTTTGACTGGCAGTTTGTGCATTTCAACCAGCAGTACCAGTGGTTGAGCGAGTTGGAGGTGAATTCGTTGCCCGATTATGTGCTGCTTTCGCCCGAGGGGAAGGTTTACGAGCGTTATCTTCCGTCGCCCGCCGACGGACTGGCGGACTATCTGGCCCGTTTGTTCTCTGCTGCCGCCACACAGGATGACAACCCCATGTTTCACCAGCGGAAATAAACTTAAAACTTTCTGTTTTTGCTGATTACCTTTGCTTCCAGCATGGGTACGAAATTGAAGTTGCCGAACTCTTCCTCTTGATAGTTGTTGTCGTCTATCTTGGTGATGCGTTTCATCACCTGGCTGTCGATACCCACGGGGATTACCATAATGCCGCCGGGCTTGAGCTGGCGGAGCAAGGCGTCGGGAATTTCCGGGGCACCGCAGGTGACAATGATTTTGTCGTAAGGGGCATATTTCTCAAAGCCCTGGAAGCCGTCGCCGAAACGCAGAATGATGCGGTCGTTGATTTTGTTGAGGATGTCTTTTGCTCGGCTGAAAAGTTCCAATTGGCGCTCAACCGAGAAGACCCGTACTCCCATAGCGCCCAGTATGGCCGCCTGAAAGCCCGAGCCGGTGCCGATTTCCAGCACTTTCTCTCCGGGTTTCAGCTGTAACAGCATGGTTTGGAAGGCCACTGTGGACGGTTGGGAGATGGTCTGGTCGCAATAGATATGCAGGGCGGTGTCTTCGTAGGCCTTGTCCCACAGGAACGAGTCGATAAAAAGATGACGGTCAATCTTGTCGAAAGCGGCCAGCACACGCTCGTCGGTGATGCCCTTCTCTCGCAAGGTGTTGATTAACTTCTTTTTCGCTCCCAATAGCATGTAGTCCATAGCAGTCCTGTAAATTTTGGCAAAGTTACTGTTTTTTTGCGGAAGAAGAGGGTGTGTCACAAATTTTTTATAACTTTGAAAGGTTGATTATTTTGCTACTACATTTAGCATATTTCCTCGTTTGCACATTAAAAAAATTTGTATCTTTGCAGGTCAAAAATAAAACTCATAATCAATGAAAAAGATATTAGTAATTGGAGCATGTGGACAGATAGGTTCTGAACTCACTCCCGCGCTGAGAAAAGTCTATGGCACCGACAATGTGGTGGCTGCCGATTTGATGTACCCCTTGAAAGGCGACTTGGCCAATAGCGGTCCTTCTTGCAAAATTGATGCTACAAATGCACAAGATATTGCCGATGCGGTAAAGAAATACAATATCGATTCAATCTTCAACCTGGCGGCTATTCTGTCGGCCAAGGCTGAAGCTAACCCCATGCTGGGCTGGAATGTAGGTATCGGAGCACTGCTCAACTGCCTTGAGGTGTCCCGTGAATTTCATTGCGCCCTCTTCACTCCCAGCTCAATTGGCGCTTTTGGTGCCAGCACCCCTCACGACAAAACTCCGCAGGACACCATCCAGCGTCCGCAAACCATTTACGGTGTGACCAAGGTGACCGGTGAGTTGCTCAGCGATTACTACTTCAAACGTTTTGGTGTGGATACCCGCTCGGTACGTTTCCCGGGTCTGATTTCCAACCTGACGCTGCCTGGTGGCGGTACCACCGACTATGCTGTGGAGATTTACTATGCCGCTATCAAGGAAGGTAAATTCACCTGCCCGTTGAAACCGGGTACCTATATGGACATGATGTATATGCCCGATGCCTTGAGAGGTACTATGGAATTGATGGAAGCAGATCCTTCCAAGCTGATTCACAGAAACTCATTCAACATCACCGCTATGAGCTTCGAACCCGAGCAGATTGCCGCTTCCATCAGAAAATACATGCCTGATTTCAAGATGGACTATCAGCTGGACGAACTGCGTCAGGGTATTGCCGACTCATGGCCCAACTCGATGGACGACAGCTGCGCCCGCGCCGAATGGGGATGGAAACCGCAGTATGACCTGGACGCCATGACCCGCGACATGCTGGAGGTATTGAAAGTTAAACTGGCAAAATAAAAACCTAAATTCATATAACATGTACAACAATTTTCAAGCTCATCTTCAAAAAGAATTGACCGACATTGAAAATGCCGGCTTATACAAACACGAACGTATTATCGTTTCTCCCCAGAGCGGCGAGATTACTTTGCAGAACGGCAAGAAAGTGCTGAACTTCTGCGCCAACAACTACCTTGGTCTGGCCAACAATCCCAAGCTGATTGCCGCTGCCAAGGAAGCCCTGGACACTCACGGCTACGGTATGGCTTCAGTACGTTTCATTTGCGGTTGCTCTGACCTGCACAAACAGCTGGAAGCTAAGATTGCTGAGTTCTTCGGTACTGAAGACACTATTCTGTATGCTGCTTGCTTCGATGCCAACGGTGGTGTTTTCGAACCCCTGTTGACCGATCAGGATGCTATCATCTCTGATGCATTGAACCACGCTTCCATCATCGACGGTGTGCGTCTGTGCAAGGCTGTACGTTATCGTTATGCCAACGCTGATATGGCTGACCTGGAGAAACAACTGCAGGCTGCTCAGGCTCAGCGTTTCCGCTTGATTGTCACCGACGGTGTGTTCTCAATGGACGGCAACGTGGCTCCTTTGGACAAGATTTATGAGCTGGCCAATAAATATGACGCTATGGTGATGGTTGACGAATCACACTCTGCCGGTGTGGTAGGCGAGACTGGCCGTGGTGTTACCGAGCAGTACAACCTGCGTGGCAAGATTGAAATCCTGACTGGTACTCTGGGTAAAGCCTTTGGTGGTGCTATCGGTGGTTTCACTACTGGTAAGAAAGAAATTATCGACATGCTGCGTCAGCGCTCACGTCCTTACTTGTTCTCCAACTCTATTCCTCCTATGGTGGCTGCCGCCGGCGTGAAGATGGTGGAGATGATGTCTGCAACCAACGAACTGCAGGATAAGCTGCACGCCAACACCAAATATTTCGTGACCAAGATGCAGGCTGCCGGTTTCGACATCAAACCTACCCAGTCGGCTATCTGCGCCGTGATGCTGTACGACGCTAAATTGTCACAGGTAATGGCTGCTAAGTTGCAGGAAGAAGGCATTTATGTAACCGGTTTCTACTATCCCGTAGTTCCGAAAGACCAAGCTCGTATCCGTGTACAGATTTCCGCTGCTCACGAAACCGAGCATCTTGACAAGTGCATCGCTGCCTTCACTAAAGTTGGTAAGGAATTGGGTGTTATCAAATAAGAATAACTCTTCTATCCATAAAAAAAAAGCTCGGCATTGCCGAGCTTTTTTTGTTAGTCTTCCATTTCGCCGCCGCCTTCCATGCCGCCGCCATCGTCAGCGGGCATTTCCATCTTGCGGCGTTTGTAATTGTTGATCTTGTAGGTGATGTTCAAAGATATGCGGAAGCCGTTGCGGTCGCGCAAGCTAATAGAGTTGTAGCCGTTGGTCTCGTTGTGCTGATAGGACTGAACCTTGGTTTGGTTGACCATAAACAGCAGGTCGCGGATGTTTAGGCTGACCACGAGGGTGTTCTTCAGGAAGCCTTTCTTGATGGCGAAATCCAAACCGTAGCGGGCCGAGCGGCGTCCTTGTCCTACACCGCCGGTGCCCCAACCCATACTACCTGTGGTAAGCGAGGGTGAGCTGTAGCGGAAGTTAAGCTGGATATCCCAGTTCTTGTCGAAGCTGAAAGTCTGGTTCAAGCGGAAGCGGAATTCCCAGTCACGCGACAGGTTCTCGTCCAGCAGGTTGTCGCTTTCGATGATATTTCGATAGAAATTAAAGGAGGCGTTGATTTTCCAGAACTTCCATATTCTCTGGCTGTAGAACAGTTCCACACCGATATTGTGGCTCTGGTTGAGGTTCTGATAAGAGGTGAGGGTATAGATGTCGCCGTTTTCCAGGGTGTCAAGGGTGGTGTAGCGGGTGATGAGGTGGCTGCGATGGCGGTAGAAGGCCGTGGCGCTGAAGAATGATTTTTTGATACTCAGTTGGTAGCCAAGTTCGAGCGAGTTGGCTGTTTCAGGATCCAGATAGGGGTTACCGCAACGCACATTCTGCTTGTCGGAGATGTCTCTGTAGGGGTTCAGCTGCCATACGTTGGGACGCTGAATACGACGCGAATAGCTCAGTTTGAGTGCATGTTTGTCGTTGATTTCATATTTGATATGTACGGTAGGGAAGAGGTTGTAGTAGTTCTTCTTATAGAGCGTGTCGGCTGATTTCAGGTTGGAGAAGGTGTTGGCTATCTCACCGCGCAAACCCACCTGCACCTGCAGTTTCTTCCAGAAGGTATTGGAGTATATGAAATAGAGGGCGTTCAGGTATTCGGTGTATTCAAAGTTGTTGAGCTGTGCTGAGTCCAAAGCCCAGGGGTCTTGGTTGAAGGCCTTGTAGAGCGAGTAGTCCTGGCCGATAAAACGGTAGGAGAACTTATAGCCGGTCTCAATACGTCCGCCGTTGCCGATGGGGGTTACAAAGTCAACCTGGGCATTGGCGTTGCGGTTAAGCGACTTGGATTGTGTTTTCTGATAGTAGTCGTATTCATAAGGCAGGTCGTAGTCTTGCAGCGACCAGTTGTTGTTGTCACCGATGTTGTGGTTGTAAGAGATGTCGGAGGTGAGCTCGCGGCCTTTCATCTCGAAGGTCTTTTTGTAGTTGATGGCGGCGTTGAAGTTCATGTTCTTGTTTCTGCCGTTGCCAAATTGGGTGTAATATGACGATGGAATTAATTCCCCGTTAATCATGTCAGCGTTCTGGGAGGTGAGTCCGCTGGTATCCTTGTGGGTGCCGTAACGGAAACCGAAGGAGAAACTCAGGGTATTCTTCTTGTTGATGAACCAGTCCAAACCGGTGAACACATTGTGTCCCCCTCCGCTTCCTTGACCCAGGTTGGTCTGGTCGAGGTTGGTGGTATCGGTGCCATACCAGGAGTCACGCAGCATGTGGCCGCCGTTTCTAAACTTGTGGCCTCTGTAGCTGTAGTTGATGAAGAAGTTGATTTTATCGTAACTGTAGTTGAAGTTGACGTTGGCATTGTAGTGGTTGATATAGGGCTTTACAATGTAATGTCCAGCTTCGGGCTCCATGGTGTAAAGCGACATACCGCCACCCAAGGAAACCAAACCGTTGAATCCCGACTCTCTTTTTTTCTTGAGTATCACGTTGAGGATGCCGGCCATACCGTCGGGATCGAGTCGAGCTGAGGGATTGGTGATTACCTCGATGCTCTCAATCATGGAAGCAGGAATCTGGTCGAGGGTGAGGCTGGTGGGGCGGCCGTCCACCAGGATGGTTACATTCTCGCTGCCGCGCACGGTCACATTGCCTTCCATGTCCACATCCACCGAAGGGATTTCCTCCAGCACCTCCACTGCGGTAGCTCCATCGGCCATAATGCTCGACTCGACGTTGAAGACGGTCTTGTCGAGGTTGGTCTGCAACATGTCTTTCTGGGCCTTGATTTCCACGGCCTGCAGCGAGGTGCTCTTGTTCGAGAGGGTGAATTTCGGAATGCGGAAGGTGTTTTCCGCTTTGCTGATTTCGAAAGGCTTGGAATAATGTTTCCGGTAACCTATATATTGGATTTCAATGAAATAATGGCCAAAGGGTATATCCTGAATCAGAAACCTGCCGCTCTCGTTGGTGATGCCGGTCTGGGCAATGGTCGAGTCGGTGGTTTTCCTGACATAGATGGAGGCATATTCGATGGGTTTGGCGTTCTCGTCAACAATCATGCCCATGATGGTGCCCGAGGTAGCCGACTGGTTGGGCATGGGAGGGCGTTGCATTTCGGGTTGGGCGCTCACGCCAAAAAATATACAAAACAAAAATAGGGTGAAGGCGAATTGTACAATCTGCTTCATATAGGGGATATTTTTACCGGTAATATTTTAAAATACAAACAGCATAGACTGTGGCTTTAGGGAAAAGTTTAATCTATGCTGTTTTTTTTCAGGGGAAACCTGTATTATTCTATTTTGAGTAGAACAAATGTCTCTGATCCAAGATTTTGGCTTTGGCTTTCAAGCCCTGCATGATGGTAGCTTCGTTGCGGCCTCTGCCCACGCAAACGTTTCTCAAGGCACCCTTTTCAGCTACGAAGTTCTGGGTGGCGGGCACATCGTTGAAGTTGCCTACGGTCACTACGTAAACGTAGTTCTTACCAGCCACAGCCTTGGTTGAGTTGGCGGGTATGCCGAAAATCTTAGCGATAGCCACGTCTTCGATGTTTCTATTCATATAGCTTTCAGCCAAGAAGGTCAATGGAATGCTGTCCATCACGTTGCTGTTGTATTTGCTAGCCACAGCCTCCAGCGTAGCGCCTTTGGTCAGCTCTTCGTTGGCGTTGTTGGCAATCATTTCCACTTTCTTCTCGTTCTTCAGCTGGTTTTCGATGTCGGTCTTCACAGCGTCAAACTTTTGCACACCTTTCTCTTTAACAGTTCTAACAGCGGCCACGGCATAGATTCTGTTGCTGAGGTTGATCACGTCTGAAACGTCATCTGCTTTCACGTCTTTGGTGAAGGCCCAGCTCACGATCTCGCGGCAGTTGGGAAGCTGTGAGATAGTAGCGTCCATAGCTCTCACGTTGGTACCTCTCAGCACCTGTACACCCTGAGCGTTGGCGTTGTCAATCAGCTCGTCGGCATTGCTGGCAGCGGCAGCCAAAGTGTTGGCACTGCTCTTGATGCTCTTGACGGTAGCGTCAGAAGGAGTGATTTCGGTGGTGTAGATGACAAACTGACGTTTCTCAACGGGAGTGGTCTTCGATAAGATTTGATATACCACGAAAGCTGAGCTAGCGTTGTGCACGTAGGTGCCACCTACGTTGGTGTGTACAAATTCATTATATAAAGAAGGAATAGTACCGCGTTCGGGAACCCACAGTGTGGTGTCGCCAGCCTGACGGCCTGCCAGGTAGTTGGGCATGATTTCGAAGATGTTGCCACCGTTTTTCAGCACGTTGTTCAAGCTGTCGGCTTCGCGACGAGCCTGCTTCTTGGTGCGGGTGCCGTTGGGGTTCTGGGCGGAAGTCTTGTAGTCAACCACCAGGTATGCCACCATGACAGAGTCGGGACGCATCTCGCTACCGTAAACCTTACCATAATACCATACAATATCCTGATAGGTGAAAGGTTCAATCATAGAGCCCACGGGACGTTTGAAGATCAAGCTGTCAAGTACATCGATGGTGATGTCGTCAGCGGTATAATAGGTGCTGTCCACCATACCTTTTTCTTCAGCCATGTTGAACTCCAGCAAAGAGGGAGCTTCCACAAAGCGGTTGTATTCTTCTCTTACGTTCTTTTCGATAGTTTGAAGGTCTTCGGTTGAGGGGGTAACGGGGAAGATGGCCACGTCGATGTCACGCAGGTCTTCGGTTACCTTGAAAGCTGACTTGTGGTCGTTGTACCAATCCTTCATTTCTTTGTCGCTCACGCTGGGCACCACATCGTTGAAAGCGGGTGCGTAGGGATTCAGAACGGCGAAAGAAGCCATGGTGTTCTTGTTGAGGGAAGCCACCTGCTCGGCCATCTTGTCAGAGAAATACATAGCGCCCTGAGCCAGAGCGTAGTAGTGCATTCTCTTGGCATCGCTGATGTTGAAGCGCTGGATGGCCTTGTAAGCGTTGTACAGGTCTCTTGCACCTTCTACATCGCGGTAGTCTTCAATATTAGATATAATACCCATTGCATTTTCGGGACCGAACTGTTCTGCCAAGGTATTCACCATCTGAGCCAACAACTGGTTGGGACGGTTGGTGCGGAGGCTGGCAATCATCTCGTCGGTAGCTGCCTCAATCATTTCAGCAGAATACTGCATGCCCAGCTTGTCCAGCTGCTTGTCCAGCAGTTTTGATTCCAAGAGATTGTTCCAGGTGAGTTCGTGAATCTGGTAGTTCTCGTTTTCTTCCAAGGTCTGTTTGTTGTATAACAGTTTCCAGAGAGCCGAATTTTCTTCATATTCTCTGCTGTACTGGTCGTTGAGTTTTTCGCCATCGACACTAGCCATAGTGTACTGATCGGAGAAAATTGCTCTCAAACTGGAAAAGTCACCAACGATAAATGCAAGTAATGCAAGTCCAATAATAATCGTCAAAAGCACTCCATGCTTGCGAATTGCGCCAATTGCTGCCATATTATAATTTGTTTTAGTGTTACTAATTTTTTGAGCGTGCAAAAATAGTGTTTTTTTTTTTACGATGATTGTCTTTTTTAAAGAAAAATGTGTATTTTTGCAAACTTTTTTTGACCAACTATTATTAACGTAAAAAAATTAGTGTATGAAATCAGTGTCTATTAGCGGTTCTCTAAGGGAGAACGTAGGGAAACGAGATGCGAAAGCTCAACGTGCTCAAGGCCTTGTGCCGTGCGTAATTTATGGCGGAAAACAGCAATATCAGTTTGTTGTTGATGAACGTCAGTTCAGAGATTTGATTTACACCCCAGAGGTGAAGTATGCTGAAGTGACTGTTGGCGACAAGAAATTCAACGCCATTCTTCAGGAAACCCAGTTCCACCCTGTAACCGACAAGCTGTTGCATGTGGACTTCCTGGAAGTTGTTGAAAACAAACCCATCACCATTGAAATCCCTGTGAAGGTTACAGGTACTTCTCCTGGTGTGTTGCGTGGCGGTAAACTGGCCAAGAAGGTTAGAAAACTCAGAGTTAAGGGCTTGCTCGAACATGTTCCCGAATACATCGAGCTGTCTATCAACGGTATGGAAATCAACGATGTGATCAGAGTTTCCGACGTTAAGGTTCCCAACATCACTGTGGTCGACAATCCTTCCAAGATTCTCGTCTCTGTGATGACCTCACGTAACGTGAGCGAAGCCACCACCGAAGAAGCTGCTGAATAAGCAACGTCATTATTCGCGAAAGAAGAAGAGGACAACCGCAAGGCTGTCCTCTTCTTCTTTTATTATTATCTATCCACCGTTTCTATCTCAATACTAGGGTGGAACTGTCCACCTCCAGTATGTACCGTCGCTCTTGGGGCATGGTGATGGTGCCGCGGTTGTAGCGGCCATAAATGACGTTACGGCTGCGGTCGGTGACGTGGAGCTGCACGTCGAGGAGGGGACGGTCTTTTGCCAAGAGGCTGTCAATGACGGCCGATTGTTCGGTTACCTGCCGCTGGAGGCTTTTTCGATGGCTGTGCTCCAAGATAGCAGCTGTGGCGGCAAGAGCCGCCAGGGCTGCGAGGATGAGGGGGAGGAGGAGGCGAGGAGTCATTTTGTAATGGTTAATGGTTAATGGTTATTGGTTAAAGAGGTTTCAGGTTCAAAGTTCAAAGTTCAAGGTTCAAAGTTCCAAGTTCCAAGTTCCAGGTTCCAGGTTTAAGAAGTTCAAGAGTTCAAGAAGTTCAAGGGTTCAAAGTTCAAAGTTCAAGGTTCAAGGTTCAAGGTTCAAGGGTTCGTCAGTAAACTGTAAACGGTAAACTGTAAACAAAAATAGTTTTCGTTTTCGTTTTGGTTAGTAAGGGATTCCGGCGTCGGACATGAGGTGCTCGTAGCGTTTGAGGAGGGCTTCGAGGCGGTCTTTCTTGGCGACTTCGGTTTCGAGTTTCTCGACCTTCATTTTCAAGTTCTCAATCTGGTTGATTTGAAGGTTGATCTCACGGGAGAGGGTTTCAATTTTCTGGGCGTCTGATTCGCGTTGCTGGAGCAGGCGCTCGATTTGCGCCTGCAGGGCATCTACGATTTTCTGCCAGGTTTCTACGGCAGCATCGATGTTGTCGATGTTTTGCCTCCGGCGGCCGAAAAGCCAACCAAGGAGGGTGCCGGCGAGGGAGGAGATGATGGTGGTCCACATGGTGTTTTTAGTTTATAGTTAATAGATAATAGATGATAGTTGGGTTTCAGGTTTCAGGTTTCAGGTTCCAAGTTCCAAGTTCCAGGTTTCAGGTTCAAAGTTCAAAGTTCAAAGTTCAAAGTTCAAGGTTTTTCGTTTTGGTTTTCGTTTTCGTTATAGTTAGCTGATTTGGGATTGGAGGGTGAAGCCGCGGTGGACTTGGGAGGGGTCGGCGGGGATGCCGTTTTCGATCATGCTCATGGCGCTGACGAGTTTCTGGTAGAGGAGTCCGTCTGATAGTGTAAGTATCTGGTCACGGCGGAGGCAGGCCAGCTGACAGGCGGTGTTGATATAGCCTTCGGTGTGGTTCTCGGTGGGCGGAGCCCAGCGGCGTATGATGCCTTCGGGGGTATTCGGGTTGTACTTCTTATAGTAGCTGGCCATTACTACGAAGGCGGCGCGGTAGCCGTAGGCCATTTCGCAGAACTGGCGGAATTGCGGGTCACTGCTGTTGCGTTTCTCGCCCATGAAGGGGACGCCGCCTTTGCGGATGTTCAGGGGGTTGTTGTTTCTCAAACCTCTTGGTACTAATGATATAGATGTTTTCATATTAATTGATAATTGACAATTGATAATTGATAATTGGTTTCAGGTTTCAAGTTCCAGGTTCCAGGTTCCAAGTTCCAAGTTCCAGGTTTCAGGTTCCAGGTTCCAAGTTCCAGGTTCCAAGTTCCAGGTTCAAAGTTCAAGGTTCAAGGATTTTTGTTTTCGTTTTATTTTTGGTTTTCGTTAGCTGATTGGGTTTTTAGAAAGTAGAGATGCGGCGGGGCCGCATCTCCACATCTTCCATCTAACCTCTTACATCTTACATCGGTTAGTTCGTGTCGCCGAGGCCGCTGCCGCCGCCGGAGCCTTTGGTGAAGGTCTTGGAGGCCACGGAGCTGCTTACGCCGTTCTTGATGGCGATGGCCTTCACGGTAGTGGTTTCAGAGAGGGTCAGGGCTTCGCTGTAGAGGCTGCTCTCAGCGGTGGGGGTGCTGCCGTCGGTGGTGTAGTGAATTTCACTTTCAGCAGGGCCGGTGATGCTCACCTCAGTCGTGTCGGTGAAGCTGGTGTTGCCAGAGATGGTCGGCGCGGCTACAGTGTCAGTCTGAGTGCCTTGGTTCCCAGAGGAACTGCCGTTGCCACCTGAGCCACTTCCTCCCTGATTTTGGTTTTCGTTTTCGTTTTGGTTTTCGTTCCCCGCTACGTTCAACGAGGCACTGAGAGTAGGAGAGAAGTCGTAGTTGGAGCTATTGATGGCGTTCACGTTGATGATGTAGCCCGTCTCGTTGGCGCCGGTGTTGGTGACGTTGCTGGCGGCCAGCTCGGTCTTGGGCATCAGCACGATGCCGTAGGCGAACACCTCGATGTTGCCGGTCTCGTCGGCAGCCTTCTGGATGCTGATGCTGTCGGCGGTGTCCATGGTGGAGGTGTGGCGCCAGCTGCCGCGAGTGGTGTCGTGCACCAGGATGGCCTTGGCGATGACCTCGCCTTCGGTGGCTCCGGTGAAGGTGGCGGTGTAGGCGTTGTCGCCATTGGCGATGGCCACGCTCATGTTCTCGCCATACTTGGGACTGTTGACCAGGTGGAGGGCGTAGGGCAGGGTGGCGGTGCGACTGTTAGCGCCTGCAACGATGCTCTTTTGCAGCATTTTTGAGAGCTGACCGCGCTCGGTCTTGCGGAAGCCGTTGGCTACGAGTGCCACGCGGCCCACGTGACCCAGCATGCTGGCTACCTGGTTGCTGAGTTTGAATCTTGCTCGTTGGGCCATCTGAGCCTCGGTCTGAGGGTTGGCCACTGAGGGTTGGTACTGGCGCAACAGTATTTTACCGTTTTTGCCTTTTGATCCGACGGCCGAACCGGCGCGTCCGGTGAACTGGATGATAGAAACAATTCTTGCCATAGTTTTTTTGTTTTAATGGTTAATACTAAATTTTGTTTTGTTTTGATGGTTAAACCAGCTGGATTTCGCATACGGACTTTTTGAGGGTCTTTCTGCGTTTGAATTCGTCTGCAAAAGTACAGTAAATTCTTGTATCTTAAATAAATGACATTCATTTTATAACTATAAATTTGCAATATGCTGATGTCTATTGGAATAAAATTTGGTTTATAACCGTTTTGATCTTAGCTTTGACCTTGATTTTGATGAAATTGCACACAAGAAACATAAAACTTCGGAAGCAATTGTTAAATTTCGATAATCAAGGGTTGATTGTCAGTCAGCATAACCTCCCCAAAACTCTTTACCCTTTACACAGTTTCCTGAATCTCACGGGGTAGATGTTTCCCCTGCTGGTGCGGCCTTCCTCGGTAGCCTCTATGAAGTTCAGCAGCCGCCATCGGTAGAGGATTTGTCTGACAGGGGTTGAGGTGCCTGTTGCGTTGAGTGTGTTTTGCAAATCATCACGCGAGAACGTCTCACCAAGCAGGGTGTACACCTCTTCCCAGCTGTTGATATTACCGCCTTTGCCTTCAATCTGGAAGCGTAGCAGGTGCTGTGTCAGCATCTGCGAGGCTACCCATCTGGCGAAGGCCACTGTACGGTGCCGGCAGGATGGTGTGTCTTTTTCTCCGTAGAGGAACCAGGCCAGCATGCCGGCCCGGAAGCCCACCACCGCCGCCCGGCGGCAGAAGACGTCGCGGGTGCGGTCGTCGGTGCGCACGGCTTCTTTCTGTTGGGCTTTCAGCCATTGTTCCATAGCCCGGTTCAGGAAGTCAAGCTTCATCAGATAGTCGGGCTGTACGGCATTTCCCCTGATGCTGATTTGGTCGAGGCGTTCCATTTGTTTTTCCACTTCCTTGCGGTCCTTATCGTTCAACTCGCCCCATTGAGGCATTGCTTTGCCGAACTGGTCGGGCAATGTCACAAAGCACACCCTGCTCACCAGCCCGTCTTCCACATCGGGATAGAAGCGCTTCATGGCCTTGGGTGTTCCCGAGAACAGGGTGTTGTAGTACACGTTCACGATGCCGCTGTAGGAGTTGTCGCTGGCATAGTCCTGTCCATAATGGGCATTGTCGAAGGCCACGCGCAGCAGGTCGCCATAGCTTGAGAAGCTGCGCTTGAAGGCTTTTGTGACGGTGTCAATCTCCTCGGCCAAGGCAAACAGGTGCAGTCCGCGGGCGTTGTCCAGTCGCATCAGCAGTTTGGTGATACTGATGGTGGCCGGCACATAGCGGATGATGCCCTTGGGGCGCTGGCCCAGCAGCTCATCTTTGTTTTCGGGAGTTACCTTCATGCCTGTCAGCTTCAGTTCGGCCGACTTCTCATTGTACTCTTGTTCCCGTTGGCGCTCTTCTTTGTCTCGGTTGATGATGGGAGCCATCAGCTGGTCGGCCAGTTGTGTCATGAAACTTTTGCCGCTGGCCTGTGGCGCTTCCAGACTCACTTGGAACGAAGGCGAATGAATGTGTCCGTCCAGATATTTGGCCCGCAACTTAGAGCCGAGGGTGCCCAAGATGGGCAGGGTGCACATTACCAGGGCAGAGCGGAAGTCGTCGGGAGCCGTCTGCGCCAGCTGTCTGATTAGTGGTGGCAGTGGCGGCATGACGGAGGTTAAAAGTTGGGCGTTGAAAGTCAACAGTTTTTCGTCTGCTTCGGAATCTGTACTTTGCAACTTGTGTAACACCTGTTCAATTTTCTTGGGCAGGCCTTTCGAGCGCGGGGCGTTGCAGGCTGACTTTATCAGTGTCTTCATCTCGTTCTCCGTCAGTCCATAACGTGGCATCACCTCCAGCAGTCTTTCCTCGTTGAAATCGGTGATATACCGCAGTTCGAAAGCCAGCGCATGCAACCGCGTATTCCGCTCGCCCTCTACCGGCTCCCCTCCGGTCATTTCCAGCCACTCCCTCGCAATCTCCCCCAACTCAATCCCCTTAAACATCTCACTTCTTCCATCTTCCTTCTCACATCTTCCATCTTCCCTCTTACATCTTACATCTTCCATCATACATCTTACATCATACACCACTTCCGCCTCCTCCGTAAACACCTTCTGATCCAGATAGTATACATAGCTCTCGGGCACCACATAACTGGCTCTTGCCCAGTCCTTGCAGGCGTCGTCGTGCTCCACGCCGATTTCCTTCGCCAGCCATTGTTGGCATTCGTCGATGGTGCTGAACTCGGGGCGGCATTTGCACACCAGCCGCAGACCGTGCATCGAGGGAGTCTTGTGGGCTACCATAATGCCTAGCTCTTCGCTACGACCAATAATCTTACTCCACAGTTTGTAGGGGTCGTCAATACCATCCACGTCCAGTATAAACAGTCCACTGGGCTGTGCCAGTTCGTTTTTGCGGGCTTTCTCAAAGAAAGCCTGCCATGTGATTACCGGCAATTTTTTCTTCAGTTCCTGCTGCCTCTGATGGTCGCTTTCCTTGGCGATGGCGGTGCAGAGGGATTCAGTTTTTTTGTCGCGGGTCACTTTTTCAAACAAATCGGCTGTCAACAGTTTCCCGCTGGGGGCTTTTACGGTATTTAAAAGTGTGAATCTCATGGCTGTTAATCATTTAAAGAGTTGTTGTTATCAGTCAGTTGCAGGTTGTAGAAGATGTCTATCATCTCGTCCACCAGTTGAGTGCCGCAATTGTTTTCCCGCATCGAGAAGCGGGTGATGATTTTGTAGTCGCCGTCGGGCATCAGGCTCACATTCGAATGGAAGGTTTTCATGATGGGCGTGCTGCGAGGGCCGCGGGGGCTGTTTTGCATGAATTTCAGCTGTTTTGACTTTTCATCCAGCAGTATCCTGCCGCCTGTCAACTTCAGGTTGCAGTTTTCATAGGCGTTGATGACCACGGTCATGTCTTCAAATCTTTTGTTGGTGTAAATCGGTTTGTTGTTGTTCTTTTTCATGGCTTTTAGATTTTTGAAATGGGTAATGTGTCTTTTACTTGATTGAATTTTTGCTGGTAGCTGATGCTGAATATCAGCTTCAGCGTATGGCGTTGCAGCATTTTGCTTACCGCCACCTGGCTGGTGTTGAACAGGCCTGCCAGTTCCCGCTGCCGCAGATTATATCGGGTGGTTAACAAGGCGGCTGTCATCGCGCGGGCATCGCTCAGCCGTCGGTCTATTTTCCCGTTCTGCAGCTCTGTCAGCGTCACTCCCATGGCTTTCGTCAGTCTGTCAAGGAATGTTTTTGTGTTTCTTTTCATTGGATGATTTTTTGGTTGAACATGTTTCTTTGTCGCCTCGGGCCCGATTTGACGATGCAAAAGTAGGACGGTTTTTTCTGAGGACAATGCACTACATGCACTACAAATTCCTGTGTAGTGCAAAATTGGGCCTGTATAATATTTGGAGCAAATTATTGTAAACAAATGAGTTGCGTTTAACTGGAAAATACAAGAGAAAAGACTGGGGGGATGTAAAATTGTAGGATGCGTGTAGTGTGCTTGTAGTGCGTGACGGCCTATTTTAGCTTTATAATGGCATTTAACGCTTGTCGTTTATTCTCCTTTTTGGTAACATTTGTATGAAAAAGCGACTCATTGGGTACCCGTCCGTCCTGTAGTACGAAGCACTTAGCTGCTCGGGCGTATTTATCGGGCACCTCATTGAAAAACACTTTCACAAAGTAGCCCAGTTCGTCATTGTCTTTCAGCCAGTGCAGTTTCTTGAGTGGTGGCTCACCATAGCCGGTGCAGTAGTACAGCCAATCGGGAAAAGGTATTTTCCGGTCGAAATATCCTTTTTCCATTAATTGGGCAAGCACTTTCTTCAGTCTTGCCCTTTCGGTGACGGTATTGGCCAGGGAGAAATGGCTCGGTACGATCTTTTTGTTTTTTTGCTCTTCCGGTTCCGACATACACTTCCATTCCAGAAGGGCGCGTTCATACTCTATCCTGAGTGCTGCGACGAACTCTTGCAGACACAGTTCTGCAAAGGGTTCGTTCTTTGTCAGGCATTCTTCGAGTTTTTGTCTCCGCCGCTCCTCATCATAATATGTCCGTTTGTAGGTCTCGAAGTCCGGGCATCCTATGGCGGGCACCTCAATCAGTCCTTTTTCGGTTTCATAGGTGATGACATACTCTTTTTCTTTGTTGTTTGTCAGATTCAGCTCCGGATTGTCCACCTCTATCATGCCGATAAGGTTTTTCAGCGAATTCTTTCGCTTTTCCACAGATCTTATCTTCAGCAGTTTCTCGGCTGCAAGTTCATACTCGTGAATCTTATTGTTCAAAACCTTGTCATGTCTTCCATGATTGTAGATGATTGCACTTTTTGCATTCCTATTCATATTTTTGTATTGATTTTGTTGAAGAATAATCATTAAATTGGACGCAAAAGTGCGAAAAACAGCCTGTTTTTATGGTTTTGAATGACACGTAAATGACGCGTTGGATTGTATCTGATTTATTTTCAATTACTTATGTCACGCGTCACGCGTAAAACGCGTCATTTTCATTTTTTTGCTGTTCAGGGGAGGATGAGAAGAAGTAATTATATTATATATAGGATTAATTATAAATATTGGATATCATTTAATCATTTAGAATTAATAGGATTTTCTCTTTTTTCCGGAAAATTTATTGAAATGACGCGTTTTACGCGTGACGCGTGAAAAAAGATGGATTGTAAACAACTGCGTTTCAGTATTATATGAAGAAGTTGTCAAAAAATCAAAAATGACGCGTATAAATGACGCGTGCGAGAGGAGGAGAATCAGTGGGGGTTCAAGACCCCGTCAAAAGGGGTCGTTTTTAGGTCAAAAAAAACGGTGAAAAATATAACTGTTTTGGCCTCTTTTTACATGAGTGTTATATGAGACTTACATGAGACTTACATGAGAGTTGGAAATCCTCTCACTTGGGTCGAAAATTGGTTATAATTTTTTATAACTGTTTTGTACTCATACCAGTGATTTTGGTACTGGTGATTTTTGGACTGGTTTTGAGGGTCAGTTTCATGGGGCAAAAAAATGAAATTATACTTCTTTCGAGTCCATATCATCTGAAAAATTTGTTTGTTGTTCCGTCTTTTTATATTCCTTTTCTTGACGTTCCAATTCCATGCGATGCCGTTCTTTGTCTGAAAACTCTGCAAGAGAAAACAAACAAATAATAATTGCGGCTATTAATGACATAGAGAGTATGAAATACAATTCATCAAAAAAATGGTTCCCTGCTGTTATAGAAAGAATTACAAAACAACATGCAGAACACATAACACTTCTTAATATGGATTTTTGTATTGTGCTTTTATTAATGATCATACCATAATTTCTTAACTTCTTTACCGAATAAAGTACCAGATTGTAATCCGAAATCAAAATAAAAATGATTTGTGGTTAGGTCGGGAGGTAAATTCCACGACAGTATTTCTGTCATAGCACCAATAACAAAACCATTTATTGTTTGTACATAAGGAATTCCCATTACATAATATGCGAACTGGATATTGGTAAGGAAAACTTCATCAGTGGTAGCTGATACATATACTCCATATCCCTTTGTCAACAAACGCTCAAAGCTTCGCTTTGCCCAAAGAGCAC
>Ga0265299_10001178_pt1 | contig 30939 bp, 27 predicted proteins | sample AusTroGonzalo_MG_4_FD_193485 | JGI IMG/M metagenome (GOLD analysis project Ga0265299, IMG submission 193485) | Bovine rumen microbial communities from tropical cattle in Woodstock, Queensland, Australia - Gonzalo_02 | ecosystem: Host-associated > Mammals > Digestive system > Stomach > Rumen ... | reverse complement strand
ATTGGCCGTCCCTTCCCGGCCGTGTGCATCCGCACCAGCACCGAGCGCCCCGAAGCCCTTGACAAGGGATGCTTTGTCCTGAGCGGCATTGACACCAAGGGATTACTCCAGTCCGTTGACGTTGCCGTGGAACTCATCAAGAATAACGAACCCGGAATACCCGTACCTGATTACACCGACGAAAACGTAAGTACTAAGGTTGTACGCATCATCCAATCCTACGTTGGTGTAGTTAACAAAATGGTTTGGAGAAAAGAAATATAACGATGAAAATACTTGTTACCGGCGCCAAAGGTTTTGTGGGCAAGAACCTCTGTTGGGCGCTTAAGAACGTAATGGACGGTAAAGACCGTACCCATCCGGGGCTCACCATTGAGGCTGTGTATGAGTACGATCTGGACAGCACTCCTGAGCAGTTGGACGAATACTGCAAGAATGCAGACTTCGTGTTCAACCTGGCCGGAGTGAACCGCCCCCAGAACCAGGAAGAGTTCATGCAGGGCAACTTTGGCTTTGCCAGCACCCTGTTGGACACGCTCAAGAAGCACCACAACACTTGTCCCGTCATGCTGTCCAGTAGCCAGCAGGCCTCTCTCACCGGCCGCTTTGGCAATAGCGAATATGGCCGAAGCAAAAAAGCCGGCGAAGACCTCTTCCTGCAGTACGGTCAGGAGACAGGGGGCCGCATGCTCATCTACCGCTTCCCCAACCTTTTTGGCAAGTGGTGTCGCCCTAACTATAATAGTGCAGTGGCAACATTCTGCAATGCCTTTGCTAACGACCTGCCCTACACCGTTAACGACCCCAGCGTAGAGCTGGAGCTGCTCTATATCGATGACCTCGTGGACGAGATGCTTGCCGCCCTCCAGGGTCACGAGCACCATTGCGAGTTCGATGGGCTCACTGTCATCCCGTCTCCGTCTTGTCATTCTGAGCGTAGCGAAGAATCTATTGGCCGCTACTGCTATTGCCCCATTACCCATCACGTAACCCTGGGCGAGATAGTGGAACTCCTCAAGAGCTTCACTGAACAGCCCAAGACCTTGATGATCCCCGAGATCCCTGCCGGCAGCTTTGCCAAGAAGCTCTACAGCACCTACCTCAGCTACCTGCCTTACGAGAAAACGGCATTCCCGCTGAAGATGAATGTGGACGACCGCGGCTCCTTCACCGAGCTGGTGCACACGCTGAATGCGGGCCAAGTGAGCATCAACATCTCTAAGCCCGGCATCACCAAGGGCCAGCACTGGCACAACACCAAGTTCGAGCAGTTCATTGTGGTCTCCGGCCACGGACTCATCCAGCAACGCAACCTCAACGACCCCGAAGGCCGCATCCTGGAGTGGGAAGTCTCTGGCGATAATATAACTGCGGTACACATGTTACCTGGTTATACACATAATATAATTAACCTGTCGGATACCGAGGATTTAGTGACTGTTATGTATTGTAACGAGATATTTAATCCTCAGAAACCTGACACGTTTTTTGAGCCGGTGAAATAAGGCTGATTTAACATTTAACATTTTATCATTTTAACATTGCAATTAGTATAAGTAATAATAATATGAGTGTTTTTGAGAATAAGGTTCTTTTGATAACCGGCGGAACCGGTTCGTTTGGTAATGCAGTCCTCCGTCGCTTCTTGGATAGTGACATCAAGGAAATCCGCATCTTGAGCCGTGACGAGAAAAAGCAGGATGACATGCGTCACTATCTTCAGGCGCAACGCCCTGATGTGTTCAACAAGGTGAAGTTCTATATTGGTAACGTGCGCCAGCGCGAAGCCGTGGACTTTGCCATGGGTGGTGTGGACTATGTGTTCAGTGCCGCAGCTCTGAAGCAGGTGCCCTCTTGCGAGTTCTTCCCGATGGAAGCCGTCCGCACCAATGTAGAAGGCACTAACAATGTCCTCCTCTCTGCCATTGCTCACGGTGTCAAGAACGTAGTCGTTCTCTCCACGGACAAGGCTGCTTACCCCATTAATGCTATGGGTATATCTAAGGCTATGATGGAGAAGGTAGCCATTGCCCAAGGACGTGCCCTTGGCGAAGGCGCCAAGACCACCATTTGCTGCACCCGTTATGGTAACGTGATGGCCAGCCGTGGCTCTGTGATCCCTCTTTGGGTAGAGCAAATGATAGAGGGCAAGCCTATCACCATTACCGACCCTAACATGACCCGTTTCATGATGACCTTGGATGATGCTGTTGACCTTGTGGTCTATGCCTTTACCCATGGCCATAATGGTGACCTCTTTGTGCAGAAAGCTCCTGCCGCAACCCTCAGCACCCTTGCTCAGGCTCTGAAAGAGACATACGCCAAGATTAATCCTAAGTATGGTGAAACTGAGGTCAAGGTCATAGGTACCCGTCATGGTGAGAAGCTCTATGAGACACTTGTTACCCGTGAGGAGATGGCTCGTGCCATTGATATGGGTAACTATTGGAGAATCCCTTGCGACAGTCGTGACCTCAATTACGACAAGTACTTCACCGAAGGTAATGAGGATGTCTCCAAGGTTGAGGACTACCACTCTCACAATACCCGTCGTCTGGATGTAGAGGGTATGAAGGAGCTGCTGCTCAAGCTTCGGTTTATACGTGAGGATTTAGGTTTGGAGGCAAGAGCAAAGAGTAAGGATATTCGAAGCGAATAACCGCGGTCCCTGAGTCCGTCGAAGGCGTCAGGCACATTCGCGGGATAAACCCGCAAAAGAGCCTTCCGTTATATCATAATAAGGTACAGCCCGTGGCTCCGTAAACTCCGCCACCGGCTGGATTTCTAAGCCATCCGTAGACTATGATGGTGTACATGCCATTGGAAGCGACCATGGGTTATTATTAACAAATATAGACATGACAACGCAGGATTTTATTTTTAATGTTCCTTTGTATACAAAGGTGAAGGTCTCTGAAACTCAGATTTTAGATGATTTCTGCAATGACATTCGTATTGATGGATATAATCCTGTTAGTGGGGCAGATTCTATTTATTACCTTAAGCGGGGGCTTGATCCTCGCTTCTTTTCAGAAGCTGGTACGCGTCTTTTATATTTTGTATGCCAACGGTATGGAGATGAGTTATACGTACTGATTAATTATGATGTGAAAAAAGATTACGTCCAAAAAGTTGGTCAGTATCCTTCAGTGGCAGACATTCATATTGGTCAGGTTAAGAAATATCGTAAGGTATTAGGTGAATCTTATATACGTGATTTTACGAAGGCTATAGGTTTAGCTGCAAATGGTATTGGAACAGGATCCTTCGTTTATCTTCGTAGGATTTTTGAACATCTTGTGGCAGAGATAGCCGAGGAAGCTATTAAGAACGGAGAGATTGATAAGGCCCAATATGTAACAAGTAAAATGGATAATAGGCTTAAACTTCTATCCAGTTACTTACCTGAAATGATTCTCAATAATAAACCTCTATATGGAGTATTAAGTGTTGGAATTCATGAATTATCTGAGGAGCAATGCCTAAACTATTTTTCAATTGTTCGTGAGGTCATAGAATTAATATTAGACGAACGGGAATATAATAGACAGAAAGAGGAAAAGAAAAAAATAGCCCAAGCCAAATTGGGATATATTGCAGGCGAAGTCAAGAGATAAGTAGAATAATACAAAACAATATATGTTTAACTTAGATAAGTTTATTTCAGATAGTGTGACTTTCCGTCCCGTCAGTATGTTTGCTCCCGACATCGAAGCTAACAAAGACAAGCTGACAGAGGAGATTAAAGGTAAGAAAGTATGTGTGATAGGTGGGGCTGGCTCTATAGGTTCTAGCTTCATCAAGGCTGTTCTGCGTTTTGAGCCAAAGAGTGTGGTGGTGGTTGACCTCAATGAGAATGGCCTTGCGGAATTGGTACGTGATGTGCGTTCAACGAATGGACTTTATGTGCCGGAAGAGTTTCGTTGCTATACTTTGAACTTTGCTGATCCTATCTTTGAAAGGATATTCCGTGAGGAGAAGGGTTTTGATATTGTGGCGAACTTCTCAGCCCATAAGCACGTGCGTTCTGAGAAGGATAGGTATTCGGTTCAGGCTCTGATAGAGAACAATGACATCAAGGCCAAGAAGCTGATGGATTTGCTGACAGTTTATCCTCCCAAACATTTCTTCTGTGTCTCTACGGATAAGGCCGCGAATCCTGTGAACATCATGGGTGCCAGCAAGCGTATCATGGAAGACCTGGTGATGGCGTATAATAAGTACTTCAAGGTTACCACGGCCCGTTTTGCGAATGTTGCTTTCTCTAATGGTTCTTTGCCTGATGGATGGATTCATCGCCTGCAGAAGAAGCAGCCGCTGGCTGCACCGAGTGACGTGAAGCGTTACTTTGTAAGCCCTGAGGAGTCCGGCCAGATTTGTATGCTGGCTTGTATCCTGGGTAACGGGGGAGAGGTATTTTTCCCGAAACTGGGCGAGGACCAGATGTTGACCTTCTCTTCTATCTGTGACAAGTTCGTGACCGCCAACGGCCTGGTGAAAGATCCTTGCAGCAGTGATGATGAAGCCAAGCGCAAGGCTGCTGCTCTTGGTTGGGATGACAACAAATATCCTACGGTTTACTTTGGTTCGGACACCACCGGTGAGAAGGCATACGAAGAGTTCTATGTGCCGGGAGAGAAAATTGATATGCAACGTTTCCAAGCACTTGGTGTAGTAGAACAGACAACCCGCCACGAAATGAGTGAGGTGAACGGGTTCTTCGACAAGCTGGAAGGCATCTTCGTCAAGGAGGATTTTACCAAGGCTCAGGTGGTGGACGCCATCAAGGAGTTCATCCCCAACTTCGAACATGAGGAAAAGGGTAAGAATTTGGATCAAAAAATGTAATTATCAGTATGGAAAGAAGACAAAATAGAATCTTACTTTGCCTATGCCATATGTCAGGCAAAGAGATGCAGTTTATTCAGGAGGCTTTTGATGATAATTGGGTAGTACCTCTTGGCCCTAATGTAAATGGTTTTGAGAAAGACCTTGAGGCATTTGTGGGACAAAATAAGCGTGTTGTAGCACTTTCCGCAGGTACCGCTGCGGTACACCTTGGTCTGCTCGCATGTGGAGTTGGCCCTGGTGATGAAGTTTGTGTGCAGAGTTTTACTTTCTGTGCTTCTAGCCATCCGATTACATATCTTGGTGCCACTCCAGTATTTATTGATTCTGAGAAGGAGACTTGGAATATGGATCCTGAACTTTTGGAAAAGGCAATTAAGGACCGTATCGCCAAGACGGGCAAGAAACCCAAAGCAATTGTGCCAGTAGCTCTGTATGGTATGCCGTACAAGATTGACCGCATTATGGAAATTGCGAACAAGTATGATATACCTGTTGTTGAGGATGCGGCAGAGGGTTTTGGCTCCAAATTCAACGGCCAGGTACTTGGAACATTTGGTAAGTATGGCGTGCTTTCATTCAACGGCAACAAGATGATTACCACTTCTGGTGGTGGTGCATTGATTACTGAGAATGAGGATGAATGGCGTGAAATCATGATGTATGCTACACAGTATCGTGAGAGCTACCCCTACTATCAGCACGAGAAGATAGGATACAACTACCGTATGAGCAACATTTGTGCAGGTATTGGGCGAGGTCAGATGACAATACTGAATGAGCATATGGAGCATCACAAAAAGGTTCAAAAGCTCTATGAAGAATTGTTGAAAGGCGTCAAGGGTGTGACTATTCATAGCCAGCCTAGTTCGGGAGAATACGATAGCAACTATTGGCTTTGCACGATGACACTTGCACCTGATTTGAAAGTTAAAGGGCAAGAGAATGCTTATAAACAGATTGTAACTGGAGCTGTTGGTGGTGCTGCTGGTGTAATCCATGCAGCAAAGACAGTAACGACGGACTGTCAGCCTAATGATAATGTTGAGGCTATGCGCATGGGGTTGGACGCACTGAATATTGAATCACGTCCTCTATGGAAACCTATGCATAAGCAGCCTTGTTATAAAGACGCACCGGCGTATTTGAACGGTGTATCTGAAGACTTATTCAAGGTGGGTATGTGTTTGCCAGCTGGTCCTTATGTGACAGAGGATGATGTAAGGTTTGTTGTAGAAGCAATAAAGAGTTTAATTCTTTAAAAGATGTCAAAACCACTTATTCTAGTTGGAGGTGGGGGGCACTGTAAGTCTGTGATTGAAGCAGCAGAAAGTGCAGGATATACCATTAAAGGTATACTGGATTTGAATATTCCAGTTGGTGACAACGTGCTTGGATATAAGATTATTGGAAAAGATGACCAGATAGCCTCTTATGTAGAAGAAGCAGATTTTGTCATAACTGTAGGTTTCATAAAGAATCCAGCTATCCGCGTTAAACTCTACAACAAGATTAAAGAGGTGGGCGGCAAATTGGCAACGGTCATAGCCTCTACAGCATACGTTTCCAAATATGCTGAAATAGGTGAGGGAACCGTAGTTCTTCATCAGGCATTTGTGAATGCCGGTGCTAAGGTGGGAAAGAATGTAATCTTGAATACAGCAACCAACATTGAGCACGATGCTGCCATTGGTGATCACTGTCATATTTCTACGGGAACAATGGTTAATGGAGAATGTAAAGTGGGCGCGTGTTGTTTCATTGGAAGCCAGTCTGTTCTAGCCAACTGCATTACCGTAGGAGATGACATCATTGTGGGAGCTGGTTCATTTGTCAGGAAGAGTATTTCCGAGAAAGGCATCTATGCTGGCAACCCTGCCATTTTGAAAGTTAAAGCAGAATGAGCAAACATACAATTATCATAGCAGAGGCTGGTGTGAACCATAATGGTTCTATTGAATTAGCCAAACAACTGGTTGATAAAGCAGTTGAGGCTGGGGTGGACTATATCAAGTTCCAGACCTTCAAAGCCTCTAAGCTTGTCACCAAAGCAGCAAAGCAGGCTGAATACCAGCAGAAGAACATTGGTAAAGAAGGTGACAGTCAGTACCAGATGCTTAAGAAACTGGAACTTTCACCTGAAGATCACGAAGTGCTGATTGCCTATTGTAAAGAAAAAGGTATCAAGTTTTTCTCCACGGCCTTTGACTTTGACAGCATAGAGTACTTGCATTCTTTGGATTTAGGATTGTGGAAGATTCCTTCTGGCGAAGTGACCAACTATCCTTTCTTGAAGCGGGTAGCAGCCTACAATGAGAAGACTATCCTGAGTACTGGTATGTGCGAAATGAGTGATGTTCGTGCTGCTGTTGAGTCCCTTTATAAGAACGGACTTTCAAAGGAGAATCTGATACTGCTTCATTGCAATACCGAATATCCTACACCTTTTGAGGATGTGAACCTCAAAGCAATGGATGCACTCCGCAAGGAGTTTGGTGTAGAGGTAGGTTATAGTGACCATACCAAAGGCATTGAAGTCCCCATTGCAGCAGTAGCACTTGGTGCAACAGTGATTGAGAAACACTTTACCCTTGACCGCAATATGGAAGGTCCTGACCACAAAGCTAGTTTGGAACCTGATGAGTTGAAGGCAATGGTTAGTTCCATACGCAATATTGAGAAGGCTGTAGGTGGTGATGGGACCAAACACATCAGTGATAGCGAGCGTAAGAATATTGCCATTGCCCGTAAGAGCATTGTTGCTGCTAAGGACATCAAGAAAGGTGAACTCCTTACTGAAGATAACCTGACTGTCAAACGTCCTGGAACCGGTATCTCTCCTATGCGTTGGGAAGAGGTGATAGGAACCAAAGCTGTTCGTGATTTCAACGAAGAAGAGTTGATTGAGTTATGAGAAAAATTTGCGTGGTGACAGGATCAAGGGCTGAATATGGCATCCTCAGAGGCTTGATGAAAGCTATCAAGGATGATCCGGAATTGCAGTTGCAGATTATTGCGACTAATCAGCACCTGTCTAAACTTCAGGGTGAAACCTACAAAGAGATTGAGCGTGATGGCTTCACCATTGACTACAATGTTTATATGGCTGATGATGAGGCGCCTGATAATGCCAACACCACAGCTAAGTCAATCAGCAGGGGAGTAGCAGGTTTTGCAGATGCTTTTGATGCTTTACAACCAGACCTTTTGTTGATACTTGGTGACCGCTATGAAATGCTGGCTGTGGCTTCTACTGCACTTATCTATAAGATACCTATTGCCCATCTGCATGGTGGAGAAATTACAGAAGGAGCCTTTGATGATGCTATCCGTCACGCCATTACAAAAATGAGCCACCTGCATTTCACATCCACTGAGGCTTACCGTAAGAGAGTGATTCAGTTGGGAGAGCAACCGGAAAGAGTGTTCAATGTGGGTGCTCTTGGTGTGGAGAATGTGCTGAAGAATGACTTTATGAGTAAGGAGGAGATTGAGCAGAGCCTGAACTTCTATTTAACTGACAAGTGTTTCCTCTGCACCTATCACCCAGTAACACTCAGTAATATATCATCTGAGACACAGGTACTGAACCTGTTGGAAGCATTGGATGATTACAAAGACTACCATATCATCTTCACCTACAGTAATTCAGACACTAATTCACAGATTATTATCAAGCGTATTCAGGAGTATGTGGATAGGAACGAGGGTAGATGTATGTTCATACCGTCATTAGGACAGAGGCGTTATTTCTCAGCCCTGAAGTATATGATTGCTGTGATAGGAAATAGTTCCAGTGGAATTATTGAGGTTCCAAGTTTTGGTATCCCTACACTGGATATTGGTGACCGCCAGAAAGGGCGTATTGCAGCGGATAGTGTGATTCATTGTGGATATTCTACAGAAGAGATTAAGGGAGGATTGAAAAAGGTTGTTGCTTATGGCAATAAGACAATTGACAATCCTTATTATAAAGAAGGTACTTGTGATGCAATCTTGAATGTCATCAAGACCTATCCGTTAGATAATTTGGTACAGAAACATTTCTACGATTTATGAAAATAATAGTGATTGGACTTGGCTCAATGGGCAAACGCAGAATACGCTTGCTGAGTGAGCATAAAGATATTCAGCTCTTTGGCATTGACAGCCAGGAGAGCCGTTGTGCGGAAGTTAAGGAGAAGTTTGGCCTTAAATGCTATGCCAGCATTGCTGAGGCTGTGGCTGCTGAACACCCAGATGCAGCAGTAATCAGCACCTCTCCGCTTTCTCATGCATCCATCATTAAGGAGTGCTTGCAAAATAACCTCCACGTGTTCACGGAGATTAATCTGGTAGCAGATGGTTATGCAGAGAATATGGCTTTAGCCAAAGAAAAGGGCAAAGTGCTGTTCCTCTCCTCTACATTCCTGTATAGAAAAGAGACTCAGACCATCATTGAGAAAGCCAGCAAGGCAACTTGTCCTTTGAACTATATCTATCATATTGGTCAGTACCTACCAGATTGGCACCCTTGGGAGAGTTACAATAACTATTTCATTGGAAATCCCAGAACCAATGGTTGCCGTGAGATTATGGCCATTGACCTACCTTGGATTGTAACGGCATTTGGCTCCATCAAGAGTGTAAGTGCTGTGAAGAGTAAGAATACTCAGCTCAACATCAATTACAATGACAATTACCTTATTACCATTGAACACGAGAATGGTAATAAGGGCGTACTTGCAACTGATGTGGTAACACGCAAGTCTATCCGTCATATTGATGTGTATGGAGAGACCTTCCAGATGTCTTGGAACGGAACTGCAGACTCCTTACAGGAATATGACATTGAGAAAAAGGAAATGAAGACCATCCAGTTTGAGGATGCTTCTGAGCACGTAGAGGGTTATGCTGCTTTTATCACGGAAAATCCTTATCGTGAGGAATTGAATGCATTCCTTGCTCAGATTACAGACCCCAAAGCAGTGCCTGCTTGGACGTTTGAGAAAGATTTTGAATTGCTGAAGGTTATTGACCAGATTGAAGCATAATGAAAAACTATAGTATTGCATTTGTGGGACTGGGTTCCATTGCCACACGTCACCTGAAGAATGTACATGCGTATTTGGCATCACAGGGTGATAGTTGTACAGTGGATTTATACCGCAGTTCTCTGGGCAGACCATTGGCAGAGGAATTGGAACCATTGGTGAGCAAAGCATATCTATATGCTGATGAGATTTCTAATGACCGCCAATATGATGTGGTATTTGTGACCAATCCTACATCTATGCACTATGAGACGGTAGAGCGTTTTGCAGCTCATACCAAGTCATTCTTCATAGAGAAGCCGGTATTTGATAGCACAGAGGTTGATGAGAAGATATTTGAGACCATTAAGGGTCTTACCTCATACGTTGCTTGTCCGTTGCACTACAATGCCGTTCTGCAATATGTAAAGCAGCATGTGAATCTTGATGAAGTGATTTGTGCCAGAGCGATGTCTTCAAGTTATCTTCCTGATTGGAGACCAGGTCAGGACTACCGCAATTCCTATAGCGCTCACAAAGATTTAGGCGGGGGAGTAAGTATAGATTTGATTCATGAATGGGATTACCTCACATGGCTCTTTGGAATGCCTACTGAATGCTACCAGTTAATCAAGAAGGTCTCTAATTTGGAGATAGATAGTGATGACTTAGCTATCTATATTGGTAAGAATGACAAGACTACTTTTGAACTTCATCTGGATTACTTTGGAAGGCAAACACAACGCACGCTTGATCTCTTTACGGCAGATGACACTATCCATTGTGACTTGATAGCAGGTACTGTAAGCTATTTGAAGAAGGGTGAAACCATCAAGTTAGAAAGTGAACGCAATGCCTTCCAACTGGCAGAAATAGCACATTTCTTTGAGATAATTAATAATAAAACGATAAACGACAGCACCCCGGAACATGCATACCAGGTGCTGAAAGTAGCAAAAGGAGAATTCTGATATGAACATTCTGTTTACATTATGTGGACGTGCAGGCTCCAAGGGCGTGAAGGGCAAGAATGCCCGTGATTTCTTGGATGTTCCCTTGGTATGGTACTCTATGGCCAACATCGCACTTTATATGGAAAAATATGCAGGCGAAGATGATATCAAGATAGTGTTGAACACAGATAGCGAGCCGTTGAAGGATTTGGTTCGTCGTGTGAAGGATGTACCTGCGACCATTATCCACCGTGAAGAGAGTCTGGCTGGTGATAAAGTTGCTAAAGTTGCTGTTATTGCAGATAGCCTTAATAAAGCAGAAGAAGCTTTCGCAAGGAAGTTTGATATGGTTGTTGATTTGGATATTACTTCACCTCTTCGTACTGTGCAGGATGTGAAGAATGCTATTGATCGCAAGAAACAACGCAATGATGTGGATGTGGTTTATTCAGTAGCTCCTTCTCGCAGAAATCCCTATTTCAATATGGTGAAGGAGGAGAATGGTTTCTTCTGCAAGGCCATTCCTTCTAACTTTACCACCCGTCAGGAAGCTCCGGCGTTCTATGACATGAATGCTTCTATCTATGCATATTCTCCTGATGCATTAAGGAATAAAGAACATGCAACGTTCTTTAATTCCGGATGTGATGCTGTCGTTATGGCTGATACTGGCATTCTCGATATTGACTCAGAGGAAGATTATGAATTGATGCAGGTAATTGCAAAGTATCTGTTTGAGAATAACCAAGCTTTTAAGGAATCATTCATTAAAGCAAATAGCTGGAAATGAAAAATCACTATATCTCAAAAGAAAAGACCCTAATAGTGGCTCTTACTACTATTAATAGTCTTGTCCCAGACCCGCTCGTTCTTTTCGTTGTTGATGAGAATAATCGTATGGTAGGTACATTGACTGATGGAGATTCCCGTCGAGCCCTGATAGCAGGCGCATCGGTGAATGACAAGATCGAGAAAGTCATGCACCGGAACTTTAACTATATGCGTGTTGAGGAAATAGGGGATGTGAAAGAGATAAAGCATCAGAAGGAGATGAAGATGAAACTCGTGCCTGTTCTTGATGCAGATATGCATATTGTTGACATTATTAATCTTGAGAAGTACAGCACCCGCTTACCCATTGATGCAGTGTTAATGGCTGGTGGTAAAGGTGAACGTTTACGTCCATTAACCGAAAAGACCCCCAAACCGTTGCTCCCCGTAGGTGGCAAGGCCATTATTGACCACAATATTGACAGATTGATTGCCAATGGGGTAAAGCATATTAATGTTACAGTTAATTACCTTGGCGAGCAGTTGGAGGAGCATTTCTCCGAACCCAGAGGTGAAGTCAAAGTGCATACGGTAAGAGAACCCAAATTCTTGGGCACAATAGGATCTATCAAATTCGTGAAGGAGTTCCACAATGATACGGTTCTTGTGATGAATAGTGATTTGTTCACTAATATCAATTACGAGGATTTCTTCCTTCATTTTAAGGAACATGATGCAGAAATGAGCGTTGCGGCTGTACCATATACCGTTTCTGTTCCCTATGGCATATTTGACTTGGAAGGAAGAGAAATACAAGGCCTTATAGAGAAGCCCACGTATAATTATTATGCAAATGCGGGCATATATTTGATTAAGAGACGAGCTTTAGATGAGATTCCAGATGATACCTTCTTTAATGCAACTGACCTAATCGAGAAGTTGATCGCGGAAAAAAAGAAAGTGATACGCTTTCCATTGAATGGAACTTGGATAGATATTGGTAATCCGCAGGAATACCAAAAGGCTAATGAACTGGTAAAGCATCTAAAATAAAGTGGTCATTATGAATATCCTTTTCATTTATAGTCGTGATATTAGCATTGATGACTCTGGAGGAGCCAGAACTGTCATTATGTTGATAAAACATCTTTCGAAGAAGGAAGATGTAAAATGCTACACGCTATTCAACATTGATGGTATTGTACTCCCAGAAGTTGAGATTATTCAGCGAGAGGGCGACTTGACTCTACAGTTACATACGGCTATTCAAGATAAAAGGATTGATATAGTGATGGTGCCAGAGGCAGTGGCTATGTGCGATGTGGCTGCTAAAGCAACTGAAGGTACTGCATGTAAGATTGTTTCAGCTCTTCATAACATGCCTGGTTATGAAAAGCTAAACCTCTCCATCATGCTTAAAGAATCGATGCTCTATAATGTTAGTATTGCGAAACGAGTCAGGGCTAGTATTAGCTTGTCGCTATTCCCTCTTTTCAAGTGGCTATATGTGAAAAAAGAGAAACAGCACTTCCATGATGCATACGAGAAGTCGGATTATACAGTTCTGCTCTCTGAACGTTTTTTTGATGAGTTTGTCAAAGAGTATAACCTGACGGATGGCGGGAAAAAATTGAGAGCTGTGGGGAATGGACTTTCATTCAGTCATTTCGCGACCCCAGAAGATATAGACAATAAAAAGAAACAAATCTTAGTAGTGTCTCGGCTGGATGAAAGACAGAAGAGGCTCTCGAGAGTTCTTAAGCTGTGGAAAGACGTTCAGGATGAAATTTTGGACTGGGAACTCGTGATAGTTGGCTTTGGCCGTAGTGAAACAACGTACAAGAAGCTTATTGATTATTACCATCTGCAAAGGGTGAGTATGGTAGGTCGTCAGGACCCGGAACAATATTATATGCAAGCACCTATTTTTCTGATGACATCAGATTTTGAGGGCTGGGGAATGACTATTACAGAGGCTCAGCAATGCGGTTGTGTCCCCATTGCTCTTGACACCTATTCTTCACTGAAAGACCTGATAGAATCAGGGAAGGATGGATATATAGCAGAAGACGAAGACGAGTTGAAGCGACAGTTGCTATTCCTTGTACGTGACGAAGATAGACGTAAGAAAATGGCTCTGAATGCGACAGAGACATGTCGCAAGTTTATGCCGGAAAAAATATATGAGAAATACTACAACATCTTTTGCGAGATAGTTGGGAGATAAATAATAATATGAAGAAAGTAATAATTGTTTATGATCAGGCATTGTCAGGTGTACAGGGAATTAATAATGTGAACAATTCCTTTGTGCTCGGACAAGATATTTTCAAATTACATGACCTTCAACTTACTCATATCGTGTCGCCTGTTGAGTTATTTGAGGTTGAAAAGCATAAGAGTCTTAAGGAGGTCATAGGTTCAAAATGTGAAAGCCAAAGTGGAAAGAAATCAGGGTTGAAGAACTTTGTCGGAAAGCTCTGTTCGCCCAACCTGCTCCTCTTTTCCTATTTGAGGATGTACTTCGGGTATTTACGGAAGGCTAAACAAGCGGTGGCTAATTTGGATAAACTTCCATACACACCTGATTATATCATTTTCCAAGATGGCAACACGGCATACAATTATTTCAAGACAGTTAAAGATCCCGTCAAGTCTATCCTGATACTCCATTGTAGCGACGATTATTTGGAGCAAGCTAAACCTGTATATCCAGGATACTATAAGTACAAGTTTTTGGAAAACCGAGTAAGGGCAAAATTTGACTATGTGTTCAGTAAAGTCTGTAAGGTGGTTTATTTGAGTGAACATGCTGTTAAGGCTTCTTATCTTCCTACTTGTCTGAAAGTTTGCATCCCGAATGGTATCAAAGACGAACCTTCTATCCAGGTGCAAGGCCCGGGTGAAATAATCCAGATGGTGAGTGTGGGTACAGTATCGAGACGCAAGGGGCAACTTCTTGGTATTCAGGCGCTTACATTGCTTGACAAAAGTGTTTTAAATCGCATTCATTTCCATGTAATAGGTGGTGGAGAAAGCGTTGAAGAATGTAAGGATTATGTGAAAGAACATTATCTTGAGAAGTATGTTACTATTTATGGCAACAGGAATGATGTGTCCGAACTACTAAAGAAGATGGATCTATTTATCCTGCCTAGTTATTCAGAAGGAATGCCTATGAGTATCCTTGAGGCTATGAGACATGGCTTATTTATATTGGCTACTGAAACTGGTGCCATCCCCGAAATGATACGTCCGGAGTTTGGCCGGATTATTACCCGTGAGCCAGAGAATATTGCAGATACGATTACGGAGGTGATAGAAAGTGGCGCGTTGTCGCTTCAGGCTAAGTCTGAGTCTAGGTTATATTATTTGGATCATTATACGACTGATATAATGGTTGGAACCTATGCTAAACTATTGACGGAAATATAATTATTTGTGTCTCTCTCTAATGAATAATAAGCATACTTCATATTTAGTTTTTCTAATTTTTATTATTATTGTTTATTTTCTAGAACTTCAGATAATAGACAATAGTAGTAGATTGACGAAATACTTTGAATTCCAGCTTTTATCGGTCTATGGGTACGCGCAGATTCAAAGTATAAGAAAATTTGGTATGTTTAATTTCTATACCTTAGTGCTTGTAGGTTTTTTTATCTTCGCTATTGGTGGTATTTTACATTTCTTTTTGAGTGATGATAACATCCTTCAGGTATTAGGTGGAACATATGGAGATTTTTATTTTACAAACGAACAAATCCAACTTAGCCTCCTTATTTATACCCTTTTTATAGGATTAACTTATTTAACATACAGGCATCTTTATAGAAATATTCCTAATTTATTTTCTTCAGCTCCAAAGAAGTCTTTATGTTACCACCCAGGGTACTTTAGACTTGGCAAGTGCTTGATGTGGGGGTTCCTCGCGATTGAAATATATAAAGGTTATTTATATTTCTCTTCTTTTTCAATTGATAGAGTTCTTATATATTTATATGGTAATTCCTTCAATCCTGTCCCGACTTGGGTACGATTTCTTGCGACGTTCTTTGAAATGGGGTATGCTTTTATCCTATGTAGCATGCCTGATTCTAAGACATTCAAGAGATATTCAGCTTTGTATTTTGTCGTTTTGATACCCGAAATACTTCTAGGAAATAGAGGCCTATTCGGTGCATTTTTGCTCTTTGTTTTTTGGTATTACGCAAAGATGTATAATCCCAAACCTATAAAGACCAGACATGTTGTAATCTTAGGAGTCGTCATGCTTACGGTATTCCAGGCTATGCAATTTTATAGGGATGGTGCAAGTTCGAACGAGATCTCATATTCGATGACTTTATTCTTGAAAGGACAATCTATTTCTTTCTTTATTCTTCCATTGTATATGCAATATGCGGGCGCAATACAGTATTATATTTATCCATTTGTATTGTATAATTTGATAGGTGGCTTTTCTGGCTATTCTGGTCAATCAATTGAAGTGTTACAGCACAATTGTGGGGTGGGACATCAACTAATGTACACAATTAGTCCGGATGCGTATTTAGCAGGCGCGTCGCTTGGATCAAGTAGTATCGTCGAACTCTACGATTTGGGGATTTGGGGTATAATCATAGGAGCCATGTTTTTCCCAGTTATGATTGCTTTCTTTGAAAAGAAATTTGTTAAGAGTAGATTCGCTGTATTCTTTTCATATTCTTTATTTTCTTCTTTTGTATTGTCGGCAAGAGGGAGTTACTTCCCGTCATTATATGCCATTTTTAAATTCTATATTTTCTTTATAGGGTTAATTTTCATTTATGATATTCTAACTCGAGGGAAACAGAACAAAATTCTCTTCTTTAAGAAGTAATAACTACTCAATTGTTATAATAAAGTAGTTTTAGATATTGGGAAATGGATCGACTAAAATCAAACCTTATATATTCGGTATTAGGAGTTGTTTTTCAAACACTCTTCCCATTAATTATTTACCCGTATATTACAAGAGTTCTAGGAGTGTCTAGTTTAGGGGAGTATAATTTGTATTCTTCTACTGTAGCATATCTGGCTTTGTTTTCTGGCTTTGGGATATCTTTATATGGGACGAAAGAAATAGGTAAACAAAAGGATAACAAGAAAGGCTATTCAAAAGTATTTGGCGAACTCATTACTATTAATTTAATAATGAGTGCAATAGCTTATATTTTGATCTTCAGCCTAATTCTTTTTTCACCCAAATATCAAAATGTTAAGCTTTTCTTAATTACTAGTGTGACTCTTATTACTAACGCTGTTGGAGCTGAGTATTTGTTTGTGGCGTTGGAGAAACAGAAATTCATGCTGATAAGAAACATTATTTTTAAGGTTTTGTCATTAGTTTTGATTTTCTTGTTCGTTCATGATGAGAGTGATCTATTAGTTTATGCTTTAATAATGCTACTCTCAACGGCTGGAGTTTCAATAACCAATATTATCAATTATCGAGACAAGATAGATTGGAGTGTAATAAGACTTTCAGAATTCAACCTGATTCCATATTTATTACCTCTTGCGCAAGTCTTCATAATGGATATTCTTATCCATTACTACGGTATGATGGATATCGTGTTATTGGGGAATTTGGATACAGTAGAGTCTGTTGGCTACTATTCTGTCGCTTCTAAGATATATGCATTAACTTACTCAGTGCTTGCTTCAACAGCAGTTCCTTTGCTTCCAAGAGCAGCCTACTATGTAGAGCAAGGAAAGACAGAAGAGTATAATGGTATGGTGCAGAGGTGTTATGATCTCTATTTGCTTATTATTACTTTTTCAGCATTTGTTCTTTTCTTTTATGCTGAGGATATTATAGTACTTATTTCTGGCGAAGAGTTCCGAAGCGGGTATTTACCATTAAAGATTTTCGCCCCCACTCTTTTATTAAGTTCTTTTTGTAATTTCTTTATTTTTGAGATCTTCTACCCCAAAAATAAAAGTAAATTTGTTCTAAGAGCGTTACTGATTAGCATAGTTGCGAATTTGGTGCTTAGTTTTGTGCTAATACCAGTCTTGTCCTTTACTGGTGCAGCAATAGCATTCATTGCCTCATACATACTATTATTTATGATATTTGTAATAGCGGGGAAGAAGGAATTACCTAAGTTTACGGGATCGAATGATTTCATTAAGGAAATAATAGGAATTGCAATTTGTTTCGTTTTGTGCATTGCTTTACGAAACACATCAATACATTTCTTGTTACAGCTTGTAGCCTGCGGGATGGTTTTTATAGGAGCAGAACTTGTCATGCAAAACAAAACAGCTCTCTATCTACTTACGTTGGCAAAGGATAAAATAAATAGTCTTCGAAATGGAAAAGTTGACCGGGAATCAATATAGTATTATTGATATAGCTAAGTTCTTATGTGCTCTTTTAGTGGTTGGAATACATGCCCAGCCCTTGGGGGATCGGCTCGTGGGGGGGGGTATTTATTTACAACACTTTGTAGAATAGCAGTTCCGTTCTTTTTTGTTACGAGTTCATTTCTTTTCTACGACAGGAATGCTTCCGTTAAGAAATATGTTCAGAGATTAATAAAACTGGATATAGCGTGGACTGTTCTGGAACTACCCTTTATTATTTATAAATTCTATTATATTGGTTCAGGCAGTGATATTGAAAAGACATTTCACCTTGTGCAAGGGCTACTTTGGGGGGAATCGTATATGGGGAGTTGGTTTATTCATGCGTCATGGATAGGAATGCTGTTTTTTAATTGGTTAACCTCACATTTTAAAGATTTGGTTGTAATTATAGTCTGCGTATTGTTTTTTGCGTTGGCATTGTTAGACACATCGTATAATTTCTTAATTGCTGACACTTGGGCTGATAAACTATGGCAAAAGCTGGATTATTTTATTCTTCCTTCTGAATCTTTTATGATTGCTGTTCCTTATTTCTTTATAGGGAGGCTGTTAAATCAGCATAGGTTCCTTTTGAAACGAAAGAATTCAATTTGGTTATTTGTTGTTGCCTTAGTGTTTTTATTTATAGAGGCCGTAGTCGTGCGTTTTAATTGTAAGATCGATCAGTTATCGAATCCTAGATTTGAGCAATTCATACTCTTGTTGCCATTGGCCTATTTACTTGTCTATATTCTAAAGATGTCGGGTCCTGGAATGAATAAATGGGGTACGGTTGTATTAAGACAACAGTCAACGCTTATTTTCCTATTACACCAGCCTCTCATTATGTTTACATATAAGGTTCTTGGTCAATCTATGGGGTGGACATTATTTGCGTTTGTGGTTATTGAGAGTGTACTTGTCGCATCGCTTATCATCTTATGCTCAAAGAAAGTAAGAATAATGAAATATCTCTTTTAATGTATGGGGCGTTTTGTTTTTTTATATTTGTTGCTATTCTTATTGTTGGCATCATGTCAAAAGAATGATATCAAGATAATTACTCCGGAAGATGTGAGAACTGAATTGCGACTCGAGAACCTAATTGTTTCTGCTGGAGGTATAAAATATACACCAACCGATACTGTTGGTGATAAAATCGTTTTTTGTGTGCCTCAGGAGGTGGACATCTCCAAAATGTTGTTTTTTTTTGACAATAAAAAAGACTCAATTAGTGCAAACGGTGCAGAACTCAAAAGTGGATTTTCGAAACTTGATTTTTCTAATGCTCAGGATGGTCTTGTAATAAAGCTAAGAGGAGAATCTTTGCCAGAAAAAAACTACACCATTACTGTTTTGAATACAAACCTTCCTGTAGCATTTATAAATACACCAAGTAGCCAGCCAATATTAGATAAAGAAAATTGGATTACAGATTCAAGCTTGATGATATGGGAAAAGGATAATGGTGTCATCTATAGCGATACAACAAGTGTGAAAGGGCGTGGAAATATAACATGGACTAACTATCCTAAGAAGCCGTATGCATTGAAACTAAATGAAAAAGCTGGTTTGTTGGGATTAACAAAGCATAAGAGGTTTTGTCTTCTCGCTTTATATCATGGGTATTTAGGAAACTACTACATGGCGGAAGTCTCTAAAAGAACACTAAACTTGCCATGGGTTCCGGAAGGGAAGTACGTAGAGTTAGTACTCAATGGCAAATTCCAAGGGCTATATTATCTTTCAGAGCAAATAAAAGTGGATAAAAACCGTGTGAATATATCAAAGATGAAAACAACTGATTTAGAGGGAGCAAATCTAACTGGAGGATATTTACTTGAGTTTGATAATGTTTTCGATGAACCATATAAATTTAGGTCGAATCTATATGATATGCCTGTAATGCTTCGTTCTCCCGATGAAGATGTGCCACAAGAACAGTTTGACTATATTAAGAATTATGTAAATAATATGGAAGCCGAGTTGGCAAAGATTGGAGAAGAAGAAAGCGGTTATCAGGAATACCTTGACGTAAATAGTTTTGCTGATTACTGGATGGCTTCAGAAGTTATATATAATTATGAAATTTATAAACCGAGAAGTTTCTATATGTATAAAGGCCGTGATGGAGTCGATAGCGAGCCTGGAACCGTATGTAAAATGAAAGCTGGCCCATTTTGGGATCAAGAGGAAATATGGACGGCCCATTGGTGGAATAATAAGGACGCGCATTATTTTGGAGCATTGTTTAAAGACAAAGAATATAGAAAAGCGGTGAAGAATAATTGGCCGCTATTTAGGGATAACCTCGAAGGTCGTGGACAATATCCACATATTTTAGAATCCATCAATACACTATATTCTGCTATCTCATATTCCGCTAGAAGAGATTCTACAATGTGGCAAAACACCTCTACTTCATTATTTAATGACGTAAAAACACTTAATGAAGGTTTGACAAGTAAATTGGATTGGGTAGAGGACTATATTAGTACACTTGAATAATCGTTATGGAAAAATTTATATCTTCTTTTTCACGAAAGGATTTTTTTAGGTATTATTTGTATGGGTATCTAAATGAAAAGATGGTGGGAAGATGGAAAACTGGAGACCGGGAGAAAAGAAAAGAGTTCAAGAAGAAAGCTATTGTAAGCTATCTGAATCTTGGTAGACTTCCATCATTTGTTCAAAATGCCTTAATTGCAACAATAAGTGTTACGGAATTGCCTCTTTCTTGGGTAATGGAAACATATCTCTTCGTACGATATATGTTTGCATTATTATTTCATACAAAGAACACTACCAAGGGCAACATTTATTTCATCGGAACAAAGGAACAACGTTTTAAAAAAGAGTTACAAAATGCAAGAATTTCAGAGCAGGAAGTTGTGGTTGTAAAATTCTATGGGTGGAATTATGGACAGATTTTCGATGGGATAAAGCAAATATCCATTCTTGATGGCTTGCATTTTAGTGATGTTTGGCGAGCATACAGATATTCGCTTTGCATGTCTTTCTTTATGGGCAAACGCTATAGTAAGGAAGATATGTTTTTCCGATCATATTCTTCTTTTGAGTTTTTTATGGCTTGTTTCTTTTTGTCTCAATTAGATAAATCTAAAAAAGTTATTTTTTTAGAGACATACAGTCGATGGGCTCATCTTTGTGGCCGCTTATCACATTATGTGGTTTTCGTACAGCATGGCATAATAGGAAAAGAATTGAATTTCTTGATTAAGATTGGTTCGCCAAACGAAGCCTATTTTCTAAACGAAAAGGAAGCTGGGTACTGCTGTGAATATTTGTTTTATAAAATGCCAGTAATCAAGTATCTTGATGGCTTGAAGTTTACTTCTAACGAGAAACTTTTGAAAAACGATAATGTCAATATTCTATTAGTTTGTCATTATATTTATTTTGAAAAAGAGAAAAGAATCGCTAACGAGATTATTGGCTTGGGAGGCTATAATGTATATTTGAAACCTCACCCGCTTGATCCACGAGAACAATATGTGGAATTTTGTAAGAATAATGGTGCTATTATTTTAGAAAAGCAGGATTACCCCAAAGTAGATTTGGTTATAGCATACAATTCAACGTTGGCAGTTGAATATCAGGACGCTGGAGTTGATGTTATCAGGCACGACGAGATAGATTGTAAAGAAATAATCAATAAAGTGAAACAGTATAGATAAAAACCGAAGGAAACCCCCTGTTTTAGCTTTTTAGTGGCAGGTCCGGAGGTATAAACATTAATAACAAAAAAAGTATTTATTTATGGAAAAAAGTGAGATCAAAGTGTGTAAACACTGTGTAATGAACACAACGGACACGAACCTGGTGTTGGATGAAAACGGAGTATGTGACCGTTGTCATGACTACGAGGAAAAAGTATTACCTTGGTGGAATCATGGTAAAGGTCACGAAGAGGAACTGAAAAAACTTATCGCAGATATCAAAAAGAGTGGAGAAGGTAAGCAATATGACTGTCTTCTTGGACTGAGCGGGGGTCTGGATAGCAGTTACATGCTGCACATGTGCATCAAAGAATGGGGCCTTCGTCCTTTCGCCTTCCACATTGACTGCGGATGGGATTTGCCCGTCACCGTCGAGAATCTGAAAAAGATGGAGGCTAAAATGGGCATCAAGATCCATAACGAGGTGATGGATTGGGACGAAATGCGCAAGATGCAAATCATCTTCTTTAAGGCTGGTATCGGATTAGATGACCCCCAGGACCATGCTTTTGTAGCCTTAGTTGACCACTTTGCCATGAAGATGGGTATTAAGTATATCCTGAACGGCTTCAATGTGGCAACGGAAGCGGTGGCAGACCCTGTATCATGGAAAATTGGAGGAGGCGCATCGTCAGACAAGACCTTTATTCGTGACGTGATTAGAAGAAATGGTAACGGCTGGATGCCTAAACATTATATATGGACTTCAGGTTTCAAGCACAAATTTTGGATACCCTATGTAAAGGGTGTTAAGACCGTTACTCCGCTGAACTTAATGCCTCTAACCCGCCAGCAAATGATAGATACCCTGCATAACGAGTATGTCTATGAGCCTTATGGTCAGAAGCACTTTGAGGATGAAATTACAAAGTTCATTGAGGGCTATTGGAATCCCAAACGTTATGGTCAGGATATCCGTATGGCATGGAATTCCAGTTTGGTGATGACAGGTCAGATGACTCGCGAAGAGGCCCTGAAGCAAATGGAACAGCCTCCTCTAAGTGAAGAGGAAGGCAAGCAGATGTTCAAGGATATTGCCAAGAAGCTTCAGATTAGTGAAGAGGAGTTGCAGTCATACTTCGACAAGGGTTATGACGGCTACCAGTATAAGACTAGTAACTGGGCCTACAAGATTGGCATCAAGATTTATCAGATGCTTGGGCTTGACCATAGAATAAGAAAGTAAATTTTTTGATGCGACTAATTATATTCACTAATCACTTTTATCCCGAATCCTTCCGTGTCAACGACATTGCTTTTGACCGTGCACAAAGAGGAGATCAGGTGACTGTACTAACAGGCATCCCAGATTATCCTGAAGGGCATTTCCATAAGGGCTACTCTTTTTTCAAGAAGAGGGTAGAATGGGTGAATGATGTAAAAGTGGTGCATGTGCCCATTATCCCTCGTGGAGACGGAGGAAAGATAAGGATGGTGCTGAACTATGCATCGTCTTTATTCTTCTTTTTCTTCTATGGGTGGTATCAGGCGTTGTTTCATAAATACGATGCGGTGTTTGTGCATGACACTTCGCCTGCCTTTATCAGCCTGCCTGCTGTCACGGTAAGCAAGTCCCAAAAGATTCCGTTATATCATTGGATTCTGGATATGTGGCCAGAGAGCTTGACTGCTGGAGGCATACAGGGAGGGAAGGTTTATGCCTATATCCTGAAAATGATGAAGGGTATCTATAAGAGGGATACAGAGATTCTGATAACGTCGCACGGTTTCACTAAACTTTTGTTGGATCGTGGAGTGCCTGACGAAAAGATAACCTATCTTCCCAACTGGAATGATGATGCGTTGACGAAGTCTGAAGTAGAAGGGCTGAAGGCTGATAGTGATTTACCAGAACTCCCTGAAGGTTTTATTATCATGTTTGCTGGTAACCTTGGGTTTGCTCAGAATATGGAGAACCTCCTGGCTGCAGCTAATGAGCGAAAGGAAGAGAAGGATATCCACTGGGTATTTGTGGGGGACGGACGTAAGAAGTCTTGGATGGACGAATATGTCAAAGAGCATCAGCTGGAAGATACTGTGCATCTACTGGGGCGATATCCAATAGAAATGATGGGTGCTTTCTTCAAGAACGCTGATGTGATGCTTGTGGCTCTGAACGATGTGCTGATATTCAATCTGACACTGCCTGCAAAGGTACAGGCATATATGGCGGCAGGGAAACCTATTTTGGCAAGTCTTTGCGGAGAAGGGTCTGATATTATCAAAGAAGCTAACTGCGGTTGGTCTGTGCCTTCGAATGACTATAAAAAATTAGCCGCCAAAGTGCGTGAGATTGCCAAGTTAGATAAGAAGGAATTGTCGCTTCTTGGACAGAATGCCCGTTACTATTACGAGCAGAATTTTACCCGTGAGAAATGTATGGGAATTTTGGATGATACCTTTAAAAAGCACGTACGTGGATAAGAATCTACGAGAATCTTTTGGGGCTTTGGTCCGCTTGGGTATCGGGCATTCTATGGGTGCCTTACCTGAAACGATGGACTGGCCAGCCATACAAACCCTGGCCAACAAACAGGGACTTTCTGCTATTGTTATAGATGGAATAGAAAAGTTGCCAGAAAAGCTAAGGCCGCCCAAAGTTCTATTGCTGCAATGGATAGGAGAAGTACTGCAAAGCTATGAGTACCGCTATGAGCAGTATCGTAGGGCTATAGCAGAGTTGGCAGGCTTTTATAACGAACATCATTATAAGATGATGATTCTTAAAGGATATGCTTGCTCTTTAGATTGGCCTAAGCCGGAACATCGCCCATGTGGGGATATTGATATCTGGCTGTTTGGAAGATCACATGAGGCAGACTTGTTGATTGAACGTGAAAAGGGAATAGAGGTCAATAGAAGTGAACCCCATCATACGGTTTTCTATTGGCAAGACTTTATGGTGGAGAACCACTTTGACTTTATTGATGTGAACCACCATCAGTCGCATAAGGCATTAGAAAAGACATTGAAGGACCTGGGGAAGGATGACACGTATTCGGTTGAGTTGAATGGCGAAACAGTATACATCCCATCTCCTAATTTGCATGCTTTATTCCTACAGCGGCATTCAATGCTTCATTTTGCCTTTGGCGAGTTTTCCTTTAGGCAGTTGCTTGATTGGGCTTTCTTCGTGAAGGCTCATGGACAGGAGGTTGATTGGAGATGGCTACTGGATGTGTTGGAACAACATGGGATGATGCCGTTGTTCAATCTGTTCAATGCCTTATGTATAGAGGACTTAGGCTTTGAAGCAGAACTTTTCCCAAGGGCTGAGGTTGATCCGGTACTAAAGCAAAGGGTGTTAAATGAGATTTTCCAGCCAGAGTTCAATGAGCAACAACCTTCAAGTTTAATTCCAAGGGTGCTCTTCAAATATCGACGCTGGAAAGCCAATGGCTGGAAACATGCATTGTGCTACAAAGAAAGCATGTGGAGCGCCTTTTGGAGTGGCGTGTGGGGACATCTCCTTAAACCGAAATCAATATAGCATGCTTATCGGCAAGCCTCTTTTATCCCGATTAACCGCCCAGGCAAAGGCCTCGCCTCAAAGTTCGGGGGACTCTCTTTGAGAGTGTGGCGTTGCAATCTTTAATCCGTTTTGCAGTAAGGGATAAAAGTCATTAAAGTCAAAAATGCCGCGACAGGATATGTGGGAGAGCAATACTTCAATGGCGTGTCGGCCGGTTATCTTGAGGCGAACTTTATGATCGGCCCTATATCCTAATGGCAGATTCTTGAGACCCTTCTGGAACAAGCGACCAAAGTCGAGCGGATATCATCAAAGAAAACATTTCGCATTATTGTGAAGCAACGATAGACCATTCCCGGCTCTCATATCAAGAAAAGGAGTAAGCATTCGGTAAACCCCGTCTTTGCCGCCTGACCGATCCGCGGTAACTTTGTCCGCAAAACAGACAAAGCATATGTGGACCCTCAATGACTTCAGACCGATATACCAGGAGTTCCTGGATCGTGGCACAACCGTCCGTCAGTTCTGCCAAGAGGCAGGCTTTCCGGAGAGCCGTTTTTATCACTGGCAGGCTAAACTCCGTCAGGAGGTGGCGGCCGGACAAACCGGCGAGTTCATGCCGGTGAGCATCAACAATCGCGGCAACAAGGTGGTCCTCGTGGATAAGAACCATCCTTCCCAGCGCCGTAACGCCATCCAGCAGCCTGTCTGCGAGATCTGCTTCCCCAATGGAGTCACGGTGCGTCTGAGCGGGAGCATCCCGATGGAGGCCATCAGCGGACTCATCATGCTGCCCCGATAGCGGATGTTCAGTCTGAGTGACAGCGACCGTTTCTACTTGTACCCGCATCCTACCGACATGCGCAAGAGCTTTTACACGCTCAGCGGCATAGTAACCAACCAGATGGGGCGGAACGTGCAGGACGGTGATGCGTTCATCTTCATCAATAAGGCATGCACCACCATGAAGATCCTCCATATGGAGTGCGGCGGCTTGGTCATCTACCACCTCAAACTGGAGCGCGGTTACATCCACCTTCCCACCATGACGGAATGGGAGGGAAAGACGGAAGTCCAGACCGACTGGACCGACCTCGTAATGATGGTCGAGGGTATCTACCCGGACACCTGCAAGCGGGCAAAACGGTGGTCACCGAAGCGATGAAAAAAGTGACACAAGGTGTCAAAAATAGTTATCCGAACACTTGCGTATCTCGTTAAAAATCACTAACTTTATAGTTAGAAAATGAGACCTGCAAGATGCTTGAGAGCCCTTCCAAAGAACAAGTTCTGATACAGGAACTTCTTCATAAACTCGATGCCGAGCGACTGAAAAACGCCCGGTTGGAGTCCGAGCTCTCGCAGTACAAGGAACCGGCCAAGATGAAGAAAGACCTTGAGTCCAGAATCAAGGAACAGGATATCATCATCAAGAAGAAGGACAAGACCATCGATCAGCTAAACCAGAGGATAGCCTGGCTTAACCGCAAGTTCTGGGGGCAGTCAACAGAGCGTCATGCAAGTGAAGATCCGGCCCAACTCTCATTCAAGTTTGCCGAACTGAAGCTTACTCCTGAAGAGGAAGCCGCCTACAAAAAGGCCGAAGCAGAAGCCGAAGCCTTCCGTCAGCAGCGGAAAGCAGCCTCCGACAAACGCCAGGAGAAGAACCGCCCTACCCGTAAACCCCTGCCGGAGAATCTCCGCCGTGAGGTGGTGCACCTCTATCCCGTTGGCTACAACGAAGAGGAGTGGGAACTTCTTCCCGAATCGTTTGATGAGATAAGTGAGGTGCTTTCCCGTAAACCGGCCGAGTACTATGTCATCAGATATGTCCGCCACAAGGCTGTTCGCAAGAACCAGGTGGACCGTCCGATTGAAACCGCCCCGGTGCCGCTGCTTCCGATTGCCAAGAGCTACGCCAGTGCGGAACTCCTCGCAGACCTGATGGTCGGTAAATATGCGGACCACATGCCGTTCTACCGGCAAATCGAGAAGCTGAAGCGAGACGGGATCTCACTACCGCCACCAACGGTGAACGACTGGTTCCTGGAGGTCGCCGACCTGTTGCGGCCATTGTATTATCGAATACGTGAACTGGTATTGGGCTCCGACTATATACAGGCGGATGAGACCACCGTACCCATCATCAATAACGAGAAGCATAGAACTGTCAAAGGTTACTTCTGGCAGGTTCGGGCCGTCATACTCAATCTGCTGTTCTTCCACTATGACCATGGTTCCCGTGGCAAAGAGGTCGCACTTGGCCTGTTCGCTCACTTCAGTGGCGCCATGCAGACGGACGGGTATGCAGTGTACGACATCTATGAAAAGAAGGACGGCGTTCTAAGCCTGGTCTGTTGGGCTCATGCCCGCAGATACTTTGAGAGGGCCTTAAGCAACGACAAGGCCCGTGCGGAACTGGCACTTGAAAAGATCCGCCTGCTGTATGAAGTGGAGCGCGAAGCTGATGATAAGCAGATGAGCTACGAGGAGCGCCGTCAACTCAGAATGGATGTCTCGGTTCCCATCTTAATGGGCTTTGAAGCCTGGCTTCAGGCAGAGGCGCCCAAGGTGATGCCCAAGAGTCCCATCGGGAAGGCCATCAACTTTGCCCTGCAACGCTATGACCGGCTATGCCGATATGTTGTCGATGGCCGCTACCGGATAGACAACAACCTGGTTGAGAACAGTCAGAGGCCCGTTGCCGTCGGAAAACACGGTTATCTCTTCTGCGGCAACGATGATGCTGCTGAGGATGCAGCGGTGATGTACACCATGATGGGATGCTGCAAAGCTGCCGGCGTGAATGTCTACGACTGGCTGGTCTACTTCCTGGACCACGCTCACGAGTACGACTATGCCCCGGAACGAGACCTGGCTGAACTGCTACCCGGCAACCTGCTGGCTAAAGGACTCGTGAAAGCCATCGGAGAAACTACGAATACCTTGTAGAATCTCCGGCCTCCATCGGAGAATCTTGCATCTTCGTCGGAGAATCTCCGACCAAACTTGCAAAACTACAACTTCTCGAACCGAATCCCTACACGGGGTTCACCGAATGCTTACGAAAAGGAAGGCAGAAACGATAAGTGAAACAAATTCTTAAACAGTTTTTCTAAGATTCATTAATATGGAAAACAAAAAAAATAAGGTCGAGTACAGCGGAGAATTAAAACTCGCAGATGGAATTACTATTCCTTGTTATGTCCTTGCAGACGGAAGGCGTGTATTGTCGGGACGTAAGATGCAAACCGCATTAAAGATTGTTGATAATAGTACATCCGGCACAAAATTGCCTACTTTTTTGGCTAATTCATCCCTTAAGCCATTCATTATCAATGAGAAAGACCCGGCCCACTTTGAGCCGCTTGACTGTTATTTAGGAAAGCAAAAGATTAATGGTTATGAAGCAACGGTTCTTACAGACATCTGTAAAGCGATTTTAGATGCTAGAAGAAGTGGGGCAAAGTTAACGGAAAGACAGGAGATTGTAGCGGCCCAGTGTGAAATTCTTTTGTCGGCTATCGCGAAAGTTGGTATCATCGCGCTTGTAGATGAAGCAACTGGCTATCAATACGATAGGGAACGTGACGAACTCCAAAAAATACTGCGTGCGTATATATCTGAGGAGTTATTACCATGGCAGAAACGCTTTCCAGATGTCTATTATAAGGAACTATTTCGTCTTAATGGCTGGGACTATACGGTTAATGGAATAAAAAAACGTCCTGGTGTAATAGGAAAATGGACTAATACTTTAATTTACGAGGAACTTCCCCATGGCGTCCTTGACGCCTTGAAACAAAAAACACCCAAAAGTGAATCTGGAAACAAAACAGCAAGATATCATCAATCATTAACTCCTGATGTTGGTGAGCCTAATTTGTCTGCTCAAATTAATAAGATAATTACTCTATTTAGATTGTCGGACAATATGAGAGAATTATGGTATAACTTCAAACGTTTGAAGGAGCGAGAGGCAGGAGAACTTGCTTTGCCGTTTCAGTTTGATGATGAAGGACATACAAAAGAATAGTATAGTAACTTATAAGATGCATTAAGGACTCTTAACTTGTTTATGCGATGGCATCGTGCTTGTGCTGCTCATTATGTTTCAAGATCAATTAAATGAACTGCTAATTTCCCTTACGCGGAATTATTATAATCTTTCAGAAAAGATTGCCAATTGTAGTATAGAAGGAATTTCTCCTCCATTCTCCTCTTATCAATCATGGAAAGGAGATATATTGTCATATTGTGATTCTATGTATGACAATTATTATAATTTACTTAGGGAAATTGGTGAAGAAGAGTTAGAGCGAGTTAATATTACCATGGAGGAGATTGTAAAGAGTCACAGGGGGGTGTCTCCAAGGTTTAATTTATTGCAAGAAGTTGAAAACATTCATTCGATGATTCGTAAGGCCTTTATTCAGTATTTTAAAGGTTTTCCAGCCTTATCATATGAAGTTTTAGAAAAAGGATTTATTGCACAAGAATTGCACCTACTATTACTGCTCCCACAATTGTATATTGGAGGAGGTAGCCTGTTCTATCGGTTAAGGCCCAAAGATTCAGATGTCATTTCATCAAATAAAGATTTGTTTCATATTCCCTTCCAAAAACGGACGAAATGTAAAAACTACCGGTATAGTGTGGCTGGTTATCCTTCATTTTATATGTCAACGAGCATTGAGACAGCTAGAATTGAAACTGATGTTACAGGCGAGGATGCAGAATACTACGCTTGTGCAATTACACAGAGGAGGGGAAGAGAGTTACATTTAATTGATTTGACCTTACCCAATCGCTCATTAAATTTCATTGAACGTTACTCTCTGTTAGTTTTTTATCCACTTATTATTGCTTGTGGATTGAAAGTTAAAGAACCGGAACACGCATTTCGTCCTGAATATGTTATACCTCAATTGCTTTCACAGGTAATTAGGCTACATCAAGATGACACTGGGTTTGATGGTATAGTATATGCGAGTACAAAGACTAAGGAGACAAGTTTTACTAATTCGAGGCAAAAAAATGTTATACTGTGGGTTAGAGGGGCAGACAAGGAAGAAGGGTATTCGACGGAGTTGGCAGATAAGGTTTTATTAACAAGCCCCGTTTTTTTTAATGGCAAGGTCCCAAATACTGATGTTGAGGCACAGTTGAAGAAGTTGGAGTTTGAAACGGTTCAAGTGAATTAAAGTAGAGCTTCTAATATAGTATTATGGCAATTATACAACATATGGATGGGTATTACCAATAGAGGGGGAGCGATTAATTCTAATTATCATAGAGTATTGATTGCGACTTTATTTTAGTACATTTGTAGAAAGAACATAAATACGAGTTTGTTATTTACTAGTCAAAAAAGACATACAAAGATAGCGATTGCTCCATTTGTTTGTCGGAGCAGAGTCTGATAGCAATAGGTTTAACTGAATTATATCGATTTATTATATGACCAAAGACCAAATTATTCAAAACGAGGTGATGAATGATGGAAAAACCATCCATCTCTATTTTAACCCGGAAATCGGGCTGTATGTTGCGTATGGATTTTCGGCGTTTTTCACGGCACATGTCGTGGATGTGATTTCCGCTTTCAGCGAGGACTTGGAGATGCCGGTGGCGCTGCTGAAGAAGCCGGTGGTGGATGAGCTGCGCTTAAGTTGCGTGCGGAAGCAGCATGATTACCACAAGTATTATCTTCTGGAGCTGAAGCACGTGTTGCCTTTGGATGGGTATGCCCGTTGGGTAGAAAGTGT
>Ga0265299_10001176_pt1 | contig 31040 bp, 36 predicted proteins | sample AusTroGonzalo_MG_4_FD_193485 | JGI IMG/M metagenome (GOLD analysis project Ga0265299, IMG submission 193485) | Bovine rumen microbial communities from tropical cattle in Woodstock, Queensland, Australia - Gonzalo_02 | ecosystem: Host-associated > Mammals > Digestive system > Stomach > Rumen ... | reverse complement strand
CCTATTTTCATCACGAGAAAGAACTAATAGACGACCGAAATGTTGATTAATTAAATTAATACTTGGTCTTCCCATTTAGCTCACCTCTTAATGAATATGCTCCACTCTTTGTTCAGTTTCTTGTTGCTTTCCAAGATTAAATGCCTCTTTATATGAGCCAGTTAAATATCCCGTAACACGGCGCAAATGCTGTATATTATGACCACCGCATTGAGGACAAGTATCATTCATTTCATCTTGGTATCCACAATCTTGACACATATCCAATTTTATATTCAGAGCGAAATAAGGGATGTCCTTATCCATCGCATAATTTACTATTGTTTCAAGCGCATCTATGTTATTCTTTACTCCACTAGGAACTTCCACATAGGTAATACATCCGGCGCTAGAATATCCTGTTAATTGACTTTCAATATCAATTTTATCGAATACGGAAATCTCGTGCCAAACTGGGACGTGCATACTGTTTGTAAAATATTCACGATCAGAAACATTAGGAATTTCACCATATTTAGCTTTAAACTTCTTCATAGCAGTATAACAAAGGTTTTCTGCGGGTGTGTAATATACACCAAAGTTTAAGCTATATTCTTTTTTAAACTCAGCACAACGGCGTTTAAATAGTGTTTCAATTTTAATAGCGAGTTCCATACCTTTTTCTGTAGTATGATCACAACCAATTAGAATCTGTAAGGTTTCTGCTAAACCTAATTGACCAATAACTAGTGTACCGTGTTTAAGCGCGGAGCGGATTCCTTCTTCCGGATGATATCCAAGCATTGTATGATTCTCATACATAAACTTTGCTGATTCTGGAGATTGAGAACAAATATGTTCAAAACGCTCAAGAAGCATTTCTTTGGCTTCGTGAATTTTTTTATCTAAAATCTTTAAGAAAATTTCTTCAATAGGAGTTTGGCAACCATTTTCTACATCTTGTTTCGCTAACATAGCAAGTGTTGGCATAATAATTGTAACAGGACAAATGTTACCACGTCCATCTTTCATTTGAGGATTGGTGCCAGGCTCGGCATTTATATCTCCAAGGTTTGCTGTTCTACAACCCCAATATGTTCATAATAGTTCGTTATTCTATTATCGTATTCTGCTATATGTTTCCATATAAGTTCAGACTATATCATGTTCTTATATTGTGTTATCCTTTATAAGAACCCCATCTTTTCGAGTCACTTGACTCTACTCTACTCATTTATTCATATTAGTTTTTCTCTAATACTATATTTTCGATAGTCGTTAGGCATTTACTTCTTCTTTTCAATTTTATTCATATTTTAATCCAATACCGCGGCAACTTTTTTGTTTACCATTACAACAATTATAAACATTAGCTCTTGCTACTTTTAAATCATCGCAACATTCTTGCGTATTTTTATAAATTTTTATTATTTCATTAGTTTTTAAATCATAACTAATAATACGATGTTTAAAACTACAAGGATGCGGTTGTCGCAAATTCATATTATAAGCGTGTAAATCATTTTCTGAACGAGTTACCCATTCAAGATTGAGATAATTATTATTTTGCTTATTGCCATCTTTATGATTTACAACTAATTCTTCAGAGTATCCTTCACAAAAATGTAAAGCTACTAATCTATGAATAAAAAATCTTTTTCTAATAGGAGTATATAGGGTTACTCTACGATATCCTAAGTTATTTGTATCTCCTTTTAGAATTTGTTGTGTTTTTATATTACGAACATTACCGTTTGAACTTATTTGGTAATATCCTTCGTAATCTTTTATATCTTTCCAAATTTCCATATCTTTACCTCCACGAGCAAATATATTTCATTGAAAAGAAGAAGACTTAGCACGGGATTGGCAGTTAAGCTTTCCCCGTTTAGATGGGTTATTCAAAATCTCTCACGAGATTAGGCCACAGATTTGTTTATGGTCGAGAAGTATGTTCTTGGATCATTTATATCATATCCAGCAGCATTAGACCAATCTACATTTGCGTAGTTTGGATAAATGCGTCTTGCGGTTGACTCAAGCGCCAATCTATATAAATCATAATTTGGGTCACCTGGCGCGCGATTGACTCCTTTCATACACTGGAAGATTCCGCAAGGGAAGATAGGAGTTTTATGGAACTTACCAACGCCTTTAATTGAGCCGTCCAGAAGTGCTTTAGTTACCATACGGCCCTCTGGTAGAGTGCAGGTACCGTAGTTGATACTTGTAAATGGCAGCTGATTGCCGCTACGAGATTGAAGAGTATTAAGATTATGATACATACCTTCAACCGCTTGCTGAAGTTCCTTTTGAGTCATTACTATAGCATAATCGTATGCTCGTTCATCATATGCCTTCCACTCTGAATCTTCAATACTATATTCTGTTGGATTATTAATCATATGTTCTATTTCATAATCGATATTCGCCCACATATGACCTTCAATCCAAGTCCATCCATCTTTATAATGTTTAGCAAAACTCTTTCTAATATATGGAATCATAGTCCAATCTAAATGAGTGGCGCTGACGCCGCCAAACTGCATTAAACTCTGTAACTGAAATATAACCGCCACAAGTTGGAAAGCAGTATTAATTGAGTTTGCTGGACGTACATCTGTCTGTCTAGTATTAAATCCATTAGCGAGTAAATCATCAAATGGAATACTCAAGCAGTTATGCATACCCACCGCATAAGCACTTAAATCGTGAATATAAATCTCATTATTCAAATGATTTGCCTTTGCCATTGGCGATACGCAATAATCAAGCGCATACTGTTTCATCATTTCATCTGATGCTTCTCCAACACGGCCACCAAATGAATGTTCATCTATATTAGCATTTTGATTTTGTACATTTGAAGCGCGTAGCTTTTCACTAATGGCGCGAATAAATTCAGTAGAGTTCGCGCGCATAATACCGTGTTTATATCTATAGCGAATATAGGCTTTACCAACCAATCTGTCATAATCGGTTAAATAATCTTCAACCAATTCTTGAATATCTTCAACACCCATCGGCTCATTTAATTCTTTGGCGACATTTTCTACCATATCGGCAATTTCTATTACATAATATGGATATGTATTTTCTTCATATACTTCAGTATATGCTTTTTCAATTGCGTGAGCAATTTTCTTCTTATCAAAAGGAACTAATTCGCCAGTTCGTTTACGAATTTGTAATTCCATATACGTCACTCCTTAAAATCTTTTGCCACAATAAGGGCATTCATCTGAATGAGAAAAATCATAATTTCCGTTATTATGCGGGCAAACAGTCTGTAATTCAGTAATCTGTCGTTTAATTAAAAAGACGCTATCCTTCTTTTCCATAGTGGCTAATGCGCGCTTTAAATCCATATTTAAATTATTATATCGCGCCTAAATTTCATTAATATCCATATTTCCAAAAGCCTCCTTTTTCTACTGTTTCGCGAGTCTATAAGAATAAGGTTTTTGAAGAAGGATATTGTGCGATCACAGCATCTCGTTCCGCCCGTTCTGGACGAATTTCATTCGCGCTCTTATCTTTATAAATTCGCTCACTAATTGATTTCTTTTGATTAGTTTCTCCCGTGGTCCAAAATTCAATTAATTTTGAAAGATTGGCACAAGGATCGTGATATCCAATATCAGGCTGTATATACTTAATTTTTAATGGAATTGAATTACTCCAATAAATATATAGCAAGTTTAATTTATAGATTAAATCTCTCTGATATTGTCTTGCTGTACTGAATGTTCCACCTAATGTAATATATACATTTGAGGTTTTCTTAATATCGGCTAAAAATTTATTTTTGTACTTCTTCATCAATATTGGAGTATCATCTAAAGGTATATTGAAATCCAATATTATTTCTGCGTTTTTAGCTATCTTGTTATGTTCTCGTAATTTAAAGAAGTTAGAAACTGTTTTACAATATATAGGATGAATAGGTTGAATAGATGACGGATTATGACTGGATATACGCTCAATAATATCCTCCCAATTTGGCACAAAGAATTGTTTATCATATATAAAAATCTATTTACTAGGCAATATTGGAGGAATTGGTAATCTATTATTACCGGCATACATTCTATAATATGAATTATCTAATATACGAGTAATCACTTTTGTTTTGATTCCTGCGATTGCTTTTTCCTAAAGAAAATTAGCATATATCGAAGGTCTTGCGATTGTATAATCTATAATTTCATTTTCAAACGGTTTATATATGCCGTTAGTAAAAGCAGTACCGCCAAAAATTACATTTTCAGAACGAAGAAAAGCCTCGGGAACTTGAGGCTATTTCTCCGCTTCACTAAACACATATATCTAATCATATGATGATAATTCAGTTTCATCAAGATTAATAATGCGACAAAAGTGATTTTCTTCAGCTTTATAATAAGTAGCTAATTTCATTATTTCAAGATTGGGAGGGCATAGATTGATAGATTTAGATTGTTGTAATGATAAATCAACTAGTCCAATCATATCAATCTACCTCCATACGCTCTGTCTGGAACTCTAAAGTTCCATCATCATTAATTTGAACAATCTTAGAAATAACTGGATAATATGAATCTTTACGCTTTTTCGGAATGAAGTCACCGCCGCGCTTAATACCTTGTACCATTAATAATGTACCGCGCTTAAACCAGCTTGCTTCTAATACGTGTTTATGACCGTCATCACCGACCTGCGATAACTGCTTATCATATAATGCGTACTGATTTTTATATACCTTTATACTAACAACTCCACTAGGAGTTAACAATGTTACTGTATTCTTAATTTTATTCTTATCGATTACAGTACCGATAATTTTTCTTAAACGATATACATTAACCATTTGTCCATCTTTTCCTGGAAAACTATATTCTACTTCGGGATTCTCTGGCAATTTAAAGAAATCATCATAAAATTTATTTGATTTTGTTAATTCGTGTTCGTGCGAATAGAAACTGACTGATTCCATTTCCCATTTTGAAATATTCCCGGCTGCGTACTTATCAGCAATTTCCCTATATGCGCTATCATTTACTTTATTTAAAAGTTCTTCCTTATGCGACTTAATATAATCGCGCATTGGATCCATTGCTTTCTTATATATATTATCCCAAGTTTTTTGTAATACTTGAACTCCATCATCAATTATATCAACATCAAAATATGTCGAAATAAAGTTAATCGCTGGTTCGTTTAATGTATAATAATTGCCGCTTTTACATCCTTTAAGAAATTTATTGAATAAGAATAATTTCTTATAAAACTTCATATCTTCTGGAATCAAATCCATATTTATTAACATCTGCATATTGCGCAAATTTAAATCACTCTTTTTATCTGCGATAGAATTAATATACTCACGCATAATTTCTTCGCGTGCCTTTTTTTCAATCGCATCAAATGCGCCACATTTGATAAGATTAACCATCTGTACCTTATTCACCTTTACTTTTTCCATAAAATTCTTGATAGATGAATATGGACGATACGCAATAATATTATTAATTAAATCAGAAGATAATCTCGTAATTCCACGCAAACCATACAAGATATGATTATCTTTTACTACTGGAGTAAATGTATAAGATGAAGTATTTATATCTGGCGGGAAGATTTCAATTCCATAAGTTTTGAACTTACCAATCGCGGACGCGACTTTACCATAATCTACCGTCTTGGATTTCTTTTTTTTCTTATCTGCGCCCTCTTCGTTTATAACTTCATTTTCTTCTTCCCATTCTTCTTGCTCTTCATCCTCTTCATCTTCGACTTCAGGTTCAACATCTAAACCCTCATCTTCATCTATATCTTCACTATTTTGAACACCGCCACTATCTACAATCAAGTTTGCTGTATTCCAAAATATAATTGGATACTTATAAGCAAGATTCATTTCTTGGAGCGCAATCATAGAATATGAATATGTATGTGCCGCATTAAATCCATAACCACGACTTAGCGCAATCTCTGTGTTCCATACATAATCACAAAACTTCTCATCCAATTTCTGTTCTTTTACTTTCTCAAAGAACTGCTGTGTTAATGCTTCATATTCTTTAGGATTCTTCTTTGCGATAGACTTACGTAATTTATCTGCCCACTGTAAGTCCCATCCGCCGCATTCTGGCAATTGAACGAGTTTCATAAATTGTTCCTGCGTAATTGATAGACCATTTGAGATATCTAATTCTCTATGAAGAATTGCTCTCTGTTCATCGTTCAATCCTTTACGCTTCATTTCATTTTCCCAATCTTGAGGATTCTTTCTGAAGCGTGCGTATTTATCCAGTGGACTTTCTGCGCCTTTTTCTGTTGCCATTAGACGAATAACAGAATTTAAAGTTGCTAATTCGTCAACTGTGCGAGGATGTGTTAAAGCAATACCACGGACACCGCTCTGTTGTTCCATCTGGAATAAACTTACAATTTCGTGATTTTGAACCATATCCCACATTTTAGGATCGTCGCGCTCAATTTTATATACATTTAACACATTTTCATATGTTTCGCGTAATGTTGACTTTCTTTCAATATATCCATTATCAGCCAATAAATCTAAGCATACATGAATTTTATCTGCTGCTTCAACGCTTAACAAGTCCATCTTAATCATTGAAACATCTTCGAGATCGTGTAACTCAAATTGCGTAATAATTGTACCATCTGGCGCGCGCATCAATGCGCTTGATTCTGTAAAATCTTTATCAAGAAATACTACGCCGCCTGCGTGAATACCAACGCCGCTGATTAATCCCTCAATATGACTTGCTACTTCCCATAATTTCGGGAATCTACTAATCTCGTTAATGAAAGTTTTATTTGGCTCGATACCTTCTTTTTCATCACCATAATACATCTGGCTTAAAGAATATGCCATTCCGCGCTCATCTGTGATTAATGAAGATACATAGTTCGCATCATCAACATCAATACCAAGACCCCTCGCTGCGGTTAAAATCGCAGAACGAGACTTTTCTGTCTTGAAGGTTGCGACATTCGATACTCTATTTTCTCCATATATCTTACGAAGATGTTCAAGTACTTGTCCACGCTTGCCACCCTCAATATCTACATCAATATCAAGAACGGATACACGCGCTGGATTCAAAAATCTCCAAGGATATGTCTTTGTTTTTTCACGCAAACAATTTATCTGAATAATGTCTAACGCATATAACAATACGAATCCCATACCAGAACCGCGTGCTGGCATAACCAACGAGCCTGCTTCCCAACATTCATCAATAATCTTTTGAAGATTAAGGAAATACGCACTCCATCTCGCATTATTGACTTCACTTGATTCCCAAGTCATTGAGAGACATTCATCTAATGCTTGAAATGCTTTTTCATTTTGTAAATCTGTATGTTTATATATACCATCAATTAGTGCCAATACTAATTGATTATCCGCATAATGCGGTGACTCAATAAACTTTTGAAGATTCGGCATTAAAGTTGTATAATGCCATAATTCTTCTTTATCTCGTTCTGTGAAGTTTCTCCACGGTAAAGTGGGAATCTCCAAAGGTTTTAAAATACTAAAATCTTCACATTTATCTTTAATTTCACGAATTGCGGCGTATGCTGCTTCAATCTGTTTATCTGTCATATATGACATAAAACCGCGAACTTCTTCGTCTTTCATTAGATAAGTAGTGGCATAAAAACTTCTAACTTCACGCTCACCATCTTGTGAATTTAAAAAAGCTTCGTGAATTGGAGCATCTTCTGGCCGCAAATAATGTGCGTCATTTGTGATAATATATTTAATTTTAAGCTCCGAGCTTAAACGTAACAATTGTTTATTTACAAAAATTTGTTCTTTGCCATCAGAAGGCTGAAGTTCAAGATAAAAATTTCCCTTTCCAAAAATATCTTCAATATACTGACACCAACGCTTTGCCGTGTCATAATAATCTTCATCACCTGTGTCCATATATCTTAATAAAAACTTATCTAACTGTGATCCAAGACACGCACTTGAAGCAATTAAATGACCTTGATTCGGCTTTACAATATCTTTCAAATCTTGATAATATGTAGGACGCCGACGCAACTTTCTACTCATATAAGAACGATTCCACGCTCTAGTCGAAAGTTCACAGATTTGATGATATCCTTCTAGATCTTTACATAGAAGAATGAAATGAAAATATCTATCTTTTTCTTTATCATAATTTTTCGCATTTAAGTTATTACGCGTAAGATATATTTCATTGCCGCGAATAACTTTAAAATCTGGATGATCTTTTTTAATCTTATTATAATACTTTTCGACTTTGATATAACTCGAAATTGTTTCGTGATCAGTGATTGCCACAGCTTCGTGCCCCAGAGCAATTGCTGTATCAATTAATTTATCTACTTTATTAATACAATCACGCAGAGTTTCATTACTAAAATCTGTATGATTATGTAAACTAGCTGGGAACCGTGACATATATATCACTCCTTTCTCTTTTTTATATTATACCATAATTTTTAAAAAAAGTCAAATTATCCACTATAAAATACAGATATGGTATTGAGAATAATTCCGAGTGACGTAAGTGCTGAACCAAGAATTATTTTCCAACCTTTATCTTCTTTAAGACCAAAGGTTAGAGTTATCAATCCCAATGTAATTGTATTAATGATAAGTCGAATATCAAAAATCATATTTACTCGTATCCTCCGTTAATTCATAATCGTCAATAAATACCTGTACAGAAGTTACTCCATTAAATGTATTTAAATTGCCGCGCCCATATACAGTTAGACGCTTTGTTCGATTATCCATTATTTCACTAACAAACGCTGAATCTTTAAACTTTACATAATCTACATTATTATATGAAATTTTCATACTATTGCGTTCTGCGCCCATCGGCATAACACTTGCTAGAGGAATATTCGTAATAATAAATTTAATTTCATCAATATGATTCCCGAAATATTCTGGATGTGAAGATAAATTACCAATTAGCACATCATTATACTTAGAGCCGTCTAAAACATAATCTACAGTATAACAATTTTCAAAATCTTCCGCGCGCAGATTCTTATTGGCATATTCAATTAAAGAAGTAATTTTTGTATCTTTAATTCCCCATCCTGCGGCGTTATCGTGACCGGCCGTATAATTCATTAAACCACTATCTTCAAGAAATTTCTTGAAGCTTGGTAATCCAGCAAAATTACCATTACTGCGAATACTACCAGAAATTTCATCGTCATTATTATGGCGACCAATCATACAAGGTTTATGATATTTATTCACCATAGCCATCGCAATTAAACCAGTCAATTCTTGCTGAATATTATCAGATTCATCGATCTCTACTAATAGAATATTATTATCATTTAGTCCATCTTTTTGAATCTTAAAATCAATAATATCAATAGCTTTCTCTTTAAGTTTGTCTTGCCGCGCTTTAGCATTTTTACCAACTCTTGCCGTCTGTTCCGCAGCATACTCAATATCTCCAGCTTTAGCACCGCGTTTTGTGCTTTTTACTTCTCTATATGGATCAGTAAAACAATAGAATAATGTACGCTTTTCTTCTAATGAACCTACACGAGTTAACGCATTGATTAATGGAGCAATATAGAAGGCAATATCAATAGGGGTTAACCCTCTATATGGAGCAGTTGCTTTCTCTTTTAATGAATAAGATTGCGATTCAATTAATGTACGTAAACCTTCATTTTTAATGTTATATAAACCTTCCATCATAATATAATTGGTTTCGTTTGTGCGGCGATCCATTACATCAGCAATTTCACCTAAGGCCGCGAGATCTAGATAATTATGTGCTTGTTTAATGCCAAGAATATCATCTAACACTTGACAAAATTTATATACAACTCCGGCGCCGCAAAGCGATTTATTTTCATATTCCGGAGAAAGTTGATTATTAATAACAATTGTACGAGGGGCTTTTGAAATAACAGGATTACCGCTATCATCATATAATTGTTCGTGATGATCAATTACCAGACAATCAATACCAATAGCATTTAAACGCGTGTGTTCTTCAATGTCATAACTGCCAGCATCTGGCACGACTACTAAATCACAATCGCATTCATCTTCAATCCAATCAATTTTATCGTCTAGACCGTGCTGTTTATGACTATGTACTGTAAATTCTAAATTCGCATCCGGGAAAATAGACTTAATATATAGCCATAAAATACTAGAACTTGTAAATCCATCAGCATCACAGTCTACGACGAATAGTAGTTTATTTCCCTTCCTTAGATGAGATAATAGTAAATCAGCGCCCTCCTTAACATTTTTTAGTTTATATGGGTCTAATTCACATTGTCTAGAAGGTTTCATAAAATTTTCTATATCAACAACGCCGCGATCTTGTAGAATTTGTGGTAGTGCTTGTATGGGGTCCTGTGTATATGTATTTCTTAGTTTATATTTCATACCATATTATCTCTCCTTTACCTGACTTTAATTCTATTTCTATAAAGTTCTTCAAAAACTTCTTTACCCTTATCAAATGGTGAGTCTTTTTCTTCTAATAAGTTATCATAGTCCCATATAAAAGACATTTTTACTAAGTTGGTATACTTACGGCACATACCTTCTATTAGTGCGCGATATTTCCTTGCTTTTTCTGACCGCCAAGTATCAAATTCTTTATCAAACGCAATTGTAATTTCATTCGCACCACAATAATTTAATAATAAATTGATATGATATTTATTAAATCTTAAGCCGCAACAAGCTACTGTATTACTTAAATCACCATAGTATCCATCATCAAGTAATACAGATTTTTCACCCTCTACGATAATAGCACTTTTTCTAGTACTAATACCCTCTAAATGTTCATTAATCCCATATAAGTTAAATTGTAGTGGGTGCGCATACAATATATTACCCACTTGAATTGGTTTATATTTTCCGCACGTTTTAGCCTCTTCGGGATCAACGGCGCGGCCGCGAATACCAACTAATCTATTTTCTATATCAAAGTGAGGTATAATAATTTTATTTTGTCCCAACGAGAACTTAATTTGAAACTTCTTCATCGCTTCTTTAGTTATACCATCCTTTAACCAAAGAGGATGCGCATAATCTATAAAGCAATCTAATACAGTCTTAGGATATTCATCTAGTATAGGAATATTCGCATCAAACTTATATTTAGTTGTATCTAAATCAATGGTTGACTGACGCTTGGCCGCGGCGAATACTATATGTTTTAAACATTTTTTCACATAATCTTCGGCTTCATAGAAATCAACCTTTTGACCATAATTGATGTCCATAAATTTTTGATATAATGTAAAGATGGACATCGCTTCATCACATTCTGTATAGCATCTAAATATCTTATTATTTTGATACCAATACAATTTCATAGATTCCGCTTCGCTTAAAGGATTATGACATACTGTTGGACATATCAAATATCCTTTTTCTGGATACATAGCTATTTGGTCTACACCAAGACTTTCTAAGAAAGTTTTTACATCATCTAGGGTAATAGACTCAATAATATCCTTTACTTTAACATCAGCTAATTCTAACGAATTATCTTGATATTGAAGTGTATCAACCATCTGTCTTACCTTCTTTCTCAAAATCAAATGGTAACGGTTTATAGCCATCTAAAATTGTAAATGTGGATCTAATTGGTGTATTATCCGCGCCAGTTATAAATAAATCTTTTCTATAACCAGTACCTAAATGAAGATGCGTCCAGATGCGAACATTTTTATATCGACCACGACGCATTTTATAAATATCTAAGACGTGAGTCGGCCGCATATCATCTGATAATACTGATGATGGTAATGTTCCATCATTCACTGCTGTATGTAGTTTTGTTACTATAGAGTTCCATAATTTTTCAGTAACTCTTGTCATAACATAACCCATATCTGCTTTATCCGCAACCGCTTTTGAACCACGAATACAAGTTTCATTTTTAAATTCTCCATCTTCTACCATTGCTCCGGCATTAACTTGTGTTGCGGAGAAAATAAATAAATTATAATCTTTTGCCAATTGTTTTAATTCATTCGCTAACAGCATTAATACAACATCTTCACGAAGATGATTTCGTGCGAATTGTGTTACTAGATTTGCTGTTGTATGAATATAGTCAAAGAATATATATTTTATATTATCGACTGTAGCATATTTTCTAATTGTAGATTGTACATTATTGAGATCCGGTTCGCTAATTTCTTCTATAATGAAATATCCAGAATATCTCTGAATAATACTTGCCGCATATTTTACTCGTGATTCTTCACCAAATTCATATGCGCCACGAATAATCTTATCCTCATCTACTCCAGAAAGATATGCTAACATAATTGTCTGAAGTTCTTCTTTATCCATTTCTGTTACAATGAATAAAACTTTTCTTGGTTGACGAATTTCTCCTGTCCCCATATGAACTTCAATTATAAATTTCCCTTCGTCTTCACACCATCTAATTGGATACGCTAACCTACACGCATCAAATACTGCTGTTCTTGTCTTACCAGCGGATGTGCTCGCGGACTTTAAAAAGAAACAACCTTCTCGCGCACCCCTACAACACGCGCTAAACATATCTCCTTCTAGACTCGGTCCGACGCCGGGAGTTGTCTTTAATTTTTCAATTAATTCATTAATTCCTTCTGCTGGATCGCCCCTTGAGCGGCCGCCATTTAAAAAATCATTCCTAATAATATTATATTTACTCTCAACAGAGTTTAATATAGCTTCCAATGATGAATCGTCAAAATGCTGTTTTATTTCAACCTCTTGTTGTGGATTGACTACATCTTTATCATCAATATAAAATTCACTAATATCATATTTCTCTTTTTGTAGTCGCCTTAATAATGAATATTTCTTTAATCTTGTATAATATAAATCAAAGTTTGCGGGCGAAGCATTTTCATACGCCCATTTTAATAAGTCCAATCCATTTCCATCGTTATATATCTTTGCGGCCCTACCTCCAGTTCTTTCAATTTCTTTATCTACTTCTAAGACCGTTAAAACTTTTGCGCCCTCTTGATATAGTTGTTGAATAACTAAAAAGCATATTCTCGCAACTTTATCATCAAAATCCGCAGGATATATATCAGAATACTCTACTAACAAAAGAGGGTTCAACATTAAACATCCAATAATCTGACGATATGATTCAGAATCCGTTAATGTCAAATTAATCTCCCCTTTCTTATTTAGTCGTCAAGAAAATCGTTTATATCAATTATTTTTTTATTTGAACTTGTGTTTTCCTGTATTTCTACTTGGACGTGTTCTATTGGTGTACTCATTGCCGCAATAATACTGCCATTTTTATTATCTTCACTGCTCTTCCAACGTCTCATTTCCATTACCATTTTGGGATTTACTAACACTAAAGATTCAGATAATTTTTTAAAATGTCGAATATTATAGATATATTCTAAACAATCAATAATTACCCCATCTGTATATCCGTATGTATTTTGTAAACGCTGACGCTCTTTCCAAATGCGAGGGCCGGGACTCTTTAATCCAAATATCTCGCATACCTTATCTGAAAATCTTTCACGCTCTTGCTTTTCTTTTAAGCATTTTTGACAATACCAATGCGGTGTTGTGGCTCGCGCACTTGCGTATTCAATTAATTCGTCTTTATGAAAACTTTCTTTACATCCATAACATACTCTTGTTTTTTGTATAGCTGGCACGAATATCACTTCCTTATTATTATCTATATATATTATAGCATAATTTACAAAGAAAGTCAAATAAAAAGAGCCTTATTGCTAAGGCTCGTATCTTGTCACATTAAATTTTTCATTTCATCAATGAAATATTCAATTAATGAACTTTGAGATGGAACTGCTTGACTAATCTTAAAGTCTTCGTTTCCAAATACTCGTTTGATTACATCCTTCATTAGCAGTAATTTATGTTCTTTTTCATCTTCATCTTTCGCGCTTTCAAGGAAACTAATCCAGATTTGCTTGGCTTCCGCCATTACTTCTGGGAATGGTCTATCTTTAACTTGCGCAAACTCTGTATGGTCAGTAACTTGTGCGCCATCTTTTTCTACTGCCATATCAATCGCGTCGCCAATGGCGTTTACTAATTCTTGATATCCAAATTTAATCTTTGGCGCTAAATACTGATATCTTGAACCAGCAAATACAGTAGGAGTAGAACGCGTATATAAATATCGTTCAGTTGTTCCATCAGCATTCATCTGGACCTGTAGATATCCAATAATATCTACAATAGAATTAATAATGGTATATGCGTTGTTTGGTAAATCGGGACAAACAGCTGTAATTGCTTCTCCTTCTTCATTACGCATTTCAGTTGGCTTATCCTTACTGTGTGCGATAAATAAAATACCAAATCCTAGTAGGGTTATTTCACGCCAAAATTCAGAGAACTCCTGCTTTAGCATATTCCAGCCTTGTCCCCAGGGTACATCTCTAATACTTTCTACATTTTCTCGTTGACAAATGTATTTCTCACACAGTTGCCACGCGATAGAAGCAGTATCAACCACAATACTATCATACATTTCTTTTGCTTGCGGCTGACGCAGCTGAGTTAATACCTTCTTCGCATCAGTCCAGCGAAGAATAGGAACACTCCGTATACCAGCTAGTGCGTTGGTACCCTGCTCAAAGTTCATAAACAATGACCTTGGGAGTTGACTTCCGAATGTAGACTTACCGGTCTTCACTTTGTTATCTTATTGGCTTTTTATCCAATAATTCTTACGATTGTTATTCTCGTAAGGTCAGATTATCTTTTCTTCTTCTTGAGAAGTTACTGGCTCGTGGGACTTTATTTCATCAAAGAGTTGTAAGCATTTATCATATTTACGAGGCAAGTAAAGCGCAGGATTATTTTTATAAAATAATTCATATAGTTTTTTAGCGGAAGTTTGAGAATACTGAAAATAATATGTATTACCTCTATTATCTTTTTGTATTTTTACTGCTGGAATATTATATTGATTTTCAAGTATATTTACTACATCTTGTAAAAATTGTGGGTTATAGCCGCATAACGATGCTCGTCTATATTGACCTGCCATACAAAATGTTCCGTCGCCATCAAAATATCCACGAATAAAATCAATATAAAACTCTTTAGATAGATTATAAGGAAATGTAAATGTTTTTGTTTTATTATTTACTATTCCATATTCTGCTAATTTCTGTTTAATCTTTTCACTACGAAAAATAAACTCAGAAACTGAAAATCCATCTTTTGTAAGATAATCTCTAATAGGATAATTACTATGTAATATAATTCTAATTTTTTCTAAAAATGGCTTATCAATAGTAGAAAGACCAATCTTAACGCCGCCATCTTTCTAAATACTTCCATTCGTGGCGAGAAAACCCATTAGATATACATTAGTTGGATTTAATTCATCAAAAAACTCATCCCAAACTTTATATTTACGCTGATTCTGAGGAGAATATTTATTTTGTTCCTCTTTGCTTCTAATATGAATACCCTCTGATATTAACATCTTTTTTAACCTATAAGTGCTAATATCAGTTTCTTTACTTAATTGTGCCAAACTTTTGCCACTTTCATATAACTGCTTAATAACGGTAATATCCATAGATAGAACCCTCCTTAAATGTTTAATTGTCCTAATCGTTGTGCGTGTTATTCTTTTTAGGGAATAACTTCCGCTCTGATTACCATCTCAGGCTCCCAGATTTTTCCAGTAATTATCTTATATAATCACTTATATAAGGCCCAATTATTTAGGCTGACCGTAAATCAATAAAAATTTGCCTTTAAGGTCACGCGAAATCTTAGAAGGCTCTAGTGAAAAAATGTCTATGTTTGCCATATCACTTCACTCTCCATAAAGTTAGGAGGGGTTTAAGGCTTGCGCCTTAAACCTCCCAACTATAGTCTTTGGCTTTAGCGGCTGCGCTAGCAGGTGCCGCCGCGCCATTAGCCTTCTTTCTAGCGTCAATCTGAAGCTGTTCAATATAAGCTTTACGCTCATTAAACGCTTTCTTGATTTCAGTTGGATCATATGCGAACTCATCTTCCTTAGGCTCATCATCACCTGTAGTGATAACTAGTTCGCGGATATACTGAGTAGATGGACCTTCAGGAATATCCTCACCCCAACCGCTGCTCTCACCAGAGGGCTTTACTTCGACAGAAGTAACACGAATCCGACCCTTAACGGTGACGGTCTTGTTAGCTTCCCAATGACGCTGAATATAATCAATCGTATCAGGATTTTCTACTACAAACTCAACTACATCGAGTTTTCCACCATACTGTACGATACCGCCTTTGATAATCATACGACCGGTGGTGTCTCCTTCACGATTAAATTCATCATCCATACTCATAATGAAAATCTCTGTGGCAAAAGAAGCTACATCGGACGCTTTGGATTCATTAATAAATGAACCACGAAGCTGCCAACCATTAATTAGCTGACCATTACGAGATACAAAATTATTCTCTTGTAGAGTTACTCCAGTCATCCGAACCGTATCAGCCCGTTCGATGCCAGCACTCTGAACGCTTTTCATCTGCTTCAGCGCCTGAATGCTCGCCCAGGCGGGATTCTGTTTACCAGTAGAGGTAAACTCAGTTGCGAACATACCAACTGGAATTTCGCTAGTTTCTTCCTTGCCATTGAAAGTCTGGGTTACTCGAATCGTAACGGTTGCCCTTTCATATGGACGACCATCACTTAGTTTACCAGATCCGAGATTTACATCAAGAAGAGTACCTGTTAGATTAATTTTATTACCTGCTTGAATCTGAATACTTTTACTCATTTTATTTTACCTCTTTACTTTTACTTTTTACTTTTTAATTAAAATTCTTCAGCTTCCTTTGCGGCTTTTCTTGCTGCGCGTTCAGCCGCACGCGCTTCCTTTTCAGCCTGCTTCTTAGCAGCCTTTTCAGCCTCTTCGGCAACCGGGTCATAAGCTAGACCCTTTTCAGTTAGAGTGTGATACTTCACAACGTGAGTCTTTGCCTTACGAGTTTCGGTCGCGGGAGCATCTTCAATAGTTTCTTCACGAGTGATAGTAGTATATTCTTTCTTTTCAAGAGCATTGATGCTACCTACAACTGCGGGAAGAGATACGCCTAGTTCTTCGGCTAACTGCTGTTTGCTGAATTCCTGTCCATAATGTGCCTTTAGGAAGTTTAGTACCATTTCGCTGTTCTGTGTCATAATTCATTTCTCCTTTGTGTTTTACACTTTAAAAATTATTTTATATTAACGGTTACGTACCGTTGAACGACTATTATTTAATTTTTTCTTCAATTACTTATATCCCGCGCACGGGCTTTCCTTTTACAATATAATTATACATTAAATTTGTAAAAATGTCAAATGTTTAATTACTATTTTCAATTATAAAATTTTCTTCCGCAATTTTTTGATACTCTTCGTCAGAGGCATCAATGACTTTTTGTAATTTTGGTATTAAATCAGTTTCATATCCGGCAGATGCGCGCTTTAAAGCCGCAATTTTATCTTTCACTTGGTTCATAGTAACATATGAACCAACAAGTAATTTTGCGTATTCTGCTTTAGTAAAATTACCGTCGAAGTCTGCCGCAGAAATCTTATCATAAAGATTCTGGAAATCATCTCTCATAATACGAGCAGTCTCTTCGCCCTTTTCATCTTCTTTTTGATGATTATATTCCATTACCTGTTCTGCTGAAACAGCTGTGGCGCGCGCCAATTCCTTAAACAATGTGATATACTTGTTATCCATACTTAACTCCTTTCGTAGCACGACTAGTGGTCATAATGCTACTGTCTAATGTAATAAATGCTTCTTTAACTTCCTGTCCTTCTATTAACTTAATAGCTTTTACTCCTTTGGTTACTCGTCCAGTATAGCCCACATCACGCAAAGGATAGCAATTATAATAAGAATCATTCTTAATCACCGCTCTATCATCATCATTTGAAGATAACAATGCCGCGACTACTTTATCATTTTCATCTAATTTAATCGCAGCGCTACCTTTTTTCGCGCGACTAATATATTCTGAAGTATGACTCTTTTTAATTAAACCATTTTTAGTAACACAGGTAAAAGAGTTATAAGCCAAAAATTTAGAACTATCTTCTACTAGTAATGGTTTTTCAGCATTACATTCAAAGATTTCATTAATTTTATAAGTTTTTTCTTGTTCTATTTTAGTTAAAGACGCAGTATAAAACTTACCAGCATTAGTTATTAAAATTAATGTTCCTAAATTAGTTGTGTAAATTTCTTTACCTTTTTTCGCGCCTTTGCGCTTACTAATTGAAAGATTAGAACCATTCCATACTACACAGATATCCTGTTCTACAATAGGTTCTGGCTCATCTTCCTCATTTAAGGTATCTTCTAATTTTGTTTTTCGAGCATCTCCAAATTTCTGAGATACTTCATTTAATGATTCAATTAATTTTTCATCTAATGCGGTAGGCTCAGATAATAAGTACTGTAGCTCCACTATTTTTCGTTTAAGTTCTTCCAGTTCTTCATTTAATTTTATGCTGTCAATTCGGGTCAAAGAGCTTAGCTTCATAGATAGAATTGCTTTGACCTGTGGTTTATTGAATTTAAAACGAGCAATCAGTTTATCCGCTGCTTCACTTGGATTATCCGATGCGCGAATAATTGCTACTACTTCATCGATATTAGCGGCCGCGAGTAATAATCCTTCAACAACATTTTGACGCGCAAGTGCTTTATCTAAGTCAAACTGAATAATGTTGCGTTTACATTCACGCATATGTTCAATATAAGCATTACACGCTTCACGCCATCCAAAAATTTTAGGAAATCGACCTTTATCAAGTAACACCATATTAATTGAGAACCAATTTTCTAATGATGTGTCGTGATAAAGTTTTGCCATCATTTTATTGGGATTTATTCCCTTACTTAGATAGATACGAATATCAGCGGTTTTCTTTGTATGGTCAATAACTTTATCAATACCATAGTTTGGGTCATCTTGCGTTAATTGAGCAAGCTGGTCAATTACTGTATTGGTGAATACGCTATATGGAAGTTCTGTTGCTTGAATCATATTTTCTGCAGGATTGTACTTTAATGTAGCGCGCAGCCGCACAGACTTACCCTTACCAACTTTTAGACTTTGTTTAACTTCGGTCTTGTTGGTAATAAGTCCACCTGTAGCAAAGTCAGGCGCACAATAAATTTCATCGAAAGATACATTGGGGTCTTTAATAATTTTAATAAGTGCGTTATTTACTTCTCTAAGGTTAAACTGAGGTACTGAAGTAGCCATAGCAACCGCAATACCCGAGCAACCATTTACAATATTCCAATATCCAATTGACGGAAATACTGATGGAATCTGTTCAGAATCATCATAATTCCAATACCACTCGTTAATAGCATTTTTCTTTAATCCCGCAAATAAATAATCTGTGAGTTCTGCGGCGCGCATTTCAACATAACGAGCCGCTGCGTGAGAATCTGGAGAAGATGGATTTCCATAACTACCTTGAACTTCTTCAAGAGGATAATGGGCAGTCCAGGGCCGAGATACACGAATAAATGTATCGTACATTGCAACATCGCCGTGGACATAACTCTGCGTCATCGCGGCTGCGACGGACTTCTGCGCTTTTTGGAATTTATCCTTATGAGTTAGTTTATTAGTATATTGTGCGTATAAACCTTGACGCAAACCAATCTTTAGCATATCTCTAACATCTGGAATCGCACGTTCTTGCGCTACGGAAGCAGCATATTTTAGAAACGCATCTTCAGTTGTTTTTTGAAAGTCAACATTTTTAATCATCGTACTCCTCCATTGTTCCAATACTCAACTGCTTTAGTACGCGCCTGTTCAGATGAGCGATAAATATCATCTACTTTTGGGTTTCTAGGTGCAGTAGCACCACAATGAGTACATTCTACCCAATATAGAAAATGCCCTGGATAGCCAGTTCCACGAGGACCGCCCAAATCTTCCATCTTAATGGAAGCTGAATGTTTACACCAAGGACAATTATTAATGTTCATCTTCTCATCTCCTTTCTTATATTATAACATAAAATTTATTTATTGTCAATTAACTATTTTCATTAATAAATTTTTTTGCCGCATCATGAGTAATACCATTAAAAGATTTTAATGTTTTTATTTCAATTTCATGAATTTTATTCCATTGGGGTGTTGTTGGACGATTTGGTGGAGTTTTTATAATCTCTAATGAAAATTTAAATTTACCTTTATAATAAGCATTTAAGTTTTTTATCATTGAATCAGCACACCAATCACTCATATATGCTCCTTCAATTTGACCAGTAGTATCATTATGAATAATATAAACCATATTTACCTCAATTATTTACAATACTAAAATCAACATTCTCAAACAAGAAGTCTCTTCTATCATTTATTCAAAGTTGCTTCATATTCTTTTACACGACGATAAAAAGTATTAGGTTTCATTCCAATAGTTCTCATTACATCTGCCGCCTTCATTTTACCAGACTTCCAAATAGGGTATAGTTCATAAAATTTCGGCGGTAATTCAATTCTAGGTTTCCCCATGATATTACTATTAGTTTTATGTTTTAAATAATTTTCATGTTGATGAATAAAGTTATATTCTGTAGGATTAATATTTTGCCATAATAACATTACGCTAGAATTAATAATTAATGTTGGTTTATCTGTATATTTTAATTGTGTATTATATTTAGGTTGTAATTTACTAATTAAAAGTAATTCTAATATATCTCTATCAGCTTTGTTATCTACGATAGCATATTCAATTGTATATAATTCTTCATAGCACTCTGAACAAAGATGTTTATGATTTTTTAATCTAGCATGAATATCATCTGCCTTACCAATATAAATAATATCTCCATCTTTATTCTTAAAACAATATAAACCACAAATACCCTTATTCATATTATTACTCCACAATTATATTTTTCCAGTTTTGATAACTCCATACGTTTCTAAAACTACCATATGTAGTTAATTCTTTATAATCTTCATAAACATCTTTACAAGATTCGCCATTTTTTCTTCTTAAACGAATATTATATACGTCCTCTTCATTAAGTTTTGCGCGCCCATTAGTAGAGCCTGGGTGGGAGTTACGCTGAAAATTATAATAATCTTTATTTTCTTGCGTATATACATCCATATGTATATCTTTCCAATTGGTTCCGCCCCAAATCTTATGAAAACCTGAAAAGCTAATTACATCATTAAACTCTTCAAATATATCTTCTTGTTTATAATGTTTATTATAACATTCACGAATATAATATACATCATCAGCTGTAAGAATATGTTTCGGATGATTTTCACCGCGCATACCATACTGACTATAATCATATCCAGTAGTCATATTATATCCTTTATCTCTATCATTGGATTGATATTTAAGAATATAATAATTTTCTTTATCATCTAATTCACTTTCAGCACATTCTTCCAACACTTCAAATGTAAAATTATCTATGCCATATTTTCTAAAAGCACGATATAAATATTTATCATAATCTTTATTTTGGACAAATGCGCGACGTTTATGAACCGTCCAGCGCCTATTTATATTTACTGCGCGTCCAATATAACATTTACCATTAATATTATTTGTAATTTTATAAATTCCTGTTTTCATTTTGACTCCTCCTTTTGAGATATTTCTCTCATAAGAATAGTCATTTCACCTAGACCTAATTCATACAATTTTTTTTGAAAATTAATTATTTATTATATTAAAATCTACATTTTCAAAAAGGAACTCGCGCCGCTCATCAACTTCTGTGCCCATTAGCATCTTGAGACTTTCTCTAGCAGATTCGGCATCACTAATTGTAAGAATTTCTAGACGTCTATCTTTAGGATGCATCATAGACATTTCCATATCTTCTGAATTTAACTCGCCCAATCCTTTTGCGCGGGTGATGGTCCAGTTTTCACGCCCAACTTTAACTTTTGCTAGTTCTTCATCATTATAGGCAAACACTTTTTCTTTACCTTTTTCTAACTTATATAGAGGCGCGCGCAACCAGCACAGTCTACCTTCTTCAATAAACTTCGGCATTAGTACATAGAACATTGTAGCAATTAAGCACATAATAGCATAGCCATCGACGTCGGCATCTGTTGCGATGGCAACTTTGCCATAATTCAATTTCTTACTATTATACTTATCTTGTATGCCACATCCAAGTGATAGAATAATATCACTTACTTCTTGATTTTCAAGACACTCTTCAAGTGGATGCTTCATTAAGTTTTTAACCTTACCGCGCACAGCATATAGTGCTTCAGTCTTTACATCACGCGCGGGCATCAAGCCTCCAAGCGCACTATTACCTTCTGTAATGATAAGCATAGAATCTTGACCGTGTTTCTCGCAATCCTTAAACTTATCCGAAGTATTAATCTTGCGTTTCTTCTGTTCGATTTCCTTCTTTTCCATATTGAGAACTGCTTCTCTTGCTCTATCTGCTGCGGCTTCCGCTTTAGTTTCTTTAATTAAAACATCAATAATTTTATTTAAATCAGTAGTATTACTAGAAGCCCAAGTTTTAATTGCTTCAGTAAAAGCTGTTTGCGTATAGCCACGCAATTCTTGATTCTGAATTTTATCTTTAACTTGGTTTTGGTATACGGGGTGCGGATGTTTAATATTAATGATTGTAACTAATCCTTTACGAATCATATCGCCATCAAAAGATTCTTTAGCTAAGTCATTAATTGTACGAGTAAAAGCCGCTTTCATCCCAGTTACTGGTGTTCCACCACCACTATTTAAAGCGCCATTAGAAAATACATAACATTTTTCTCGTCCTGCTGTCCATTGTGCGAACACTTCAATATCTATATCTCCTTCAAAAGATTTAGTTCCATAGATATATTGTTTATGAAGTGGCTTTTTAATATTATCTGCGGCAAAATCTTTTAATCCATTTTTAGATATAAATTTTTCTTCTTTTCCATCTGCTTTATAAATAAATGTAACGTTTGGGATAAAATAACTAGTTAGGCGTAATTCATTTTTAATTCGTTCTTTATCAAAAGATGGTGTTTCATTATTTAGATGGAATATGGTTTTATCAGGCTTGAAATATACTGTTGTACCTGTTTCTTTTGTAGATCGAATTCTATCTGCCGTCTTAGATTGCGGTATGCCATCTTTGAATAAGAGGTGCCATTCTGCCCCATCTCGTTTGCTCCATACCTCAAAAACACTCGAGCAAACGCACACCGTACTTGACCCAATACCGTGCATACCACGAACTCTCTTATAGTTAGTTGAATCAAATTTCCCAGAAGAATGAGCAGAAGTATAAATCTCGATGAGTACTTCTTCTGTGTCTTTATTTTTTCCATGTGGTACTCCCGCGCCTTTATCAGAAATTTTAATATCATTATCATTTACTTCGACAGTAATTTCATTTCCACGTCCCATAATAGCTTCATCACAGGCATTGTTCAAAATTTCCAAGAAGCAATTGAACATAGCATCTTGTCCATCTGCGCCAATGTACATACCTGGTGTAGAACGTGCGGCTGTTCTAAAATCACGTACCTGTATTGATTCAGCATTATAAGCCATTTAATATCTCCTCCAATCTTATAATATTTTTTACTCTTGATAGAAATTTTTTTCTTTTATTTTTTCTTCTTTAGGACAATAGTGCTCGCGCATTACTTTAGTTATAGGATATTTGCCGCAACAATAATCATGATTATTATCCATAAATAATGAAAATACTTGAAGATTAATACAAGTTTTACAATTATCTGGTAATTCATATTCTTTAGGCATCATATCCCTCCTTTTAAATAATTATATCATAAATTTAAAAATTTGTCAATTAATCAATTTCTTTTGTAATTTTTTCTAACAGTTGTGTTTTGAATTGTTCATTATCAATTCGATCATACCAAACTTGCCGCTGTTTTGGAGGAATACTAATAAGAAGGGTTTCAAAAAGTGCGAATGCGGCGAACATTCTGGCTACTGTTTTTGTCAACGTATATCTATCAATGCTTTCATCAACATTTAATTGTTCGACACAATTGATGGCAGCGGGCATAAAATCTTTAATATGCTCTGCGATTGCGGTTTCATAATATTCAATATAATCATCTGGTTTAATACCATTAATATATTTATTAAGTATGTAATACATTATCATTTCTCCTTTAGAAGAAATGACATGAGTTTTATGATAAATTTTAAGGAAGATCTTAAATTTTAGTTTTTTTAACCATTTTCTCATTCATAATCCTCCTTAAATCCAAGTTCTTTAAGCGCATCCCATATACAGTCCCAAAGCAGATGAAGTCGAATCATACAATCTAAATACTGAACAGTTTCTTTTGGATCAACTGGAATATTCTCAAAATCTGCGCCAAGGTCTTTTACGGCATTTAAGCCTAAACTTAAATTGCCTGCGAGATATTCTTCACATTTTTCTGCGCTGGCATAGTAGTCTCCATCATTGCCCACAATGTTACTACCCCAAAGTTCATCATTTAAAATTTCGTGGAGTTCGTGCGCAGATTCATATTTATAATCAAGCACATCATTATCTTTAATATAATTAAGTATATCTTCTTTAAGCGCTTTTCTATAATTATAAATTTTATTCATTACTGTTTTCCTCCTTTAATTTACGTCCACATATAGGGCAGAAGTTAATAGGAAATTCTAATACCATATCGGCATTACCACCGAATCGTTTAACGTGACGTGAAACCGTAATTTCATCATATTCAATTTGAATGTGATATTCACCATCTTTCATTTTATATTCTGCCCAAGTCGGTTCCAGATTAAAATTACACCAGCCGCACATATTATTCCTCCATCGTTACACTAAAGCCTTCGAGTTCTAAGTCAAAATATGTTTTAAAAAAATCTTTAAGTATATCTGCTGCTTTATGAATATAAAGTGGTTTATCTTCTGGATAATTCTGTTCTACCAAATCAGTTGGATCTACAATAGTAAGATTAGTAAAACCATAAGATTCTGCTTTTACTCGTAAAGCACGCTTAGTAGTCGTAAGTACTAGTCCTTCATTTTCATTTGCGATTTCAAGAAGTTCTTTAGTTTTATTAGTGCCAATGGGGCGAGCAATTACTTTCATTATTTTACACCATCCTTTTTCTTTACTTGCCAAGCATTTGAATATTCAAATGTTTTAGTAATTTCATAATTTTTAAAGAACTCAGTTGCGCTCTCGCTTTCATCAAGTTCAATTACATATTCATCGTGATCATAAACTTTAGGTATACCACAAAGACCAAGTATTATTCCTACAATAAGGATAAGCAAGCAAATACACGCTATGATGCCCACTTTGTCACTTTCGCCTTCCATAAGGGTAATAAGTAATGTAGAGCCCGCAATTATCATTATAACAATAAACCACCAAGGCGTGATATAAATCGGTACTGTATCAAGTAGTGTCATATTTATTCTCCTTTTTCTTTTATTATAGCATAAAATTTTAATTTTGTCAAATTCTTGTTTGTTGGCGCCAACCATATTATTATTAATTTTATTATTTTTGTATTATTATATTATTATTATATTATTATTACTCCGGTAATTTTTACCGCACCCTCTGGTAATTTTTACAGGAGGTTATGGTAAATTTTACAGGAGGCTCCGGTAAAAATTACCGTAATATAGCTGTAAAAATTACCGCATTCAGCACGGTAAAAATTACAGCATTGAATACGGTAAAAATTACAGGATTGCGTCGGGATTAAAATGATAAACATTTATTTTTCCATCTTCTAAAACTAAGCACCCATTATTTTCTAACTCCTTTCGCGCCAAACGAATACCCTTATCACTAATTCCAATCTCCTCAGTGATGCGTTTTGGTGACAGGTCAAACTTACCATTGCCTGCCCAAGAGAACATATATTCCCATAACTTATAACCATTACCAGTTAGTTTTTTCATAGCCGCCTTTTTATATTTCCAAAATATCCAAGGGGCATACATTTCTCCATTATTACCATCACCTTGATAAACGGCTTTATCCAAATCTAACTTAATGGTAAGCTGATTTGCGTAATTAGCCATCTTTTTCCTCCATAGCTTTCTCTATTCTCATTAATAGTGCGAGTGATGGTGTTTCTCGCCCGTTTAAAACCTTATTTAAATGCGTTCTACTAATATCTACTAACTCAGCAGCCTGTCCTTGAGTTAAGTTATGATGTTTCATATAATTTTTAAAGTTATCAATAATACTTTGTATCAAGAAGCACACACCTCCAAGAGATAAAAATGCCTATATAAATAGGCATTAAGTTACCAATCATATTCAAGGAATAATTTACGAGGATCTTCATCCTCTTGCCATCCAATGTATTTATCACGAAGTTCACAAAATTTTGGCACATTATTGTAAGTACCAAAATAATCCTTATAAGTGCAGGCAACCTTAATCATTTCTTCAAGATTTTCTTCGGTTAGTTCAATAAAGTCGCCGCTCTGATAATCCTTTGGAATAAATGAACAATTATCTACTAAGTCCCAAAATTTACGAGCATAAAATTCTTCTTGTACCTGTTCTGAATCCCACCAGCCTTCGTGCTTAAATACTTCACGATTACGAGCGCTGTAGATATTAAGATCCATACCGATTTTAATCATCCCCTTTCTTCTATATTAATTATAATATAAATTTTATAAAAAGTCAAATAAAAGGAGTTGAGATTTCAACTCCTCAACTTAATGAAATAACGGCACTAATGTATCATTGTTTGTTTCTTCTAGTAGATTTTTAATTACAATTTCAGCATCTCGCGCTAAAAATTGATACCTACAAACATTGTTTATAAGATATGAACATTCTTCGCATTTTCCGGATTCGCCCTCTTGACATAGTTTAAATGTGGTTAATACTTTATCAATTAATTCCATCTTATAATACCTTCTCTAATTCGGATTGTGTTAAACTATCATCTTCCCAAGGAGTAGCAGTTAAATCTATATTTTTCATTTCAGTAGGTGTCTTTTCTTTAAGAATAAGATTAAGTACAATACCAACTATCATAGCAAGAGCAGTTGTACCAATGCTTACGATTCCAAAGTTACAAACTGCACCGGAAACGCCGAGTGTTAGAACGGCCGCAATAATAGTAACATTCTTATTATTATTCAAATCAATATTACTATCCTTAATAGTACGAATACCAGATAGAGTAATATATCCATAGAGAATGGCAGCACATCCACCAAAAATAGCACTAGGGATACTTACAAGGAAAGCCTGTAGTGGGCCAATAAATGCGGCAATACCCATAATAATAGCAGCTAGTGTAATTACATATTTAGAACAAATCTTACTAAAGCCAGTAGTTCCAACGCTTTCGCCGTAGCTTGTGTTAGGCATCGCACCGATTAGAGTTCCAAGAGCAGTAGCTGCGCCATCACCCATTAGAGTATATCCAAGACCTGGTTTCTGTGTTAAGTCAGTTCCAATTACAGCACTTAGGGCCTTATGGTCCGACGTATGCTCGCAAATCGTAACAAGACTTAGTGGTAGGAAAAGTAGGAGAATCTGTGGTAGATAACCCCAATCCCAAGAACTGAAATGTAAGAAAGCAAAATCTGGTAGCTGGAATAGTTTTACTCCATTAAATACATTAAAATCAATAATTTTAACACCGCATACGGTAAGCAATGCTGCGAAGGCATATACAATAAGAATTGCTACAAGGAAAGGTAAATTCTTAATAAATCCCTTTCCATAATGTGAAATAAGCGCCGTAATAATAAGTGTTAACATACCTAATCCAAATCCAATCAAACTATACTGACCATTAATTTGGAAGTATGTAGGAATAAAAGTTGCTAGGTTAAGACCAATAACCGCAACAATAGGGCCGATTACTACAGGGGGTAACAGTTTATTAATCCAAGTGGTACCAAAATGATTAATTGCTAAACCAACCGCAAAGTAGACTGCGCATACAATTAAGCCACCAATAAAGACTGCGAGATAATTGGGCGCAGTTCCAAGCGCTAATGCTCCAAGTACGGCCGCAACAAACGCTCCAGAAGAACTAATAAACATTGGTGATTGACCTTTGGTAAATAGCTGATAGAGCAGTGTACCTAGTGCAGCACCAAGCATAGCGGGCGCAATAGGTACTCCACAAATTTGTGGAATTAGTACAGTAGCAACAAAACAGGCAATGACCTGCTGCATTGCCGCGACAAATAGTCTTTTTGCAGGTAGTTTATCATTAATGTTATAAAGCATATTATTTAGTCTCCTTTTGTGTTCTTAAATTATAATAATTATGTATACCATCATTTACCACTGTTTCAGTAGTATAAGTTTTTGGAACGTCTGTTCTATAAGTTGTAAAATTATTTACGGCAATATCTGGATTAGTACAGCTCCAAGCAGTGACATTAGGGTCTACCTTATTAGATTGCGTTCCATTTACATTAACATATGTACCATCTACTGTTTTATAATCACTACCGCCAGTAGTATATATTGTTGTTTCTGGATGTACTTTAAAAGTATCTGGACTACAAGTTACTTCTCTCCACCATTCTGGTTTATATATCCAATCTGATGTTGTAATAGTCCAATTACTTCTAGAACAATCACATTGTCTTACCCAAGGCGCATTAATGCGGCCGCAACGAGGACATTCCCACCCTTGTTCAGCCTTTGGTTTCTAGTAAGGGCATGGATATGTATAAGTATATGTTGTACTTGTACTTGTACCAGTGGTTGAATCTCCAACCTAAACTTTATCTGTAGTATTCATATTTACCTCCAGTCTGAAATAAATTCAGTTTCTTTTTCATTAAATTCATTTTCGTGTTCTTTAATAAAAGCAATAGCGTCATCAATATTACTTACAAGAATGCCGCCCTGCTTAATTAATCCAGTTACATATAGATTCTGATAGCTATACTGCTGTTCACCAAGAGAAGCGGCACCACCAGCATCTTTTTCAGCGCTATGTGTCAAATACATCTGTCTATTATCAGTACAAATACCAACAATATATTTATGATCGCCACGCTCAATTTTTTCGTGGAACTTACCAATTTCAGCACAAGTACCGGCCGGTAATACATCACCATCAATACAAGCTACAAGAATATCGGTATTATTCAATCTGATATTATCACCATTGGCAATTTCTTGTGAACCAGCAAATTTCTTTTTACCCTCTACTCCATTAATATCGGTATTTTCTACAGGAGAATATAAATCTACTCCTGGTATAGCATCACGAATTTTTTTTGCCCATTCAGTATTTCTTAATAGGTCTCCATAACAAAAAATGCCACCTGCTAAATAAATTTTCATTTATTTAAACCTCCATTTTTCTTTTATTATAACATAAAATTGAAAAAAAGTCAAATAAAAAGATGGGCATTTTTGCCCATTAATTAAAATTGAATTGGTTCTAATGATTCCACATTATAATCATTTGTATGAAATCCTTGCGCGCGCATAGTTAGAACATTTAAAACAAAGGCTCTTCCAGTGAAAACTACACCAGTATCCATATCCAGTTTCCAACCAGTCATTTCTGGTATTGTATTTCTTTGATATAATACCGGAGTAATTTCACAACCTTCGGGCCACTTAAATTTATCAAGATAATCTTCTAAATAAAGAGTTGGAGTGTGCCCAAAAATACAAGTTCTCCCTGGCGCCCAGCCAATATTTATAGTAGTTCGACTCCAAAGTACATAGTCAGCATCCCAGCTAGGAACTTCTTTTCCATCATATTCTAAATCAGCTATTTCTTTGAAAGTCTTATAAGTACTTCCGGCGTGGCAGAAGTCTACTTTATTATAAGTAAAAGTTAGTGGAAGTTTTTCGATGCGTTCTATAATATCCATAGGCATGCCATCAAGAATCCAGTTTGTTAATGTTGATAAACCGCCATTGCCTAAAGAATGTTGAATTTTTGCGTACTTATAATCAAAATATCTACAAGAATTAAGTACTTTATGGATTTTTTCTATATTTGTATCTTTAAAACTAAAGAAATGCTTAATTTCGCGCGCGGCTTTAGTAAACATATCCTCGTGATTACCTTTAAGATATACTACCTTTGGATTATCTAAAAGTTCTTTCATAATTTGATAGCCATCAGGGCCTCTATCACAAGCATCACCAATGAATACGATTGTCGCTTCGGGGTCTTGCTCATTACAATAATTCATAATTGCTTTATATAAATCATACATTCCGTGTATATCGCAAAATGTAAATATATCAGGCATCGTTCTCACTTCCTTCCATAATAATATTATATCATAATTTTAAAAAAAGTCAAATAAAAAAATGCGGCTCCGAAGAGCCGCAATTTTAACAGGGTGGAATTATTAAATCGCACAATTTTGGAACAGCACCGCGTTCTGATTTAATTAATTTTACCATCCCGAATAATGGATTTCCAGAAAGTGAGTCAATCATTGCGCGAATACCATTATTTTTCTCAAATCGCTTATCATCAATCTAAGCTACATCGCCGCAAAAGATTATTTCACTATCTTCTTCAATCCTGCTTAAGAGAAGCGTAACCAACTTATCATTTAAGTTTTCACATTCATCACATAATACAATTGAAGAACGAATACTACGACCACGAATATGAGAGAGTGGAAAAATTTCTACTGTTCCCTAATCAATTAAATGGTCTAGCATTTCTTGTCCGCCGAGGTGGTCAGCGATAACACCGCCCCAAATAGACATTTTCTGGCGTAAATCACCGGGGAGAAAACCAATATCTTTAGTATCGGCTACAACTATGTTATTGCGCACAAACACTAATTTATTATATCGTCCTGCTCCAATTTGTTCTAACGCATAATTTAACGCAAGCATAGTTTTACCACTACCCCAAGAACTAGTCAATAATTTAACTTTTATATCCTAATTCTATAACATATGGAAGGCCATTTTTTGCTCTAAATTACGGGGTTTAATCGTTTCTCCAATATAAGGATTTTTTATATCTTTATATTTTAATTTAGTATACTCATGTCCATTCCAGA
>Ga0265299_10001174_pt1 | contig 31089 bp, 15 predicted proteins | sample AusTroGonzalo_MG_4_FD_193485 | JGI IMG/M metagenome (GOLD analysis project Ga0265299, IMG submission 193485) | Bovine rumen microbial communities from tropical cattle in Woodstock, Queensland, Australia - Gonzalo_02 | ecosystem: Host-associated > Mammals > Digestive system > Stomach > Rumen ... | reverse complement strand
TCGCGCCGAACTCGAAATACGGACTTCTGTTAAGCTCGACCGCCTCCTTGAACGACTCGCGGCGGCCCTTTGACCAGAACGGCGCATCGGCGCGGTCTACAAACGCATAAGACGCGAGATCATAGCGGAGCAGTTCCTTCGCGGCGATGGTTCCCACCGATCGCGCGTCCTGCATGACGCAGAGAGCGCCTTGCGGAAGCGTCGCCGGATCGCGGTCGAGCCACACCGTCGGCATGCCCGCGAAGTCTGCAGCATTGAACACCTTGTCGTCAAGTGCGCAGTGGACGATGCAACCGTCCGGATTCCAGAATTCGATGAGCTTAAGAAGCGTATTGCGCGAGTCGATGTCGCCTATGATATGAACGCTCCATCCGTACTTGTCGCGCAGAGCGGCTATTCCCGAAAGGAGAACGGCAATGTCGATTGTCGCCGAAGAAGAAAGAAAAAGTATATCGCGCTTCTTCATCTTGAACACCTCCCTTCGTCATGAGGCTGCCTGGTGCGTCGGACGTTGTCCTCGGCGGCAGGCGTAAGCATGGGCATGAGAAATCCCCCGACCACGCTGCGGGCGAGAAACCCGACCATTTTTCCCTCGCCCACGGTCTCGTACCAGTCCGAAAGCGGCACGCGCGACGGCGTCTCGTCCGCAAAGCGGTATACGCCCGACACGAGAGAGTCGAATTCCTCGCGACTGTCGGCCACCGCCGCGCACCACATCGTCCAGTCGCCTTTCGTGTATGTCTTGCGGCTGTCTAACGGAACGCCGAACTTGTTTGCGAACCGGACGTATGCGGCGGTTTCGCCGCGGAAGACCTCGTCCGGGAAGAGGCCGAACCCAAGCACGCGATCCCACACGAGATTGTACTTGAGACTCCACGTCTCCGGCTGGTCGAAAGCGAGGCGCGTAGCTCCGTCGCGTCCGCCTATCGCCGCCTTGATCCACTGCATGCTCATGATGAGCGAGTCGAGCTTGAGGCGGTCGGATTCATCCGATGGCTCGCCGCGGGCCCGCTCGCGCATCTCCACGAGCATCGCATACGAACGGAGGGCGAGTATCGACTTAAGCGACAGGTTTGCGTTGTGCGCGAGGTGTCCTGCGAAGTCGTCGGTGCAGAGCTGGTCTCCGGGATCGAAGCCGAACCGCTTGAGGTATTCCGCCCACTTCGTCACCGTCGGCCACCACTGCTCGGCGAAACCGGCGTTCCCATCCTTCTGCGCGAGCGCCGCGAGCGCGATGAGCATGTTGCCGCACTCCTCCACCGGCATGCGGTCCGCGTCGGCGTGCGGCTTGCCGGTCTTGGGGTCTGTCCCCATCGAGTACACCTGGCCCGTGGCGAGAGGATACTGCCCGAGGTCGTGGGGCGCATAGTCGTAGTTCCACTTGTCCGACGAGGCGTATTCGAGTATCGGACGCAGCGTGGCGCGGGTGAGTTCGGCCGAGGTGTAGAGCAGGAGCGGCAGCTGCGGATAGAATACGTCCACCGTTCCAATGCATCCGTTCGAACCATTCTCCTTCGAAAAGTACATAAGCTCCCCGTTGGGTCCTGTCACGAGCTTGCACGCGGCGAAGCTCTGCCTCCAGGCGAGCGCACAGAGACGCGCGTACTTCTCGCCGCCCCGCAGCCGGAACGCCTCCAGAAGCGCGGCGTCCTTCGCCTGCGCGCGCTCCCGCACCGCGGCGTATGCTCCAACCGCATCCTCCAGCATCTTCTCAAAACTCTTTCCGTCCCTGCGCCAGTATGCCTGCAGATCCTGGTCGAACCAGCGGATCGACTTCACGTCGTCGTAGGCGAGCACGAAATGGTCGCCGCAGTCGACCGTCCAGGCATAGCCCCAGTCGCACCGCACCGTGTCACCAGGGCTCCCAAGCGGATTCTGCGCAATTCGCCCAAGGCGCACGGCCGGTCGTCCCGCCACCGTCAGCGCGTTGGTCGCGACCGCGGCGCTCTCGTCCTCGCGGCAGATGTTCGGGCCGAACGAGACGCGGAGCTTCCACATCTTCGCGCCCTCGACGAGCGCGGTAAGGTACGTCACCGGACGGGAAAACGCCTCGAGGTCGCTCGGATCCTTCGCCGTCAGGAACTCGAGCGTCGCGCTGAGACCGTCCGCGCTAACGTACCGCACGACCGTCGTGAGCGGACGCACCTCGCAGGCAATCTGTTCGAGCGCCGGCGTAGACGAAGGTTCTTTTCCGCAGAGCCGATACGCTACACCGTCAGCCTCCAGGACGATGCTGAGCGGCTGCGTCTTCCACGAGGCCCAGTGCGTCGTATCGCCGTCAGTCAGGCGATCGTGCGGCGACCACACAGAGAAGAACGGGTCGCACGTTACAAGCGGCACGGCCGGCGGACGGAGGGGACGAGGCGAGACAACTGCGCCGCCTTCGCGGACAAAACCAAGCCATGCCCATGACGATGCGTCTTCGGCGCTCGCAGCAGTTGCCACCGCGAGCGACAGAACCAAAGTTGCGAACCTTGCAGACATTGTCACTTTTCGGCCACAAGCTCGAATACGGCGGAATCGTAGTCCTTGTCGCCAAGCGAAACCGGAAGGCCGATCTTCATCAACGCCTCGCCTGTCGGGATCGTCTTTTCTTCCATCTCCGCCACGAAGTCGGTGCACTTGCCAAGAAGCGGCGAATGCGGCCTGCGCCAGCTCTCTGTGTTCAGCTCGCGAAGACGATAGCGCTTATTCAGATCGAGTCCCTGCAGACGCAGAGGCGGCAAATAGTTCTTCCGCATGTCGCGGGAAAGACCGTACAGACATACGACGGCATGGGTCTTCGCTTCGTCCACGTACATGAGCGCAGAGTAGTCGTGTGCGAAAGGAGAGACGAGGCGATACAGGTCGCCTTGCTGCACGACGGGACGTATGCGGTGGTACTCCTTGACGGCGTTCTTCGCGAATTCGAGTTCTCTCGGCGTCATGCTCTTCGGCTGCATCTCGAGCCCGAAACGACCGGAGAATGAAACGTCCACGCGATACTTGAAGGGAACCTGCCGCCCTGTCACGGTCACGTGGCTCGCCATCGCGCACGCAGGATAGAAGTGGCTCGCTCCCCACTGCATCTTCACGCGGTCGCGCGGGTCGGTGTTGTCGGAAGTCCAGAACTCATCGCAATACTTGAGCGAGCCGTATTCCATGTGCCCTCCACCGGAAGAACACGCCTGCATGTCGAGATTGGGGTATTTCGCGCGCTGGCGGGCGAGAACATCGTAGTAGCCCATAGTGTAGTCAAAGTAGAGATTGCCCTGATGCGCCGCGTCAAGATATGTCGAGCCGACATTGTCGATGTTCGCATTCGCATCCCACTTTATGAAGGAGAGATCGGGGACGGAAGAATACGCCGCGTCGAGTTGACGCCATATTTCGTCGCGCACGGCGGGGTTTACGAAGTCAAGTACGACCTGCGTACCGCCGCGTCCGCCGCGCATCGGCCTGCCCTTCTCCTGCAGCGCCCAGTCGGGATGCTTCGCAAGAAGATCGCACTTCCCGATGTTCGCCATCTCGGGCTCAACCCAAAATCCGAACTTAAGCCCGCGCTTTTTCGCTTCGGCGGCAAGACCCGCGAGTCCATGCGGCAGCTTCGTTTCGTTTAAGTACCAATCGCCAAGCCCACGATCGTCGATGTCGCGCGCATTCGCGCCACGACCGAACCAACCGTCGTCAAGGACAAACATCTCGACGCCGACGGACTTTGCACCGTCCATGATCGTCGCGAGCTGCGGCTCGGTGAAAGTAAGTCCCGTGCCCTCCCAGTTATTGAGGAGTGTCGGTCTCTCCTTCGCGCCGTTGGGCATCCAATGACGACGCGCCCAGCGGTGGAAGTTGCGGGAAACCTGGCCCTTGCCCTTCTCTGAGTAGGTTAAAGCGGCGACTGGCAGCTTAATTGATTTTCCGGAGTCGAGGACATAGTCGCCTGCGACATTGGCAGGACCGCCAACAACTTCGAGAAGATCGACTTCGCTTCTGCGGAACGACATCTCCCATGCACCCGACCAGCAAAGCGCGCAACCGATGACACGACCGTCTGTCTCGGTCGAAGGTCCGCCTATCGAAAGCATGAACGCGGGATTGTTGAGCCATGCGTCGCGCACGCCAGAACGTGAATCGAGGACGATGCGCCGGCCACGCTCTATAGGCCTATCAACGACTTCTCCCTCCGAAGCCCATTCGCCTGTAAGACTCATAAGACGCCAGTCATTGGCGAGCATCGGGAATACTAGCGTAAACGATGACATGCGAGATATCCTCACAGCGCCCTTCTCGCCGTTGACGAGTTCGACCCAAGTCTCGACAACATCGGCGTCGGCACGAGGACGAAACGTCTGGATGACACGGAAATCGTGTACAGCATCGCGCCAGTGGACTACAAGCGCGTCGCCATCGCGTTCAAGCTTATCGACTATGAGATCAAGCGTGACCGTGCCGTCGTCGTGCGTGACCTTAAGTCCGCCAAAGCGGTTGAGTCCGCGACCCGACTCGCCAAACACTGAATATGCAATTGGATTCTCCGTGCCGAGCGAACTTCCTGGGCCTCTCTTGACGGCAAGCGCGAAAGCTCCTGCCTCGTCTGCGATCTTCGGTCCGAAGTGTCGCAAGTAGAGCCGTTCGCCTGCGCCTGATTTCTCGCGCTCGAAGAGCATGGCCGTGTTTTCGGTCTCGACCTTCACCGGCTCCGCGGCAAATGCGCCGACCAGCACAAAGAGCGAAATCGCACACACGGCAAACTTGGTTGCAAATGTTGATGAATGATTCATATCAGTTTCCTCTTTATGTTTTGCCTGTAATAATTGAATACAACTAGACCAAAATTCATTTTCTTAGGCCTTACAATCATTTAGCCACAAAGAACAGGAGAAACAGAAGGTTTATGAAAGTTTTATCCCTTTCACCTGTTTACAATTATTCTTTGTGACTTATACCATTACCACTTCTCCGTCTCCTGTCTCTCCTGTCCTCTGTGGCTTAATCCCATCAGAACGTCATCGTACCCCAATTATTCGGCTGGAGTTTAAGTTCTTCCACTTCGTCGGATACTATGCCAGTCTCCTTGTTGAACTTGAATACGCGAAGGACGGTGTCTCTTCCCGCCGTATCTCCGAACGTGACGCCGAAGTCGCCCTTCACAGCACGCCCAGCGAGAGGCGCAGCGAGTCCAAGATCCTTCTCTGCGACGGAAAACACGATCTTGTAGCCACCATCGCGCGTCTCAACCTTAGCATCAACAGGAATCTCCTTCACGAGTTCCCACGTCACGCCATCACGGTAGACACCAGAAAAGAAAGTGTGAGGTGCCTTCTCCGTCTTGCTCTTCGGCTTGTAGAGCGCAGCCGCGACTTTTCCTTGGAGCGATCCCACCGAAAGCCGTAAATCGCCATTCGCGTCCGAAAGCTGGAAGTCAACTGTGTCGCCCATCGCATACATGTTTCTGAAGTCGCTCGCGCCGTTTACCCACGGCGTCTTGTCCTCGACCTCGTATTCGAAGCTGACTCGTCCGCCAGCGCACTTCGCGGACGCAGTGAAGAGCTCCTTCGCCTCTTCGTCGCCCTCCGGCTCGAAGTCGCAGGTGAACGCGGCGAGCTTGCCGTTGGCGAGCTGCTGCTTGAAGCCGTTTGCCGTCGCCACATCCGCCTGCGTCACTTCAATCTTGCCGCCTGGAATCGCCTTCGCCGTCTTGAGCCCCGATATCTTCGCATTGATAAAGGCGGTCTTTCCGAACATCGCATAGAGTTCGCCGTCGTCGGCGCGGATTATGGAACCGCCGAAGTCCTCCGAGCCCTGTCCGGGCGGAGTGCGGTCGAGGACAGTTCCGACCTTGAACTTCTCCGGCCACGCAACGCTCATCGGCTCCGGCTCAAAGAGCCCCGCCACATAGAAGCCGCGGTCGTTCACTATGTGCCACTCGCCCTTGTCGGTGCCGATCACGAAGATGTTGCCAAGAGAGCCAGGAAACTTTGCGGTGCCGATGATGTCGTATGCGGCGCGGATAAGTCCGCGCTTCGCAGGTGGCGCAGAATGCCCGCCGTGGACACCGACATAGCAGCTCGGGATTTTGAACACGCACCGGCCAGTCGCTATATCGTAGCAAGGTGAATACGAATGTTTCGTGTTGTACTGCGCGTTGTAGAACGCAAAGCGTCCGTCTTCGGAAACCGAGCCAGCCGTCGCGCCCATTCCGCCCGAGTGCTTCGCAGCATCGTCTCCCATCTTCTTCGCCTTGGCGAGATCGTAGATCGGCGCACCGCACTTTGTCCAGCTCGTCACAGGGATTACGTACTTGCCGGAGAACCACGTCATCGCCTGGTTCATCGTCATGTACCAGCCCGTTATCCACGAACCGATATCCATCGACGAGAAGTCGCGCCATTCGTTCGGCTGCGCTTGCTCGTCGCCGTTTTCGTCAGACCACGCCTTGAGCCCCTTCCCAGAGTGGTCGAGCTCGGCGCGGAACTTCCATTCGCCAGGTCTTATGCGCTGGTATATCTTCACCTTAGACGCATCTGTCATCCACCAGCCAGCGATCGCGCAATATATCTCGCCCTTTGGACCGCGGCCAAAACGCGTACAACCCCAGCCAGCCGCGCGCGATACATAGCCGACGCACTTTGCACGAGTAGACTTTCCATCAAGCAACCATTCGCAGCCCTGACCAACCATGATGCGAGGATCTGTCGGGCATATCGCGCCACCGAGCGCACCGTACACCGTAGAACCAAAGAACTCCGCGGCAAATGCGCCGCTCGAGGCGTTCCACTTCGAGACGCGGCGCGGGAGAGAGTCTGCCTCTGCAACCCAAAGAAAGCCCTTTGAGTCGAGCGCGATGTCGGCAACATTGTACATTCCATCCGTATCCCACTTGCCCGAAAGTCGACGACCGCCCTTTCTTCCGATACGGTTAATCTCGCGTCCGTTCTTCACGACGGAAACCTGGTGATCTGGCGCGCCAGTTGCGACATATTCGGTGCCATCTGGCGCAACGGCACGTGCCTGCAAGTCGCGTGGCGTCGTCTGACGGCGCTTCACGTCGCCAAGTTTGGACACTGCAACCGAGACGACTTCCTTCTCGAATGCGAATTCAAGGCGTCCGTCCGCGAAGCGCATGCGCTTTGCAAGACCGAGTTTGAATGGATCAAGAGAGAACTCTGCGCTCTTCGTGCCAGGGAAGTTGTCGTATGTGCCCTTCGCTGCATCAAGACGATAGACTGTGTTGCCCTGTCCAGCGTCATAGACATATAGATGTCCTTCGCCGTCGACCGCAAGCGCGCGCGCAGAACCGAAGCCGCCGCGCTTGTGGTGCCAGATCATATTGCCGTCGAGATCGGCGGCAACTACCGCCTGTCCTGCCTCGGCGCGATGCCAGCCCATGTAGACTTGGGTCCCGTCACACGCGACAGCGCAAGGATCGCCGTGATCGCCGCCCCAGCCGCCGCCGGCGAAGTCGTAGGGATTGGGGCCTGCGGCGTGTGCCCAGCCCTGCAACTCGATGTGAAGCGGCTTGTGTGCAAGACCTTCCCAAGTGTAAGTTCCGGCCGGCACGGGATTTCCGACATGCGTATCGTAGCAAGCATCAAGTCCGTTCCAAAAAATTTCGTTTTCGCCAGCAGGAAGTGGCTGGTTGTTGAGTGGCCATGCAATTACATCGCCTACGGCATTCTTTATGATGACAGAGACATTCGCTGGCTCGTCGAGCTTGAACTTGATCGGCTTAAAGCCGGGCTTCACCTTGATTGCCTTGAGGGAGCTCCAGTCGACCGCGGGTAGCCCGTCCTTCATCACGACCGGAAGCGTCCTTCCATCGGCGAGTCGGAGCGGCTGCGGCGCACCGCCCTTGTCGACAAACTCCGCAAGCCCCCATACATCGGCGCGCATGAACGTCATCACGCGGTCTGGCTCGATGCCTTCGCGGAAAAACTCCTTTGTCGAAAGCCGCTGGTCACCGTTCGTACGGTAGTTGGGTTCAAAAGTGAGCAGCATCCTGTCGCCCGCATTCGGGCGATACGCACCGGCGCAGACAAGCGACCAGGGCACCGAAACTTCCTGGACATATCCGCCGGGGATTTCAGCGAACGCCTCCTTCACGCCCTTGGACATCACGTCTTCGCCCTTCGGCTGCGCCGCAAAAGCGAGCGTCGCGCTTGCGGCGGCCGTGGCGTTGCGGTCGCGCCAGAACTCGAAGTGCGCGAACTTCATAGGCAGCTTCGAGACATCAGTGTTGTGGCGAAGTCCGTTGAAAGCGGTCTTGGACTGAGGGCTCGTTGCCAAGCGCACCTGCATGCAGTCGCCTTGCCACGGATAGTCGCTTCCCGCAAGGCCTGGGTTGTTCATCGGCGTAGCGTCAAGCCAGCGGAAAAAGAAGTAGAGGTTGTCCTTGTCATACATCGCGGAAATCCACACGGCATAGCTTGTGCGGAACTTCTCGACGTCGGGGCAGCAGAATATCGAGCCGGAAAGATCCCAGTCCGAGGGATCTGCGTCGACATTTACCGCGCCTGGTGCCTTTATGATCCTGAGCCGGACATTTTCCGTCTCGGTTGCAAACGCAGAGAGGGAGATGGCGGCGAAAACGAATGCAAGTCTTGCAATGTATTTCATATGATTGTCTTTCGCAATTATTTCTTTGCTGGAGCGTAGACGATGAAGGACTTTACGCCGACCTTGCCGCCGGCCTGCGGGCTTATCGATAGCAGATGCCGTCCGTTTGCACAGCTCTGCACGAGCGTCGTACGCTCGTCTGGCTTGCCCGCAGAAAATGGATCCGTGAAGAGCGCCCTTGTCGACCAGGTAATCTTCTGACCCGGGACGGAATCGCGCTTCTTGTCGCCATGACCCTCCTTGATGAAATACCTGTATTGCCATGTATGGAAGTCTGCCTTCTTTATGACGACACGGCCAGACACAGACTTGAAGTCGTTCGTGTTCCAGCCCTCGCCGTCGAAGCCAGTGACGCTTCCCTCGACCTTATAGTGTATCGGGTTGCCGAGCGGCATAGTGCCGTCGATGTATGTAAGTGTCCAGTCTTCTACAACAGGCCCCGCGCCATCAGGCGCGATCTCAACGTGCTTGATCATCGGCATCCACGACAGCATCTTCGACGGTCGCGTCGTGAAATACATATCGAAATATTCCTGGGGTGGTTCACAGTCAAGCAGTATGCGAGATTCGCCAACGCCGCTTCCGTCGGAAACGGCGACTACGCGGTTCCCTTCAAACTCGAGGTGCAGCGAACCGTCCGCGGCAGATTTGACGCGGCTGTCGGTGACGGGGATCTCGGTGATTGTTCCGCTGAACTTGGGCTCGCCGTTAGCACCAGGGATGCGGACAAGTTCCTCGGCGATGAAATTAGAATAGTAGCCAAACGCGGGGCCGTCGGGACGCATGTGTATCACGTCTCTCAGCAGCACGTCGCAAGTGTTGCCCGTGTCGAGCATCATCTTGCACCATTTCTTCCGGAGGTCGACGAAGAGACATCCGTAGCGAGCGGCGATATCCTTTATCGCCTTTGAGCGCTCGTCTGGCTCGGCAAGAAGCGTCTCAATCGATTCGCGCGACTCGGCCTCTTTCTTTTCAAGATGGCTCGTCCAGAGGACTATTTCTGCCGTAGTCGTCTCGCGCACCTTGCGGATTATCGCCTCGTACTTTTCAGTAGAGCCGTAGACATGGAAGAAGAGGATGTCTGGATAGAATGGATATAGGTCGCTTTCCGCAGTCCTGATGAGGTCAGGGGAAGTAAAGCCGCCTATTGCGCGATTCGCCACCTCGAGGATTGCGGTCGGATACCGTTCCTTCAACTGGCGCACGATATTCGTATGCCAACCCTGCTCTACAATGGACTGCCCGTAGAAAAGCATTCTCACGCGCGCCGGATTCGCCGCGGTGGACTTTTCGAGTGCGTTCAGCGTGCGCTGTATCGGCATCGCCGTCGGCGCGGTGATCTCCCCGTTTGCGACTGCCGCGCATACAGCGGACAGGAGTAATGCAACTATGTTTCTTGTTTTCATACGCTTTGACCCCTATCTTTAAACCTCAAACCCTTCACTCGACCTTGGCCTTTCCCCAAAGCCGCGGCTCGACGCCAGCCTGCGTCGGACGGTCACTCATAAGCGCTGTCGCCTTGTTGCTCCAGTAGATGCGCTCTACGGAGGCGGCGCCGGAAGGATCGCCCGTTATGCGCCCAACATCGAGACGAGTCTCGGCGGGAAGTTTCTTTGTGATGGACGAGAGAGGCAACACCGCGCGAAGCGTAAAGAGCCCGCGAGAACGTTCGACCCACGCGGAGATGCGCTTAAGTTCAGTTATCGACGCAACCGTCGTCTTTGCGACATCAGACTCAAAGTCGACTTGCGCCGACTTCGGCGCCTTGGGATTGACGTAATCGTATTTTACGCAGACGACTTTTCCGCCACATTCAGCAAACAACAGCCGTATGTCGCCGTGAGCGGCGCTCTTGCGCGAAGGATCGGCTTTCTCGTCAGTCTGGATCATGAGGTCTATTGCGCCGCCCGTCTCGAAAAGCGTCGTAATGTCCTTGCCCGAATTCTTCATCGACGAGCCGTTCTCGCGGCACGTATATGCAAAATACAAGTATCGTCCGTCGTGGAAGACGCGGAAGAAATCACCGCCAGCGCCCTTCGCAAGCTCGCCGCTGTTCCACACATTGGCGGGCGGTCTGCCCAATGTGGCCTGCGGCGCGGGAACGTCGTCGTCAAGACCGCCGCCAAGATCGTCAAGCGCATCAGAAATGTCGTCACCACCACCAAATCCCTTTGGTGGTGCGATACGCTTCACCGTGTATGTAGGCGGCACGTGGTTCTTTGCGAGGCTGTCGGCCTTGCGCTTCGCAGACTCTATAAGTCCCTTCTTCGTCACTTCGAAAGAACCGGGCGGAAGTCGACGCGCCCTCTCGAGACCGCCAACCTCGATTATCGACGCGTGGGTCTTGCCGCAGACGATCGCAAGCGCGTCGCGTCCGTCGAACTTGGTGCGCTGGAACTCGCCGAGGAAATGCTCGTCCTGCATCGAGGTTTTTTTCAAGGTGTCGGAATCTGGGAACTGTGGGTATGACCAGTGAAGCCCGCAGCGCTGGTCTTGCATGAGCTGCGCGAGAAAGATGCCGTCCGCCGTCATAAGGTACGCACAGCCGAGATTGGAATTAAAGCAGACTATCTCGCCTATGTCGTCGTTGAGTTTTGCAGAACCCCAGAAGCGCGTAGTGCCGATAAGTTCTCCGAGGTTGCGCCCAGACTCCGACGTCTCGTGGCTGTCATGGAGAGACGGCCAGCGGTTACGATAGCGGAAGTTCACCTTGCCGTCGGGAGCGATTGACATGAGCGGCTTAGAAAGTGTCAGGATATTTCCCTTCATGTCGACGAGGTGGGAGCTGGCCGAACGCTGCTGGTGGTGCGCGGGAACGAAAGGCGCGGGAATCGGCTCTCCGAGATGCGCGTACACTGGATAACCCTTCTCGGTGAAGCGCTCTGGCGTAAACTTCACAACCTTTGATCCGTCGCAACCGAACGCAATCTCGAAGTTCTCGTTCACGCGGTTGACCCAGCCGGTGCCGAGCCCTTTCACATGCTCGTCTATGACACATTCGTCAACCGTGATCTTGCCGTCGTCGTTCAGGTCTGTCCACGAGAAGGCAAAGTTCTTACCCTTAAACTCGGGCAGCTTTGACGCAAGGAAGTTCGCGTTGCCCCACGCGGCGACAGCGCGAGCGTGCCCATCTTCGTAAAGATAGAGAATGTTCCCGCCGTTGCCCATTACGTTCTGCTGGTCGGTGAACCACAGCCGCCCCTTTGCGCGGAACGCGTATGTAGGCGTGCCGCCCCAGGGGCCGCACTTCTCGTCGCCAGGACGGAAGAAGATTCTCGCGGGGCGATACTTGCCGTCCGCGCCTTTCTTGAATTCCAAGTATCCCCAAAACGCGCGACCCGCATCGTCGGGATCAAGTGTTCCGCCACCGCCGTAGTTTGTTGGACCGACTACAGACTTTTCGCAATGGCCAGTATCAACGTTCCAGACGCCTACGCGCTTCGGCTGCTGACTCTGCTCGCAAATCCAAAGCCGGCCGTCAGGGCCAAACTCTATGCCGAACGGATCTTCAAGCGTATCCTCTTCCCATTCGCCTACAGGGCGCCTGCCGCCCTTGCCAAGAGTGCGAATTGGCTTTAAGTCGCGTCCATAGATGGTGACAATGTGCTTTCCGCAGTCGCCTACGGCAAACACGCCATCCTCGCGCACAGCGAGTCCTCCGGGGTTCTCTGCCGCATCCTTGAGAACGGCCTCAATCTCCTTCGTCTCCGGGTCGAGCCGAACAACATCCTTGTCGCTCCATAGAAGAAGCTTGCCGTTCGGCATCTTCCTTATCTGGCCCGCCTTGGGAACGGGAATGACGTCGATCGGCTTGTCGGTCACGGCATCCGGCTTCTCGGAGAAATCCCACACGTTCACAGCGTCGCCGCTTGTGAAGTAAGCGCGCGTACCGATGACGGCGAACGAGCCGCCGGATGCTTTCGTCTTGACGCCACTAGTCTTGTTGTCGCGCGAATCGACCTTCTTTACGCCGTTCTTAAAGCCGTAGTAGAAGTCTCCCTCGCCAGCTGAGGTGTAAGGCGTGTTGAAAACCCACTGGCGCGTGCCCCACAGCTTGTTCATGTATTTGTCGCACTTGATTAGCCCATGCGCCGCCTCGCACATCGCGGTAATGTACATGAAGTCACCAACGCGCACGATCGACTTCGGCGCAAAATGATCGGCCGTCCAGCCGCCAGTTCCGGCGCCAGTGTGCCACGGCGTAGTTCCGTCGGGTAGCGGAGTCGGGTAGAAGTAGCCGCGGTAGGTGAGCGTGTGTTCTGGAATCCAGACGGCGGAATACGTATATTTGCCTTCGCCCTGCCGCACGCCGTCGTCAGGTCCTGTCAAATCCCAATCGACGAAGCCCTTGCCTTTCTCGAGCGGCTCCTTAGTAATGACGTTGCCAACAGTTTCGCCTGCTGTGTTCCGTATTTGGACGGAGACATATCCGCGCTCAGGAACATTGACCGGTATCTCGACAGCAAAAGTCGAAAACACCGCGGCGGTGACAATCGCCGAACATGCGGTAAGAATCTCGTATCTTTTCATTCCGCCGCAATTGTATCAAATGCAGCCCCATTTACGCAATATAAATAGCTTATATTGCGCAAAATAAATCGCTCAAAAAACGAATACATCCATACGAATTCATTGATCGCGGACATTCCTACTGTTTCGCCTGGGAATCAACTGCTTTTTCTCCTTCTTTTTCATCTCGGGAAATTGCCGTCACGGTAATGTCGTCGAGGAACATCCGCGCCCTGCTGGCCCATTGGTTGAAGATAGGCATCCAGGTGAACGAGACCGTTCCGGGCTTGTAGTCGTAGTCGCTTTCGCCCTTCTCTGACGATCCGTCCGGATAGACGACTTCCATGCGCGCATTGAGATCGGCCTGAAGCGGAATATCAACCGTGATGCGATGCCAGCCACCGGTCTGCTGGCGCTTCTGCGCGACGAAATCGGAAATGCGCCTCTGCTCTTTCGGCTTCCACCCAGCGGTCATCTTGAAATCCGGCCCAGTATACCACATGAGCGGACGGCCGAGATTCGTCCTGAGCTCCGTCCAGAAGCCGGTTGTGTCCGTGTCTGGCCAATACCAGTAGCGAACGCGCAGGTAGTCGCCCTTCAGCACATCGTCGCGGCCGGGTGTTTTCTTCGGCAGCAGGTCGAATGCGGTCGCCTGCTCGCCGGCCACGAATCCGCTGGCCCAGACGACGGACTTCTCGCCGCCGTGCGATTTCACGTTGGTGACGTACGCCCAGTGGTTGCCGCTGCCCCACGCGCGCACTATCCCTGGAGAGCCGAGAGGACAGTCCTCGAAGTCGACTGAAAGAATATCTCGCGCGTCGACCCGGCAAGACAGGGCCGCAACCGCGAGAAGCAAGAAACCGGCCGAAGCCGAATTACCACGCATGATAGCCATAGGCCGCTCCGAATCTTAGTTTGTCGTTGTATATTGGTGCGCTCCGCGGGGCGCTTCCAAAGGGCTGGGACAGATCATAGCCATCTTCCGAAAGCTTCAGGAAGAACCCGACGTCGGCCGTTTTCTGCTGATGCTTCGGCGGCTGTATCTTGAATGCAAATATGTTGCGCCCTTTCTTCAGGTGCACGCGGAAGCGGTACGCACCGGGATCCTCGACCGCCCAGTCGAGCGACTGCTGGCGGAAGCCGCCATCCGAAAAATCGACGACGGGCTCGCCGTTCAGGTAGAGCTTCGCCCAACCAAGGAGATTCATCGCCACGAGCGCGTCGCGCTCCGTCTCGCTTTCCGTCTCAGCCACTGCGAACGCGAAATACGTCCCCTTCAGATCCTCCGGCAGCCCGATCGTCGCGCGCACATCGACGTAGCCGCGCGCGTCGGGACTCGCCTGCTTGCGGAAATTGAACGTCCGTCCATTCATGAGATAGTCGATGTTCGGGTTCAGGTCGCCTGTAAGCGCGGCATCTTCGCCTGGATGCTTCTTAGCGAAAACCTCGTTGTAGCGCAGGCCGTCGAATGGCCCGAGGAGATTCCACTGCGGAATGTCGACAAAGCCGGCACTTCGCGTCTTGGCGGCGACGGCCTTTAGTTCGGCGCTTGGCGCCGCACCGAGATGCCCCTTCACGCGTCCTACGAGTTGGTGCAGGCGTATGACCGACAAGTCGACTGCGCACTGACGAAAGCCGTCTGGCTCGTCCGCGTAGCGCGATTCAAGAAGCTGCGGTCCAAGCTGCAGGTAGCAGGTCGTCCCTCGCCGATACCATGCCCCGCCCAACTCGGCGCCTGGCTCGGTGATCGCGACGTAGTCGAGATAGTCGCGCCAGCGAAGAAGGTTCTGCCCGACGACTGCAGCAAGCTCCCCCTCGGGTTTCAGAATCCAGGCGCGGCGGCGCTCGTAGGCTATGCCCGCGCGCTTCAGGTCTTCCTCGCTCGCGCAAATGCGCAAGTCGATTTTCTCTTCCGGCGTCGTAGCGGCCGGGCGGACCTCGGCAAGATAGGCGAAAAGATTCCGCGCGAGACGCGTTGCGGCCGGATCGACGCCAACGCGACCGGTCAAGTCGAACGAATTGAACACGACGCATCCGCTGCCACAGTCCCATTCGAGCAGCGGCGTGAAGTTCATGTCGAACTCGCACGCGAAAAGCGGGCGGTAGCTCGGCGCCTCGGGTATCTCAAACACTGTCGAGGCGATGGCGTTCCGCCCCGACCCCTTCGGCGCGCCGCACACGTTGCTGCGCGTGTATCTGTATTCCGGCACGAGCGTCGGCGTGCCGCGCCAGTAGGACAGCATGTCTTCCGAGATCCCTTCGTAAAGGCGCTTGAGCGCGTTCGAAGGCGACGCGACCGCGAAGAAAGCCTGCCGAGCGAAAACGTCGGCGTTCCTGTCGAGTCCGAAAAGGTCCCAGACGGCGGGCATCTGCTCGAGATAAAGAACACGCAACCCCGCCTCGACTTGCTCCGGGGTGTGCGGCTGCGAGCTGTTATCGTCGACCGCGCGGCGTCCTATCACGAATATGTCAGTGGCCGGATCGAGCTCCATGCCGCGGCTGAAGTCGACAGTGTCCGGATAGAGCTCTTTAACCCACTGCGACTCTCCTTTCGGATCGAACAGCACGATGCGCCGTGCGCAAGCGGCAGGCTCCGGGTTCGACAGCACCGAGATGTCGAAAGAGTCGCGAGATTCCCTGCCGTCAGCCTCGAAGACTGCTTCAAAAACGTATTCTCCGCTCTCTGGTGCCTTGAAAGAAACAGGATGCTTCGCAATCCCGAACGGCTTCAGCTCAAACTCCGCACTCTGTTCCGCGAAACATTTGCCTCCGTCTTTGGCCACGAGCCGCCACGTCGAGCGCACTCGGCACGGTCCCCTGCCAGAATCCCACATCGAGACAATCTGCTTTTCGACTTTCTCGCCTGGCGCGTAGACGTGCGTCTTGTCCGAGCAATCCGGCGAGCCGCCGACATAGGCGTAGAAAGGCTGCATATACTTCTCGGCGCAGACGGCGTTGACCGTCTTGTTCGAGGCATTGCCGTAGCGTGCGCCGTGAAACCGGTGCCAACCAAGCATCCCGGCAGTGCGCCAGCCGCGCGCCGTCGCACGCTGGGAGATTTCCTCAAGCGTGTCGTAGGCCGGCGAAAGCGAGGCCATCATTGCGGCCGTCTGGCCGTATCCGTTGTTCTTGAGGCCTGCCTCGATCAACTTGTCGCGGTAGTCCTGCGTCTCTTCCTCATAGGCGCGGGCCCCCTGGTAGATTGCCGCATATTCCGTGATAAGGCATTTCTTGAACTGCTTGAAATAACTCCCGTCGTACGTTCCGTATTCGCACGCGAAATACGGCATGTCGCCGCATTTCGTCCATATCTCGGGGTAGTCTTCCACCTCTTGCGCCGGTGTCATGTTCGGGTAGTTGTTGGCAGTCGCGAAATCGCCGCCGACGCAACCTTCGCCATGGCCGTAGACGAGTCGGGACGGATCGAGCTCCTTCACGAACCGGCAAGCGGCCTGGACCTGCCTTGCCTTGCACGGCCAGTCTCCACCCTTCGGATTGTAGCTTTCGACCGTGCGCCGAATGCCGATGTTCTGAGGTGCGATTGCGTCGCTGGGGTTAAACGCATTCATCGACACGCACCAGGCGAGGACCGACGGATGCTTACGGTAGGCGCGCATGAAGTATCGGTTGCAGTCCTGCCAGGTCTTCCAGACCGCATCGTTGGCTTTGAGAAGATTCGACGCGGTCACGACCGGCAAGAACAGCGCTATGCCCTCTTTGTCGCAGAGATCTATCACCCCAGAGTTGCGGCCGGCGTGGAAATCCGGCACCTCGTGCCACAAGCGGAACCAGTTGTTCGGATGCGGCTGGATGTAGTAGGAATTGAGCCCGAGCTGGCGAAACCAGGGGAGCGTCTCGCGCTTAAGCTTGAACCAAGCCATCTCGATTCGCAGATGGAGAGGGTGTCCATTCAAGACCACGTTCCTTCCATCGACCCCGACCTCGCGAAATCCGAACACCGTTTCATGCACGTCGCGCTCACGTCCCTGCTCGTCGCGCAAGCTGCACTTCAGCCGATAGAGATGACCGTCGTCGATGTCCCACGGATGCACATCCTGCCAGATTCGCCTGACATCGACCGTCTGTATGCCAGGCGCAAGACTGAGGTTCTTCTCATCGAACTCTATCGCCTTCTTGCCATCCTCCTCAAAGACGTCGACATGGATCGACCACCCCTCGGTCGCCTGAGTCGCAACGATTTCATGTCGCACGGAGAGCTCGCGCTTTTCCCAGTTGCATTCCGTCCACACATCGCGAAGCGCCGCCGGACGCGGGCGGATGTGCAGGATTGGCTCGGAGAGAATGCCAAGCCGGGGATGGTGCTTGAAATTCCCCGAATTGCCCCTTGTGCGCAAGATATCGTCTTCTGGCTTCTGAGAGACATCGGTGTAGTCTGTCGTCGCGAAACAGCGGAGCGTGTTTTCCCCGTCGTGAACGAATCCAGTTACGTCGAGGAATCCGAACGGCCCGAGACGCTCGCCGACCAACTGTCCGTTCATGTAGACGACGAGATTGCCGCCGATCGAGGGGAACTCGATCTCGAACTGCGAATCGCCGGAACGAGCGCCATCAGGCAAAAGCACCTTGCCCTCGATCCAGATGTTGAAGACCTCCTTGACAGGCGGCAGCGCGACACCATTCTTCGCCGCGGACGCATGCCAGTTCGCCGGCAGGGCCGAGCATTTCGGCTGCCACCAGGCATCTGGTTCTGGTTGGACGGAGGCACGCGTCGCGGGTGTCACGCGCCACTTCGAGAACGATGCTGTCGTGGACGGCGAGGCGGAAAGACTTCCTCCCGCCAAAACCATCGCAGCCGTGAAAACAGAACACAATGTCTTCATGTCTACTTGCTACCGTATAGTGAGCCGAAAACCGTACGCGGAATCGTCTGAATACGCCACCAAGACTCCCGCGCCAGAGAAATGGTCATCGTCGACGAACATCGCGCCTGAGCCGGTTGCCCCGTAGGTCCCGCGTGCAAGCGTCTTGCCGTCGACGACAAGTTTCTGGCAAACTGTCCGCGCAGGGCCGCAGACGATCCTGCCGTGGATTTCCAGAGTCGTCTGGTCGCCTATCTCGACGGTCGCTCCGCGCGAAAAGGGCTGCTCCGAGACGATTGCCAGCGTAGCGCCGGGCAAGACCGTGATGTCGTTCGCCCCGACGTTCGCCGCATGCTCCGGCATGCCAAGCTCCAGCGTGCCGGCATTGACGAAAACGCCGCCGGAGAGCGTGTCGGACGTGTCGGAGCAAAGTGTCGCGACGCCGTTGCCTATCTTGACGAATCCTTTGTCCGTCTTGATCTTGCAGCCAACATGGGCCTTGAAATCATAAATCATGTCATGGACGCGAAGGTAGAACGTGCCCGGAGACTCGACGCACGAAGACGCCGATTTTTCATCTGCAGGATCGCCCATGTATGTATTGTAGTTGTAGGTATGCAAGAAGTCGACGAGTCCGCTCGTCACCCTCAATGTCGAGTTGGACGCCGCGAATTTGAATCCGACGGTACCTCCGCTGAACGTGAGCCATTTCATCGACAGCCCATCGGTGACGGAATACAGTTTTCCGGGCTCCGTTTCGCTTTTGCCGCCGTTCCACCACCACCACACGTGGGCGTTTTCAGGCCATGTTCCATTTTGGTTGACCGTCACGACAATGTTCGTATGCTGGAAAACAAGGCCCGTCATCCGATCGCGAACGATGGGAGCGTGGCCATTGATATTGGAGTAGTCCGTAGCGTTTCCGCCTGAGCCGCCTTCGTAAAAGAACGGCAGCACCTCGATATCCGTGTTGTCGGGATCCTGCACGGCGCCTTCGGGCGTTTGGTCCAGGAAGAACGAAAACTGGCTTCCGCTGCGGTTCTTCGGAAATCCCGTAACGCGCGCCGTTGCCCCGCGATCGACCGTCAGGCGGGCGACTCTTGTCGTCGAGCAATACGTCCCGCTGTAACGGTTGCGAAAACCGATATTCGCCGTCGAACCTTTGATCCTCATCTCCGGGATGGTGTGATGCTGATTCGTTTTCAACTGTTTACCAAATGTGATACTGCCGCCGTCGAGCGTGACAACCTTGGGAAGCATCTGGTGCGGGACATCCACGCCGTCGTAATCCGCCTGAACACGCTCTGCAGCATTGCACAGAGGAGCCGCCAAGGTTCTTTCATACGCGAAAGCGCCCCTCACGATCAGCTCCTTGGCATTGCAGAGATAGGCATTGTTTAAACAGAGCGGCCCGACCTCTCCCGAACTCGAACCAGTATGCCCCGCCGCGACGTCAAGTATCCCAGTGAAGGAGCGCGGGCACGAACCGATGGCATCGGTTATGGCCTTGAATCCCGTCATCGCGTCCGTATCTACTCGGTATGTGCCAGATCCCACAAGGTCGTCGTTGAAAACCATCGTATTGTTTGCCTTGTCTGTAAATTGCCGCCGAACTACACGCAAGGTCGCACCGTTCGTGATCGCGACGACTTTGTTGAATGTAAGTCCGCCGCTCGTCGAATCAAGATGGTCGACGTCGGTATCGACAAGGAACCGGACGGGCACTTGGATAGTTCTTGGTTTCGTGTATTCGGCGATTCCCGACCGAAACCACGCCCGGACCGGCTTGCGCGTCGCAGGATCGATTTGCGTCGTCTTGAAGTCGATCCTCGCCGTCGTGTCATTCTTTCCAATCGTCAGGGTCTTGCTCGGGATGCAATCGAGCTCCAGCATGAGATACCCGACCGTTATCTCGGCGCCATTCATCGCCAAGGTGACGTTGTCGGTGTTGTTGGCGACGAGGATGGCGCAGACGTCCGGGCCGTTGGGATAGCCGTTGCTGCTGTCGCCCGAAATGCAAACCCAGTCCGCCGGGTCGGTCCACGACGGGCTGCCCGTCGTCGGGATTGCGTTTCGCCGCACCCACACGCCGCCCGGCGCGTCAGCGGGTCGCGGTACGACGACGATAGCGTGGCTATTCACGGCGTTAGTCGTCGCAACACCCGACCCGGAATCTACGACGATCTTGCTCGAGGTCGTGAAAACAGCACCTGGCTCTCGGGCGAGAAAGACACCCGCGTCGAGCGTAGCGGCCGCATTGCTGACAATGGAATAACACGCCGCATCGCCATCGCTTGGAAGGATTATGCGATCCCCCGGCAGCAAGACATGCGCCGCCTCGTTGAAGTACGTCATGTCAGAGACGGAATCCGGCCGGAACACCCGCGAGCCGTCGGCGTTCGTGTCAACCACGACACCGCCGTGGAGAGACCACGCCGCGCCCACAAAAATACCGAGAGCAGCGACAATGATTTGATTTCTCGTTTTCATTTTCCCTTTGTCTCCAATCTCGTTTGCAAATTTTGAGTTGCCAATATCGAATCACGTGGTCTTACCAGTAGTGGTACTGATACGGCGGGTTCTGCCGGTAGTCAGGATCGTAGAACCACTCAGTGCGCTTCTTCTCCTTCGCCTCCGGATCATGCGCCGCGAGGTCGAGTCCTGGCTCCGAGATGTCGCAGTAGAAGCCATAGCCCGCGCCGCCCGACTTTATCTTGTGAGTGATGACGTTGCGACCCTTTCTGAAGTGAACTTTCACCGTGCGACTGCCGGGGACGCAAGGGCCGTTGAAGCCCTTCTCGTTGTTGAGAACTTCCTCGCCGTTCACGAAGGTGCGCGAGTAGTAGTCCATGCCGACGCGCATAAAGGCGTCGCGCTCGTCCGGCGAGTCGTATTCGCATACGGCGAAGCCAATCGAGTTGGGGTTTGTGTCGCCCATCGCCGCCGCAAGATCGACGTAGCCGTCGGTCCTCGGCGTCGCCTGCTTGCGGAAGTCCAGGTTCTTAGGCCCGTAGAGGAAGTTCGGATTTGTGTCGCCCTTGAGCGCGTTGTCCTCGCCAGGGAGCTTGTCCTTCATGCCAGTCTTCTCGGGCGTGTCGTCAAACGGACCGAGCACGTACCAGCTTTGCAGGTTGACGAAGCCCGGCCTCTTCGCAAGCGTCCCGAATGCCTCGACGACCTGCGCGGGCGACTCCTCGCCAAGCACGGTGCGTACGCGGCACTCGAGCTGGCGCAGGCGCTCGATGGAACGCAGCGTGGCGACGCGATACCCACGGGCACGACCCGCCTCCTTCTCCGTCAGGTTGCGCCCGTCGTCGTAGCGGTGGTCGAGAAGCGCATCCGAGACCTGCAGGAACACTTCGTCGCCGTTCTTCGAAAAGAGTCCGCCGCCCTTCTTCCTGAAATAGAGCCCCTCGCTGCCCGCACCGGAACTCGTAATCTTCGTCACATGCAGCACGTCGCGCCAACGCGAGAGGTTCGCAGGCGCGAAGCCCCTCAGTTCTCCGTCGAACGTCACGCGGCGGACATCGGCCGTCTCGCCCGAGAGCCCGCGCTCCGCAAGCGCCGCCGCATCGAAGGCGAGATTGAGGACGTTCCCGCCCGCCTTGAGAACCGCGTCCGTCTCGGCAGAGGGTTTGCCGCGGTTGACGAGAACCTTTTTGCCCGCGCCAGACTCGAGCCGCCCCATGTAGGAGAGGAGATTCGCCGCGAAGCGCGTCGCGCCCGGCTCGGTGCCGTCGGCGCGGCCAGTGAAGTCGTAGGTCGAAAAGACGATCGCGCCCTTGCCGTGGTTCCAGCGGAGGAGGGGAGAGTAGTTTAGGTCGAACTCGTACTGCATGAGCGGAAGAAAGCCCACCTGCTCGGGGATTTCTATGATGGACGACGAAATCGCGTGGCGGTTCGAGCCGCGCGGGTGCGGCGTGTAGCGCTGCTGGTTGATCCGCCCGTATTCAGGCAGGAGGTCGGGGCATCCTCGCCAGTAGCCCATGTCGCTGTCCTTGAGCCCTTCCATCAGCTCGTTTGCAAGCTCGGTCTTGAACGACTGCCGCGCGCAGAACTCTTCGCAGCGGAAGCCGAAAGTCTCGTAGACGTCGGAATGCTGTTCAAGGACGAGGACAGGAAGACCCTTCTCGACGAGATCGGTCGTCCACGGCACCTTGCCGTTCACGGCAAGCGCCTCACGGCCGACCACGAGGATGTCCTTTTCGGGGTCGAGGTCGAAACCGTCGGACTCCAGCACAAGTGCATTCTCGACGAGGTTGGTGACCCAGCCGGAGAGCCCCTTCGGATCAAGGAGGACGATGCGGCGCTTCATGGACGGCGCCTTCGCCTTTGGCATCACCGTAAACGCGAACTCGTCATGCTGTACTGTGCCGTCCGAGCCAGTCGCGTCCATCACGATCGTGTAGTCGGCGCGCTTCGAGACGTCTGGCGCCTTGAAGGAGAAATCCCTGCGGACGATGCCGCCATTCGTGACGGACCACTTCTCCGTGCCGCCGACGCCGGTATCCGTGCCAGACGCGTCCAAGACGCGCCACTTCGCCGTCACGGCGACCTCCTTGCCCTTGCCGTCAAAGGCGCTGCCGAAACGCTTCGCGACCGTGTCGCCCGGATAGTAGACGTGCGTCTTGTCCGTGTCGTCGGGGCTGCCGGCGATGAAGCAGAGGAGCGGCTGCATCCACTGACCGTGCAGCTTGACCATCTTCTCCTGAAACTCTGGGCAACCCTTCCCCTTCTTGTGGCCGTAGTTCGCGCCGTGGAAGTAAGCCCACTGCTGGATGCCGGCGAGACGCCAGAACTTGTCCGTCGCGCGGACATATTCGTCGCGAAGCGCAAAGTAGAGCGGGCAGTTGGTGACGAAGGCGAGGTTGACTGAGCCCCAGGTTACGATGTTGCCGTGGAATCTGTTCCCAAGCCCGTTCACGATGGTGTTCTCGAGCTGATACGGGGTCTCCATTTCGTATGCGCCTTCGCCGTAGAAGATCGCGCCGTACTCGGTAATGAGGAGTTCCTGGCAACTCTTGTAGAAGCTGCCACAGTAGATGGCGTCGTATTCCGAGGCGAAATAGGGCATGTCGCCCTTCTTGAGCCACGTCTCGGGATAGTCGGCGATTTCCTGCACGGGCGTCCAGTTCGGATAGCAGTTGCCGCTCGCGATGTCCGCGAGGTTGCCGTCTGCATGCGCGTAGACGAGTCGCGTAGGATCGGCCTCGCGTACGAGCTCGGCGCAGGACTGGAGGCACGTGCCGGTCCCGGACTTGTAGTTAGAGCGTTGGCCGAGTGTGTCGGGATGAATCGCGTCCTTCGGATTGAAGCTGTTCATCGACATCGACCAGCCAATCACGCACGGGTGCTTGCGGTAGAGCCGCATGTGCATGCGCGTCTCCTTCAGGTAGTCGCGGCGGAAGAGAGGATCGTTGTAGACGCGCGACATGCAGCCCGCGTTGACGGTCGGCTCAAAGACGGCGATGCCCTCCTCGTCGCAAAGGTCGAGCAACGCCTCGTCGGGGAACGGATGAGTGCCCCAGCTCCCCCACCAGTGATTCCCGTGCGGCTGCTCGTAGATGCAGTTGCGCCCGATCTTGCGGAAGAGTGGCAGCGTCTCGCGGTTGAGCCCAAACCAGGTCAGCTCAACGCGGTAGTGGACGGGATGGCCGTTCATGACGATGTTCCTGCCATCGGTCCAGACCTCGCGGAATCCGAAGCGGAACTGCTGCGTCCCGACGACCTTGCCGCCATTCTTCAACGTAACGATCGCGTCGTACAGATTGCCGTCGTCCGTGTCCCACAACTTCGGCATCGGCCACGCCTTCGTGACGGAAACCTCGTTCTCGCCTTTCTTCAGCGCGACCTTGCCGGACGCCCTGAAGGCAACTTTCCCGCCGCTCTTCGCGACGAGCTCAAGTTCCGCCTCGCCGTCGGTGTCCGCAAGAACGTCGGCGTGAACCGTCGCCTCCATCTTGCGAAAACTCGTCGTCACCCAGGCGTCGTCGAGACCGAACGGGCGCGCCGTGCGCTCGAGCCAGATTGCACCCTTGTGGCCAAGGCCCATCGGACGCTCGGTCGGCTTCTTCCACGCCCCCTCGCGGCGGATGGGATCGGTGTCGATCGTGCGGCTCATCGAGACGTAAGTGCGCGAAGTGAAAAACATGAGCTCGTTCGTGCCGGAGTGGGCGAAGCCCGTCACGTCCACCCATCCGCGCGGCTGCGGGAGCTCCGCGACGCGCCTGCCGTTCACGAACACGATCATGTCGCTGTCGATTGCCGTGAAATTGAGCCGCAGTCGGTCGTTCGCCCATCCGTCGGGAACGACGAAGTTCTGCCTACCCCAGAGCGAATCGTCCTTCGAACTTTTAGGATTGTAGTAGCCAAAGCTGTACTTGTAGCCCCAGTCAGTAGCCGCTGGCAGCTGCTCGACGGTCGTCGCCTGAGCCCATACGGTCTTTGCAGTCACGTTGATCCTGTTTGTCTCGGTGACTTCGCCCCAGGAGGCCGTGGCCGCAAGAACAACAGCCAATGCGCCGGCCAAGCGCCGCACGACGGAATGGAATGGACGTTTTTTCGTGCTCATGGGTTGCGGCATTGTCACTCCGCAAGGTCGTAGACACGGACATAGTCGACAAGGAATTCGTCGCCGGCGGCAAACGCCTCTTCGAGTTCGGGAACTCCCTTGCCCGTCATGCGGTCGTTTCGGAACCACTTTGCTTCGGTCGAGATCAGGATGAACTCCTCAGTTTCGGAAACCGCCTCGCCCTCGCCGTGACCGATCTTCTCCCCGTGCTGCTTTCCGTCGATGAACACCGTGTAGCCGTCCGGCTCCCACAGGAGCCCGAACACGTGGAACTGCGTCTTGTCGAGCGTAAGCGTCGCCTCCTTCGGATGCTTCGTCGCGCTGCGAGGCGCCGTGAAATGGACATGGTCCGGTCCGTAGCCGTTGTAGTGGAAGTAGTGCGGGATGATCTCGCCTGGCTCGAACGACTCCATTATGTCGTGCTCGATGCCGGCCCTGCGCGGATCGAGCGACGTGCCCTGCATCGGCGTCTGCATCCAGAACGCCGACCACCAACCCTTCATCTGCTGGAGGCGGCAGCGGCACTCATAGTAGCCGTATCGGTGCATAAATTTCGGCTTCTCGCGCTTCGCGAGGGGCCAGAACCCCTTGGACTTCGGGTCGTGCGGGATGTCCCAGATAAGCTCGCCCGTCTGGAGCTGCGGCGAGACGAACTGGCCGTCGGGCTTTTTGACGAGCTTCAGATGGCAAAGCCCATCCTTGACCTCAACCGCGCCGTCCTCGGGCTTCGCGAACCAGTGGGCGTTCTTGCCCCAGAAGGTTGTGCGGTAGCCCCACTTCGAGGCGTCAAGTGCGTCGCCGTCGAACTCGTCGTTCCAGACAAGTTTGAACGTCCTACCCTTCGGAAGAAGCGACGGCTCGCGTCCCTCTACCGTCGCCGCGCTCTCGCAAACGACTGGAACATTGTTCAGCGTGTCCGCCAACACCGCACCCGCAAAAATGCCGACAGCGGCAACCATGATGTATTTTCCCATTTCCCCTTTCCTTCCTTTTGGCAACATTGTAGCACGCCACCGTAGGCATAGCAATTCCTTTTCCGCATAAAACATCATCCCGTTTGCGAAGTGCGCCAAACGGTCATGGTCATGCCGGTCTGGGCCTTGAAAAACTTGCGGAGCGAATTGGGATTCTCAAAACCGCAGAAGTCAGAAATTGCCTTGAGTGGCATGGTTCCCGCAAGAAGCTGCTTGGCGCGCTCAAGTTGCACTGCATGGATTTCGTCAAGGACAGAATGCCCGACGGCCTTCTTGAAGCGCATCTCGGCCATTCGGCGCGAGCATGGGAACTGCCCGAGGACTGTCTTTGCGGAAAGCCCCGAACATGCCTCGCGGCGTATCAACCCAAGCGCGGCTGTTACCACCGCGTCCTGCACGGCAAGACGGCGCGTCGAAGCGCGGCGGATAACGGCAAGTGGGCCGAACGCGCGACGACGCTCGCCTCTGAACGCCGCGCCGTCTCGTAGACGCGCCGCCAAGAGAAGCGCGGCAAGTTCGCCGCCGCGTCGGAAATCTGGCTTCACGGAAGAGAGCGTCGGTTCGGTGCGCTCGCAGATTGACACCGCGTCATCGACGCCGATCACCGAAAGCTCGTCTGGCACCTTCACGCCGGCGAACTCTGCCGCCGTCAACACTTCCGCAGCAGTATAGTCATTCGCGGCAAAAAGCGCACAGGGCTTTGGCAGCTCTTTAAGGAACTCGCGCAGCTTGCGATGCCACCGCGTCGACACCTTGGACGGGAGACCGGGGGAAAATACATGGCACGGTCGACCATTCAACGAGAGCGCCGCGACAAAGCCGCGCTCCCGCTCCTCGCTCCAGAAGCGCCGCTCTGGATATGGCACGAACGCAAACTGGGTCACGCCGCTCTCCATCAGCTCGCGGGCAGCCATCCTGCCTGTCGCAGCGGAGTCGTGCGTTACGCAAAAGGCCTTCGCCGGGAGGCACTGGGGGTCATGGTCGAAAAAGACTACTGGCAAGCGGTCGAAGGTGGATGGATTGATAGTCGCCGCCGTTCCGCCGCATTCGACGATTGCGCCCTCTGGGCTCCAGAACGACACAAGCGACTTGATTTTCTTCGCTGTCGGAATTCCGTCAACGATCTGCACATGCCAGCCGCACTTTGCGGCAATGCTCTGGACGCCGCCAAGCTTTTCGCTCGCGCTTGTCCTTGATGTGGACTGGAAATAAAGGACAGTCTTCATTGCTCGCATTTTACCACACTTCGCATTTGGAATGCAAGGATCATCGCAAACGGAATCATTATATGTTTGTTTTTTTGGTATAATTTAAACCACGGAATACACGGAAAGAAGGAAACATGGGAAGATTTGACGGAAAGGTCGTGCTCGTTACTGGCGGCAACCGCAACACGGGGCTGGACATAGTAGAGAAATTTGTCCGCGAGGGAGCAAGGGTGTTCATGTGCGGTTCAAGCGACTCGTCAACAGCAAAGGGGGCGGAGGCGCTAAAGACGCGTGGTATCAGCGGCGTTACATCCGTGCCGTGCGACATTTCAGATGCCGCCCAGGTAAAAGCACTGTTCGACACGATAGAGCGCGAAGCGGGACGTCTCGACATACTCGTAAACAACGCGGCGAACCAGGGGTTAGGGCACGGCGGGCCCTTGGAGATGAAGCCCGAGATGTTCTACGACGTGTTCAAGACGAATGTCTTCGGCGGCTTCCAGGTGACGCAGATGGCATGCAACCGTTTCTTCATGAAGCAGGAGTCGCGAGGCGTGGTGGTGTTCCTCTCGTCCAACACCGCAATGCGTGCGATCAGGAACCGCACGGCCTACTGCTCTTCGAAGGGCGCGATCAACTCGATGGTGCGATCGCTTGCGCTCGATTTGGCGCCTCTTGGCATCCGCGTAAACTGCTGCGCCCCCGGCTACATCTACACGGAGCGCTGGGATGCGCTTGCCCCGGAGAAAGCTGCGCGGCGTCGGCTCAACTGTCCCTTGCGCAAGGAGGCAAAGGGCTCAGACATCGCGAACGTCGTCGCGTTCCTCGCCTCGGGCGACTCCGCGAACATGACGGGCGAGATCGTCACCTGCGATGCTGGCTGCTCGTGCCAACACATGCCCGAGGACGTCGATGTATAAGTGGTTTTTGATAGCGATGCTATCATGCGCGTTCTTCTTCCACCAGGCGGACAGAGCGCTCTTCGGGCTCTTGACGATACCGATTCAGAATGATCTGCACTTGACGGACGTTCAAATCGGATGGATCAACACGACGCTATCATGGACGCTCGCGGCGATGACGGTCGTCGCCGGTTTTCTTGGAGACCGCTTCAATAGGAAATGGATAATAACGCTTTCGCTTATCGCCTGGTCGCTAATGACGATATGCATGGGCTTCATCGGCGGCTTTATCGGGGCCCTGTTTTTCCGCTCCATAGCTACCGGCGTCGGCGAAAGCTTCTATGCTCCAAGTGCCTACGCGTTGATTGCCGTTCACCATAAGGAAACGCGCTCCGTCGCGCTATCGATCCACCAGGCCGCGCTCTATGTGGGGCTTATGGTTTCGGGTCTCGTCGTGGCATGGATGCTTGGGTTCCTCGGCTCGTGGCGGAACGTGTTTATCGCCTTCGGCGCGGCAGGATGCGCCCTTGGCGTATTCTTCATCTGGGCGCTGAAAGATGTCTCGCGCAGAGACGCCGAGACGCAGAGAGAGACAAATCTCCGCGCCCCAGCGCCTCCGCGTGCGAATTCTTCCCTCTCCGCCGGGCTTCGCGCATATTTCTGCAACCCCTCGGCTCTATGCGCCACGGCTGGATTTGTCGCGATAGTATTCGTGAACAACGCATATCTGTTCTGGGCGCCAAAGTTTGCAGCAGAAAAATTTGCAGTAGGCGTCGGAGAGGCGGGCAAAGGCGTAATGCTGTGGCACCACCTCTTCGCTTTTGCGGCTATTCTCGCGGGTGGAGTCGTGACAGACCATTTCGTGAAGAAGATGCCGCGCTTTCGTCTCGGCTTCCAGGCGATAGCCCTTCTCTGCGGGGCGCCGATGCTACTCTGGATCGGGCTTGCTCCGTCTTTTGCCGCACTGCTCGTAGCCGCAAGCGCCTACGGCGTCTTTCGCGGCTTTTTCGAGGTGAACACCCATGCATCGCTCTTTGACGTCATTGCGCCCGAACACCGCTCCACTGCGGTGGGGCTTCTCAATATGATCGCATTTTTCTTCGGCGGGCTCTCGGGCGTCGCCATGGGAGCCCTTTCCCAGCACTGGGGCGTGCGCGGATTTGAACTCGGCTTTGGAATCATGGCCGTAATGTATGCACTTGGCGCAGCGCTTATGGCGTTCAGCTTCTTCTTCACTTTCAACAGAAACCGCATTGTAGAATAAACAACGATCCATACCCAATAATGACCGTTCATTTTTTAACGCAGAGTCGCAAAGTCGCAGAGAACGCTGAGGTCGATATTCTCCGCGCACTTCGCGTCTCTGCGTCTCTGCGTTAAAGATCAATACTCAAATTAATATGAAAATCAAATCAATCAAGACATTCGTCATCGACTGCTTCCGCACGAACTGGGTGTTCGTGAAGGTACTTACCGACGAGGGAATAGAGGGAATAGGCGAAGGAACGCTCGAATACAAGGAGAACGCGCTCTTGGGCGCAATCGCCGACCTAGAGCATGCGCTTATCGGGAAGGACCCGTTCGACACGGAATGGATATTCCATGAGAACTATCGCGACGCCTACTGGCGCGGCGGCGCAGTCCTTATGTCGGCGCTCTCCGCAATCGACATGGCGCTATGGGACATCAAAGGCAAGTCGCTTAATCTCCCCGTGTGGAAGCTCATCGGCGGCAAGTGCCGCGAAGGAGTTCCCTGCTACGCAAACTGCTGGTTCGCGGGCGCGAAGGAGCCTGAGGAGTTTGCGGCAAAGGCAACGGCGGCAGTCGAGGCAGGTTTTAAAGGTCTCAAGTGGGATCCCTTCGGCAAGAACTACCGGCAGCTCCCGCCCGATGACTTCAAGAAAGCAATGAAGTGCGTCGCGGCAGTCAAGGCAGCGACAGAAGGCAAGGCCGAGATCCTCATCGAGTGTCATGGACGCTTCGACGTGCCGACGGCGCTACGCGTCTGCAGCGCGCTTGAGGAGTTTAATCCATACTGGGTTGAAGAGCCAGTCATACCCGACACAATGCGCGCGCTCGCAGATGTGCGCTCAAGGGTAAAGGTGCCTATTGCCTGCGGTGAGCGGCTATACACGACGCAACAGGTCCTTGACGCCATCGAGCTTCGCGCCATGGACTATCTCCAGCCCGACTCGTCACATGCAGGCGGCATTACCGGCATGCGCGGGATTGCCGCCTTGTGCGACGCACACCACATCCCATTCTGTGCGCACAACCCAAGCGGCCCCGTCGCAAACGCGGTGACGCTCGCGCTTGGAGTCTCGACTCCCGGCTACTGCATACACGAGACGCTCTTCGACGATGTTCCGTGGAGGAAGGACGTAATCGACGAGGACGTTCGCTTCGTGGACGGACTCATGTACCCTTCCGACCGCCTAGGCCTCGGCATCGAGCTGAACGAAGACGCGGCGAAGTCGCATCCAAAGCAGGACCACTGGCTCAGACACTACGTGGGAACGCTTACCAACGTCCGCCCGCCTGACAGCATCAGCTATTACCACGCATAAAGTTCGCGTGCCTTTGGCGGCGACAGTTTCAAGCAGGACACTTACTTTGCGACGCGGCGGGCGCTTTCGAGTGTGTTCCAGAGGAGCATCGTTATCGTCATCGGTCCGACGCCTCCCGGAACGGGAGTAATTGCGCCTGCAACCTTGGAGCAGCTCTCGAAGTCGGCGTCGCCCACGAGACGGAAACCCTTCGGCTTCGTCGCGTCGGGAATCCTGTTTACGCCGACGTCTATTACTACCGCGCCCGGTTTGAGCATGTCGCCGGTAAGCGTATTTGGCCGTCCTGCCGCTACGACAACGATATCTGCGTCACGGGTGAAGTGCCCGACGTCAGGCGTTCCCGTGTGGCAGAGGGTTACGGTCGCATTCGTCTCCTTGCGGGCAAGAAGCGCGGCGACGGGCTTGCCGACGATGTTGCTTCGTCCGATCACGACGGCGTGCTTGCCGCGAATGTCCATTCCCGAGAACTCTATCAGCTTGACTATGCCGTGGGGCGTGCAAGGGAGGAAACATTCTTCGCCGATCATCATCTTGCCGACGTTGATTGGCGTAAAGCCGTCGACGTCCTTCTCGGGCGCAATCGCGTCGATGACCGCCTTGTCGCGTATGTGCTTCGGAACGGGCAGCTGCACGAGGATGCCGTGTATCTCGGGGTCGCAATTGAGCTTCCTCACGAGCGCGACAAGCTCGTCCTCGGTCGTCTCGGCGGGAAGCCGAATCTCGCGCGAGAGCATCCCCGCCTCGGCGCATGCCTTTCCCTTCGCGGTAACGTAGCTCACGCTCGCGGGATTGTCGCCGACGAGTATGACGGCGAGCCCGGGCGTCACGCCCTTCTCCGCCTTCAGCGCGGCGACTCCGGCCGCGATTTCGGCGCGCAGGCCGCGCGCAAGTTCCTTTCCGTCTATCCGCATCGTCATTGCATGTCCTTCCTGTCGCCGACGGG
>Ga0265299_10001170_pt1 | contig 31133 bp, 27 predicted proteins | sample AusTroGonzalo_MG_4_FD_193485 | JGI IMG/M metagenome (GOLD analysis project Ga0265299, IMG submission 193485) | Bovine rumen microbial communities from tropical cattle in Woodstock, Queensland, Australia - Gonzalo_02 | ecosystem: Host-associated > Mammals > Digestive system > Stomach > Rumen ... | reverse complement strand
AATTTTTCAAGAAGGTGGTTGATGGCAATTTTGACATTAGCGAGTACTGCGGCATGGACAAGGATGAAAAGAATATCTATTTTACTGCATCTTTGGAAAAACCTGTGAACCAATATGTTTGCAAGGTAAGTTTGGATAAAGGCACACTCACCTGCTTGGCTCATGCCGATGGCGTTCATCGTCCCGTCTTCAGTGAATCAAAGAACTATTTCATCGACTATTTCAGCAATCCGACCACGCCTCGCGTCATCTCATTAGTGGATAACAAAGGTAAGACAATCAAGACGTTACTTACCGCGAAAAGTCCATTTGGCGTGATGAAATTGGGCGACACCAAAATCTTCCCCATTGTGAACAAAGAGGGCGACTCACTCTGGTGCCGCATGATTACCCCGCCGGACATGGACAAGAGCAAGAAATACCCTGTGTTCCTGTACGTTTATGGCGGTCCGCACTCTCAATTGGTGACGAACCAATATCTCTCCGGCGGTCTGTTCCTTGAATTTATGGCGCAACAGGGCTATATCGTCTTCACGTTGGATAACCGCGGCACAGATAATCGTGGTGCAGAATTCGAAAAGTGCATCCACCGCAACTTGGGTGTACGCGAGGTTGAAGACCAGATGTGCGGTGTAGAGTACTTGAAATCACTGCCTTACGTGGATGCCGACCGTATCGGTTTGGATGGCTGGAGCTACGGCGGTTTTATGGTGCTGTCGTTGATCACGGCCCATCCTGAGACCTTCAAGGCGGCCTCTTGCGGCGGTCCGGTGGTCAACTGGGAGTGGTACGAAGTGATGTACGGCGAGCGTTACATGGACACCCCGCAGGAGAATCCCGCCGGCTATGCCAACGCCAACATCATCCCCAAAATCAAGAACGTGAAATGCCCGTTGTTGGTGATGCATGGCGCTCAAGACCACACTGTCGTGCAACAGCACACGTTGGAGCTACTTCGTCAGGCTGTCAGCGATGACATCGAGCTCGAATACTTTGTCTATACCGTTCACGACCACAACGTGATCGGATCCGAGCGCAGACACCTCTACAACAAATTGTTGCGCTTCCACAATCAGAACACCAAGGGCGAATGAAACGACTGTTCATCGCCACACCAGTGATAACCTTATCGGCGGAAATCCAAAAGATCTCCGCCGATTTGCGTTTCCGGCTGCGTCACGACGACATCGTATGGGTGAAGGACGACGTGCGGCACCTGACCCTGCGTTTCCTCGGCGCGACCCCGCCACAGCGGGTGCCGGATATCAAAAACGCGCTGTCGGAAGTTTGTGCCGACAACGCGCCGTTCATACTGAACATCAATAAGATAGGGGTATTCGGAAGCCATTATCATCCAGAGGTAATCTGGCTCGGCTTCGACCATTTTGAACCGTTCAAAAAACTCTTTGACGAATTGGAACCGAAACTGCAAGCCATCGGTTTCGAACCCAACTACGGCAATTTCGTGCCACACATCACATTAGGCCGCATCAAAAACCTGCACGACAAGAAAAAATTTTGGGAGGCGATGGAGACAGCGCAACAAAGGTTGTTCTCACAAGCCTTGGAAATCAACATGTTAAATCTTTATCAGAGCTTCCTACATAAGGATGGTCCGGAATACAAAATTATCGGACGCTCATCGTTGTAGAGACGCACGGCCGTGCGTCTCTACGCCAAGGATAACCCCTCTGCATACGTTTCCCCCGTGCAGACCACCAAATCCGCCCTTGCGCATTTCTCCTCTTGCGGCATCTGGCGAGACATGCGCTGTCGGATGTCCGCCTCCGTAAGATGCGGGTTGCGCGCCTGTATACGCTTGATGCGCAGGGCTTCCGGCGCATCGGCCGCAATGATTTTGTCGAAATATTGGTCGAGACCGTATTCGTACAGGATGGCAGATTCCATCATGACGGCGGCCGCGTTCTGCTCAGCAGCCCAACGCTCGAAATCGCGCATCACATACGGGTGCACAAAATGACTCAACCGTTGCAGAAAATCCTCATCTGCAAACGATTGGGAGAGCTGACGCATATTCAAGGAACCGTCTGGAAGCCAGAGTTCTTCATCCGGGAAAACCTGCCGCATATCCGCCAAAAAGGACGGCTGACGATAAAGCTTCTTAGCCTCTTCGTCTGCATAATAAACCGGGACACCCATGTCCACAAAATGCTGGGACAGGTAAGTCTTCCCTGTCCCTATACCACCCGTAAGCCCGATTTTAACCATTCTTAACGCAGATAAAACGTGATGACCTCGGGCGATGACACAGACACCAATTCTGAACCGAAATTATGGGTAATCAGGTAGTCACACAACTCCTTGTTGGTGAACGTATAAACCGTCACCTTGTTCTTCGGCTTGATCAGGTCGCTGATCGAAACAGTCACCGTTTTCTCTTTCTCTCGGAAAGGTTTCGTCAGGTAGAGCACCCCTTTCTGGTTGAATGTCAGTGTGATAACCGTATCGGAGGCTGTGACGGATTTGCGTCCCTCAGGCAGGTTCTCGCACACAAGCTTGTAATCGTACGAGACCTTATACTCCTTCGAAAGGGTCACCAATATCCAGCAGGAAATGGAAATCAGCAAGCACACGACAAACGCCAGTGAAGGGAGCTTCACGGGTATGCGGTTCGGATTCTCAGCCATAACCTATTCGTTATTCTCAGATTTTTCCTCTTCCTTCTTGGCTTCTGATCTGCCGCCAAGTTCGGCTTCATTGAATGAGATAGCCGCTTTGTCCACCTCGATGCGCACATCATGGGCAATTTCGATGGTGAAGGTGCGATCCTTCACATCCACAATCTTGCCATGAATGCCGCCGATGGTGACCACTTTGTCGCCTCTCTGCAGGCTGTTGCGGGCTTCTTCAATCTTTTTCTGCTTCTTCTGCTGCGGACGAATCATGAAGAAGTAGAAAATGAGAATCATCAGCAGGAGGAAAATGAGCATGGAAGATCCACCACCCACGCCACCGGCGGGAGCAGCACCGCTGCCTGATTGCAAAAGAGGGAATAAAATATCCAACATAATCTTAAAATTTTGATTGTTAACTATTTACTTGATGAAACATTTGCTGTGATAGTAAGGATGGTCTCGGCCGGGTAGGTGTTTGCACCCACCAAGATGCGCTTCTGCACATTGCCTTTCTGACCTTTAGAATCAAACGTGACAGTAATCTCGCCGCTCTCACCCGGACGCACGGGCGCCTTCGGAGGTTGCGAAGTCGTGCAACCGCAGGTAGCCTCCGACGAGTAGATAATCAGGTTCGACTTGCCTGTATTCTTGAACTTGAAAGCGTACGTAAGCCGCTCACCTTCAACCACTTCGCCAAAATCGTAGGTCGTGTTGTCGAAGGAGATAACCGGCATTTTCTCCGCCTCCTTCTGCGACAGACCATCGGCCGTCTGCGGGATGTGGACATCTTTCACCGTGAAATCGCCCTCCTTGGCAGGCTTATTGTGACAGCTGGTCATAACCATGGCTGCTATCGCTAATATTATCGTTAGTTTCTTCATACTACCGTTGATTTTGTTTTTGTTTGAGACTTAAGACATCGTCTTTCCAACTCCTCCTTCTTACATCTTCCTTCTTACATCAATTCTGATACAATCCGCGTCCCGTTTTCACCAGCCGGCCGCTGTCGCGCAAATCCACGATCAGCCGGTCAAGGATACCGTTGACGAACACCTTGCTCTTGTCGGAGCTGTACCATTTCGCCAACTCAATGTACTCGTTCAGCGTGACCTTGATGGGCACAGAGGGGAACTCCAGCAATTCGCACAACGCCATCTGCATCAGCAGCATGTCCATGCTTATCACACGCTCCAGCTCCCAGTTCTGCAGCTTATCCTCCACCATCTTCGTATATTCATCGGCGTTCTCGAGGGTTTTGCGGAAAAGCTGACGGCAGAACTGCTCATCCTCGTCGTTCTTGAACAGCGTGGCGATTTTGCAGTTGTCGCCGTCCCCCTCCTTGAACTCCTTCACATTCTGGTAGAACATCAGCATCGCCTCCTCATAATCATCAATCCAATGGGTGTTTTTCTCACCCAAGAACCAATGCAACAGGTCGTTCGTCGCGAAAACCTTCTCAATGACGGCCAGCACGAGTTTCTTGTCTGACTTGTAATCGCTCTCGCGAGTAGACATGTAAACCTCGTATTCCGGCAATTGCTCAATCTCGCGGAACAGCTTGGAAATCAGGTCGGTGTCGTTCTCCCAAAGGACATGGTAACGAGGCCATAACTGTTTGAGCGTCACATTGTTCTCCATCTGCCAGATAACCTTGTTGTTCACGAACTTCATGTTCGGGTTCAGGTCTTCTTCTGTCGGATTGTACTTCTCCTTCATGCTGTCCAGCTTCTTCATACGGTAAAAGGCGATTTCCGGCAGCAGGGCGAAAAGCCACAAGAAAAGCTCGTAGCACTCGCGTACCGACTTCACCAAATTCATCTCGTATGTGCGGACTTCCGCCTTCGGGTTGGCGTTGTAGGCATACAATGCCTGCATCGTCTTGATTCTCAAATATCGCCTACTTACCATGATAACTGAACAGCTTTATGTGGTTTACTTCAATGTGAAATAGGTTTCGCCGAGGAACTGGTCGTCCGTGTAGAGCTGCACACTGTATTGTCCCTTGATGGCCTTGTCGTCGGACATCAAATCCCAGTTCAGCGTGATGTTTTCGGCCTTGTTGTTGTAATTCACGACCGTTTTGCAGGAGTACTGTAGCCGCTGGCCGTTGTGCACGAACGAGTAGGTGTCGCCGCTACCCATGGTGAGCACCTTGCCGGTCTCCGGGATGGCGATGCGGCAATAGACGTTCACCGGACCGGGTTCGATCAAGGAATTCTCACCGAGCATCAGGGTTGTCTTGATGCGTTTCACCTTGTTGGCCTTCTCAGTCGGCTCTTCAGTGCCCTTGTTACGCACCAAATAGCCCGCGCTCTTGATGTTGTAAGCCTTGAAGACGGCGGCATTGCTGATTTTCTGAGAAAGGTCCTCGTTGGATTTCTGCATCGTGCGGGTCACTTCGCGCTCCTGCTCCAAGTCTGCACGCACCTGCTGGTTCTCCTCCTTCAGCGCCCTGTTCTCCTGATAGAGCTTGTCCATCTCCTGGACATATTCCTGCGAAATGTTCTGCAGACGCGCCAGCTGTTTCTTGATGCGGTTGTAGTCAGCCTGCGAGTTAATCAGCTTCTCAATCTCTTCCGCACTCGCCATAATGATGCTGTCCTTCTCACTCAACTGGTCGGAAAGTTCACCGTACTGTTCCTTGATGCGGTTGTGTTCCGCCAACAGGGAGTCCAATTCGCTCTGCAACTCCATATTTCTGGTCTCCACCTGCTGATATACCGTGTTTATAGTCGGCTTGGCGAAGCGGGCGAAGTAAATCGTGGTGCACAAGAACACGCCTGCCAAAGCACCTAGGATAATGACCCATTTCTTCAACGGGTTGTCTTGATTTGATTTTTGGGTTTGACCCGCATAATTCATCGAACTCGTGGTTTCCATATTGATTTGTTTTAACTTTTTCGTGATTGTGATTAACGTCTCTTGCCTGAAAAAATTATACCCCGGGAATTATTTTGCCTCCAAATATTTCCGCAACTCTTTCGGTAAATAGAACGTATTGGTTTTGTCCATGTAGACAATTACGGATGAAAGATCAACCCGCTTATTGTTCACCATGACGTAATTGTTATAACTCTCCGCCACCAAAACATTTTTCTTGTTCTTGACGGTCAGGCGACGGTTGTACTTGTCTATGCTGTCGATTTTCACCTCAAAACCGTCAAAAACCTCCTGGTGTCGGGCATAGATGTCCTCGGTGAGTTTCCCCATCTCGTTTGTCAACCCCATCTGACGGGCCATGTAATTGAAGATATCGATGTTGGTGTGGACACCGTTGAGCACGTCATTTTTCGGGTTATACATGGCCAGGAAAACATTCTCGATGGTGTGCCCGAAAGTAGTGAACCCAAAATAGGTACGACCATAGAGAATTTGGCTGAGCATCTTGCACATCGAGAGGTTGTTCTTGCGCTGCTCGTACGGAATCGGGGAGTTGCTATAGTCGCTACCCGTGGTCAGGTAGGTGAGCTCGGCAGGTTGCGGGGTGAAACCAAAGTAGGTTTCGAAAAGTTGCGGCCACTCGGTGGTGTCAGCCTTTTTGAGCTTCTCGCCCATCGACCAGTTCGACAGCTTGTAGTTGTCAATAGGACTCATGAGCTGATTAAGCGACAGTTTATCGTAACCGTCGTTGCAGGCTTTGATGTTGCCGATGGTGACGGCGCCCGTGCCGTGGTCGGGAAGGATGATGATGGCGGTCTCGCCGTTCTCCTTGGCAAAGCGGAACGCCTCGCCGCAGGCCTTGTCAAATTCGAGGAACTCGATCATAGCGTTCTTGGCATCGTTATCGTGCGCCGCCCAATCGACTTTGCTGCCTTCCACCATCAGGAAAAAGCCGTTCTCGTTTTTCGAGAGCAGCTCGATGGCCTTGCGCGTCATCTCCGCGATAGACGGAATTTTCTGATGGTCGGCCTCCAACCAATAAGGAACGGAAGTCTCGCCGAACAATGCCCAGACGGGCGCTTTTGTACAGTTTCTAAAACCTTGGATATCATCCAAATAGATACTGTAACCTTCGTTCTTCAAATCCTGCTGGAAATTGTCTTTGAGATAGCTGACACCGCCGCCCATCACCACGTCAAGATGGTTGTGGACCATCTGCGGGATAATGACACTGTAGCGGCCGCGCTTGTAGGAGTGCGCAGAGCAGTCAGCGGGCGTGGCGTGCGGGAACTCGCAGGTGAAAACCAGACCGGTGGATTTATGCTGCAGAATTTTGGCAGCCTCCAATAACGTCGCCAACGGCTGGTAGGCGCGGTTGGCGTCAACGGGAACCAAGTCGTGGTCAGTGGCCACCGGGTAGGTGGAGACGAAGCCCGTCTGAGAAGGCATACCCGACACGTAGCAAGAAGTCGTCGGGGCAGAATCACCGATGGGCGCGTCCGAAGAGTGCGTGCGCACCAAACCGCAGATATAAGGGTCTATGTTCAGGGTGGTCTGGGTGGAATCCAGATAGGTCTGGTACCAGCGGGCACACGACAGCAGGCTCGTGGAGGTGCCATCCGTTATCAACAATATCACGTTTTTGATGGGCTTAGGCTGCGCCATCGCAAATAACATCGTGATAATCAGAAAAGTAGAAAGAACGAAACGTCTCATATTTTTCTCGTTTTAAAACGGGCAAAGGTACACATTTTTTGAATATGACCTCCGAATAAAATGACATTGTAGAGACGCACGGTCATGCGCCTCTACAACACGAATACACACTCTAAAAAACTTATTTCCGCAACGTCACGGCGGCCACAGCGGCAATGCCTTCACCCGCCCCTGTGAAGCCCATCTTCTCGTTGGTCTTGGCCTTCACAGCAATACTTTCCGAGGAAAGATCCAGCAGTTGCGACAGTTTGAGGATGATATCGTCAATGTAGGGTTTCATTTTGGGTCTCTCCAACACGAGCGTACAATCCAAGTTGTTCACCACCCAACCTTTGTCATGGATGACTTCCACCACCTTGGCGAGCAACTGCGTGCTGTCGGCGTTCTTGTAGGCATCATCCGTGTCGGGAAACCAAGTGCCAATGTCCTTAAGACCTGCGGCACCGAGCAGCGCATCACACACGGCATGAATCAGCACATCGCCGTCGGAATGGGCGGCCAATCCCAACTCGTATGGAATGGTCACGCCCCCAATGACCAACGGCCTGCCAGGGGCAAATCTATGGGAATCATATCCAAATCCTACACGAAAATCCATCATTTAGGGGTTTTATTTTACATGTAGAGACGCAAAATTTGCGTCTCTACTATTACTTTTTTCTATTGCCTATTGCCTATTGCCTATTGCCTTTTGCCTATTGCCTTTTGCCTAATGCCTTTTGCCTTATTTCAACCGCCCTTGCTTTTTGAGTTCCTCCTTGTTGGTGGACACGAAATCGAAATTGAGGGTGAAACGCAGGGTGTTGGCCAGCGGGTGGTACTGCTTGGTGGCAATCAAGTAGGAGACATCGATGCCGAAGATGCTGTACTTGATACCGGCACCGACAGAGAGGAACTGACGGTTACCCTTGTACTGACTCTCGTGGAAATAACCGAGACGCACGAAGAAGAGGTTGCGGTAGCTATATTCCGCACCCAACGCCCACATAACCTCACGCATCTCCTCCACGAAACCGAGCGGAGCGTCATAGAACGACTGAATCATGCCCTGCGGCACAGAAACGTCAGGGTTCATACCAGCGTTGATGACGGGGTTTCCAGAATTGTCATACACAATGCGTCCCGTCACACTGTCATACAGATATTGGGGAGGAGTGGGAACCAGCAACTTGTTGATTTCGCCGTTGACAGTCAACTTGTTGTATCCATCGAAGTCCATCTCATAACCGATACCCAACTTGAGGTTGGTGGGCAGGAAGTCGCGGCGCAACGTTCCAGAAGAATAGGACATTTTGTTACCCATGTTGGAAATACACAAGCCGGCACGCAACGTGCTGTTCTGAAATGCCTTGACATCAAAATCCTGCTCATAGAAGAGGGAGATGTCGGCGGCGCCAGCCAGACCGGCCTTTGTCTCCTCACCACCCACGAATTGACCGGCGGTCAGGTTGGAGTAGATGAAGCGCGGCGTGATGGCGATGGAGAGTTGGTCGATCAGCTTACGAGAATAGGTGAAGTCAATGGCGAACTCATTAGGTTTCTGGGTACTCATAAGCTGGCCTTGGTCATCCATGAACTCAATGTCACCCAAGGAGAAATAGCGCAGTGACATGGCAATGGCGTCCATGTCGGTGATGCGCCAATAACCAGCGAGGTAGGCCAAGTTGATGTCGTTCACCAACTGGCGCAACCAAGGGCTGTAAGAGACGCTGAAGCCGAATTTGTTCTCATTGAAGACGTACTTCGCCGGGTTGTAGCTCTGAGAATTGGCATCGGCCGACGTGGCACACCCGATGTCGCCCATGCCGCCGGCACGGCTGTCCGGAGCGATGGAAAGGAACGGCACCGCCGTGGTGATGGCGTTCAGCTCCTGGCCCGTCAACTGGCCAGGGTTTATAGCTCCTTTGTCTTGTGCGAAGACACGCACGGTTGTAAAAAGTAGAATACAGGTTAAAACAGTAACTGTTTTTTTCATAACTTGTTTGTTCATTGGTAGTTTTGAGTTTTTTATAACTTGTTAATACTATAATTTATTCCAAAAAAAACTATGCGTTAACGGCCTTTTGTCCGTTTTATTATATCCCTTGAAAAAAAAATTTTCATGGCTACAAAATCACCAATTTCTCGATCGTCTCGGCCGTCTGACCGTCTTGGTTTTTCACGCGGACGCGATAGAGATAGGTGCCCTTCGCTAACTTGTCGCCATAGTCATCCAAGCCGTCCCAGGAAATGGCTCGACAGCGATTTCCCTCCATGTACTGACTGTCGTACAGCGTTTTGACCAGCTTGCCCGAGATGGTGTAGATGTTCACCTGGATGTCGAACGTACCGCCGGGCTGGTTGTGCTCAAAGTAGAAATCGGTATGCGTGGTGAACGGGTTCGGATAGTTCAGCACGTGGCTCAACTCGAACTTGTCCTCACTCACCACCCGGAAAGTCAACTCCTGCTCCGCACTGTTGTTGTTGACATCCCACGCCCGCACGGAAATCGTATGCTCGCCCGGAGCCAGCTCACTCAACTGATAACGAACCGTACCACAGTTGAAACTGTCCTTCTCGGTCTGGTAATAGTCGTTCAACACAATCTTGCTACCCGAATTGCGGTCCAGCACACCCGTCAGATCGTGCCCGATGCCGTTCCCCGTGGTGTTGATGCCAAAATTGTCTGAAATCTTAGCTATCAACGTCGGACTCGTACCGGTAATACCACCGTTGACAAAATTTTCGTCGTTCATAAAGAGCTCTATCACAGGATTTTCACTATCCTGAATACCGTTGGTATCCATGCCGCCGATGATGAAATCCGTGAACGCGCCCGCCGCATCCTCGCGGTCAGCGCGAGCATAATAACTGATACGTCCGTTCCCGAAACTGTAGTCAATGTCCTTGGGCACATAGAATGAGAACTTGAACCGCCCGTCCTTGACCGTCACATTGCCCTTGAAAAGAACACTTTTCTGCACCTCAAAGTCGAACGGCTCGTAATACGGAGCGGGGTCATTGATCAAGGTGGTGGCTATCACTTTCTTGTCATAAACCGACGGGAACAACGTCCCGTTGAAAGCCGTCAGTGTCTGCAAGTTATCGTCCGTGACGCGGCCGCAGACCGTCACTTTCGACAAGGCGCGCACCGTGTCAGTGGCATCTCCCACGGCCTGCGCGTTGATGGAATCGGTGACTATATTATATTTAGGGACGGACAATTTGATGGAGGGGTCACCAAACATGACGAACATACAGAGGTCGTTGCCCTTTCCGCCCGACGGTGCGCCGCTTTGATTTTTCGCTTTCCGATGCAAATCACTTATTGACATATAGTTGCCATCCTCATCCTTTTGAAACATCAACGTAAAGAAATTGCGACCGAAGATATTGTTCGGCAGCGACCACGCCTCGCGTGCAGCAGCGATGACCGCCACGGGACCACCCTCGTTGTTGAAGAACATGAGGTCGGATGGAGACTGAATTATCCGGTCGTAGAAAGCAAACGTGCAGGATAACGAAATGAGGCCCGGCATGTTGTACTTGTTGTTCCAACGGCTGATGTCGGAGTTTTCCAGAATGCGCTCCGCCGCCCAGCCGTCCTTGCCGCTGTGCCCGATGTACAGGTAGAACAACGCGCCACGGTTCATCCGGTTGTTGATGTCGATCACCGCATCGGGGTAGCGCTGACCGCCGGCATTGGAAACCTGCTGGTAAGCGTCAAGGTAGATTTTGTCGAAATTGATGTTCGGGTTATACTGCGCCACTCTCTCGGTGAATTCATCCGCATGGGAGACGAAATCGTTGTGTTCTTCGTCATCCGCCACAAACGCCATGATGTTGCGCCAGTCGCCGAAGTTGGAAATCTGCGAGGAATTTTCCGACACAAGGTTCCGCTTTTCGGTGTAACGGATGCTCTTGTCCACCGCCACAGCCGCCTGCGACACGCTCGTGCAGGGGAAACGTCCTATTCCCAAATCGTACAAACCATCGCCGTTGTAGCCTTCCCCCTCGTCAAGCAATCCCAACGCGTCATCGTTGGTATATTGGTGACTAATATCGGATATATATTTGTACTGCGGTATCGTCTGGTCTCCCACGTATTCCACATCATATTGGAAATTAGGCACATATATTGCTGTTCCCTGGGCCCGTCCACGGAAGTCGTAGCTCGGACGACCGAAGAGCAACAGGTATTTGGGATACACCTTGTTAGTACGGTCGTAAATCATCCGCATGTAGTCGCGGATGGCAATGGGATCCTGCGAGCCACTCGAAAATTCGTTGTACACCTGCTGCGTCGTGACAACCTTCACATTCAGCCCGTCGTTCTCGACACGGAACTGCGCCAACCTATTGGCCTGTTGCAAAAAATCGGGATGCGTCACAATCACCATGTCAACATTGCCCGTGGCATGTAAATTCTGATTAGAGACTGCAGACAACGGATTAACCGTCAAATAGTTGGTTTCATCAAAAACGACAAACTCGCGCAAATCGTCCGTGTGGGTCTTGAAGTGAGAACCCTGTCCGTCGCTCGTAAGCGCAAGGCGCACAGACTGTGACGGGTCGGTGACATCCCAAACGGAAGCGGATGCACTGACACTCTGCAAGTTGAACTGCGTAATATTGCCGTCACCGACCGTCGAAAGATTACGGAAGGCGGTCTGGCCGCCACGCATGGTCAAGACACAAGGCACCTCAACCTCAATCCAATCGAGATAACCCACCGAGGAAGAGGTCGGCTTGTTGTAAGTCAACTGGACGTCCAAATCCTGCGACGTGGCGTTGAACTTCATGTCGCCATTGGTGATACAGACCAGCAGGGAACCGCTGGTGGCGCGCAAATTGAAGCTTCCTGCCGTCACTTGGTTAACCTTACCCTGGAAATTAGACACTGTAGGGGCCGAGGCGGCAGCCCGCACTGTCAGCCTGCCCTCCCCTGCCGGTGCGCCCGGAAGGCGGAAACGGTAGTTGTGCGTCAACGTGATGTCGTAACGGTCGCCAAACCAAGTTTTTCCCGACTCACTCAAATTGGTGACATCCTCTTCATAGAAGCCGAAGTAGGTGAAATCCTGGACTGTCTTATTGGCATTAAGGCTCTCGTTTTCAACCGTTTGTATACGTTTTTTCGCTCCGACACCTGGTGTCTGCGTCACAAAATAGTAGGAATTATCAGAATATATATTGTACTTATGTGTAAACCGTTGATTGGCTGAATCATAGCTAACGCGATGAGGCGAGAGACCGTAAAAGAGGAAGTAGTCGCCGTTGTCAAAGGAACCGTCACCGCCGTCATGCATTTCCAACGGCAGCTCCAGCAGGTCGTCCACACGCGGATCGTCGTTTCGTTCCGACAACATCATGCCACCGTTACCGAAAACGGCAATCTGGGACGAGGAGATGGGCGACGACATTCCCATAGCCGTAAGATCTTGATACGTAACTTTATAGACGCCTGTCTCTGTCAGCGAGAACTGGTACCACTGTCCAGTGGCGAGCACCGACTGCGTAACAGATCCGCGAGTGCCCTTATGGGCTTTTGCATTCATGCCGGTAATCTCAAGCGTCACGGAGGTCAACTTCTGGTATCGACCGGGGGAAGTCTCGACAATCGGAATGAAATATAGCCTCGCGAAGACGTTTTGGCGGTCTTTGGCAGAGCTTACTCTATAGTCAACAGATTGATTATGAAAATCTTGTGGCACTAATGCACTCTCTTGGGCGGTCATCTCCTCAAACTCCTGCGACACAACCCTGACATTATAATCAGAGAAAAAAATATCAACAGGAATGGCCTCATAAAAAACAGGCAGATCGGGGAAATCATATCCGTAAGTGGCGTTTTCGAAGTTGAGAAACGCACGTTGGGAACCGTCCGAGAAGGTGTTCTGAAAAGGTTCACCCCATTGGATTGAATATTTTTTTTGTATCGTTTGTGCCTGAATATCAACGATTTGAAAAACTACTAGAATAAAAATTACAATCTGTACCCAAGATTTTTTTGTCATTTTCCGTTATTTAAGTGTGAAAGTCACAATAATCCATAACGAAATGACGTTGTAATTATTGCAGGAAAAAATGTAACAAAAAAGAGGTCAAAGCGTTTAATAATTTTGTATCTTTGCCCGCTATAAATATAAACGAGTATGAATAAACGAATTGTTGTCATAATCACTGTCGTATTGGCCTTTGCAGGTTTTCGTGTGTCCGCGCAGGATGCACTGTTTTCGCAATATTATGCCAACCCACTCTACCTGAACCCGGCATTTGCAGGCACCAACGTCTGTCCGCGGCTGACGTTCAACTTCCGCGATCAATGGCCGTCGGCACCGGGAACATTCATGTCGTTCTCAGGCTCCTACGACGAGCATTTTGACAAGCTCTCGGGCGGTGTCGGCGTGCTGCTGTTCGGTGACCGTGCCGGTGAGGGCGGTATCATCAACACCTACACGGCCAGCGCCATGTACTCCTTCAAACTGAAGGTTTCCAAGAACTTCAACATGCGCTTCGCCTTGCAGGCCACCTACGAGAACCGCAGCCTCAGCTGGGACAAGCTCGTTTTCGGAGACATGATTGACCCCAAATACGGCGTCATCTATCAAACCTCCGAAATCCAGCCTAATCAGCTGACCATTCACTCGTTTGATATGGCCGCCGGTTTCTTGGGCTACACCCCGCACTTCTACTTTGGCGTGGCTGCCCACCACATCGTGCCCATCATCGGTGCTAAAGGTTTCATCTCCAACGGATTGGGCGCCTACGACTATCGTCCCGTGAAGTGGACCGCACACATCGGCGGTTACTTCGACCTCAAACGCAAGAGCAAGAAAGAGACCTCCTTCGGCGACATCTCCATTAGTCCGAACTTCATCTACCAACACCAGCAGAACTTCAACTACTTCAGCGAGGGCTTCTACCTCAACTTCTACCCCTTCACCCTCGGCATGTGGTTGCGTCACGGCCTGACCTACAAGGGTGAGGTGTTCCAGGGTACCGATACGCTCGGCAACCCCATCACCGTCCCTGTCTCCTACCACAATATGGACGCCTTCATCGTGATGTTCGGCGTGGAGTATGAATGGTTCAAAATCGCCTACTCGTATGACGCAACTATCAGCAAATTAGCCAACTACTCCGGTGGCGCACACGAAGTGTCCCTGCAATTCCTCCTGCCCTGCCCCAACAAACGCAAAGCTTTGAAGGACCTCAACTGTCCGTCTTTCTAACACTTTAGAATTCAAAATATTAACAATCGAAAAACAGTTTAAGAAATGAATACAGCAAAGAAATTATTAGGATTGTTCACTATCGTAGCACTGCTGATAGGAATGTCTTCCTGTAAGAAACAGAAATCCGCCACCACGGGTTGGAACTACAACGACGCCAAGAACGGCGGTTTCGAGGTGGCGCCGTTTGAGGAGCAGGCCACCGGCCCCGGCCTCGTCTTCATCGAAGGCGGTAGCTTTGTGATGGGCCAGATGGAAGAGGACGTGATGAAAGACTGGAACAACACGCCTCGCCGCGTCTCCGTCGCCTCTTTCTACATGGATGAGTGCGAAATCGCCAACGTCGACTACCTCGAATATCTCTACTGGCTGGAGCGCGTCTTCATCCCGCAGGATTTGAAAGTGGTGTACGACAACGCCATGCCCGACGAGGCTGTGTGGCGCGACCGTCTAGGTTACAACGAGCCCCAAGTCGAATACTACTTCCGCCACCCCGCCTTCCGCTACTATCCTGTGGTGGGCGTGAACTGGCTGCAGGCCACCAACTACGCCGCCTGGCGTACCGACCGCGTCAATGAGCAAATCCTGGTGGATCGCGGCTACATCGAGTTCGCCGAGACTCCCTCCGCCGAAGGTTACTTCAACACCGACGCCTACCTGACTTACGAGTCCTACGAGGCTGAAGGTCAGAAACGTCTGCGCTACATCTCCAGCGGCGAATACCGTAACGTGAAGATGGAAGACGGCATCCTGCTGCCCAAATACCGCCTCCCCACCGAGGCTGAATGGGAATACGCCGCTTTCAGCACCGTTGGCAACACCCTCAACGAGCGTGTGCTCGAACGCAAGGTCTATCCGTGGAACGGCTCTCAACTGCGTTCCGAAGACAAGAAATACTACGGCGACTTCATGAACAACATCCGCCGTGGCCGTGGCGACTACATGGGTGTCGCCAGCGCCCTCAACGACAACGGTTTCTATACCAAGGAGGTCAAGTCCGACTGGCCCAACGACTACGGCCTTTACCAAATGGGCGGTAACGTGTCCGAATGGGTGATGGATGTCTACAGACAGACCTCTCACGACGACGTGACCGAATACAACCCGTTCCGTGGTAACTACTTCGAAACCAAGAAGCTGCTTGAGGATGGTACTGTTGCCGAGCGCGACAGCGTAGGTAGGATTCCGATGGTTCCCGTCTCTGACTTCAAGAACGACCGTCGCCGCAACTACCGCGCCGCCGACAACAAGAACTACCTCGACGGTGACTGGCAGTCCCTCAAGGACATGGATGACTGGAAGGGCGCCACGACCAGCGAGGAAGCCACTGACAAGATGTACTCGAAGACCACAGCCAATTACGACTTCTCCCTCGTGGGCGACCACGCTCGCGTCTACAAAGGCGGTTCTTGGAAAGACATCCCTTACTGGTCCTCCCCCGGCACAAGACGCTACCTCGACGAGGATGAGGCCACCGATTATATCGGCTTCCGCTGCGCCATGGCCCGCGTGGGCACACAGACCCAAGGCAAGGCTGGCAAACGCAAATAAGCTTTCCAATTAACCCCATAAAAAAGGACCTCCTTCCCAACGGAAAGAGGTCTTTTTGTTATACTCTTGGCGGCTTATTAAGAGAGGAAGTCCGTTGTTTCTAACGCGAAACCTCCTTAAAAGAATACTGCAGTGCTATTCGACTTTGCTCAAATCGACACCGGTGAAACGCATCACCTCCTGGTCGCCTTCGAAAAGAATAAGCTCCTCGCCCACAATCTCATAGCGAGAGATATCACGTTTCAGCGCCTGCATAAACTTCCGTTCGACACCCATGTTTTGACAAAGACGTTTGGTAGCCCCTTGGAACTCCAACGTCATCTTGTGCCGCTTATTGGTGGAATACGTTCCGAAAAAGGAATTACATCCGAGGTTGCCTTGGATATTGTCGGCCGTATCGAACGTGATGAAGGGACGTAGGGCAAAGTCCACACCAATCTCTGCACCGTCCAACTTGACGAGATTCCATTGCGTCCCAACGAGAGGATAATGTTCATCGCCGACGTTTTTCTTGGAAGTTTTGCAGCCGCACCCAACAAGAATCAGGGCTATCACCACTGCCGTTGTAGCATATTGTCTCATATCTTTTATGCTTATGATTATTGAACTGTGAATTCGTTATTGATTCCGTCGATGAAATCCAGAATATCATCGCGGCCCGCACCGGATACAGCCGAGGATTTAATCATCATCGGCAATTCCTCCCACGTCTCCGCGAGGGTGTTTTTCATCTTCTGGACATTGCTCATGGTTTTGCTGGAAGAGTTTTTGTCAGTTTTAGTGAAGATAATGGCAAACGGGATACCGCTTTCGCCGAGATTGTTGATAAAATCAATGTCGATGCGCTGAGGTTCGAGCCGTGCGTCGACCAACACAAAGACGATTTGGAGATTCTCGCGGAAGAGCAGATAGTCGGAAATCATCTTGCTCCATTTCGCACGATTGGTTTTGGAGGTCTTCGCAAACCCGTAACCGGGTAAATCCACGAGATACCAATTCTTGTTAATCAGAAAGTGGTTGATAGTCTGCGTTTTGCCAGGTTGCGAGGATGTTTTGGCAAGTCCTTTGTGATTGGTCAACATATTGATGAGGGAGGACTTGCCCACGTTGGAGCGCCCGATGAAGGCGTACTCTGGCAGGTTCGGGACCGGGCATTTACGCCAGTCGACCTCGCTTTGCAGGTATTCGGCGGTCTTGATCAGCATAGTCGTTTATTTTCGGGCCAACCAATCGTTGGGGTTCACGTAGTGGTCATTTTTCCAAATCTCGAAGTGCAGCTCGTAGGTGTTCGACGACGCACTCTTGGCCACCGTACCTATAGTCTGCTTGGTGGAGACCTTATCGCCCACCTTGACATTGGTTGATGCAAGGTTCTGATATACTGTAATATACTCGCCATGACGAATCATCACAACCTTGGTACCCATAATGGGCATCACAGCGGTGACCACCCCTTCGAAAACGGCACGTGCGGGGGAGCCTGATTCGACCAAAATGTCAATACCGTGATTGTCAATCATCACAGAGGGGACGTCAGGGTGCGGATAATTGCCGAAATCGCTGATCTTCGCACCTTTGGCCACCGGCCACGGCAATTTGCCCTTGTTGTTGACGAATGAGGCGTTGAGCGTCTTCTCCTCCGGCGTCAGCGCAATGGCCGTGGAGGATTTTGCTGAAGAGGAGGACGACGATGACGCCGTACCGCCGGAAGAACTCTTTCCCGACGAGGATTTGGCACCCTTGCTCCGTTCGGCGTTGGCCTTGGCAATCTCGGCCTTCACCGCACGCTGGATGGCAGCATCGATTTCCTTGCGCTGTTGCTGTTTCTTTTTCAAATCGGCCTGCAACTTCTGCGACTCTTTCTTCAGTTTCTCAGCATTCTGTGTCTTCATTTTCCGGTCATTCTCCAACTTCTTGCGCTCCACCTCTTTGGCATCCACGGTATGCTGCACTTCGTCCCTCAACTGCACAATCTGCTCGTTCTTCCGGGTCAGTTCCTCCGTGGTTTTCTGGATTTGCACAGACTGTTCACGTATGTTGCGGGAGAAAAGGGCGTAGTAGCGCATACGGCGGAACATCTGCGAGAAGTCTTCGGCTGCAAGGATGAACGTCACCTTTTCGAGGAAACGGCGGTTGCGGTACGCATTGTAGACCAACTGCGCGTAGTCGGCCTTCATATAGGCCAACCTCTTTTCCAAACCCTTGATTTCCTGCAGGTTCTGTTCCTGTTCATCATCCATCTGGATGATTTGCGAGTTGAGGTTGGTGATCAACCGCTCCCGGTCCTGAATCTGCTTGCGCAGGAGCGCCGCCTGCTGCACGGCCGCCTTCTGGTTCGACTCGTTTTTCTTCAGCAGTTTCTGCGTGTTGGCGATCTCATTCTCAATCTTCTGCTTGTCCTTCTTGAGTTGGGAACTGCTTTTCCCACTCTGCGCTAACGCCAGCGTCGGAAACGCCATCGCCCAAACCAAAAGCAGAATCCAGAATAAGTTTCTATGATTTGACAAGTGATAATTACCCATGATATGAAATATAATTTGCAAAGATAACAGATATTTGTGCATTATTATTGTGTGAATCAATATTTTATCAACAAACAATCGTTAATCGCCAATTTACAGGATTATTTGTTACTTTTGCCGCGTTTTTAGTGAGAAAAATATGTCCACCGATATGATTATCGAATTGATCGGCGCGGCCATCGGGCTGATCTACGTGTTCTTGGAATACAAGGCCAGCGTTTGGCTTTGGCCGGCCGGCATCGTAATGTCGCTGTTCTACGTGGTGATTTTCTTCCACGGGAAATTCTACGCCGACGCGGCCGTCTATCTCTACTACATCGGGGCAAACACCTACGGGCTGCTCGAATGGACACGCGCCCGCCGCCGCAAACTGCCGAACGACAGCGCCGATTCGGGCGAGTTAGCGATCACACATGTCCCTAAGAAACAGCTACTACCGCTCACTGCAATTACCTTCGCCCTGTGGGGACTCCTTTACTGGATTCTCAGCACATTCACCGACAGCCCCGTGCCCCTCGGCGACGCCTTCACCACCTCCCTTAGCATCGTGGCGATGTGGATGCTGGCGCAGAAGTATCTGGAGCAATGGCTGTTATGGATTGTTATAAACCTTGTCTCCACCGCCCTCTATTTCTGGAAAGGCCTCTACTTTACCGGAATATTGTTTATCGTTTACGTGATTGTCGCCATACTCGGATATTTCCGGTGGCGGAAAGAAATGCTCTACCCAAGTAGTACCCAAGTAGTAGCCAAGTAGTAGCCAAGCTCACCCAAGCTCTTTTAGCTTGGGTAGAGTATGCCTGCAGTATGGGAAATGTATGGCTACACCTTGCCAACACCTTGATGTCGTAGAGACGGGGCATGTAGAGACGCACATGTAGAGACGCGCTGCAGCACGTCTCTACATATGGTGAATCGTTGTCGTAAAAGGGATTACACCGCCTGCCAGCCGATGTCTTTGCGATAGAACAAATCCGGATGCGCCATCTTCGCAACGCCTTGATAGGCGTCTTGCTGCGCTTCCTTGAGCGTATTCCCTTTGCCCACCACGATGAGCACGCGGCCGCCGTTGGAAAACAGCTGTCCGTTCTCTTCCTTCACGCCCATGCAGAAAACCTGCTGCGACAAAGCGTCAGGGTTGTTCAGCGGAATGTTTTTCGTGTAGCTGCCGGGATAGCCGTTGGCCGCCAACACCACACCGAGGAACGCCTCTTCGTGGAATTCTGGAATAACGTCTTTATTGTCAAGTACATCCAGCATCATTTGGGTCAAATCGCTCTTGAGTTTGGGGAGCACAACTTCCGTCTCCGGATCGCCGAAGCGGGCGTTGAACTCAATAACCTTCGGACCGTCCTTGGTCAACATCAAACCGCCGTAGAGGACACCGCAGAACGGACAACCTTCTGATTTCAAAGCTTTTGCCGTCGGTTTCATAATGTGCTCCACGGCCCAGTCGATTTGGGCTTGCGGGATGACGGGCACAGGGGCGTAGGCACCCATACCACCCGTGTTCGGACCTTTGTCGCCATCATAGGCGCGCTTGTGGTCCTGCGCAATGACAAGCGGCACCACCTGTTCACCGTTGACCAGCGTGAGCAACGAGAATTCGGGACCTTGCAAGAACTCCTCCATCACGACCTTTCCTTTGCCGAAACGGTTGTCCAACAACATGTCTTTCAATGCGTTGTCGGCCTCTTCAGCGGTCATGGCGACTACTACACCCTTGCCGGCAGCCAATCCGTCGTACTTGATGACAATAGGAGCACCCTGTTGATCCAAATACGCTTTCGCTTCGGCATAGTCCTCAAACGTGCGGTATTCGGCGGTAGGGATGCGATACTTGCGCATCAAGTCCTTGGCAAATTCCTTGCTCGTCTCTATGCGGGCGGCGGCGGCAGTAGGTGCGAAAATGCGCAGACCGGCGGCGGCAAACACCGTGGCGATATCGTCGGCAAGCGCCGCCTCAGGTCCCACAACAGTAAGGTCGATGTGTTCCGAAAGGGCGAAGTCGCGCAGCTTCTCGGTCTCGCCCTCACCGAGATTCACCAGCGTGACGGGTGCGCCCGTCTGTGCGGTGATATGCTTCATCCCGACATTGCCGGGGGCGATGAAAAGTTCAGGTTTCAAGGCGGATTGCGCCATTTTCCAAGCGATGGCATGCTCGCGGCCACCGCGTCCGATAATCAATATTCTCATGCTATTCCTTGCTTAATGTAAATCCATTGTATCTTGTCATCACCTGATCAACATAGATAACCGTATGTTTACCAGGATAATAGCCACACTTCACAACCTCATCGCGATAGTATTCCTTGTGCGACTTTTTGATGAGGTACTCCGCCGTCTGCTCCCACTTTGTCTGGTCGCCTTGATACTTCTCGCACAGCGCCATCGCATCGAGAATGTGCCCTGGCCCTGAGTTGTAGGCCCCAGCCACGAAATAGTAAAGGTCGGCGGTATCCACTTTGTCGCGGAATATGTTGCAAAGGAAAGAGATGTACTTCGCACCAGCCCAGATTTGGTCCTCCACTGAAGACGAGTCCGTGATGCCATAACGTTCGCATGTGACGGGCATCATCTGCATGACGCCGAAACTGCCGCCGAATCCCACCAAGTCGGGAATGAACCGCGACTCTTGGTAGATGATGGCCGAAATCAGACGCCAGTCGAAGCCGTAATGCGCCGACGCCTTCTTCAGCACACCGTCGTAGTAAGAAGTACTGTTGCGACTCTTGCCGAACGAGCGCGAAATGACGTATGAATGTGGCGAGAGGTATTTCTCGCACAACGACTGGTACTTATTGGTTTCCTTGAAATTCACAAGCCAGTTGTTGATGGTATCGTTCAGCGTTCCATTGTTCTGGTTCAAAATCCAAGTGCGGGCAAAATTGTTGCCCACGCGCGGCCCGATGGCCAGCTGGGTGTAGAACGGCATCAACGTAATGGCCTCATTGTAGTTACAAACCGCATAATCGATCTGACCGTCCACTAGCATGTCCATCAAATCCTCAATTGCCAAATCGGGATTATGTTGAATCTTCCATGAAGATGGATTATCCAAGGTACTGAAATCCAATTTGTTGTAATATTTTGCCGCTGTGTTGACAACATGCGGAACGGAGTCGTAGGAGGGATCCTTTTTGCGCATAATGAGCACGGGATAGGTATAGACAACTGGCTCCGAAACCGTGATATAGAACGGATTGTAGTTGGTCTTGTCGAAGTCGAAACAGATGATGTCATACTGGTTGGAGAGCGCGGTGAGGAACATTTTCTCCGGATCCGATTCAATGACGATGTTCACCGGCCGATGAAGATCCTTCTCCAACTGCTTGAGCACGTCGTGCTGGAAACCGATAACGGAGCCCTGATAAACGAAATAGTCAGCAGCATGGTAGAAAAGGCAGACCGACAACGTGTCGCTATGGACACGCACCTTCTTCTTCTCCAGCTTGGTGATATGGAATTTGGGAATAGCCGAACCGTGGCCGTGCACGAAGACGACCGTAGCGAGGATCAGGGACGCAACGATAAGGAATAGTAGGCTTGAGTGTTTCCTTCTCAAAACCAAGGTTTTAGTTTGTCTCGACCATCAGAATGGTCTTCTCGGTGGTCTCGCCCTCGTTGACCTGCACCTGCGTTGTGCCGGTGTACTTTTTGGCGGTGCCGTTCACCGAGTCAATCTTCACAGCATTGACAATCAGCAAGGCGGGATAGTCCAACGTGTAAGTGAACACACCATGCATATCCGTCATCATGCCGTCCACCGCGGAGATTTGGGGCAGTACCGCCAGACCGGAGTTATATTTCACCGTGTCGAAGGAGATGAGCGCGAAAGGCACCACGGAATCAGCGTCCATGCCGTTGGACGAATAATAGCAGGTGAGACGCATATTGCAGGAGTGGTCTTTCTTACATTGGGAGAAGAAAAACAGGCCCACTAAAGCCACCAAAATCGGCAGGAAAATTCTCATTTTTTTCATAAAGCTCTATTTCTAAAAACGAATGGCAAAAATATAAAAATTTCGTAACGCGCCGACCATTCGTTTTATTGTCTTGCAAAATAATTTGATTTTCCAAAGTGGCGGCCTTTTAATAATCGGGAAAAAGCGACGGCACCAATGCCCCATATCCGATATTTTTATATTTTTGCGGGCTGTAAAAAATGTGACAAACGAACAAAACAGAAGTATTTTGAAAAAGAAGTATGCATGGGCGGCGGCCGTCATCGTGACAGTGCTGATTGTGATTGACCAAGTCATCAAGATTTGGATAAAAACGCATTTGACCATAGGTCAGACCGTTCCGCTGCTCGGCGAGTGGTTCAACCTGCACTTCGTGGAAAACGAGGGCATGGCTTTCGGCATCAGCTTCGGACAGCAGGTCGGGAAGTTTCTCCTCTCGCTGGTGCGCATCCTGCTCGTGGGTGCGCTCGTCTGGTTCACCGTCGACCGCATCAAACGCGACAAGATGGACTGGGTGACGCTCTCCATCCTCTGCCTCGTCATCGCGGGCGCTTTCGGCAACATTATCGACAGCATGTTCTACGGCATCCTCTTCACGGGGAGCACGTTCATGGACGTGGCGCAGTGGTCGCCAGGCCACGGATACGCCCCCTTCTTCTTCGGCAAGGTGGTCGACATGTTCTACCTCCGCCTCTTCCCCATCCCCGACGGATTCCCGATCTGGGGCGGTTCCTGGTTCTTCCCCGCCATCTTCAATTTCGCGGATTCCTGCATCACCGTGGGTATCTTCATGGCGATTATCTTCAACAAACGCATTTTCAGCGACTTAGATAAGAAAGAAGAGGAAAATGTTGCAAACCAGACAGAAGATGCGTCGATGGAGCAAGCAAAAGTAAGTGATAAACAGTAAATTACAATAATCAAATTAAAAGTACTATGAAATTTTTAACCTTATTGAAAAAACAACTGCTGTTATTGGCAGTTTTGGCTATCACGGCACCGGTTTTCGCCGTGAATCCGCCCGATGAAGGCATGTGGTTGCCGATGTTCATCAAAAACTACAACTATGCGCAAATGCAGAAGATGGGTCTGAAACTGACCGCCGAACAATTGTACAGCATCAACAATTCCTCGCTGAAGGACGCCATCGTGCAACTCGGCGACGGCTTCTGCACCGGTGAAATCGTCTCCCGCGACGGTCTGATGTTCACCAACCACCACTGCGGCTACTCTTCCGTCGTGGCGCTCTCTACCGTGGAGCACGACTACCTGAACAACGGTTTCTTCGCCATGAGCAAGGAAGAAGAACTGCCTGTGGATTTCCACGTCCACTTCCTTGAGAGAATGGAAGATGTGACCAGCATCGTGCTGGCCAAGGTCGATGAGAAGACCTCCGAGACCGACCGTGCGAAATACGTGGAAGAGGCCATCAAGAAACTGCGCAAGGAAAATTCGCAGGACGGCCGCTATAAAGTGGTCGTGAAACCCTTCTACGAAGGCAACGAGTACTACATGTTCATCTACACGATGTATGAGGACGTGCGCCTCGTGGTCGCTCCCCCGAGCGCCATCGGCAAATTCGGCGGCGACACCGACAACTGGATGTGGCCCCGCCATACCGGCGACTTCACCGTCTTCCGCATCTACACCGCCCCCGACGGCTCCCCGGCCAAATACTCCAAGGACAATGTCCCGATGAAACCGAAACACTTCCTGCCCATCAGCTTAAAAGGCTATCAACCTGGTGATTACACCATGATTTGGGGTTATCCTGGCACGACCAACCGCTTCATGACCTCCTACGAGGTGCAGAACGAAATCGACATCAACGCACCGGCCATCTATGAACCGCTGGATATCATCCTGCCCGTGATGCACGATGCGATGGAAGCCTCCAACAAGGTGAACCTGCAGTATGCTGACAAACACGCAAGTCTGGCCAACTACTGGAAGAACCAGCACGGCGAGGTCGAGAGCCTCAAGGCCCTCAAAGTGGTCGAATCCAAGGCGAAACAAGAGGCCGAACTGACCAAATGGATCAACGCCGACAAGAACCGCAAGGAGAAATATGGCAACTGTCTGGCCGAGATTCAGAAAATCTGCAAGGAAGTGAATGGCCCCAAGTACAAATCTGCGATAAACGGCAACCTGCAGTTCTCCGCCTCCCCGACGATGCTCGCTACCCTGCGTCTGCAAGGACAATTGAAGCTCGACAAAGGAATGAAGAAATTCGAGGACAGCAAAGTGGAGAAGCTCCTGAAGGCTTTTGACAAGTACAACAACGACACCGATCCCGCCACCGAAGCCAAGATCGTGGTGGCTTGCCTCAAGACCTGGGAAGGCCATTCCGAAGCCAACCGTCCCGACCTCACGTTCTTCACCAAGAACTACAAAGGCAGCTACGACGCTTTCGAAAAAGCTATGCTCCGTTCCATCTTCATCAGCAAGGAGAACTTCGAAAACTTCTTGAAAAAACCGTCCAACAAAGTTTTGGAGAGCGATCCTGCCTATCAGTATTTCCAAGCTCTGTTCCAGTATGTTGTGTCCGTCTCTTCTGACTTGAATGTGGATGAAAAGCTGGAGGTTCCGCGCCGCACCTACATCGCCGCACTGAAGGAGATGAACGCCGCCACGCCGATGTACCCGGATGCCAACAGCACCATGCGTACCACTTTCGGCACCGTTTGCGACTACTATCCTGCCGACGGTGTACATTATAATTATTATACCACCACGAAGGGTATCCTGGAGAAAGAAGTTCCCGGCGACTTTGAGTTTGACGTGCCTGCCAAACTGAAAGACCTCATCCTGAAGAAAGATTTCGGTCAATATCTGGATAAGGACGGCACCATGCACGTCTGCTTCCTCTCCAACAACGACATTACCGGCGGTAACTCCGGCAGCCCGATCATGAATGCCAACGGTGAGCTCATCGGCCTGGCCTTCGACGGCAACTGGGAGGCACTGAGCAGCGACATCGTGTTCAACACCGAGCTGCAACGCTGCATCAACGTGGATGTGCGCTACGTCCTCTTCGTCATCGACAAGTTCGGCGGCGCCGGCTATCTGTTGAATGAGATGGATGTGCGGAAATAATCCGCTCCTACCTTACGATTAACATTTTTGTAGAGACGCACGGTTGTGCGTCTCTACTTGTTTATTGACGTTTCCTGATGTTTTTGCATCGCATTTTTATCATTTAAATCATCTTGTTTTTAAACTTCTGCCCGCAAAGAAAATCAACGGCAAGGATTCATTATTTTCGTACTTTTGCGGTTTCAAAAAATTGACCTATGACATTAGCTAAAACACAGAAAGATAGAGGTTTAGTTAAAACTTTTACGATGATGGCGATGCTGTTGCTGTCGGCATTTTGCGTATTGGCGCAACCCCCTGGCGGTGGTTTTCCCGGCGGAAGACCTCCTGGCGGCTTCCCTGGACGTCCACCTGGCGACCGCGGCGGCTGGGATCCTCAACATCAGCAGCAACAGCCTCCCCAAATGAAACAGAAGAAGAAAGTGCGCGAAGGTTCCACGTTCAAGGTCGCGGGCCTGTTGCGTGACTCCATCGCCGCCACCCCGCTGGCATACGCCAACGTCGCTGTGCTCGACGCGGAAGACTCCTCCCTCATCAAGGGCACTTCCGCCAACGGCAACGGCTATTTCGAGCTCGACGGCATCCCGCAGGGCAAATGCATCCTCCGCGTATGGTGCTTCAATTATAACCCGCGGCACATTCCCTTCACCGTCAAGAACAATACCAATCTGGATGTTATCAAGTTAATGCCCATATCCACCACGCTGAACGAGGTCACCATCAAGTCGGAGAAACCGCTTTACGCCGTGGATGGAGAGAAGCTCGTCTATAACGTCAGCGAGGACGCCTCCATCCAGACCGGAACTACCGAGGACGCCCTACAGAACGCGCCCGGCGTGGAGGTTGACGTGGAGGGCAACATCACCTTGCGCGGCGTGTCAAGCGTGGAAATCTGGATTAACGACAAGCCCTCAAAACTCACCGAGGAGAACCTCAAAACCTACCTGCAGACCTTGCCCGCCAACGCCTTGGAGCGCATCGAGGCCATCACCAACCCGTCGGCCAAGTATGCCACCGACGCTGAAGCGGTCATCAATATCGTCACTTCCGCACACGTCAAAAGCAACCAATTCGTCAGCTTCGGCATCAACGGTTCCAACCAACCGTTCATCTCCCCGTGGGTGAGCTATATGTGGACGAAAGAAAAACTCAGCATCAATTTCTTTTTGTCAGGACGATATAATGCACGGCGCAACACGGACGAGACGACCGCCTACCAGCGCCGCGATGCCGAGACGGCGGGCGAATACGATACCACGTGGTCGTCCCAAACCTCTCAGATTGACATCAACCGCCGAGGCAGCGGCAACTTCTTTCTCGGCATCAACTACGAGATTGACACCACCAACGAGATTTCCTTCGATGCCGGCGGATTTTATAACTACAACGCCACCGGTCTGACCAAGGCTGAGGACCAGACCTACTACGACGTCTACGATGAGATGCCGTACGACCAGAACTACATCGACACGACCTACAGCAGGAGCAAGGGACAATCCGTCTTCGCTCACGCAGGAGTAGATTACACCAAAAAGTTCGACAAGAAAGGCCATAACCTGCGCATCAGCATGAACACGCGCTTCAATTTCAACGCCAGCGACCAGTGGTACAACCGTTTTTATGACACTTACTACGACCTCGACGAGCACCGCTACCTCCTGACGCGCAATTACCGTTACGGTGGCAGCCTCGACGCCCGCTACAACCGTCCCTACAGCGAGAACGGTGAGTTGAGCTACGGTCTTCGTATCGACCAAACCAATATGGACAACGACTACAAACGCTATAACGACACCATTGGCGTGCTGGTAGACACGTTACGTACCTACCATTTCAACGGTAGTTCGACCAATGTCAATGGCGATGTGAACTGGACACACCGTTGGGGCGGTTTCACCCTCAGCACCGGCTTGGGCTTGGGCTTCTTGCGTGATGCCTACGAATACATCAGCGATATGCCGTTCGCGGATGCCGGAGCCCCCATTTACTTCTCGGCACGCCCATCCATCCACCTCTCCTACCGCACTGAGAGCATGCACAACTTCAAACTCAACTATTCCATGCGCATGTCCCATCCAGGCGAAGAGGATGTGAGCACCTTCCAGCGTTATGGAGACAACAGCTATTCCACCGGTAATCCAACGGTGAAGAGTGGCTACACGCATAGTATGGAGGCCGGCTGGCAGAAGTATTTCAACAGGTTCGGCAATGTCGGCGTGGAGCTCTACGGGCGGATGAGCACGAATGAAATCAGCTCGCTGACCGACTCCAAATACGATGAGTTCCTCGACCGTGTGATCAGCTATTCGACACCTTACAACCTCGGTTCCTCGTGGCGTTACGGTGCGTCGTTGAACGCCACCTACCGTCCGACGGGATTCATCAACCTGCGACTCTACGCCAACGTCTATGATTACGGTTACAAGATGGCCTATATGCGTGACGGCGAGATGCAGTACGACCAGCGAGACAAGTGGTCGTGGAGCGTGCGTCTGAACTTCTGGGCCAAGGCTTTCGACTGGCTACAGTTCACTGCTTCTGGTTTTTACAACTCCCCGACACTCAGCCTGATGAGCGAGCGTAAAGCCCGTTACGCGCTGAATTTCGGTCTGCGCAGCGACCTCTTCAAGCGCAAACTGTCCATCTACGTCAACGTGCAGGACATTTTCAACTGGGGCGGCAAATACGGTTCCGGTTCCGAGAACACGAACCCGTACTACCTGAGCAACAGCACCAGCAAAGTGTTGAACAGCCGTTACATCGCGGCGGGTATCACCTTGCGTTTCGGCAAGATGGAGTTGGAGAGCAAGGCGCAACAAACCGGCGAATCCGATTCCGGAGATTCGATGTAATTAGTGATTAAGGGTTGTTAGTTAAAGGTTAAGGGTTAAAGTTAATAGTCTAAGTCAGATGAAAAAAATATTAGGAATAGGCAACGCGCTGGTAGATATACTGGTGCACATTGAGAACGACGAAATCCTGGACCGTCTGGGCTTGTGCAAGGGCGGTATGGAGATGATTGACGCTCAACGGAAACGCGAGATTCTGGAGGTGATTTCCGGCATGCCACAGACGATGGCCACCGGCGGCTCGACCTCCAACACCATGCACGGGCTGGCCCGTTTGGGCGGAAACGCCGGTTATATCGGCAAGGTGGGCGACGACGACCTCGGGCGGCTTTTCCGGGCCGAATGCGAGCGTTATGGGCTCACCCCGCACCTCATCACCACCAGCGACGTGGACACGGGCGTGGCCATCACCTTCATCTCGGCCAACGCCGAGCGCACCTTCGCCACCTACCTCGGGGCCGCCGCCACCATGCAACCCGACCAGGTGAATGCGGAAATCCTGAAAGGTTACGACCTCATCCACATCGAAGGTTACCTCATCTTCAACCACGATTTGATTCTGGACGTGTGCCAGAAGGCCAAAGCCTGCGGGCTGCAGATTTCGATGGATATGGCCAGCTACAACCTCATCGAGAACAATCTGGACTTCGTGAAGATGCTGCTGCGCGACTATGTGGACATCATCTTCGCCAACGAGGAGGAAGCGCGGGCTTTCGCAGGTGTGGAAGGAGTGAAAGCGCTGCACATACTCGCAGAGTACTGTCCCGTGGCCATCGTGAAGGTCGGCAAGGACGGTTCCCTCATCGAAATGGACGGCAAAGTCACGACTATCGCCCCCGTGGATGCGAAGCGCATAGACACCACAGGAGCCGGAGATATTTACGCTTCTGGATTCCTATTCGGGTATATTAACAGATACGATTCGCTGAAATCTGGCAATTTGGCCTCCTATTTGTCCGCGCGACTGATTGAGTATGTCGGAGCCAAGCTTCCCGATGAGGAATGGTTGAAAATTAAAAAAGAGGAGCTTTAAGTTCCTCTTTTTTAATACTTTAGAGCCACTTGTGAGACTTGAACTCGCGACCTACGCATTACGAATGCGTCGCTCTACCAACTGAGCTAAAGTGGCTTGTTTTTCGGCTGCAAAAATACATTTTTTTTGGACATACACAACCCTCAAAAAAAATTTTTATCAAATCGATATTTTTCACAGTTATTCAGATATTTTGTATTTTCGCGGTTTGTTTTTCTAATCAAAATGGGCAAGAACTTGTATATCATCGGTGGTTGCAATGGAGCCGGCAAAACGACGGCTTCCTATACCATTTTGCCCGAAATCCTTGACTGTAAGGAGTTTGTCAATGCCGACGAGATTGCATACGGTCTCTCCCCGTTCAATCCGGAAGGCGTGATCGTGGAGGCCGGACGGCTGGCGCTGAAGCGGGTTGCAGACCTGCTGGAGCGTGACGAATCCTTCTCCATCGAGACGACCCTTGCGGCGCGAACCCTCGTCAAGACCGTGCGTCGTGCGCAGGAGAAAGGCTACTACGTCAGCCTCCTTTTCTTCTGGCTCAACTCCATCGACCTCGCCATCCAGCGCGTGGCGGAACGAGTCAACAACGGCGGCCACAATGTGCCCGAGCCGGTTATCCGGTCGCGATATGTCAGCGGAATCCACAATTTCTTCCATCTGTACGCCACTGCGGTGGACTACTGGACGGTTTTCGACAACAGCGAAAGCCCCCGTCGCCTCATCGCTTCCGGTGGACGTGCAAGGAAGACCAAAATAGTTGAACCTGAATTATTTAACCAAATAGAAAGGTATGTCCAACAAAGAAATTAAGGAATTCGAGAAGAAACTGTTGTTCGGTCTAAACTTAGCCGAGAAACGCATGCTTCACGAGAAGGCGCTCCACGAAGAGTACGTCATCATGCAGTCTGCCGACGGTGAAATCCGCCGCGTACCCGCAAAACAAGTAATCGCCGAAAACGTTATATTTCAATAAGTAGAGCCGCTATAACTTGACGGTTCCACAGACAACAAAAAAGTAGAGCCGCCATAATATGACGACTCTACGAAATGAAATCTGGAATATTTCTCTTACTCTTGCGTGGGAATCACGGAGACGTAAGATCTATCCTTATAGGTTTTCTTGAATTCGACGATGCCGTCGCACAAGGCAAACAGGGTGTGGTCTTTGCCCATACCGACATTCTTGCCAGGGTTGTGGACGGTGCCTCTTTGGCGGACGATGATGTTACCAGCTTTGGCAACCTGACCACCGAAGATCTTCAAACCTAATCTTTTACTCGCTGATTCGCGGCCGTTCTGTGAACTACCGACACCTTTTTTATGAGCCATAAGTCTAAATTTTAATCGTTAATACAAAATTTTACAGGGTAATGTTATCAATCTTGATGGAGGTCAGGCACTGGCGATGACCATTCAATTTCTGATAACCTTTTCTTCTTTTCTTCTTGAAGACAAGAACTTTGTCACCTTTCAGGTGTTGGAGGACGGTAGCGGTTACATTCGCGCCCGAAACGGTCGGCGTACCCACTTTTACATCACCGTCATTGTCCACTAACATGACGCGGTCAAACGTGACTTGCGCACCTTCTTCAGCCTTGAGGCGCTGAACATAGACTCTGCGGTCTTTTTCAACCTTGAATTGTTGCCCGGCTATTTCTACGATTGCGTACATTT
>Ga0265299_10001167_pt1 | contig 31148 bp, 15 predicted proteins | sample AusTroGonzalo_MG_4_FD_193485 | JGI IMG/M metagenome (GOLD analysis project Ga0265299, IMG submission 193485) | Bovine rumen microbial communities from tropical cattle in Woodstock, Queensland, Australia - Gonzalo_02 | ecosystem: Host-associated > Mammals > Digestive system > Stomach > Rumen ... | reverse complement strand
CTGTTACGGTTATCAAATTTGGTGGACACGAAGTCCAAATACCCGCCATTAAAAAAGATGTAAAATTTGTTAATGTCCTTTTTGAGAATGGCAAATATATCGTTGTTGGTGACGATTATAAAGAAAATAAAAAGGTTGAACAGGTTAAAGTTGAACCCGTCAAGATGACAGAGGCTCATCCTACTGCAAAGCCTAATTATAATAATTTTAATAAGAAAACAACTCACAAAGCGTTTAATAAAAATAAGAAATAAGGTTGTATTGTATTTTTAGAGGGAGGTAATACCAAAAGTATTAGGCATAATACGGTACTACCTCCCTTATTTTTTGCGCTTTAAATTTAGCAAAAGGAGAGAAAAATGAAGAGCTTAAATTTTGAAACACTTGACGAGGCAATATCTTGTTATGGTCGAGAAAATCTAATCGCCATTGATTGTATAAAACAAATAATTTTTTATACAGCTCACGGATGTCAGCCCAAATTTGTTTTTGAGCACGAAAAGAAACCCGGCAAAATAACGGCTTGGTTTTTAAAAAGTGAAACTGCATACGCTCATCAAAAATGGATGAAAAATCCACATTGATATTATGTCGAATATAGGAAAAATATTTGAAAACCAAATCAGAAAATCAACTCCAGATTATGCTCTATTATTCCGCATACCCGATGCGGCTCAATCATTCGGCGGCGGAAATTTAAGGTTTAGTCGTAAAAATCCTTTCGATTTTATATTATTCGATTCTCGCAAACGTATTTTATATGCTTTAGAAATGAAAACCGTAGCGGGAAAATCAATATCGTTTGAACGAACAAAACAAGAGAGCAGAGAGATACATTTTCACCAAATCGAGGGATTGAACGAGTGGAATAAATATGATGGTATAATTTGTGGATTTGTAATAGAATTTCGTCAGCTTGAAACAACAATTTTTCTTGAAATATCACAGTTTAATAAATTAATTGCAAACATAGATAAGAAAAGTTTTAACTTCAAAGACTTAAATGATAATAACATTCAATATGTGATTATCGAGCAGAAAAAAGCCAGAACGAGATACATCTACAACATTGATAAATTCTTGCGGGATATACATAGCCAGAATTGCGTCGTGTCGTGATTTTGGGATAAAAACAACTCGTTATATCCCTTAAACAAAAACACGATACAAAGCAATTATAGGTAAAATAAAGGCACATTATAGAAGTGCATAAAAAATAAATAAAACAGTCATTTTATTGATTTTTGAATAGAGAAAGGAATGGAATAAATGAACAAATACGAAATTAATACAACATTTGATTACTTTACATATGTGGCGGCGGTAGAGGATATTGCGCTTTATTTCTTCAATACAGAGGGCAAATATCAACCACACATCGGCAAGATTAGTGCGATGAGAGTTTTCTATAATATGTGTGTGGGCGACAATCCGTATAGAGAAGAATTAGGCGACGAAATTATGGATTTGGTTAGTATGGACAAGCTCGTAAAAGACAAGGAGTTTATAGTGGAGTTTAACAAAGCACTTAATCCACACGCCGTTGTTGCTTTTGATTTTGCGCACGCTTATCAAGATGCTATGGAAATCGTTAAGTCGCGCAGGACTACTCTTGGTGGTGCAATAGAATTAATCGGTGATATATTTGGCGTATTCCTTGAGAAAATGGGCGACGCTGTAAATCCTGAAGCTATTGCCAACGCAGGCATAATCGCGCAAGGATTTAAAGAGAGTGGTCTAAACGGTGAAGGTGTAGTTAATGTACTTCAAAAGGCGGCGGCAGATAAAATAGTAGATTTAGAGGCGGCGAAGAAATAACCAATGAGAGCGACAAATATGGCGCAAGTCGAGCAGATAATGAAAAAACAAATGAGAAAAGCTATTGAAGTTGCTTCACAAAAAATGCTCGGCGATATGTATGAGGAAACAGGCGGCTTCTATGAGGGCGGAGAACCTAAAATGTATAAGCGAACTGGTGCGTTAGGTGATACTCCTCAAATTGGTGGGATTTACGATAAGGGAAATGCCGTAGAATTAGAAATGCGATTGGATGATACACACCAATACACAACTGGTAAAAATCCGACTATGAAAGACGTTTTGAATTTAACTAACTACGGCATCACGAATAGCAGTTCTGGTTTTTTAAGAGAGGCTGTTGGTAAACAAGGATATTGGGAAAGAGCGAAAGCAAAAATGGAGAAATCATTTTTTGGCACAATGAGCGATTTCTTTAAATAAACGGATAGGAGGTGAAGGTATGCCAAAAATTGGCAGAAGTACCGTTTATAATAACTTAACCTCCGAAGAAAAGTTAGAGAAAGTCAATGAGGACAATTTGCAATTAGAAGACGACTTCTTAGAATACCTATCCTCAACAGATAAATCTCAGGGTACGATTACTCAATATAAAGCAAATTTACATATTTTTTGGTGTTGGTGCTTGGATTATAACAGAAATAAGTTTTTCGTAAAAATGACCAAGCGTGAAGCTATTAAGTTCCAAAATCACGCAATTAATGTTTGGGGTTGGGCTCCAAAAAGAATACGAACTTTTAAGGCAACTTTGCGGTCAATGGAGAATTATATTATCAAGATTTTAGATGATGAATTTCCAGACTACAAGAGGATATGGAGCGAAATTGAATCGCCAGCAAATGAGGCGGTTAGAGAAAAAACCGTGCTTTCGGAAGAAGATGCTCAAGCATTATTAGATACGCTGGTTGAGCAAGAACAATTTGAAAAAGCGTGTTTTATTGCGTTGGCTATGTATAGTGGTAAGCGCAAAGATGAATTAGTGCGTTTTAAAGTTTCGTATTTTGATAAAGAAAATTTAATATGTGATGGAGCATTATATAAAACACCAGAAAAAATCAAATCTAAAGGGCGGGGCAAAAAAGGCAAAATGATTTATGCTTATACTTTGGCAAAAATGTTTCAGCCTTATTTAGATTTATGGTTAAAGAGGCGAGATGAATTAGGTATAACAACAGATTGGTTATTCCCTGCCTCGAAATTAAATGAAAGCAAGAAAAAGGTATGGTTAGATAATCATATCAAAACTTCTACTATTGATTCGTGGATGCGTTTAATAAGCAAAATTGTTGGAAAACCATCGTACTGTCATCAGTTCAGGCACTTTTTTACAACGTATTTATTGGATAATAATTTGCCCGAAAGTGTCGTACAATCTATATCTTCGTGGTCAAGCCGAGATATGATTTCGATATACGATGATAGAACCGAAGAAAATCAGTTTGAAAAGTATTTTGGCGCAGACGGTATTCAACAAGTAGAACAAAAAGGATTAAATGATTTATAACATTAGTTTCACCTATTTAAAGTAGGTGATTTTTATTTTATAGAAAGGAGGCAAATATGGCAGATAATAATTTTAGTGCTCTGTTTCGGGCGGAATTAGATATGGCAAAACTAAAAGAGCAAGTTAGTAAAGTGCAAAATCAGCAATTTAAACTAACAAATTTTAGCGTTGAAACAGGCACACTCATTAATCAAATACAATCCGCATTAAATAAAAAGCGATTTAATATCAACATCGGAGATAGCGTTGGTGGAAATAAAGGTAGTAAGAATTTCCTTAACGAATACACCGCAGCCTATAATGATTTAATTAAATTGCAGAGTAGGATAAACTCAACTCGTGTTAAATTATCTGGATTAGATGCGACCAAAGACTCTAAACAAATAGCTGAATTAAGTAGTCAGTTAAATAGATTAATGGCTGATTATAATAATATTAATGCAGCTTTTAGCAAAGGGTTCTCCACAGCTCAAATAGATAATTTGCGTAATGGTTTTGCAAAAACAGATGCTCAAATTTCTGCTCTAAATGCAAAATTGGCTGATACTTCTGCTCTTAATCAAGAGAAACAAGCCGCACAAGAGGTTCAAGCTGCTTTTAGTAAGCTAATAGGCGTTGAAAAAGAAATGCGCAAATTAGAGGTTAAAATCGGCGGATTGAGCTCAACAAACAATGTAGGCGAGATTGAAATTATAACCGAACAATTAAATCGGTTAAGAGAAACATATCGGACGCTCCAATCCGAACTAAATGGCAACTTATCTCACACGCAGATGGAATCCTTAATGGAACAATCTCGGCAAACTGAATTTGAGTTAGAGAGGCTGGATGCAAAACTGGCTGATACAAAGCAAAGGATGATTGAAACAATCCAAGCCAACGTCGCAGATGGTGGTTCAGTTGGAAGATTTGTAGCAGAAGCAACTGCGCAATATGAACGGCTTGGTGCAACGGGTCATTCTCAATTAACAGTTGTAAAAACTGATATCGAAGAGCTTAGAGCCTTACAAGAATCAATGAAAACAGCAACTGGTGATGAGCTCGTTTCTCAATATACTCGTTTTGAGGAAACTCTTTCAAGAGTAAAAAATAATCTTGCTACTATTTCTGCGGAGAGCAGAACATTTGCCAGCAGTTTGCAAATAACTACCCTTGATAATAAAATCGCCGCTTGGATGGATAAAAACTCGCGAGCATCAAGAGATTTCGGTGCAAGCATCCAAGAGTTGAGGGCGCGACTTGCACAATTAAATGCGTCTGGTACTGCAACCGCCTCCCAATTAAACGCAATAGAAAGAGAGTTTAACGGCATTAAACAATCTGCTATTGCGGCAGGTAAGACCGGGCAAACCGTCGGAGATATTTTTAGAAGTTCATTTGGTGTAATTAGTAGATACATTTCAGCTTCTCTGTTAATTTATAGAGGGATAGCGGCAGTAAAGCAAATGTATAATAATGTTTTAGATGTTGACACGGCTATGACGGGGTTATATCGCGTAACAAATCTAACAACACAGCAATACGAAAGACTTTACGATGAAATGATTGATTCTGCGCAACGATATGGCGCAACACTCAAAGATGTTATTAACCTTACGACCTCTTGGGTAAAACTCGGTTATGATTCTGATACGGCTAAAGAGTAAGCGGGTATTACAACGACATATCAACACGTTACCGATATTGATACCGATACCGCCACCAAACATCTTATTACCGCCTACAAAGGGTTTCAGAATGAATTAAACGATACGTTTCAAGGCGACACCGCCAAATCCGTTGAATACATAAGTGATATTTACGATAAGCTAAATAACGAATATGCTGTGACCGCCTCTGATATTGGTAACGCTATGCAAAGGTCGGCTTCTGCATTAGCTATGGCAGGGAATACCATACAAGAAGCTACTGGTATGGCTACTGGTATGAATGAGGTTATTCAAAACGCAGAGAAAACTGGTACGATATTGAATGTTACTTCATTACGTTTAAGAGGTATGAAAGGAGAACTTGAGGATTTAGGCGAAGATGTAGATGAAAATGTGGAATCTATATCTAAAATGCAAACTCACGTTCTTAATCTCACTCACGGACAAGTAAATATATTTCAAGACAATGGTAATTTTAAAAGTACATATCAAATACTTAAAGAAATATCAAATGTTTATGACAAGCTTAGTGATACTGAACAAGCTGATTTACTCGAAACCGTTGCGGGTAAGCGAAATGCTAACGGTATAGCCGCTATTATCTCCAACTGGTCGCAAGTTGAAGCGGCAACAGAATCTGCAACTAATGCACAAGGCACAGCCGCAAAAGAGAATGAAAAATATCTAAACTCAATGCAAGGACACCTAAACCAATTACAGACGGCTTGGGAGTCCTTTTCAAATGAGGCGTTAGATTCAAACTCTTTGAAGGGTTTAATTGATGGCGGCAAAACTATTCTTCAAATTTTAAGTGCGATTGTAGGTAAATTAGGTCTATTTCCTTCATTATTGGTTGGAATAGGTACTACGATGCTTATTAAAAACGTCGGTAGGGATAAAATGTTTTCCCTCTCTTTAAATGTGCCGACTATAATAGTGTTCTATCCAGATATGGATAGTTTTCTATTATTGGCTATGAAATACATAGTTATAAACGAAGGAGCAATATGCTGGGAATTTGGTACACCGCAACTACTCCCCCACTTTGGTAACGAAGAAAAAATTGCCAAGGCAAAATTTCCTTGACAATGGGGTTGTAATAATGTTGCGCTCCAAAGGTCAGCAGGGATAGTTCTCTACGAGAAAAGCCCCCACAGACTGACAACCTCTGGTTGCAATTATATGAAACGATAATTGCAATAATATACAGTCGAGACTAATTTATGGTATTAATAAACATATTATAAAAAATTAAAAGAATTATAATACTAATTGCATAAATAGCGATAAAAGTTATAACAACATTTTTTAAAAAACGCAAATCTTTAGCCATTTGGTGGATGTCCTCATATAAAGGATTGTTTTCTTTATTATGTTGCTTTGCTTCAGATTCGGTTTGTTTTTGTTCTGCTTTTTTAACAAATTCTTGATATTCAGTTCTATCTTCATTGAGAATTTGATTAGCAACCTTATGGGCAATTTCGTCAAATTCATCGCTATTTGCAATTTCTCGTAGTTGTTCATTGGATAAGTATTTATATTGTTCATACAATAATTCTTGTTGTGTTTTTCTCATAAACACGACCTCCTTTTTTATATTATACCATAAATTTATTAATATTTCAATAATAGTGAAATATAAAGTTTGACAATAAAATCTTGGTTGCAAGGCATAAATGCTGTTGGTGCGGCAACAAGAGCATTGGGCAAAATGAATGTTGGTGTAGTTGGTGTAAACTATGGCAATATAGAAGCTTATCAACAAGCAATTAGGGGATTGACCGCAGAACAAGCTGCCTTGGCATTATCTACACAGGGCTTAAATGCGGAGCAAATTCAAGAAATAATGACTACCGAAACCGCAACGATGGCTAAAGGTACTTATACTCAAGCTGATATTCAAGCTGCGTTAGCAAAACAAGGCTTGGCTACGGCTACAACAATGTTGACTGCTGCCCAACAAGAAGAATTAATATCATCGGGTCTTTTAACTACTGAACAGATGGCACAAGTAGCATCTACTTTGGGATTACAAACAGCCGAAGATGGTTGTTTAATAGCAAAAGAGGCTTTAACCGCTGCTCAAGTCAAAGAGGCTTTGTCATCCGCAGGAGTTGTTGGCGCACAACAAGCAGAAATATTGTCTATGATGGGATTATCTGGTGCAACAGGTGTAGCAACGGGCGCGGTTAATTTACTTAGAGGTGCTTGGGAAAAATTCAAAGTTAGTATAGCCTCTCACCCTATTGGCGCTATACTATTGGCGCTCGGAGCAGCCGTAGCAATAGGAATGAAAGCACGCGAAGAAATAGACAAATCTAAGGAGGCTGCGGCGGAGGCTATTGAAGAAGCACATACAAAAGCAGAACAAGCTTTACAGGACGGACAATCTGAGTTATCAAAAATTGAAAGCAGTATTTCTGACATAGAAAACAAAATATCTGATGTTGATGACGAATTAGCTGAAATTCTTAATAAACCAAGCATAACATTGGTTGATAAAGCTGAGATTGACAAATTATCCACAGCAAAACAACTGTTGCTTGAAAATAAAGAATTATTAGAACAAAATGAAAAAATACAAGCAAAAACAAATGCTTCTCTGGCAAAAGATTTATTAGGCACAGAGTTAAAAATGCAGAGCTATTCTGTGGATAATTACCCATCCGCCGAATCGAGTGCTTCTTATAAAGATTGGGTTGAGATGCACACTTGGCGACTGAATCGTTTTTATCAAAAGTATATTGAATCTTTACAAGAGAACGAAAGCTTAGACCCTTGGTATAAAGAAAATCTTACAAAGGAGCAAGGGTCGGCATCTCAGTTAGCAACAAAAATATATGATGCAATCAATCAGTTCACATATGCTGACGGAACAATCGTTGAAGGTTATGAATCTGTATATAATGAATATGTTGGTTATCTACACAACTTGCAAGCTTTGATAAACCCAGATAACTTTTGGGGACTAATAAAATCGTTTGATATTAAAGATGTTGATATTGCAGGGATGTACGAAGAAGTATTAAGTAGTGCATATAAGGGCGAGTTTGATATTAATAAAGTAAATACGGGCTTTATTTCGGCTTTGGCTGACAAAGGAATAGATAAAGACACTATTGATTATATATTCCAAATGAAGCAAGAACAGTACAAAGATGTTTTAGAGCGCGTTGATGAAAAATACCCAGAACTTCCTCAAACACCAAAGGGGACATCCTTTGCTTATATTGACCCCAACGACCCTTTATCAAAATCAAAAATAAACTTGGAAGAAAGAATCGCAGGCAAAACTCAAAAGCAAATATATGAAGAAAATATAGACATATATTATAATGTTAATGAAGAAGTTGAAGGAATGAACTCAGACGGTTCGGTAACAACTGATACCGAAGCGACGAAAGTATTACAAGCAAGAGCAAAAGAGATTAATAGTAGGCTCAAAACATATATGTCTGAACATCCCGTTGAGTTCGTGAATTTTTGGAACTTTCAAGGTGCAAAAGAGAAACTCAGCCAATATGCCCAAGAAGCATACGACGAAGTTCAAGATTGGAGTAAAGCATTTAATATTGCTATGGGTAAAGTTCAGGCAGAAATTAAAACAGAAGCAACTTCTGATTCTGCTGCGAACAAAAAAGCCGCTGAAATTAGAAAACACCTTTTATCATATGCAGACAAAAATCCAGTTGAATTTGAGTTAATAGCAACTTATGATACTAATTTTGATTTATTAGATAAATATATCAACAAAGAATTAAAAAATACAGATGATTACGAGAAAGCGGTTAATAATGCCATCGAAAGAATAAAAACAGAGATGGGCGAATTAAGTTTCGACGATGGTATTGCTTTTACAGTTGATATTGACGCAGAAACGAAAAATATCGAAAATTTTAATACGGCGTTACAAGAGTCCGCCTCCGCAACTGGCTTAACTTCCGAGTCGATAGAGAATTTAACAGCAAAATATCAAGGCTTAGCTCGCTTTGATGCAGACAAACTATTTGAAAGAACTGCGACTGGTATAAGGCTTAACAAAACAGAATTACAAGGGCTTGAAGGCGAATATGCTAAACTTCAAAAACAAAAGAATGATAAATGGTTAGATTCATTACTTAAACGATATAAAAGTTTAGAAGAACAAATTGAACAAGAGACCGATGCGCAAACACGAGCGAATTTATTAGCACAAAGAACTACGCTTTATAATCAAATTCAAGAAGCGGGCAAACTCGCTTCAATGTATGACGGTTTAACATCTGCATTTAATAAATGGCAAGATGCACAAAGCGGCGCAGAATCTGGAGATACATATGACACCATACGAGATGGCTTAGAAGATATACAAGCTCTTTATGATAAAGGTTTAGTCGGTCAAGATAAGTTTAGAACTTATGTTGATATGTTATCTTTTAAAGATTTATCAACGGCGAGCGTAGACGAAGTTGTTTCCGCTTGGGAAAAGTTGGGAAATAACATAGAGGGAACTTCATATTCGGTCAAAGATTTTTTAAAAGAAGACGAAATTGGTGTATCAAACTTTCTCAACGCCGTTCAAGATGTCAATTCAGAATGGGCAAAACAAAACGAAGATGGTTCTTGGGAAATTAATTTTAGGGAAGGTAACGACGAAGAGATTGCCGAGAGATTGGGTACTACCACAGAGTTTATTCAATCTATGCTACAAAAACTCAAAGATTATGGTTTTGATATAAAAATTGATGGTGCATATACTTCTCTTGAAAATCTCGAAAGCGAAGCAGATAAGGCTAATCAAAAGCTTATTAAATTAGGCAAAACAAATATAACCTTTGATTTTGGCGGTGTTGATTTAGCTACTGTTAATGGAGAAATAGCTAAAGCAGAGTCAATGCTTGAGCAGTTTAAAAAAGCTGACGGAACCATTGATTTGTCTATCGAGGGCGCGGCTGAAGCGCAAGGAATCTTAGCAACATTAATTTATCAAAAACAACGCTTAGATGAATCATCAATAATTAAAGTTGACACATCGCAACTTAAAGGTAAAATCTCCAAAGCAGTTGGTTGGCTACAAGATTTTAAAAATGATTATAACACTTTGGAAGTAGAAACATCTATTGGCGCCGATTCTTCTGAAACCGAAAAACAAATCGGAAGTGTTGTTAAAAAGATTGATAAAATACCTAAAAGCATAAAAACCAAATTAGGCTTAGACGATACGGATTTCACAGAAGCAGTAAAAAATGTTAAAGCCAATATTAAAGCGGGTGTAAGTCCTAAACAAGAAGACTTAGATAAAATTAATGCTAAAATCAGTAAAATCACCCCACAAATGATGGTTGAAGCTGGAGTTGATACAGAGGCGATAGATGGTTATGAGCCAGAAGAAAAAACAACCACCATAACATATACCTCACCCGATGGCACTCCTATTCAGCAATATCAAACCAATATTGACAAGTGGAAGCCCTCAGATAAAACCGCAAAAATTACCTATATAAAAACTACAAAAGGTAGTTCTAAAGCCGATGGAACGGCGCACGCTTTTGGCACAGCTTATGCTGGAGGAAACTGGGGAACAAAAAATAGCGGTGTTGCTCTTGGCGGAGAAGAAAAACCAGAGATACTTGTTCGTAATGGCAAATGGCATATTATTGGTCAAAAATCTGCTGAAATGTTCCATTATAAAAAGGGCGATATTATTTTTAATGGAAACCAAAGCGAACAAATATTAAAATATGGCAAGATTACTTCAGGTCAAAAACGAGGAAAATCTTATGCTGGAGGTACTGCTTTTTCTAAAGGTTCTGGTAGTTTTGGTAATGTTCAACACGATGATAGTAGTAGCGATAATAACAATAATAATTCCAACAATTCAAGTAGTTCAAGCAGCTCATCCGAAGATAAATTATTAACTAAGTTCCAAAACTGGTTTGGCAAACTTTTTGATTGGATTGAAATTAAACTTGAACGCCAAACAAAGCGAATTGACCGATATATTTCAAAAGCCGAAAACGCCTCAGACAATAATTCATACGGTACGGCGGCTTCAAATTACCGTAAAGCTATTGGTGCGACAGCCACTCAAATTGGCAACGAAACTACTGCGGCTTCTAAATATACAAAACAAGCTAACAAAACGATAAACAAAGCCGTTTCTATTGGTATTATTAGCAAAAAACAAGCTAAGAGTATTAAGAACAAAGTCGCTAATGGTACAATGGATATTTCTAAATACGGCGACAGAGTGCAAGAAGTTATTAGTTCGTATCAAGAATGGTACGACAAAGCTCAAGATGCAAAAGACGCTTTAGAAGAATTACACGCGAATATCCGCACATATATTAACGACCTTAAAGATTTACGCGATGCTCAAAGAGACGCGAAAATTGATAGAGCTGATACATATGCCACTATTGCAACAAGTGGTTATACAAGTCAATCTGGTAAGTATAGTGGTGCAGCAAATAGCCAACTTAATTATAGTAATACCTCCATTGATAAAGAAAATTCGGCTTATGCAACAGCTACCTCAAAAGCCGCATCAGATAGAAACTCTTTGGGTGGTGCGGCGAAAACTCAAATTAATAAACAACTCAAAAAGAAAAATCTAAAGAAAGTTAATAAGAAGAAAAGAGCGAAATATAAAAAAGCATTAAAGAACGCTAAAAATGCTATTAAGAAAAAGAAGGCTATATCAAATTCTGACCTTAAAGTTATTCGCTCCGTAAATAAAAGTTTATACACAAGGTTGTACGCCTATAATCTTTCTTTGGAAAATTTAGAGATTGCCCGATTAGAACAAGCAACGGCTTATGCTGAAAACTCTGCCGAAAAAGCTGAAAATAAAGCCTCAAAATATGAGAATTTAGATACGGCAACGAGTAACAAACAAGATTTAGCTCAACAACGTGCTGACAATGCTACAAACGCCGCAGATGCTAATAGGTATTTAGCGCAAGTTGCCGCTGGATATGATACTATCTTATCAAATGACCAAGCGGAAATTAATACGTTTAAATCCGATAAAAACAAGAATAGAAATATTCTTATAGCCAACAATCGTTCTAATAAAAAACATCACGGCAAAAATTACGCGACTCTTAGCAAGTCAATGAAAAAGAAGGTTGATAAATATATTGATAAAGCACAAAAAGCGGCTAAAAACAATACTATTATCCCTTCTGATGTAATTGCAAAATTAGCTGAGTTCTATTCTAAGGGTTATATTACAGCAAAATTCTATAAGGCTTGTATTGACTATAACAATGCTCTTGAATATTTGCGCGAAGCCGAAGCTCAAGAGGAAATCGACGAAGAAACTGCAAAGGCTGAAAAAGCTGCAATCGGAACGCAAATGGTTTCTAATGTTGAAAAAGAATATGAGAATAAGCTTAATGAGAATAAAGCGAAAACAACCGCTATTCAAACGGCGCAAAACTTGGCTACGACAAGAGGGGTAGCATTAACTGCGGAAGATTATCAAAATCTAATTAGTCAGAGTATTATTGACCAACAATTATATCAACAAGAAGCACAGGCAGTTTATGACCAAATTATGCAAAATATCGCAAGCGGATATTGGACTACTGATTCTCAGGAATACAAAGACGCTATGGACGCGTATTATGGCTATCAAAACTCTGCGGAAGAATGTAGAATTTCGCAAGAAGAATGGAATAATGCTATTGCTAACTTGCCATTCGATAATTTAGAAAAGCTTTTAGGATTGTTGGATTCCTTTAAAAATAGGCTTGCTGGCTTAATTAGTATGCAAGAGAAATTTGGCTTAGAGATTGACTCGGCAACATATCGCGAGAGATTAGTTGTTGCTCAACGAGAAGCTATTGCGGCAAGACGCGAAGCCGAACGCGCTTTGGAGTATATGGCTTTGGCGCAGGAAAGTGCAGACGGTGTGTACGGTGGCAAAACCATAGCTGAATGGAAAGAAGAATCAGAACAATACCTTGCCGACGAGTATAAATACTTAGAGGAGGTTAAAGAAATCAGCGATGCCTTAGTTGAATACTATATGAAACCTTTTGAGGACGCGATTAAAGGTATAGATAGGTTCAAAAAGATTGTTGATGGATATGCCGATTTAATTGACGATGATATGCTATATGATAAGGATGGAAAATTAACGGAATATGGCATAGCAAAGATAGCGACAACCGTTGAGAACTACGAAAATGCACGCAATAAAATTTCTGAGTACGAGCAAGAGCTAACCAAACTTAATGAATTAAGAAATAAAAATATGCTAACTGCGGCAGAATTTAACGAGCAACACGCGGTTCTTTTAGACCAGTTACATAGCGGTATTATAACATACGAACAATATCTTGACGCATACAACGCTTTGGGCGAATTATATAACACTCCTATATTAACCGAAGAAGAATATGCGGAAAAATTAGCCGAATTACAAGAGCAAATTTTAGCTGGCGCAAAAGATATGAAGTCTGCTATGAACGAAATTGTTGATATGTATAAGGATATGGCTCAAAACGAATTAGACGATTTGTTTGATTTAATAGACGCACGAAACGAAGCGTTAAAAGCTAAAAAGGCATATTATGATTATGACAAATCTATTCGCGAAAAGAACAAAAATATCCAAGAACTTCAATCAGAACTTGCGGCACTACAAGGTATTGATACCGCCGCCGCAAAAGCTAAACGTGCTCAGTTAATGTCCGACTTGGCAGAGGCGCAAGATGAGCTAAATGAAACCGTACAAGAACACCTCATCGAAATAAGCGAAGATTCTTTGGACGATTTAAAAGATACACTTCAAGATGCTTTTGATGAAAAGTGGGAAGAAATCAAGCGAGATTTATCAGCGCAAACTGAATTATGGACGGATGCCTCGGCTCTGGTTTCTGGTTCGGTTAATCTTGTCAATGAAACGCTAAAAAGATTACTAAATTACTATGGCGTTGATACGTCGGATTTGCCGGGCTTTGCAAGTGGTACAACGAGTGCAAGTAAAAATATGATGGCTTATCTCCACGAGAATGGTCGCGAAGGCATTATAACCAAAAAGGGTATCATAATGCCGCTTCTCAAAGGAGAGGGTGTATTGCCTGCCGATGCTACAAGCAGACTTCTTGCTATGGCGAAAGGCGATATGTCTGATTTTATTGGTTTACCAGACATTTCAAAAGCAGGCTTTGGTTCAAATACACCAGAGTTTAATATAAACCAAGATAACTCAATCACCATTGAGGGTAGCGCAGATGCTGTAACCGTTGAACAGCTTAAAAAGCTACATAATGATTGGGTTAAAGACGCTGCCGATTACACCGATAAGAAAATACACAGAGATTTCCTTAAAGGTGGCGGTAGACGAACAGTTTAATTAAAGAGGATTGCGTGAAAACGCAGTCCTCTAATTTTATAAGATAATAGGCATTTTTAAATAAGTGTCGATTATTTAAAGGAGGAAACCGTAATGTTAGGAGAAGATTTTTGCTTCGGCAATCGCTGGTTATCCGAATTTGGAATGTCAATGTTCGACCCCGAAGATAGTCAAGAATGGGTGAGCCGAGAAATCGAAAAATCGGATATAACTTCTATCCGCGCAATTCCTAATCACTATTCTACACGCTATAACGATACTCTGACGTTGCATTTCCTTATTCTTAAAAACGAAGATATGTGCGAAAGCAAAACAGACTATAAATTAAGTAAATTTGAAATAAATGGACTCCGTGCTTGGCTGGAAAGTCCTACACAACCAACGGAATTACAAGTGGTTGAACCTAATAACAATGAACCTGACGTTAGGTATTTTGGTGTGTTTACAAATGTTCAGCCATATATTCTTTCGCAAGAGTGCTACGGATTGTATTTAACATTTACTTGTAATGCACCTTATGGTTTTTCAGAACTTAAAACCTCAACTTTTAATGTTAATTCTCAAAACAATTTTGTTGAGAAAAATGTTTATATTCATACTTCGGAGGTTTTACAAGGTGTTTACCCTATTATTAAGATTTATGCCGACGAAGAATTTGGCAATAGCGATTCTGTGTATATTGAAAACGCATCTGATAGTGGCAATAGTATGTTTTTGCATTTGCCATCGGATGTAGCTGAATTAATAATTGATTGTAAAAAGAAAATTGTTACAAACGAAGATGGCGAAATTGTACCAATAAGTTCAATTATTGATAATTCAACCGTAGATGATGGCTATGGTTTGTTATCATTATTAAATCAAGATATTTATTGGCTAAAACTTATCCAAGGCAAAAACAACTTGGTAATTACTCCAAGTCAATCTAATTCAATTAAAAAGGTGGAAATTACATATAGAGATATTATTAAGTCAGGAGGGTTCTAAATATGTTTTCTATTAATTTATTTAATCAATTAGAGCCCCTTAGTATCTATGTAGTTAAACCAATCGGAGAGGTATTAGGTTGTTTAGATAATGAAATTAATGAAAGCACAAGCAGTTTGACAGTTGGTTTAAATCAGCAGTACGAATTGACTTTTGAAATACATAAAACCGAAGATTCAATATGGTTTGATTATTTGCAAGAGGGTATGTATCTTCTTGTCGAAAAAATAGGCTTGTTTAAAATGAAACAGCCCGAAATATCTCTTAACGGATATAATGATACAAAACATATTACTGCGTATAGTTGTGATGTCGAATTAGAAGATAAAAATTGCGATATTTCTATTAATATGGGCACAAACATTTCGCAAGAATATTTAGTTTCGGACGGCGAAAGCGAAGATGGTTATTTATCATATACAGATAGTAATAACGATACTCAATATGAATTAATTAAAAACCCATATACGAATTTGCCGTATGACTGGATATTGTTGCATAATACAATTCCAGCACAGTTAAGTGAGTTTAAAACAAAATACTTGCGTGGCGATTTTGGGTCGTTAGTTGGTTCGGAAAGAACTATCACAAGTTCAACACAAATTGAGAATTTTCAAAAATATGTAGATGTAGTTCCTCGTCTTAAACACAAATTTGAAGTTACTTCTGGTAATGGCTATGAAGAATATTCTATTACTGAGTTTCTATCATATACTTATAGTTCAGAAACTATTACTAAGATTGTAGTTAATAATGAAATGGCGTTTATTAAAAGAATAAATGACCTTATATTGTTTTATACAAAGTATTGCAAGCAATTAAGTTTGCTCGATATTGTTTTAGAGGAAACAGGCGGTGATTGGACGGTTGGTGACGTTTTTGGAGAAACCAACATTCAAAATATTGCCGATAAATTTGTACTATCAAATAAAAAATATCAATTTGAAATTAGTGAGAGTATTTATTCTTTTTTAACTCAAACATTTGCTGAAACAGCAAATTGTGTTGTTAATTTTGATATTGTAAATCGCAAGGTTAATGTAACCCCGGTAGAACACATAGGCAAAGATTCAGGAATTGTAATGTCATATGATAATTTAATAAATAGTATGAACATTACTTGTGATGAAGAAAATTTATCAACTCGTTTATATGCGACTGGCGCGGATAACCTTAGTCTTACTCGTGTTAATTATGGTTTGGAGTATGTAGAAGACCTTGGTTATAAAATGAACGCCAAAGATGTAAATGGTAAGCGTTTATATGTTGATGACGCATTAGCTGAAAAATATCAGAATTATATTGATTTTATTAATGCTTATCGAACCGATTGTATTCAATATTCAAAAGATATTGACAGGATAAACAATGAAATCAATGAAATAAAATATCGTGTACCCAGAGATGATTTAAAAACTGACTGGAGTACATTTAAAAAGGATGAACTTGAAGAACATTTAACTTATTTTAAGAATTTATTAACGTCTTTGATAACCTCGTATAAAGAAGATTTTGGAACTGATGGTTGTAATGCCGACGATAGTGTTAATGAAAGCTATATGAAAAATACGTTTTATTGGTATGATTATCAAGCTTATAAAGGTATTATAGCCGAAATCGAATGTGCGATTTCAACCTTTCCTTATTATTCCGACCAAGACAAATGGACAGACACTAATAAAAGTGAATATCTTGATAGGATTAAGGCTTGGGAAACCGAATGGACATTGTACGGCGCAATCGAATTGCAAAATAAGATTGATATTTATAAGGGTAATATGGACATTTTGGCGGAAAAATCAGTTATCAGGCAAGATGCGACCGCCGAGAAAACTGCCCTTGATACAGCAAAAGCAGCATATGAAACCGATAAAGACAACTTAACCGAAGCTCAAAAACAAGAGCGTTTGGCGGCGATTGCCATCTTAGAGCGAGCTTATAATGTTAAATATTATAGTATAAAAATTTGGGGGTTAGCAGATTGGAATAGTTTATCGGCGGCAGATAAATCAAGGTATTTATCTCCTCAAGAAAAAGAGGAATATGGTAATCTATCAGCAAATTATTATTATGACGAGTATATGAAGTATTATAATTATTTCATTGGTAGTGTTGACAATGCCTATGATTATCTTATTACGCTTAATGCTCAAATAGATAGTTTAACCGATAGTTTGGAAACTTGTATGGAGAGCCGCGCAGAATTAAATAGACAAGCCACATTGTCTGGTTTCACTTTCTTTGGCGATTCGCCTTATTTCTCGGATGATGATATTAAAGCTATTACCAGACTATATAGGGACGCGGATTATTCCAATGAAAATATTTTAAAAACCGACATCAATACAACCGACGAAGTTATTGATATTTGCTTAGAATTGCTCGAAGATGCTAAAGACCAAGCCTCTATCGTTTCTCGCCCGCAACTTACATTTGCGGTTGAAGCCGACAACCTTTTAGGATTATCTGATTATAAGGCTATGTGGTCAAACTTTAAGTGTGGTAATTTTATGTTGGTTCAATATCGTGACAACACTTATGTTAAATTGAGAATTGTGGCTTTTACATTCAACCCAAGATTGCCGAGTTCAAAAGATTTTAAAATTGAGTTCAGTAATTTCACTCGTTCGAGGGTATTAATATCTGATACAAGCTATCTATTAAACAAAGCCACATCTACTTCTTCTCGTTCGAGTAGTTCTGGTAGAGGCTCTGGTAACGGCGTGTTTGGAACATCGGACGAAATTGATATTACAATCAGCAACACTATGTTAGCACGCTTGCTTAATTCTGAGAGTTTTGGCACAAGGGTAACTAATGTAATTTTAGACACATTAGATGTAAATGCTCTAACTGCGACCAATGCAACATTCCAAGGTTTGGCTGACGGTACGACTACTATTGATGGTGGTTGTATAACAACAGGCTCAATACAATCTAATAACTATTCTTATAATTCGGCAACAGGTGTTGAAACAGGAAGTATTTTACGACTAAATGATGGCACGCTTAGTTTCGGCGGCGGCAAGCTCAAGTGGGATGGCTCTATCTTATCTGTTGATGGCGCAATTACTGCCTCATCATATTTAAGTACGGGCGGCAGAAAAAGCTCTGCAACTGGTCATACGGGCATTTTTATTGACGATGCAGGAAATCTTTATGGCGGCTCAAACAATGAAACACAAATTAAAGCTGACGGTACACTCAGTTTTGGCGGCGGTAAAATAACATATGCTTATGATAATAATTTACACGATTACAAATTAAGTATAGAGGGTGCAATTACTGCAACCTCGCTCACACTTAATAATACTGGTATTTCGGTTGGAAGCACACCTTCGGATAGTACAACTGGATTTAATTTATCATCCGCTGGCTTATTAACTGCCAGCAACGCTGTAATCTATGGTACTATTTATGCAACAGATGGTAGTTTTTCGGGCACGATTACTGCTGGCAACGGCTCTTCAATAGCTGGGTGGTCAATAACACCAGACAAAATTTATTATAATGGCACCCCAACAGCGGTAATACAACGACCGAGCACAAATAGCACTTATGTATTCGCAGCTGGCGGCAATAGTAATTCAGATTATTCTGATTGTCCATTTAGAGTTACAAAAGCGGGTAAAATGTATGCAACCGATGTCGATATTTCTTCTACTGGAACAAACTCAAACGGCAGTACCACATTTAATATAACAGGCGGCAGAGCTTATACGGATAGTCCTAATCAGAGTTATACTTGGACATCTGGTAATACCACTTATCGCGGAACTTCTCGTGTTGCCTATGAGGGCGGAGAAATAAATTTTACAGGTACATATGGCGACCCTGTATTTTGGGATGATGCCAACAGTACCCCGACTTATTGGTCAAATTTTAATGCTTTTGGTTTTGATTTAAGCAAGTACGATAGTGGTGCTTACGAAGTTCAGTTTGGAGTAGATTTAAAAACAGGACATAAAGATTTTTATTGTCGTATAGCTTCTACTTTTGAGTCTCCCGTACATTTTAATTCTACAATTTACGATAAAAATGGTGATACGGTAATAGGTTCGGATATTAATATCAAAAATTCTATTTCCAACCTTAATACTCAAAGCGTTGCAGATTTTATATATTCTTTAAATCCTGTAAAGTTTAAATATAACGAAGGAACTTCAAACAGATACCATCACGGTTTAATTGCGCAATCAGTAAAAGAAAAAATGGATGAAATAGGAGAAGATTGGGGATTATACGTTGTATCAGATACTCCCAAAGATGGTGAGCCATTTTGCGGTTTAAGATATGGAGAGTTAATTCCAGATATTATAGCTACATTAAAATATCAAAAGCAAATTATTGACCAATTACAAAATGAACTTGAAGAATTAAAGAGAGGAAATGATAATAATGAATAAACCTTATTCAATGATTATTGATGAATTTAAGCAAAAAATAATTGATGATATTAATAAATCTGGATTACATATATCGGTCGTAGATATAATATTCCAACAGATTGCCGAACAAATTAATTTGTCGGCAAAACAAGTAGCAGAACAAGAAAAACAAATTTTTGCCGATAGCCAAAAGAAAGAATCCGAGGAAAAAACCAAAGACAAATCAAACAATGAAAAGGAAGGAAATTAAAATGACAGTAAGCAAAGAAACAATCGCAAGAACAATCGTATTAGTTATCGCTCTGGTTAATCAGATATTAACTGTATTCGGTATTAATCCATTACCTTTTAGCGAAGATACTGTATATGAAACCGTTACGCTTCTTTTTACAATCGGAGCGACAGCGTGGGCTTGGTGGAAAAACAACAGCTTCACAAAAGAGGCTATCGAAGCCGACGTTTACTTAGACGAATTAAAAAGTAAAAAAGATATATCTGAATAATTATTGATTATAATAGTTATTTTTAGATACATATAGGTCAAACACTAAAGGTAGGGCTATCACAAGATAGTCCTATTCTTTTTGTAGATTTTTTTGAAAGGTGAAAGAAGATGAATACCCTCAACGCGGCAAATGATTGGTTTGCCAACCTCACCGTTGGGGAAGTAATCGCTTGGGGTGCTGCGATTGCTGGAATAATTGGTGGGGTTGTAACTTTAACCATTCGACTGTATAAGGTTTTTGGAAAATATAGAGATATGCAAGAGGAAAAAGAGAGCCTGTATAAAAGGTTAGATAATTTCAACCAAACACAGAAAAAGATAGTTGAAAAAATAGACGAAATGCAGACCTCGATAAACAACCAAAGCGAAATCAACTATAAACAGTTGAAGTTCTTTATAGTTCAGGGCTGCACGGAGGCAATTAGAGATGGTTTCATTACCGCAGAAAGGCTAAAAGCTCTTGAGGAAATGTTTGACGAATATCAGACAGTTTATCACGGTAATGGTTATGTAAAAACATTAATGATTAAAGTTAGAGGATTGTCGATAAAACAATGATTTTATTGACATTTTTCATTACAAAAATCTCTTGATTCTTTTATTTATTACTTTTTCAAAAAATTTTAACCAAGAAAGGAGATAATAAATGTACGCATTGAATTTTTTAGATTCAAAGGGTAATGAGGTTTTACACCTTGTTCAATGGGATTTAGGGCGTAAGTTGTATCTTGAAAATACAGAAGAATTAACAAACGCTCCTGTTTTCCTTTTCTTTAATAGAAAAAGCGAAACGTCAATCCCGGTTGCTTCTACGTTTACCGATAATGGTCTTATTGAAGTGGAAGTACCAAACGACCTATTGCAATATCCATATACTGTTATGGTGCATATGTACGAGTATGAAGACGCATCGCATAATTGCACGGTCGCCAAAGGTGTTTTACCTGTAACTGCAAAGATTAAACCTTCTTATTATGAATATGTTGATAACATTGAAAATGTTATTGAATCATTAGTTACAACAAGGGTTGATAATCGCTTAACAGATTTTGAACTGACGTATCTTGCAAATTTAGACGATGGTAGCCCTAAAGGTACTTTTACTTCAGTAGCTGGACTATCGGGAAAACCTAATGGTATTTATGTATATTCGGGAACAGATAATACTTCTGCATCTCCACAACTTAAACAAGGTTGGATTTATTTTTGGGATGGCACAAGTATTTCAGACCCCATTATTCAATATCAAGCGGTCGCTATCGCTAACGGTACTGTTACATACGACACTCTTGATGCGACTTTAAAAGCTGTTTATGACGAATATACAACAACCGATTATATTGAGCAGTCAACCGAAACGAGTACGATTTCTTCAACAACCGCGCTAAATGATGCTAAATATTGTGCATCAACATTATTAACACATTTTGTAGTTAGTGGCGATTTAGCCGAAGCTCTCGGTTTAGATGCCGACGAAAGCTATTCTGCCACCATTACTTATGTTGCTCCATATCAGATTATTGAAATCATTGATATTGGTGTAACAATAGTTCGTAAAATTAATTCTATCTCTCCAACTTTTAGCGCAGAGGATTGGATAACAATTAATCCCAGCTACACAAAATCTGAGAGCGATGAGTTGTTAGGTGGAAAATTTGATTATGCTTTAATTGGCGGCGGCGAAGCAAAGAACAAAGCTTATATTGATAGCCTAACTCTTGACAATCGTACAGCTTATAAAGCGTTATTGGCGGCAGGCGTTCTGTTTGCTGGCTCTGCTTCGCAATACGTTACTATTCTACAATATGGTAATACTATAAGAAGTTTCATTACTGAAAAGGATGGCATTTTCTATACTCAATTATCAAATGATACTTGGGGTGCTTTACAGCCCGCTTTGCCCGTTGGCGGAATTACAGAGGAAATGCTTTCACCTTCGTTGGTAATGAAAGCTTTGGAAGAAAAGAGAATTTTTGATAGTTCAGATGACAACTTCGAGGATTTAGAGGCTTATCTTGCAACAGATAGCGCAAAAGCTGGTCAGGTTGTTGTTGTAGAAGATGGTGGTAAATACAAAGTATATACCATTCAGCCGAACGGCAATAGTCTAACATACGCTCAAGCGAGCGCAGGTTGTTACATTGGTACAACTCTTAGCGGTCTTGAGGGAGACCCTGATTTAGATTATTACATTGGAACAACAACTACTGGATTTATTCATTATAGATATATTATTGATGAAGCCACCCCAGAAGGTGATTTTATAGCTGTTGGTGGTGATTCATATGATAAAACCGAAACCTATACAAAAGAAGAAATAGATTCAAGAGATACCGCTTATGATTTCGCTATCGCAGATAATGAAAACGATGAGACTCAGAAAATTTTGCAGCTTATTAATACACAAGACGACTCTGTTATAGCAAGCGTAATTTTACCCGCAGGTGGCGGCGGTGGCGCTGGTGGAGTATCTGTAATGAGATTAAGAAACTTATTGCCCTCAACTTCTTTCACCGTTCCTTATGATGGCGAAAGCTGCGAGTGTATTCTAAGCTTCTTGTTTACCTCCACAGATAGTTCAGACAACACCCCAACTGGTAACGGCGTTGCTTATTACTATGTTGATGGCGAATTGGTATTAACCAATCAAAACCTTGAGCAAGGCACAAATAATGTTGATTTGGGCGCTTACGTTACTCCAAATAAAACTAATGTTATTAGAGTTACTGTTGTTGATATGGACGGCAATCGCAAATCCTTAACTTATTATGCCAATGTTGCCTATAACTATATTACATCAAATTTCCCAAAAATGAGCGTGCAAAATGGCGCGTTTTCAATCGCCTGCACTCCTAATGGTAGTGGTTCCAAGGTTATTACCTGTAAGGTTGATGGTGTAGTATATGATACAATCACAACTACAACATCGGCGGCAGCGAGATACTTTGATATAGTTGGGCTTTCTCACGGGAGCCACACAATTCAAATCTATATGGACACAACTCTTGAGGGTTATAGTGGTTCAATTCGTAGTAACACGCTTAATTTTGGCATACTACAAGTGGTTTCGGGCAACGAAAACAAACTATTATTTGCCCAGAGCATTAATCCAACGCTTACTCAGTATGATTATGCGCAAGCTCGCTATGTTGCATATGGCGGCTTAGACCCCTCTTGTATTCTTGGGGTTAGTATTTCTCATAAACGAGTAGTGACACTACAAACTAAAACAATCAGCAACGTGGTTTATTATAATCAGTCTGAATTAGCGGCGGCGGGTTTATCTGTGGTTGCACAAAATCCTGTTACAATTACTGAAACTGAGGACGACGTTACAATTACATATGTAAGAAAAGCCGATACTGATGTTGTTACTGTTGACGGAGTTGATTATACACCTACATCTAATATTTACAGCGGAACTTTAAATGTTGATAGTGGCGCAGTAAGTGATTGGTCATATAGATTAACTCTTGATGGTGTTTATACGGTAGTATTTTCATATTATTACGAGGTAGGCGAGCCCACAGGCAATCCGTCAACTTCGGGTTATTATGAGTTATCGAATGGTATTTATACCGCTTCGAGCGATAGTAGTGTAAACTCCGAAAAGACATATTATACTGGATTATTCCAGACATTAACATACACAGCTACTGCTCTTGATGTTGCTACTGCTGAAACATCGGGTTTAAAATTCTTATTTGACCCCACTAATAGGAGTAATAACGAACCTAACGAAACAAGAGCCACCTATTCTTTTACAAATAGCAACAATGAAACCTATTCTGTTGTATTTGACGGAATTGACTTCAATCTTTATGGATGGACTGGCAACAGTTTAAAAATACCGTTGGGCGGAAGTATGTCTATCCCATTCCAGCCATTCTCATATGATATTGATACTACACGAGGCAAAACCATAGAGGTTAGCTTTAAAGTAACAAATGTATATGATTATGAGCAGAATGTTATTTCTTGTTTTGCAAACAACAAGGGTATTAATATTACTGCCAATAAAGGTTCTTTGGCAATTAACTCATCCGATGGTGTTTCAGTACAATATAATGACGAAACCGAGATTAGACTTAGTTTTGTTATTACAAAAAGAAATTCTGCAAATAGTTACAGAGGTCAGCTTGTTTATGTATTTATTAATTCAGATATAGCTGGTGTAATTAATTTTGCAGAACTTGATAGTTTTTTACAGAACCCCGCAAGCAATATTATCATTGGTTCGGACTATGCTGAAATAGAGGTATATAAAGTACGTTGTTATGATATTGAGTTATTCCAAGTTGCCCAAGACAGCGGCAATCGTAGTTATCAAATCTTAAATAACTTTATTGCGGATTCACCAAATGTAAGTGATATGCTTGACAGAAATAACCGCAACAATGTGTTCGATGAAACTTATTCTATTGATTACAATAAACTCCCCGATAATTGCCCATATATGATTATTGAGTGTCCTGAATTGCCTCAGTATAAGGGTGATAAGAAAACCGTATCTGGCACTTATGTCGATAAAGGTGTTCCGTCAAATTCATTTATTTTTAGTGATGCTGAACTTAACGTACAGGGTACTTCTTCACAAGGTTATGTAATTAAAAACTTCAAAGCAAAGTTTAAAAAGGGCATTAAAAAGGAAATTGATATTACTACTATTTCTGTCGAAGATACTGATTATATTCCAATGTCAGCGGTCGGCGTTAATGGTGTTGAAGTAACCGCAGATGAGCCCGTAACTATTGAAAGAAACGATATTACTTATGTTAGAAAAGCAGATACTAATGTTTCTGAGATTAACGGTGTTGATTACGTTACATTATCTAAATATCAATTATATAGCAACAGCGTTCCTACAAACGCTTTCTGTCTGAAAGCTGACGTTGCCTCTTCCGAGGGTGCGAATAATATTATCTTAATGAAAATCTGGGATGATATGACAAGGTGGTTACAGAATGATTATGATATGCTTACACCACCGCAAGAGGAAGACGAAAGAGTAAGACAATGTATCGACGGTAAGCCAATAGTAGTATATTGGAAAAATCCGAATACCAATGCTATTACATTCTGGGGCAAGTATAACTTCAATAACGACAAAGGAACTCCAGAGGTGTTTGGTTTTGACGATACTAAATATCCGAATTGTGAGGCTTGGGACTTTAGAGATAATGGTTTGGTTGTTACCGAGTTTAAATCCGATGATTTTGAAACAGAAATTGAATATACGGATAAAACCACAGGTCAAACCACAATCGCTCCTCGTGCTAAGATTGCATTTGAGCCTATCTTCCCGGACGACGAAACATACGATGATTATACTCAATTAAAGAGAGTGGTTAGTTGGGTTGCAAGCACAGATACAGAAAACGCCACTGGTGCTTCAATAAACAAAGAAATTAATGGCGTAACTTATACAACAGATAATGCTGCATACAGATTGGCAAAATTCAAAGACGAATTTGAGGATTATTTTGTAAAAGACCTCGCAATCCTATATTACATTTGGACTGACATTTTCTTAATGGTTGATAGCCGTGCTAAAAACCAGCATATGGTAACATTCGATGGCGAGCATTGGTTCTTCTTCCCTTATGATGGTGATACCGCGCTCGGCATTGATAACATTGGAGCCCTTGTTTTCGACTATTGGTTAGAGGACGACAGTACATATAATGGTTCAAATGTTTATAACGGTCAAGATTCTGTTCTTTGGAAAAACGTAAGAGCTGCGTTTCAAACAGAAATATTTAATATGATTAACTCCCTTGTAAGTAAGGGCTTTAACTATGAGTATGTTCGCAATAGATTTGCAACACACCAATCTGCTTGGTCAGAAGCTATTTTCTGTGCAGATACAGAACACAAATATATTAAACCTTATCTTGATACCGATACCACAGCTTATTTAGCTATGGCGCAAGGCTCAAAAGCGTCACAGAGAGAATATTGGCTTAAACATAGATTTAGCTATTATTTCTCAAAATATATGGTTGGTTCTGCCACGGATTCTACGAACGAAATTCAGTTGCGTATGACGACACCTGTTGGTGCTGGCACAACTTATAGAGTTGTAGAGAATCCTTCGGGTAATCCCTCTACTTCAAACTATTATGAAAAGGTTGGTAACAACACTTATAGTGCTTCAACTGATACATCGGTTAATCCTGAAAAGACCTATTATATTAACAACAAAACTATTGTTATTACACCATTTACAAATACATACGTTATCGCAGAATTTGGTAGTACAAGACAGAAAAAGTATTGCAAAGCTAATGAATCAGTATCATTTGTTTCTACATTGGATAGTAGCGGCGACAGTATGTTAAATATTTACAATGGCGCAGAAATTAAGAGTTTCGGCGACCTGTCGGATTGTCATATAAAAAGATTCGAGTTGGGCGGAATGGCAACTAATCTTGAGAGCGTTATTGTTGGTAGTGAAGCCGAAGGTTATGAAAACGCGGGTCTTGTTGGTAATATGTTTAGTTTAGGCAATTCAAAGAAGCTTAAAACCGTAAACATTTCTAACTGTACTAACTTAACTGGTAATGTTAATGTTTCAAACTGTTATAATATCAGAGAGTTTCTTGCAAAAGGAACAAAGATTACAACGGTTTCGTTGCCGTCTGGTAGTCAGCTTAGAACGCTTAAATTACCCAATACTATTACTAATTTACAGCTTATCAGTCAAACTAATCTTGAAACATTTGAGATTGAGGGTTATGATAACTTAACTCATTTGACTATTCAGAATACACCCGTCGATGTATTATCTGTATTGGGTGATGCGTTAGAAAGCGCTCCTAACCTTTCGCATATTTCATTAACCGATATTAACTGGAGCTTTAACCAATCACAGAACGCTAACGGAATTGCTTTAATGGACAAGTTAGCCGCTAAGAGTGCTATTCAGGGCTACACGGTTGCATTGACTGGTACAGTTCATTTCCACAGAATTACTCAAAGACAGTATGATACTTATACAAGTCTTTGGAATGGATTGACTATTACTTATACTAACTTTGTTGAGCAATATCCAGTAACATTCGCTAATTTCGCGGCGGTAGCTTCGCCAACAGGCAACCCATCAACTTCTAACTATTATGAGTTAGTTAATGATGAGTATGTGAGTTCAACTGATACCTCTGTTGATAGTGAAAAAACATATTATACAGGAAGTTTCCTTGGCACACTTTATGTTGAAAACGGTTCTACGGTAGCAGAAAGTTGGGTTATTACTTCTGATGGTTATTATGTAAAAGACTTTAGAGTTGTTGCAGAGCCAACGGGCAACCCATCAACTTCTGGTTATTACGAATTATCAGACGATACTTATGCACCGTCTGAAGATACGACCGTTAATTCAGGAAAAACTTATTATGAGTTATATGATTATCTATTTGATACACCAAAGAGAGATTATACTTGGGATAAAACGTATGCTTTCTACGGTTGGGATTCGAGTCCGGGTACAAGGATTAGAGCTCCCAAAACTTATAATACTGTTTTCACAGAATCGGATAGGCAATATACTATTACGTTTGAATCAGACGGAAATGAGCTATATTCTACCGATGTTACTGCGGGTGGTACATTAACATATGATACAACTTATGGTACTCCTTCAAAAGAGGAAATCACAGATACTTGGTATTTATGTCAAGGTTGGATTGATACTGGCGAATCCATTATTGTTGACGGCGTAACCGATACAAGTAAAATTGTTGGCTTGTATTCAACATTTACGGTTAATGAAGCTTTGGTTGGTGACTTTGTAGCCGACAAGAAAGACGTTCTGAAGCCGAATTATGTTATTAATTCAATCTTCTTAGAATGTTGTTTACCTGACTTTATGAGTGACCCAGAGCCTGCGGATGTAACACAATATCTAAGTGAATTTACATACGTCTATACGAATGACCCCAATTACGAAAGTGCTTATACTATTGGCGAAATCTATGCTATTTGTAAATCAGATAAGTTTGATTTATATTTACGCAAAGGTGATAGAGCCAGAATTATCTGTCCTGAATGGAACGCCTTTATTGGTGGTGCAGTTGCAGATGAGCAATCGGGACGTAGCGCGTTTGAAATTGAAGTTATGGGTTACAACGTATATGAACGCGCCGATTCGGGCTTTACTGGCGTTGGCGATACTTGGGATGGTCTTGCTTGTCCTTATGGAGTAAGTGGTGACTATTATAACCAAACAATACTTGGAAAATTTGCAAGTTTCTCAAGCTCGCTGACCGATTTAAGCGAAAAAACAGCAGGATTATATGTTTGTGATGCGGACGGTTGTGTATATTATTGGAACAACGATGGCAATTATCCAACCAAAGTAACACAATATTTCTCACACGTTGTTTGGGCATTAAGGTTTGCTGATAGTAGTGGTAATAACGGTCAGACATTTGGCGGCTATCCAATGAATAGTGGTAACGTAACAACAAATGGTTGGGGTGACGATACTGCTGATTCGTCTAAGAAGTGTCGAGCTAATGAATATTTGAATGACGGTATTCTTAGTGGCTCAACTCGTGGTCGTAGTTTGTTTAGTTATTTCCCATCTGAGTTACAAGGTGTTATTACACCAGTTAAGGTTCTTTCTGCTAAAGGTAGAGATAGTAGTGGTAACTTCTCGAACTTGCCTGTTTCTTCTATAAGTAAACTATTCTTGCTCTCAGATGCAGAAGTTTTTGGTGCAAATTCTGTTCCTTATAGAAACGAATTGAACAAATGGTGCTCTTTAGGCGTTTGGAGTAGTAACACATTATCAAGCTTCAAGACATATAGTCGAATTACAGGAAACAATAACAGAATCAAGAAGCCGAATTATGCTACTGGTTCCGCGTCTTACTGGTGGTTGCGGTCGCCTTATTCCACTACTCACTTTGTTTTTGTTGGTACCAACGGCGGCTTCAACGCCAACTACGCGAACTACTCGTATGGGCTCGCCCCGGCTTTCTGTATCGGTTAATTTTAGAAATTTAATAATCAATTTAGCATCCGAAAGGATGCGCTTACAGAATATATCGTTAAGAGTGGCAAGCTGTTTACAGCTTGTCGCTCTTTTATTTTCGCCCGTTAGGGCGACAAAAATTAATAAAAGGAGCGCGAGAAAAATGGTACATTCACGATACAAAAAGAAAACAAAAGCGAAATTTATAAACGATTTACAATTTTTACTTAAAGACGTAAATAATTGGGTTCTCGCGCAAAAGCATCATAGCGATAGCTCAATATTAATTAATTTTATGAAATTAATAGCCGACGCATATACAAATGCGTGTAAAGGCAACAATATTGTTATTCAAGACACGATTACTTATATCAACAGAAGAGGTTATTTTGTTGAAAGTCAATCCTGTTTAAAAAGTATAACAGATTCATTTGATGTTGTTTTTGCTATATATGAAATTAAGCAAAAACGCTTTAATAAATGGTGCGACACCATAGAAGATGCCATAAGTCAAATAAGCAAATTGCGAACTTACGACACTCAAATAATTAAATCTATTGTTGGTGCTAAAACCAATAAAGAATTAAAAGAGATGCTCTCACCATTGATAACCGAAAAAATATAAAGCATATAACACCATTTATGGTGATTATATATACCACCTTACTTTCTGTATTACCAGAGTTTGTCCGCGTCTAACTGGTGGTTGCGGTCGCCTTATTCCACTACTAACTTTGTTAATGTTAATACCAACGGCAACTTCAACAACAACAACGCGAACAACTCGAATGGGCTCGCCCCGGATTCATTTGATTAGTTTTTGAATAATGATTGAGATATATTACTCCGTATATCAATAAATGGAATTTGAGTAAACACCTTTTGGCTCTATTTCAAATTAGGAAACACCCATAAGGAAACGAATGTCGAAAATATTTCTAATCAATAGAAGGAGAAAGTAAGGTTTCTATGTTGAATACAAATATAGATAAATTAATACCCAACCCCCGATTGGCGTTTACACCAGTATCGGAATAGGGCGGTTTGAGCGAATATATGAAGTTAAGTGCAAAATTAATTTAATGAAAGGTGGTGTTATACATATGATTGATAATGAAAAATTGTCGAACTTCATAGATGATAATTTAACCACCGATAGCCCTTATGGAGTATATAGTTTTGAATACATCTTTTCGTTTAAGCATTTGTGCGAATCAGCGAATTTGTGCAAAAGAAATGTTTATTGGAAAGCAAGTGTTCAAAACTTTATGAGGGCTACTACATATAATTGTAGAGTCATTCACAGACATTTAATGGACGGTACTTTTAAATTTATGAAAACGAATAAATTTGATATTTTTGAAAGAGGCAAACTAAGACATATTAAAAGTGTAAAAATAAGAGATAGAGTGGTTCAAAAAGCATTATGTAATTATTGTTTATTACCATTATTTCAACCATCATTTATATATGATAATTGTGCTTCTACTAAAAATAAAGGTATTTCGTTTGCGTTTCGTAGAGTTGCCGCGATGTTGCAAAAGCATTATAGGCGTTATGGCAACGAGGGATATGTATTAACTTTTGATTTTAAAGATTATTTTGGAAGCATAAATCACGAAAAGGCTTTAGAAATGGTCGCAAAGAAAGTAAAAGACGAACAAGTTTTGGAAATTGTTAAAGCTGCAATATCAATATACTCCGAAAACGGCGGTGTTGGTATTGGTCTTGGTAGTGAGCTATCACAATTTCTTGCTTTATTGTTTGCTAATCCAATCGACCATTTAATTAAAGATAAATTAAAGTTTAAATATTACATAAGATATATGGACGACGGTTTTATTATTTCTGACAGCAAAGAAAGACTCCAAGAAGCTTTAATTGAAATTCAAGAAATGTGCAAAGAATTAGATTTAAAATTAAATATGAATAAAACACATATTGTACCGTTAAAACAAGGCTTCAGATTTTTAA
>Ga0265299_10001165_pt1 | contig 31192 bp, 20 predicted proteins | sample AusTroGonzalo_MG_4_FD_193485 | JGI IMG/M metagenome (GOLD analysis project Ga0265299, IMG submission 193485) | Bovine rumen microbial communities from tropical cattle in Woodstock, Queensland, Australia - Gonzalo_02 | ecosystem: Host-associated > Mammals > Digestive system > Stomach > Rumen ... | reverse complement strand
AGCCGAGCATAGTAAGAATCTGATAGAATAGTGAATTCACCTTTGTGTTCTGTCAATTGTCGCACAAAGGTAACATTTTTTTAATGCAATCTTAATGAAATTGTAACAATTAAAAAGCCTCAATCACGAGTCCGTCGTATGCAAATTGCACGTGTTCCGGGAACTTGGCGTTCATAATGGCGTGCATTCCTGCACGGTGGCTCATATGGATGAGATACGCCTCTTTAGCCCCCACCCGTTCAGCAAACAAAACCGCCTGGCGCACATTCTGGTGAGTAGGATGCTCCTTGGTGTGCAACGCATTGACAACCAGAGTCTCAGTACCCTCAATAAGCCCAAAATTCTCATCGTCAATACTCTTCATGTCCGTGATATAAGTAAGGTTCCCTATCCTGAAACCCACAATAGGCAGATTGCCGTGCATGACACGTATGGGAAGGATCTCCAGATCTCCAACCTTGAACTTCTTGCCCGGTTGAATCTCACGCAGCTCCATATGAGGCACACGAGGGCTTACAACCTTGCTGAAACAGTACGGCATACTCTGCACGATATGGCTTATCACATTGCTCTCCGCATATATGGGAATGGTGTTTGTGGTGCAGTACGGACGCAGGTCATCAAGGCCTCCTATATGGTCATAATGCTCATGCGTAACAATCACTGCATCAAGCTGTTCAATGTCAGCTCTTAAAGCCTGCTGGCGGAAATCCGGACCGCAGTCAATTATAATTTTTGTAGTGTCTGACTCTATCAGGGCCGATGTGCGCAGACGTTTGTCATGCGGGTCAGTAGACATGCATGTCTGGCAGTGGCAGCGCATCTCTGGTACGCCAATCGAAGTTCCGGTTCCAAGGAAAGTCAGTTTCATATATAGTTCACTTCGGTCGAGAGGGTTATTCCGAATTTCTGTTTTACATCCTCAATAATGGTGTCGGCCAGGCGCTTTACATCGGCCCCGGTGGCACCGCCCTTGTTCACCAGTACCAGCGCCTGCTTGTCATAAACGGCTGCGGGGCCCAGTGAGCGGCCTTTCCAGCCCGATTTCTCAATCAGCCAACCAGCGGGAACCTTTACGCCGCCCGGTGCGGGATATGAGGGAACATCGGGATAGTAACTCCTTATTATATTGAACTCCTGCTCAGATATTACAGGGTTCATAAAGAAGCTGCCGGCATTGCCAAGAACCTTGGGATCAGGCAGCTTGCTCTCGCGTATGGATATCACGGCCTGCCTTATGTTGGCCAGTGTGGGACCGCCCAGGCGCTCCACCTCCTGCTCCAGCGCACCGTAACCCAACCTGGGCTGCGGAACCTTGGAGAGCGTATATATCACGTATGCAACGGCGTACTGACCCTTAAGTTCATTCTTGAAAATGCTCTGGCGATATGCATAGTTGCACTCCTTATTGCTGAAATCGCGCTCGCTTCCGTCGGCCAGGCAAATGGTCTGGACGGTGTCTATAACGTCCTTTGCCTCAACTCCGTAGGCGCCTATGTTCTGGACTGCGCTGGCTCCCACCTCACCGGGAATGGCCGAGAGGTTCTCCACGCCCCAGAATCCGTTAATGGAGCACCAAGCCACAAAATCATCCCAAACCACACCTGCGCCCACCTTGACGTGGATATCCTTATCGGTGCTGGCAATTATCTCAATTGATGAAATCGTTGAGTGCAGGACGGTGCCTTTAAAGTCGCCCATGAACAGCAGGTTGCTGCCGCCGCCTATCATCAGAATGGGCTTACTGATATCGAGTAATGCGTTTTTGAGCTCATCGGTCGATGCCCAGTCAATCAGGCTGTCAGCCCTGACATCCATACCGAATGTGTTCCTGTCCGCAAGTGAACAATTGTCTCTTACTGTCATGCTGCAAAAATACTCATTCTAGTTGGTGTTCCACTCATTTTTTGCTAATTTTGCACTCCGAAAAACAGTAACCGCGATGTTAGAGAAGATTGAACAGTTAATCGCCGAGATAAACGGACTCAAGGTACAGTCAGCTGAGCAGCTGGAGGCCCTGAGACTCAAGTATTTAAGCAAGAAAGGCGCCATCAATGACCTTATGGCCGATTTCCGCAACGTTCCCAACGACCAGAAGCGTGAGATCGGACAGAAGCTCAACGAGCTCAAGAATCTTGCTCAGGATAAGATCAACAGCCTCAAGGAGGCCTTCGAGGCCAAGAAAGCCGTTGACGAGAAGCCTGACCTGACCCGTACCGCCTATCCTGTTGAACTTGGAACCCGCCACCCGCTGAACATTGTCAAGAACGAGATTATTGAGATATTCTCACGTCTTGGATTCGTTCTGGCCGATGGTCCCGAGGTTGAGGATGACTGGCATGTATTCTCATCAATGAACTTTGCCGAAGATCACCCCGCACGTGATATGCAGGACACCTTTTTTGTAGAGGCACATCCCGATATCATCCTGCGCACACATACATCATCCGTCCAGAGCCGCGTAATGGAGGTTACAGAGCCCCCTATCCGCATCATCTGCCCGGGTCGCGTATACCGTAACGAGGCAATCAGCTACCGTGCACACTGCTTCTTCCATCAGGTTGAGGCCCTGTACGTTGACAAGCATGTAAGTTTTGCAGACCTTAAGCAGGTACTGCTCTATTTTGCACAGCAGATGTTCGGTCCGGACACCAAGATCCGTCTGCGTCCCAGCTACTTCCCCTTCACAGAGCCATCGGCCGAGATGGACATAAGCTGCAACATCTGCGGCGGTAAGGGCTGCCCCTTCTGCAAGGGTACCGGTTGGGTTGAGATTCTGGGTTGCGGTATGGTTGACCCCAACGTACTGGAGCTCAACGGCATAAACAGCAAGGAATACTCAGGTTTTGCTCTTGGAATGGGTATTGAGCGCATAACCAACCTTAAATATCAGGTTAAGGACCTGCGCATGTTCTCTGAGAACGATATCCGTTTCCTCAAGGAGTTTGAGTCAGCAAACTGATAACCACAGTCCCTTATGAAAAAGAGGGAACTATACGATAAATGCAGCGAGAGACTATCTCAGGCGTATCCTGAGGCAGCAACCGAGCTGCATTTTTCATCTCCATATGAACTGCTGGTGGCCGTCATGCTGTCCGCCCAGTGCACTGACAAGCGTGTCAATATGGTCACCCCCGCCCTTTTCAAGGCATTCCCCACGGTTCAGGACATGGCCGATGCCACACCTGAGCAGATATTCCCTTACGTAAAAAGCGTATCATACCCCAACGCCAAGGCCGCTCACCTTGCAGAGATGGCCCGCATGGTTTGTGAAAGGTTTGACGGCAGGATTCCGCAGGATATGGACAGCATGACCTCACTCCCCGGCGTAGGCCGCAAGACCGCCAACGTCATGACCGCTGTCGCATTCGGTGGCCAGGCAATGCCGGTTGACACGCATGTATTCCGTCTCAGTCACCGCATAGGTCTTGTCCCCAAACGTTGCACCACACCTCTGAGCGTTGAGAAGGAACTCGTCAGGTATTTCCCTGAAAATCAGCTGTCACGCGCCCATCACTGGCTCATACTGCACGGGCGTTATGTCTGCACCGCCCGCGCCCCCAAGTGCGGAAAATGCTGTTTGAGTGACATTTGCCCCAGCTGTAACAGATAATATCGTTATTATTGTGTAATTTTGCGGTCTCTAACCGCAAGGCAATGGATAATAAAGACATTTTTGAAAGCATCAGGGACGTAAAAAAGTCTCTGCAGAAAGCCGATAAGTACATCCCCAAGGTTGAGGAACGCTCAATTGACCGCGCCGAGATAAAGGAGGCAGTCAAGCTGTTCCGCCATGTGGTGTTCGGCAATTTTTTTGGAGCGCTTGACCTCTCCACGTCTTTAAGCCGGCTCTATACGATCCTTTCACATCAGATTGATTATTTAGGCCGAATTTTCCATGAGTCAATGCCTTGTTGTGCCGAGGAGATTTCACAGCAGTTCATAGAGAGCATACCGGAGCTGCGCCGCTTGCTTGGTACCGATGTCAAGGCAATCTTTGACGGAGATCCCGCTGCGGTAAGCCATGAGGAGGTAATCCTGTGCTATCCGTCACTGGTAGCCATGTATCATTACCGTATGGCACACCGTCTGCTTGAACTCGGCGTGCCTATCCTGCCCCGCGTAATCACAGAGCTTGCCCATTCACTTACCGGTATCGACATCCATCCGGGTGCCAAGATCGGCGAGTATTTCAGCATAGATCACGGCACAGGCGTGGTTATCGGCGAGACTGCAATCATAGGCAATCATGTTCAACTCTATCAGGGAGTTACGCTTGGCGCCAAGAGCTTCAAGTTTGATGAGAACGGCAATCCCATCAACGTTCCGCGCCATCCTATCATTGAGGACAATGTGGTCATCTACTCCAATACCTCAGTGCTGGGTCGCATTACCATCGGACATGACACCATAATAGGTGGTAACGTATGGCTTACGCAGGACCTGCCTCCCTACTCCAAGTTCTTTCAGAATAGAGAGAAATAAATGGACAAAGTGACAGATTTTGACTAACTTTGCGAACCAAAATAAAATTGCAACAATTAACATACAAACACTATGACAATTGACAAATTCAACTTCGCCGGAAAGAAAACTTTCGTACGCGTAGACTTCAACGTTCCTGTTGATGAGAACTTCAACATTACAGACGATACCCGTATCGTAGCTGCAATGCCTACCCTCAAGAAGATCATCGCCGATGGCGGTCGTCTTATCATCGCTTCACACATGGGTCGTCCCAAGAAGAACCCGGATCCCAAGTACTCACTCAAGTACATCCTCAAGCATGTATCAGAGTGCCTTGGTGTTGACGTAAAGTTCGCTGAGGACTGCGCTAAGGCTCAGGAGCAGGTTGCCGCTCTTAAGGACGGTGAGGCTCTGCTGCTTGAGAACGTTCGTTTCTATGCTGAGGAAGAGGGCAAGCCCCGTGGCATTGAGAAGGAGGATCCCGCATACGATGCTGCCAAGAAGGAGCTCAAGGCTGCCCAGAAGGAATTTGCCAAGACTCTGGCTTCATATGCCGATGTTTATGTAAACGATGCATTCGGTACCGCTCACCGCAAGCACGCTACCACAGCTGTTATGGCTGACTTCTTTGATGCTGACCACAAGATGTTCGGCTACCTGATGGAGAAGGAGGTTGTAGCTGTTGAGAAGGTTCTGAACAACTCAGTTAAGCCTGTAACCGCTATCATCGGTGGTTCAAAGGTATCTTCAAAGATCACCATCATCGAGAACCTGCTGCAGAAGGTTGACAACCTGGTTATCATCGGCGGTATGGCTTACACATTCGTTTTGGCTAAGGGCGGTAAGGTTGGTAACTCACTCTGCGAGCCCGATCAGGTTGACGTTGCTCTGGCTGTTCTCAAGAAGGCCGAGGAGCTGGGCGTTAAGATCGTCCTCCCCGTTGACTGCCTTGCAGCCGATGCATTTGACAACAACGCCAACACACAGGTTGTTGACAACAACAACGTACCCGATGGTTGGGAAGGTATGGATATAGGTCCCAAGTCAGCTCAGCAAATGGCCGGTGTGATTGAGTCTTCAAAGACCATCCTCTGGAACGGTCCTGCCGGTGTATTCGAGTTCAGCAACTTCCAGACCGGTACAAAGGCTATCGCTACCGCTGTTGCCAACGCTACTTCTAAGAACGGTGCATTCTCACTCGTTGGTGGCGGTGACTCTGTAAGCGCTGTCAAGCAGTTCGGTTTTGCCGATAAGGTATCTTACGTATCAACCGGTGGTGGTGCTCTTCTGGAGGCTATCGAGGGTAAGATTCTTCCCGGTATCGCTGCTATCAAGGGCTAAATCCCAAATATTTTACGTATATTTGAAACCGCTGGAACAATCCGGCGGTTTCTTTTTTTATGACAGTTGATGAGGATCTTAAGCGTCGTGCGGCACAGATTAAGGATCTGCTGCTGAATTCACGTCTCAAGGAGGCTCTGGAGCAGATTCAGATGCAGATGTCGGGCGTGTCGGACTGGTCGGTCACGTCCTGGTTTGAGGATATTGACCGCTCCTATCATTACATGCTCCAGTATTTCGGCCAGGGATCCCCCGATGAGCACCGCACCGATCTTTACCGTCAGCTCGTACAACGTGCCCTACTCCTCAATGACGAGGTTCTGCAGGCACGTATGATACAGGAGTCAATGCTCCTCTATTACCAGCATTTGCGTTCACGTCTCTCCAGAACCGAGAACATAGAAGGCATACGCTTAACACTCGAGTCTTTTGTCGACACCAAGGACAGCGTAGCTCATGAGCGCATGCTGGGGCTGCTATTTGACCTTATATGGACCAACGGCCGATGGAGCGCGCAGGATCTCTCATCATTACTGGAACTTATTGAATCACCGTTAGTTATTGAGGATGATTCCGCCCTTGCAGTAAGTGCCGTGACCCTCTCCCTTCTGGAGCGTTTTGACCCGCTCAAGTGCACATTCCTCTGCAAGGCTGCCGCCAGTCTGAGCAATATCGTTTCAATGCGTGCCCTGACCGGTCTGGCCGTCACCCTTACCGGATATAATGACATACTTCCCTATTTCCCGGATGTAACGGCTCAGATATCCCTGTTGTCCGATGAACCCGGCATCAGTGAGCGCATGCTCAAGGTTCAGCTGGCGCTACTTATGTGCCGTGAAACCAAGGAGATAGACCGCCGTATGCGTGAAGAGATCATCCCCACTATGCTGCGTAACCCCAAGCTGGGTGACCTGATGCGTGAGGAACTGGAGCGTGACGGTGCCAGCCCTGACTGGATGGAATGGATAGAGAGATCGGACGTAAAGGATAAACTGCTGCAGATGAGTGAATTGCAGATGGAGGGGGCCGATGTCTACATGGGCACCTTCTCACATCTTAAGAACTATCCTTTCTTCCACGAGATACACAATTGGTTCCGCCCGTTCAGCATGGAACAGCCGGATGTGGCTCGCAGTCTAGGGGATATGTTTGAGCGTTCAGCCATAGGAAAGTCTATAATATCCAACGGAACATTCTGCAACTCAGATAAATACTCCTTTGCACTCACCTTCTCACAGATACCTCAGGAGCAGCGTGAGATGATTCTGGGGCAACTTAGCGAACAGGTTCAGGATGAAATCCAGGACATAAAGGGCAGCGATGTCCCGGCTATGACCCAGGAGATATTTGCGGCCCGCCAGTATGCACAGGACCTGTACCGCTTCTTTAACCTGTTCTCCCGCAGACACGAGTTCAGGAATCCTTTTGATAATAATCTTAATCTCCTGACAGATAATATATTATCAGTTCTTGTTAAAGCAGATGAATCTGTCAGCAAGATAGCCGTATGGCTGCTTGGCAAGGAGTATTATGAGGAGGCTGCCCAGGCATACAGGATCATGGAGACAAATGCCAATCCCTACTCGACCGATTACCGTTTCTACCAGCAGATGGGATATGCACAACAGCACATCCATAAGTATGAAGAGGCTTTGGAATCCTATCGTCGCGCCGACATACTCCAATCTGACAACGGATGGACACTCCGTCATATGGCACAGTGTCTGCGTCAGGTTTCAAAGCCTTCCGATGCCATGGAACTGCTGCTGCAGGCTGAAAAACGTGACCCTGAGAATCTGTCGCTTCAGATCCAGATAGGTGACTGTCTGGTTGACGTTAAAAGGTATGATGAGGCCCTGACACGGTTCTTCAAGGTAGATTACATAAAGCCTGACTACCCAAAGGCATGGCGTGCCATAGCCTGGTGCGCATTCCTGGCCGGACGTATAGACCGTGCCAAGGAGTATTACGGCAAACTCCTGACTTCAAAGCCATCGGGCAATGACTGTCTCAATGCGGGTCATACATGGCTCGTGGACGGAGATATACAGCGTGCCGTATCGCTTTACCGCCAGAGCCGTGACAAATTGGGAGCCGAGTCATTTGAATCGGAATTTGAGAAAGACCGCCCCATCCTTATTGAGAAAGGAATCAGGGAGACTGATTTCCCGCTCCTTCTTGACCTGATCTGACTAATCACTAAATCATTAATAATATGAAGAAATCAATCCTGTTTACCGCGTTAAGCGCCCTTGTGCTTGTATCGTGCAAGCCCAAGTCTGACCAGACCAACCTTTATTGGTGTTATTACGAGCCTATAGAAAAGAAAGTGGAATCAGTCATCAGCAAAATGACGCTCGATGAGAAGATCGGCCAGATGCTTCAGCTTAACCTGCCTCTGGTAGGACATACTGACCGCAACGGCAAGTTTGTTGTTGATGATGACAAACTTGAGGAGATCATAGGCAAATACAAGGTCGGATCTCTGCTCAATACCCCTCAGACCGTACCTCCCACACCTGAGGAATGGGCTGTTATAGTAAAGAAGATACAGGACAAGTCCATGGAGGTGCTGGGTATCCCCTGCCTCATAGGTCTTGACCAGAACCACGGTACCACATACACCAGCGGCGGTACACTGTTCCCGCAGAACATCAATATGGCCGCCACGTTCAACCGTAGTGCCACACGCAAGGCTGCTGAGATAACCGCCTATGAGACACGTGCCAGCAACGTACCCTGGACATTCTGCCCCACTCTTGACCTTAGCCGCAACCAGCTATGGTCACGCTGCTGGGAGAACTTTGGTGAGGATGCATATCTGAATGCCGCCATGGGCTTTTCGGCTGTGGAAGGATTCCAGGGTGCCCCCAACGGTATCGACAAATACCATATCTCAGTATCTCTCAAGCATTACATGGGTTACGGTGTTCCCGTATCGGGCAAGGACCGTACTCCCGCCATCATCAACCCCATGGAACTGCGTGAAAAGTTCTTCCAGCCCTATCTGGCCGGTATCACTGCAGGTGCCCTTAACGTGATGGTCAACTCAGGAATGGTGAACGGTGTCATGACTCATGCCAACCATGAGCTGCTCACCGTATGGCTCAAGGAGCAGACCGGTTGGGATGGTATGATAATCACTGACTGGGCCGATATAGACAACCTCTACAACCGTGACAAGGTTGCCAAGGACAAGAAAGACGCCATACGTCAGGCCATCAATGCCGGTATCGACATGTCAATGGACCCCTATAGCCTGCAGTTCTGCGACCTGCTCAAGGAACTTGTTGAGGAGGGAGCCGTTCCCATGAGCCGTATCGATGACGCCGTACGCCGTATCCTCAGAATGAAAGTCCGTCTGGGACTCTTTGAGCAGCCCTTCATGAATCTTGAGGATTATCCTGATTTTGGAAGTGCCAAGCATGCCGAGGTTGCACTGCACGCAGCCGAGGAGAGCATGGTACTGCTCAAGAATGACGGAATCCTGCCTATTAAGAAAGGTACCAAAATCCTTGTTACCGGACCTAACGCCAATAGCATGCGCTGCCTGGACGGTGGCTGGAGCTACTCATGGCAGGGTGACATAGCCGATATGTGCGCATCCCAGTACAACACCATCTATGAGGCCATGGTCAACAAGTTCGGTGCACAGAACGTGATTCTGGAGCAGGGTGTCAAGTATACCCGTGGCGCTACATTCGAGGCCGAGGCCAAGCCTGAGATTGAGAAGGCCGTAGCCGCTGCCCGTAAGGCAGACATCATCGTAGCCTGCATCGGCGAGAACTCATACTGCGAGACTCCCGGTAACATCACGGACCTCACACTCTCACAGAACCAGCGTGACCTTGTAAAGGCCCTGGCCAAGACCGGAAAGCCTATCGTTCTGATCCTCAATGAAGGACGTCCCCGTATCATCGCTGACATCGAGCCTCTGGCAAGTGCCATTACAGACATCATGCTTCCGGGTAACTACGGAGGTGACGCTCTGGCTAATCTGCTGGCCGGTGACGCCAATTTCAGCGGTCGTCTGCCGTTCACCTACCCCAAGGAGGTTCACTCACTCATCACCTATGATTACAAGCCCTGCCAGGAGGTTGACAAGATGGCCGGTGCATATGACTATGATGCCGTGGTATCAGTACAGTGGCCGTTCGGTCAGGGTAAGAGCTACACCACATTCAAATACTCCAACCTTAATGCCGAGAGAGAGCGTATAGTTCCCGACGGTCTGGTTCGCTTTAACGTAGATGTAACCAACACAGGTGATGTGGCCGGTAAGGAGAGCGTCCTGCTGTTCACCAGTGACCTGATTGCCACCGTTTCGCCCGATGTACGCCGCCTGCGTCAGTTCGCCAAGGTTGAGCTTGCTCCCGGTGAGACCAAGACCGTTTCCCTGGATGTTCCCATGAATGATTTCGCATACGTAGGACCCGACGGAAAGTGGATTCTTGAGGAGGGTGAATTCAAGATTCAGGTAGGAACGGAGACCATGATTCTGAGCTGTCCCGAGACCCATGTGTTCGATGCTCCCAATATTCACTATATTCATTAAAATATCAGCAAAACGGCTTTTAACTTTTTTCTATTTTTGCAATCTAATAGAAAGTTGAAATAACAACCAAATAACCAATTATTATAAAATGACAGCCAATAGACTTTTCAGAAGCATCATGCTGGTTACAGCATCTGCTCTGGTTCTGTCGTCACAGAACCTTTACGCTGCGAAAAAGGTCCAGGAGGGCCAGCTTAAGGCATCTCAGCGTTTCGTGCACAATTATGGCGGTACCGGAAACCCCTATCTGCCTCTTTGGGAGCATGTACCAGACGGAGAGCCCAAGGTATTTGAGGATCCTGACCGTCCCGGACATTACCGTGCATATATCATCGGTTCACATGATGTAAGTGCCAACCGTTACTGCGGTCCCGATATCCGCATCTGGTCAGCACCCGTTGAGAACCTGAATGAGTGGCGTGATGACGGTCCCGTATTCACATATCAGGCAGCCAACGGCCGTTGGGACGTAATGTACGCTCCTGACCTGGTTGAGGTTATCGAGAAGGATGCCAAGGGTAAGGAGAAGAAAGTATACTATCTCTATCCCCACAGCCGTGGTCCCCGTCGTGAGGCAATGGTCTGCAAGGGTGACCGTCCCGACGGCCCCTTCACTCCTCTGAACCTTGACGAAAACGAGGCTGCAATTGCAGGAAGCTGCATCGGCTTTGACCCCTCAGTATTCATTGAGAAGGTAACAGACAAGGATGATCCTGATTACGCAAAGGGATTCCGTGCATACGCATTCTGGGGATTCCAGCACTCAACCGGTGCTCAGCTTGACCAGGAGACCATGTATTCCGTACGTCCCGGCACGCAGGCTGTAGATCCCCTGCTCCCTGCCAGCTCAAGCTACGGACGCGTTCGCGGTCCTCAGGATGCTTCCAGCTATCCTGCTCTTGCCGAGGGTCAGAATCCCGGTGAGTTCAACTTCTTTGAGGCCTCATCTATCCGTCAGGTAGGTAACAAGTACGTTATGATATTCTCAGGTTACTCAGGTCCTGACTACGGTCTGGGTTCAACAAACTCAGCTCTTCGTTACTGCTATGGTGACACTCCTCTGGGTCCCTGGAAGAGCGGTGGTGTAGCTGTTGATTCACGTGGTCCTATCCTCAACGAGGACGGTACCAAGCTGATCACAGCCAACTTTGCCCATAACACACACGGCAGCATCGAGCAGATCAACGGCCAGTGGTACATATTCTATCATCGTCCTCCGCGCGGCAACGGTAACGCCCGTCAGGCAATGGTTGCTCCCGTAAAGATCACATGGGATGAGAAGCCCGTATCAGAAGGCGGTAAGGTAACCATCACAGGTTATGATCCCTATGCTCCCGATGAGGTTTGGACAGCCAAGGCTTCAAACGGTGACAACTACACCGGTGCCGAGGTTACATCCGAGGGCTTCAACATCTTTGGTCTGCCTCCCTACGCATACTATTCAGCAGGTTACGCTTGCGTATTCATGAACAAGGACGGCGGTCAGAACCGCAACTCACTCCAGGACAACTGGGATATCTGGAACAACGAGCAGGTTTGCAACGTTGACGCAGGTGACATCATCGGTTACAAGTACTTCGGTCTGGGTGGTCTTAAGAAGGACACCAAGGGTATCGAGGCATTTGACGGTACAACATCAAAGATGCATTCATCATTCAACCTGTGGTTCAAGCGCACTGCCGGTGAGGGCGGTATCAACATCAAGGTTATGATGGACGGTCCCTGGAAGAATGACGTTTGGAACGGTAAGGAGATAGGTAAGATCAAGATTCCTGCCAACTCACCTGTTGACAAGGTTGAGAAGTATACTGTCGATGTATCTGAGTTCGTTGATGACGTAGAGGGCAAGCATGCCATCTATCTGGTATTCGATGCTGCCATCGACGGTGCAATCGGTCAGTTCTACGGTTGCGGATTCAGCACCAAGACCACTTCACTCAAGCGTCCTGTACCTCCCACCCTCAACGTTAAGATCGGTGGTCAGGAGGTTGTACTTCCCGCTGAGCCCGTTCACTCAAATGACAACAACGGTTATACCGATAACACTCATTATGAGATGGACTACAAGCTGGAGCCCGGCCAGAAGTCAAAGATTTCTGTAGAGTGCCTCTGGTCAACCATGCAGTTCTGGGTAGAGCAGATCAAGGGTGATGAAGGCACCGCCACAATCACCGCCGAGTACCTCTTCCCCGGTACCACCAGCAAGCAGACCAAGGTTTACAAGATCAACATATCTAAGTAAATAAATTAAAGCAAAAAAAGAGGCGACCGATTGGCCGCCTCTTTTTTTGTAAAAAACTCAGCTGAGATTTGCTGGTTACAAAAAAAATCACCACCTTTGCACCGCTCAAACGGAGAGAAACCCGCGATGAGTTTGGAAGGATGGCAGAGTGGTCGAATGCGGCGGTCTTGAAAACCGTTGACCTTCACGGGTCCGGGGGTTCGAATCCCTCTTCTTCCGCAAAACAGGTACCAAATTGGTGCCTGTTTTTTTGTATTTACATTATCTTTGCATACCACATTACATATTTTAAAAATGGACAAGAACAAGGTGATGGACTTTGTCAAGAACAGAGTTCTGGATAGATTTGCTTTGGGAGCTGATGCGGCTTCGCAGGAGGAGGTTAACTCCAATGTCAAGAAAGGAATCATGATAAGGGGCACAAATCTTTGGGTCCTGATATTTGCCATATTCATTGCTTCACTGGGTCTTAACACCAACTCTACCGCCGTAATCATAGGCGCCATGCTCATATCACCGCTCATGGGTCCTATCATCGGTATGGGTTACTCAATGGGTGTGTATGATTTCAACCTGCTCAAGGAGTCTCTGAGAAACTTCCTGGTGATGGTTGTAGTGAGCCTGGTTACATCGGCCATATTCTTTACCCTGCCGCTTATTAGTTCTACACAGAGTGAGCTGCTGGCACGTACCCAGCCTACCACATATGACATTCTGATTGCTCTCTTTGGCGGTCTGGCTGGTATGGTTGCACAGACCCGTAAGGAGCGTACCGGAACAGTAATCCCCGGTGTGGCCATTGCCACGGCCCTTATGCCTCCGCTCTGCACCGTAGGTTACGGTCTGGCCACATTCCAGTTCCGTTTCATGCTTGGAGCTCTCTATCTCTTTACCATAAACTCCCTGTTCATTGCTCTGGCATCATTCATGGTGACCAGGATCATGAATTACAATACCATCGGAGAGTTGGAGCCGCACATTATAAAGAAACTCAAGAGAGCCATGATTTTTGTCATTGTGATTGTCACGCTGCCCAGTATAATGATAGCCATATCAATCATACAGCGTTCATCATTCGAGGCCAACTGCAAGAACTTTGTAAATGAGGCTTTCAATTTTGACAATACGTTTGTGGTGGAGTCATCATCAGAGTACAATCCCGGCCCCAAGAAACAGTCTGTCATAGAGGTCCGATTGTTTGGTGAGCCGCTCTCAGAGAGTGTGATCAACAACATACGCACCCAGATGTCGAGCGTGTACCATCTGCCTAAGGTTGACCTGGTGGTACGCCAGTCAAGCCAGGAGGACGGCGGCATAGCCATCACCGCCCTGCAGAGCAACTACACTGAGATGCTCAATGACAAGAACCTGCAGATTGCACGTCTGCAGGAGCAGCTCTCATCCATCCGTATGGCCGATACGCTGGCAGTAGGCGGCATGACCCGCGAGCTGGGTATATTCGTGCCCCAGATAAATGACATGTCACTCTCACGCCACGTTTCATATAACATAGATGGCGTTCCTACCGATACCACATACATCTGTTTCCTCTCATTCCGTGAGGATACGGAGGCTGATCTGGACCTTATCCGCAATTGGCTTTCAAACCGTACCGGTACATCTAACATCAAGATACTATTGAAAGAATGATATACCCTGACAATTTTGAGCATAAGACAGGATTTGATGAGATAAGACAGATGCTTGCAGACCGCTGCATCTGCCCCTTGGGTGTACAGCTTGTAGAACAGATGCAGTTCCAGACTGAGTTCCAGGCCGTTGATAAGGCACTGGACCAGACCATGGAGTTTGTCAGGATACTCACCGAGGGCAAGTCTTTCCCTGACCAGAACTACCATGACCTGCGTGAGGCATTGTCACGCATCAAGGTGGTAGGCACCTGGATGGATGAGACTGAGTTGCTGGGTTTGTGGCGATCCCTTGAGACAATCAGCGGAATCGTGGATTTCCTGGGCAAGGAGGAGAACCAAGGTCTCTATCCCAACCTCTCAGAGCTGGCAGAAAGTGTGGCCGTATTCCCCACCATCACACAGGGCATAAGCCACATACTCACCAAATTCGGCAAACTCAAGGACAACGCGTCACCGGATCTGTACCGAATACGTATGGACCTGGCCAACACCTCATTCAGCATATCACGTATCCTTAACGGCATACTCAAACAGGCCCAGATAGACGGATATGTGGACAAGGATGCCGCTCCCACCATGCGTGACGGCCGTCTGGTACTGCCCGTGGCACCCGGACTCAAGCGCAAGATACGCGGCATAGTACATGACGAGTCTGCATCGGGCAAGACAGTATTCATAGAGCCTGAGGAGGTAGTTGAAGCCAATAACCGCATCCGTGAACTTGAGGCCGATGAGCGCCGCGAGGTAACCCGCATCCTGATTGCGTTCACTGACTCCATACGCCCCGAGATTCCCTCCATACTGGAATCCTACGCATTCATGGCGCAGATTGACTTTATCCGTGCCAAAGCGCGTCTGACGCTTGATTTTGACGGCTGCAAGCCCATCATGGAGCGCAAGACCGTCGTTGACTGGGTGCAGGCAATACATCCGCTGCTCAAGCTGTCACTGGCCAAGCATGACAAGACCGTTGTACCCCTTGACATAGACCTGGACGCCAAGAACAGCATCTTGCTTATTTCGGGCCCCAACGCCGGCGGTAAGTCGGTCTGCCTTAAGACCGTAGGCCTGCTGCAGTACATGCTGCAGTGCGGAATTCCGGTACCTATGCGCCCCAACAGCCACGCAGGCATATTCAAGAGCATATTCATTGATATAGGTGACGAGCAGAGCATTGATGACGACCTGTCAACCTACTCCAGCCATCTGCTCAACATGAAGAATATGATGAAGAATGCCGATAACCGCAGCCTCATACTGATAGATGAGTTTGGTAGCGGCACGGAGCCCAACATAGGCGGAGCCATAGCTGAGGCTGTCCTGTCACGCTTTAACCGCAATCGTGTATTTGGCATAATAACAACACATTACCAGAACCTCAAGCACTATGCCGATGACCATGAGGGCATCCGCAACGGTGCCATGCTCTATGACCGCCACCTGATGCAACCCCTTTACATCCTGCAGATAGGCAACCCCGGCAGTTCGTTTGCCGTCGAGATAGCCCGTAAGATTGGTCTGCCTGAGGATGTGATTGAGGACGCCACACAGATTGTAGGCCGTGACTATGTCAATGCCGATAAGTACCTGCAGGACATTGTCCGTGACAAGCGTTACTGGGAGAACAAACGCCAGAACGTGCATCAGCTTGAGAAACAGCTGGACCAGCAGATTGAGCAGCACCGCCAGGAACTGGAATCACTGCAGAAAGAGCGTAAATCAATCATACGTGAGGCCAAGGAGAAAGCAGATCAGCTTATCCAGGACTCCAACGCCATGATTGAGAACACCATACGTACCATCAAGGAGGCTCAGGCCGATAAGGAACTCACCCGTCTGGCCCGTCAGGAACTTACTGAGTTCAAGGATACTCTCGATGACCGTCAGGCTAACAGTGAGGACGAGCTTAAGATACAGCGCAAGATGGAGCGCATACGTCAGAGCCAGGAGCGCCGAGACCAGCGCAAGCGTGACAAGCTAAAGGAGCGCACACAGCAACCTGCCCCCACTCCGTCAGAGCCGCTTAACATACCGGTATCACCTTCCAAACGTTCATTCAAGGTTGGTGATACGGTTCGTCTGGCAGGTCAGACACAGGTTGGTGAGGTGATTGCCGTAAACAAGAATGATGTGTCTGTCGCTTTCGGACAGATTACCACCGTGGTCAAGGCTAACCGTCTGGAGGCTGCTCAGCCGGTCAAGGTTCAGGATGTACGCACCGCCACATATGTTAGCAAGCAGACTCATGACGATATCTACAACCGCAAGCTTGCTTTCAAGCCTGATATCGATGTGCGCGGCATGCGTGGTGACGAGGCTATCCAGACCGTCATGCACTTTATTGATGACGCCACGCTCATCGGAATGAGTCGCGTGCGTATCCTGCATGGCACCGGCAACGGCATCCTGCGCAACCTCATCCGCCAGTACCTCCACACCGTCCCCGCCGTCATGGATTATCACGACGAGCACATCCAGTTCGGCGGTCACGGCATCACTGTAGTAGACTTAGGATAATATGAAAAAGATTGGTCCACACGTATCGGCTTCGGGGGGCGTTCAGAATGCTCCGGTTAATGCAATGGCTGTTGGTGCTTCGGCATTTGCTTTGTTTACAAAGAACCAGAGACAGTGGTTCAGTACTCCTTTACAACAGGTTGAAATAGAAAAGTTTAAGGCTGAGGTTCTAAAGTCCGGAATTGAGGCAAGGTATATTCTGCCCCATGACAGTTATTTGATTAATCTGGGAAGTCCGGATGCTGAGGGTCTGGAGAAATCACGCGCTTCATTCCTGGAGGAGATGCAGCGATGCGAGCAGCTGGGACTTACCATGCTCAACTTCCATCCCGGCAGCCATCTCAAGCAGATTACGCCTGAGGAGTGTCTGGACCGCATTGCGGAGAGCATCAACCTTACTCTTGACAAGACCAGCGGCGTGACAGCAGTCATTGAGAATACCGCCGGACAGGGATCAAATATGGGATTCGCATTCTGGCAGATAAAGCGCATCATTGACGGCGTAAAGGATAAGAGCCGCGTTGGTGTTTGCATCGACACCTGCCATACCTATACTGCTGGATATGACCTCAGGAACGCCTACGAGAGCGTCTGGGAGGAGTTTGACAACGAAATAGGCTTCTCCTACCTCCGTGCCATCCATCTGAACGACAGCAAGAAAGAACTGGGCTCGCACGTAGACCGCCATGACTCCATAGGAAAGGGCTTCCTGGGCATGGATTTCTTCAAGAAGATAATGCAGGACCAGAACCTCAACGATATCCCCTTCATTCTGGAAACCCCCGACGAAACCCTCTGGCCCTATGAGATAAGGGTGCTGCACGAGCTGGAGCAGAAATAGTATATTTTTCCCGGGGTATAGTCTCAGGAACCATCGACGCCCGTGTCGTTGTGAACGGGAGGGGCCCGCCGCGTAGCGGTGGGAGGGATAGGCCGAAGGCCGTAGTTCTGGAGACTATACCCCGGGAAAAATATACTATTTCTGCTCTTCGGCCTCTAATTGACGTATATACTCCGTGGGGCTGACGCCATAATATTGCTTGAACGTGGTAGAGAAGTGTGTCTGTGATGAGAAACCCACGCTGTAAGCAATCTGAGACACATTCACCTTCTTCTCCTTAAGCAGTTTCATAGCCTGCTGCATGCGGATATTCTGCATGAATCTGGCGGCCGAGAATCCGGTCAGTTCCTTGAGCTTACGGTGCAGCTGAGTGCGGCTCATTCCCACCTCATCAACCATCTGCGAGATATTGAAATCGCTGTTGGAGATATTCTTGTTCACGATAGCCATAACACGTTTCATGAACAGCTCGTCACTGGACTCAAACTGTACAGCCTCAACAGCCTCAGTCTGCTCCTGCTGACCTGAGAACTTACCCTTAACGATCAGGCGGTTGTTGATCAGGTTGGACATAAGTGACTTAAGCTCACTGATATAGAACGGCTTGGGTAAGTAACTGTCGGCACCGGTATCAAGTCCAAGCATACGGTCCTGCAGCTTGTTCTTGCCGGAGAGCATAATAATTGGAATATGACTTACCAGAGAGTTGCCCTTGAGCGCCTTAACAAGCTGAATGCCATCCATCTCCGGCATCACCACATCAGTAATGATAAGGTCCGGCATCTGTGATACAGCAAGTTTAAGACCCTCCTTACCGTTTCTGGCGGTAATGGTCTTGTAGTTGTGCTTAAGGCTGTCTGACAGGTAATCAAGCATTGAATCGTCATCATCCACGATAAGCACCTTGAGAGTGCCCTTGGACTGCTTGGACTCATCAACATCCTCATAATCCAGACTCACCCTGCCCCGCTCCAGCTGAGGACGTGCAATCTGGTCAGAATCAATGATATCCTCCTGCGGGATATGGTTGTTACCCAACGGCAGACGGAATGAGAATACGCTTCCGTTCTGGCCGTCGGTGCGGTTCTCGGCCCAAATTGTACCGCCGTGCATGCGTATAAGCATCTGGCTGTAATTGAGTCCTATACCCATACCCATGGTCATGGACGTCATCTTGTTGTCGGCACGGTAGAAACGCTGGAATACACGGTTTATGTCATCCTTGTTAAGACCGATGCCGGTATCTGTAATTGAAACCTGAACGTAGTTGTGCAACGGTCCCTTCTCGCGGTCATCGGTTCCGGCCTCAACGTTTATCTCAATCGTTCCCTCATCGGGAGAGTACTTGAATGCGTTTGAAAGCAGGTTCATCATCACCTTGTCAATGCTGTCGCGGTCTATCCAAACCGGTTGCTCCTCCATCTGATGGTTGAACACAAAGTTGATATTACGCTTCTCGGCCGTCTGTGTATAGAGCTCAAACGGTCCCATTAGGAAGTTTATGAGGTCCGTCTTGGCAAAATGCAGCTGCATCTGTCCCTCATCATACTTACGCATATCCAGCAGCTGGTTAATGAGTGACAGGATTCGGGTTGAGCTCTTGTGCATCTGACGCAGGTTGGCCTGGATCTCTTGCGGCAGGTTCTCCGTAGCAAGCATATCCTCCAGAGGCGAAATCACCATCGTCATAGGTGCACATATCTCATGGGCCACATTGATGAATGACTGGAACTTGGCCTCATCCATCTCCCTCTCCCTGGACTTGCTGCGTATACGGAAAATCACCATCACAACCACAAGCACCATAAGCATGTAGATACACATGGCAAATGAGGTGGCATACCAGGGCGCCTCTATCTTTATTGAATAGGTACGCGGTTCAGACACAATGTCATTCAGCCTTGCCCTTACGGAAAGCGTGTATCGGCCAAAACCTATCTTGGAGAACGTGAATCTGTTTACTCCGGCCGGGTTGCTGATCCATTCGTTACGGCCCGGACTGAGCGAATACTCGTAAATCAGGCTCATCTCCTCACCATAGTTCAGAGTGGTGAATTCAAGGGTGAACGAGTTGTCCCTGTATGCCAGACGGAACTGGTCCGATACGCTCATAGGCAGCTCCGATATCCTTTTGCCGCCGGACAGCGACTGTGACGTGATCATCTCACCGTTCAGATAGAATCCGGTCATGATAACCTTGTTAACAGAGGATTCCGTAGTGATATTGTACGGCCAGAAGGATGTGATGCCAAAGTTGCTGGCAAAATAAGCACGGTCATCGGTCGATGAGAATGTCGATACGCGGTTGAATGCCTTCTCCTCAGTATAGAAACGGCTTATCTCAAGGTTTACGGGGTTGATCCGGTTCATTCCGGTAGGTGTAGATACCCAGACGTAGCCGTCATTATCCTTGAGCATGCTGCGGATATCATCACTTGACATGCCTTTGGAGGTATTCAGAAGCATAATCTCACCATTGGCAGTGTTGTAGATTATGATTCCCTTTGTGGTGCCGAACCAAAGCACGCCCTCACGCTCCTCAAGAATACATGTACAACCCGATGTACCCATGGCCGCCTGCAGCTTTGAACTGCCTATGAACGTGTTATGGTCAATGTCAAAACAGTCAGCACCGTTGTCATGGCCAATCCACAGACGGTTCCAGCTATCCACAATCATGATATGAACCCAGTCATTTGACAGCCACTGACCGTTACGCCCGGTCTTGGCGAACTGGTTGTACACCTCTACCGCACCGCTGTCCGGGTCAATCCTGCTGAATCCGTTACCCAGTTCGGAGAAATAGATGCGCCCCTGCATATCCTCAGCTATGGACGATACGTTTGAGTACTCGTTTATCATAACTGTGGTAAGGTGTCCCGTGGATGGATCCAGACGTGCCAGTCCGCCGCTGGGATATCCTGCCCAGATACGGTCCTTGCTGTCACGGAACAGACAACTGATATATGGTGAGCGGCGTCCGTCACGTATTACACGTCCGTCACTTGAGAAACAGGTCAGGCCGTTGTTGTTATAACCCACCCAGAGCCTGCCCTGAGTATCCGTAACAAGTGCAGTTACTGTACCCGATACGTCACGGCTGTAATCGGAGAACTTCCAGTATTCAAACTCGTTACGGTCCTTTGTAACCAGTATAAGGTCAGCCTGGAAACAGCCTATCCAGCGGTTTCCGTTCTTATCCATGTAATAGGCACTCACGTCCAGTTTCTCCAGACTTCGGTCCGTCGGTTTGAGCTCAACCCGTTCCAGCTCCATCCTGTCATTGAGTGCCAGCAGTCCCTTACCTCTAAGTGAGAGCTTTATGCCCTCCTTGTCCTTGAACAGGTGGGTGATCTCCCATACGCCCTCATCGGGTGTAAGTCTTACAAGCCTGTGCCAGGAGGGTGCCCACATGAACAGATGGTTGTTTGTGGTTATGTAAACGCGGCCGTCATCGTCACAGATGATACCGGTAATGTCACGGTCAATCTCATCGGGCATGAATTCCGATACCTTGTCGGTCTTGGGATCATAAAGCAGCACGCCTGTGGGAGTGCCCAGCCAGATGGTACCCTCACGGTCCTCGGCCATCGCCCTGAATATTCCTCCCGATGCCACACTGGTATTCAGGCTCACGATGCTGTTCATCTGAGTGGGGTCATCGGGATCTATCCAGTAAATACCGTCACCCTGTGCTGCAACCCATATGCGGCCGTCGCTGAACTGGCATATCTTCTGTACAAAGGTATATCGGCGGCTACCTGCAAACGGGACTGTGTAGAAGTTCTTCTCACTGGGTTTAAGGTACTGTACGCCTCGGTTCGTACCAATCCACAGCGTACCGTCCTTGTCAACCAGCATACTCCTTACATAGTTGCTCATTATTGACAGCGAGTCATCATCAGAATGGTAGAATTTGTAGAAATTATAGCCGTCATAGCGGTTAAGGCCGTTCTCCGTGCCAATCCACATGAAACCGGAATGGTCCTCACAGATGGCATGGAATCTGTTGTCTGACAGTTGTCCTATTGAATAGCGGTTTGTCCTCTGTGCACAGACAGAAGCAGTGCACAACATCCCGGCAAGCAATACAATTATCGGTTTACGCATTGTAAGACAGTTAGGTTCAATTAGTAATTCTATTAAGGCAAAGTAACTGATTATTCGCAAATGTTCCAAGTGGAACAAACTTGAACAGAACAAATGAAACATTTCTTAACGTCTTAAGTGCGGATGCATTTAACCTCGCCGTATCAGATTTATAGTAATTATGGATTCCCTGATTGTCCTGAGCGGCAAATTATGTATCTTTACGCATCAATTAAGACAATCACAATCTAACAGTAACTGTATGAAACTTAAAACCTATTTACTGACCGCAGCCGTTGCGGTTCTCAGTTGGTCACCGGCCGTAGCCGGCAAGCATTGGGTAGCCACATGGGCTACTGCAGAACAGGTAGTTGAACCCCACAACTGTCCCCCTGCCCCCGGCCTGGAGGGTAACTCCATCCGTCAGATAGTCCAGACATCCATCAGTGGCAAGGTTGTCAGGGTAAAGTTTTCAAATGAGTTCAGCCAGGGCCCCGTTACCATCAATGCAGCAGAGATTGCAAAAGCCGCTACAGCTGGCTCAAGCAGCGATATCATAAACGGAACAGAGGTAAGCCTTACATTCGGCGGCAGCAAGTCCGTCACCATCCAGCCGGGTGAGCTTGTAACCTCAGATCCTGTCAAGTTCCCCATGGGTACACGTCAGAATGTGGCCATCACCATGCATCTGGGAGAGGCTTCATCAACCAGCGTAACCGGTCATCCCGGTTCAAGAACAGACTCTTATCTCATTGAGGGACAGGGCTCTGACTTTACAAATGCCGTAAAGACCGCCCACTGGTATATAATCAACGCCATAGAGATCCAGGCTGAGAAGAAAGCCCGTGCCGTTGTAGTTCTGGGTAACTCCATAACTGATGGCCGCGGATCAACCACCAATGAGCAGAACCGCTGGACCGATAACCTGTCACGCCGTCTGCTTGCAAACAAGAAGACCAGCCGTGTATCGGTCCTGAACATGGGACTTGGCGGCAACTGCATACTCCAGGGAGGCCTTGGACCTACCGGAAAGAGCCGTTATCCGCGTGATCTGTTCCAGCAGGAGGGCGTAAAGTACATCATCCTTTTTGAGGGTGTGAATGACCTGGGCGGACGTGGTGACGCATCGGCCAAGGCAAAACAGATTATAGAGGTATACAAACAGATAATTGCCGAGGCTCATGAGCGTGGAATCCTGGTTTACGGAGCTCCTGTAATGCAGTTCAAGGGTAACAACTATTACAGTGAGAACCATGAAGCCGGCCGTCAGGAACTCAACCAGTGGATCCGTTCAGGCGGTTATTTTGACGGAGTCATTGATTTTGACGCCGCCATGGGTAATCCCGATGATCCCGCACAGCTTAATCCCAAGTATCTGTTTGAGAATGATTATCTGCATCCCAACGCCGACGGTTACGTCCAGATGGGCAACTGCATAGATCTCAAACTGTTTGAACGCTAATGTATTTTAAGACTGTCAGAAAAGTGTTATTCATGGCCGCGGCTCTTATGCCGGCGGCAGTTTCAAATGCTCAGTTTCCCGGCGGCGGATTTCCCGGAGGTGGTTTTCCCGGCGCAGGAATGGGCGGAATGATGGGCGGAGAGGTTCAGTACTCTCCCACCCAATCAAACAAGGTTGATTTCACTTCATCAAACCTGCCTGTCGTAATCATCAATACAGGTGGCAAATCCGTCTCCAACAGCGGTAAGACCGATGCCACCATGATTGTTATCGACAACAAGGGCAAACAGAATCACACAACTGACAGTCCAAACGGATATAACGGAAAGATAGGAATCAAGCTCCGTGGTAACTCGTCACTCTACTTTGAGCAGAAGCGTTTTACCATCGAGACCAAGGATGATCAGGGTAAGGACCTGGACGTTGAGCTGTTGGGTATGCCGGCAGACAACGACTGGGTCCTTCTTGCACCCTACAATGACATCTCCATGATGCGTGATCCCTTTGCCTTTGACCTCTGGAACGCCATGGGCCATTGGGCGCCGCGATACCGTTATTGTGAGCTGGTCATGAACGGCCAGTACATAGGAGTCTATATCCTGTGTGAAAAGATAAAGCAAGGCGAGAACCGCCTGGATATAGCCAAACTCAAAAAGACCGATAACAGCGGACTGGATATAACAGGAGGCTATATAGTACGTATAGACCCGCCCGATCAGGGTGAGCCCTCATTTACTTCCGATGTACCCGGAATCAGCACCATGGGACGGGGCATGAACGGATTCGGTGGCGGATTCGGCGGCGGTTTTGGAGGTTTTGGAGGTGGCGCAGGCAATTTCAACAAGGTTACCTGGACCTATTACTATCCCAAATCAGACAAGATTACACCCGAGCAGCAGGAGTACATAAGCAGCTATGTCAAGACCGTAGAGAAAGTCATTCAGAGTGACTATTTTGCCGATCCTGACAAAGGATACGCCAAATACATAAGTGTCTCATCCTTTGTAGATTACTTTATTCACACTGAACTGAGTCTGAACGCGGACGGATTAAAGCGCAGCTCATATTTCTACAAGACCGAGCAGAACCCCGACGGTACTGGCGGCAAACTCCATGCAGGACCTGTCTGGGATTACAACCTTGCATACGGCAACTGCAATTTCTGCAATGCCGACAAGATAGACGCCTGGGTGTTTGAGGGCGGTGAGACCAACCCCACCCCCGCCATGTGGAAACGTCTTACAGAGGATCCCGCTTTCATGGCCAAGGTCAAAGCACGCTGGAAAGAACTGCGCAAGGATATCCTTAGCCTGGACAACATCAACCGATACATAGACGAGCACGCCGCTCTGCTGGCCGATGCCCAGAAACGTCAGTACGCCAAGTATCCTGACCTGCTTGTACCCAAGTCAGGCACACAGCGTTCGGCGGGCCGAAACGGCGGATTCGGAGGTTTTGGAGGCGGTATGCCGGGCGGATTCGGAATGGGTGGCGGCGGTGATGCCATAGGAATGTTTGCCGCGTATCGTGTATCGGACTATAATGAGGAGATTGCAATACTCAAGAAATGGTTTGCTGACCGTATTGCTTTCCTTGACAAAAATTGGAAATAAAAGCCTATAGGCTTTAAACCATTTTGCATATCGGGAATCAAAGAACTGAAACGTTTATAATTCCTGATATGAATATCCGTAAATCACTCACTTTAGCCTTTCTTTTGCTTCTGAGTGCTACTGTCTTTGCCCAGCGGGGAGGAGGCGGTGGCGGTGGCTTTGGAGGCGGTGGTGGCTTCGGCGGCGGAGGCGGCGGAGCATCACGTGGAGGTGGTTTTGGCGGAGGCGGAGGCCGAGGCGGAAACCGCGGAGATATGGAATTCAACGGTGGTGGCGGACGCGGCGGATTCCGTAACGCCCAACCTAATGACTCCACCCCTATCTATCGTATCGGCGCTTCACTCTTCTGGGAGACAAATACAAACAATGCCATCCGTGACGATGACCTCAAGAAAGCCATCGGAGATGAACAGTTTGAGAAGTTTGAAGCTGCCAGACGTCTTTTCATAAAGGGCGACAACCGTGAGAGCATCGGTGTGATGCTTTACATTCCTACGGCAATTATTGCAACCATAGCTGCCGTAAAACATTCTGATGACCCGGATCTTTCCAAGACACTGTACATCACCGCCGGATCTCTGTTTATTCCGGCCACGGCCTTATTTACAGTAGGTCACATACGGAAAGTGAGGGCCAAAAGACAACTTGACAACATTGCTGATACCTACAATAGAGAGCTGGAATTAAATGAAGCCAGCAAGAGAATCCAATTTGAGTTCGCCCCGACAGCCTTACTAAAACATGCTAATGATCTGTATCTCGGAGCGAAAGTTAATCTAACCTTCTAAATTCATAACTAGAGAGAAAGGCGGGGTGACCCCGCCTTTCTTTTATTTTTATCACTCTCTCACATATGGAGACTCTGGCATGAATAAATAACTCTTGATATATCCGCCTGCATCTATCACAACCTTCTCAAAGACCGTACCCGGCTCGATAGGACGGATTGTCAGAGTGTGCTCCCCCTTGGCTGCCTTGCCCAGCTGTACGCGGTCATCCTTGACGCGTGTGGCAACCGTAGGATAGTATACTGAGTAGATGTTGCGCTGGTCCTCATTAAGGCGCTCGTTGAACACAACCTCAACCTCCTCACCTCCATCCAGGCTAACCATATAACGGTGTCCCTCAAGACGGTAGAATGTCAGTGTTGCGTTCACTGCTATTACGGCCGATAAGTTCTCAACGTCATCGGTCAGATTGAACTTATAGGTCATGCTTGCGCCGTCAGTAGGCTGGCTGTAAGGCATCAGAGCTACGCCTGAAAGTGTGCGGCCCATGAAGGGAATTGTGGTCCACTGAGCAGAACCTGTTGTCACTGCGCTCTGGCTGTAGAAGTGTTCTGCCTCCATTGCTACCACTCCGTCCTTCTGGGTGAATACGTATCCTCCCTCCTTGTCGCCCTTCTCTACACGTGTTACGCGGGGCTGTGTATCGGCACGGAAGTTATCGTTCCAACTGGTATAACCTATGTGCTTCTGGATCATCATGCCGTTCCACTTGCCGCCGGCCATCTCCTTATTGTAATATGCGCAGAGCTCGGCATCACGCTTAAAGTCGCGCTCGCAACGCTCTGCCCAGTAGTTGGCGGCAGGATCGTTGTTACGGGCCAGCTTCTGGTTCATGGCCTGGCTGTAGTACATATCGTAGATGTTACCCATAGCCTGTACAGGGAACAGTATTATCTGCTGATAAGCGTCACGATACTCGGGCTTGAGTCTCAGATACTGGCGCAAGGCCTCAGCCTCCAGACGTACATAATCGTCGCAAACCTGCTCAAACTCACCGGTCTCCAGAGTGTAGTACTGGCGGGCGTCAAGCATCTCGGCGCTGATACGGCCATTGTACTTGCAGCAAAGGTTCAGAATGCGTGCAGCCTCCTGAGCCTCCTCCTCACCGAAGAACTCCTTGCAGAACTCATATGTATGGTCCAACAGGTTGTCAACCGTGAATGATGTGGGGTTCCAGGCCATATCCAGGAACAGGGTTATAGGATACTCCATAGGTTTAAGGTCACCTACGTTGAGAACCCAGATCTTGTCAACTCCGTAGTCATAGGTAAGCTGCATCTGCTCCCACAGGTGCTGTATCGGAGTGATATTGAGCCACTTTGAGTTTCGCGGAGCACCTACATAGTCAACGTGGTAGTACATACCCCAGCCGCCTTTGCGCTTGCGCTCCTCGGCATTAGGAAGACGACGGATATCACCCCAGTTGTCATCGGACAGCAGGATGATTACGTCATCAGGCACGCGCAGCCCCTTGTTGTAATAGGTCTGAACCTCCTTGTAGAGTGCCCATACCTGCGGACGCTCCTGGGCAGGCTTGCCGGTAACCTCCTTTATTATCTGGCGCTGATCGGCGAACAGGCCTTCAAGCATCTTCATGTTGTCCTCATCGCTTCCGCGCAGCTCGGCATCACCGTCTCCACGCATACCGATGGTAATCAGATCCTCGGTATCCTTTGCCCGCTCCATACCTTCACGGAAGAATCTCTGCAGCTCCTGCTTGTTCACGTTATAGTCCCACTGGCCACCGTATGCCTTGGGGTTACGGGCCCATTCCTGATGGTTACGGGCCATAGGCTCATGATGGCTGGTTCCCATGATTACGCCCATCTCATTGGCTGTCTTTGAGTTCTCAGGGTCATCGGCATAGAATGCCCAGTCCCACATTGCGGGCCACATGAAATTACCGCGCAGACGCAGTATCAACTCAAAGCAGCATGCGTAGAACTCGCGTCCGCCGCGCTGTGTTCCGAATGTATTGGCAACCCATGTGGTCAGGCACGGAGCCTCATCATTCAGGAATATGCCTCGGTAGGTTACTGCGGGCTCACCTGCGGTGTATGTTCCCTTGGCCAGTGATACGTTATCCTGATGCTCTATTGGCACGTCGGCCCAGTAATACCAGGGTGAAACGCCAATCTGCTCAGACAGCTCATAGATACCGTAGATTGCACCACGCATATCGCTACCTGCAATTACCAGAGCCTCATCGATACCCTTGATAGGATTCTCGACAACGGTCATGATATACTTTTCACGCTTGCCCTGCAGATCCTTCTTGTTTATCTTCTTTGCCTTGATTACCTGACTGATGAACTTGCTGTCAATCGTACCCACAATCACGGGCTTGCCGCTAACGGCAGCTGCATCATTTACAACCTGAGCCTCCTGCCCTGCTACGGCCTTGAAATCCTTCTGCAAAGCCTTAAGAGCAATCTGCACGCCGCTCTTGTCAGCCTCATCGGCCAGAATCTGCACGGGCTTGCCGCTCTCAATCAGTGTAAACCTGTCTGCTGATAATTCGTTGAATGAAATGCCTTTGTTGTCGGCGGCATTGACCGATGCACACGTTAATGCTAAAACACTTAGGATTCGTAATAATCTTCTCATACTATATTTGGTTGGTTTTTGTTTTTGGCGAAGTTAGATATTAAACAGCGACTTTCCAAATAAAAAAGGTGGTAATGCCCTTCCAAAAGCGGCCTTCGGCCGGCCCTCCCACAACACATTGTATCTATTCCGAAACTCATGAGCAAGCTCCTGGTTCCAGAATAGATACAATCTGTCGCGGGCCCCTCCCACTGGTCACGCGTGGGTGCGAGACTTTTTCCAGGGCATTACCCCCTTTTTTATTTGAAAAGTCTTTGCTCGTATAGCCGGCAGAGTGATCCTAAGCGAGCGGAATTGATGGGTAATACCCTCTGGAAACCGTCGCCACCCTCGGCGCGTTAGAGGGAGGGGCCCCTTTTGCGATAGCAAAATAAAAAAGTTTATCCCATTGGCCAATGGACAATGGGATAGCGCGAAGCGCGTAGTTTCAAGAGGGTATTACCCATCAATTCCCCTTGAATATGCGTATTTCAAACTGTCCGCAGACTGCAAGTTGGTCGGATTTTATTGCTAATGCACCCAGGATTTCCGATGTGTTTTGGATGCGGTTTATGACGGGTTGGAGGTCGTTTGCGGATTGGATGCAGTTGGCAAAGGCGGTGGCGTAGCTGTCGGCTAGGAGGACTTCCTTGCAGATTATCATCATGGCGTCGGCTCGGCCCAGGCTCAGGGAGGGGCCAACTGTGCCGCTGGAGGTGCAGATTCCGCAGGGGAATGCGGTGGCGGGGATGTGGAGACCTACCCTTTCGGACAGTGGGGATTGGCCGGCAAAGACGCTGATATCCATGTTTGTGGTGGCATCGGCGTAGATGTCTCCTCCATTCTCTACTATTACCTCTTTGACGCTGAACTTGTTTTTTATGAAATCGGCCACGTGCAGAGCTACGGCACCGGCTACTGCACTCATGGGGCCTATTCCGGTCTTGTGGCTTACGCGCGACATTTCTTTGAGGATGGTTGGAGCTTCAATGCCGGCATCGTATGGTGTGAGTGCCTGTTTGTACTGTGGATCCATCAGGAGATATGCATCCATCGTGCGGCGCAGATCAACCAGCATGGCATATGTATCGGGCTCCATAGATGCAGAATAGGAGCCGCTGTCGACTCCTATCCAAAGGTCTGATTCAAGGAACTTTACGCAGAACCAGCGTCTCTCGTCTCCGGAGAAACGGCTTCGGTAGCTGCGTTCCTTGTATTCCATATGTTAATCTGCAAACTCTATATGGAAGAGCTTGAGCGGGCATGCGGTGATGCAGAGCTTGCAGACCACGCACTTATCGGGCTGGAAACGCAGCTTCCAATCCGGAGCACTTATTGAGAGTGCGCCCGACGGACAGGCCGATGTACATGCACCGCAGCTAACGCACTTTGAGTCATCATAGCTGATCTTCTTCTCCAGCGGGCTAACGTTTACACCGCTCTGCTGCATGAATTCAATGGCCTGACGTATATGCTCTGAGTCAGAATCCAGCTCCAGCACAAGCTTTCCGCTGCGGCCGCCGTCAATATCGGCCTTAATGATGCTGACCATGATGTCAAACTTCTTAATCAGTTCATAGATAAGCGGGCGGCTGGCCTCGCCATCGGGGAAAGATATAACTACTTTCTTTGTCATAATCTACTGATTTACAAGTTTAAATCCTTAAGTCCCTGCAGTGATGTGCCGGTTGGCATGGGACGTACCGGGGCGGTCAGTTCAAACTGGCCCTTCTCTATCCAATCCTTAAGTATGGCGGCAATCTTGCGTGCCTTGTAGAGGCTTGAAAGCGGAGCCGTATGGATCTTCTTGCCCATAAACTCAATCTCGCCCGAACGCAGCTGCTCATAGTTTACCTTGCCAATCAAGTCACCCTTGCAGCCGTAATCCTCAATGAAGGTGTCAATCTGGCTGTTACGTATACTTACGCGGTGAGCCAGGTCTTCATCCAGCATCGGAATTGGAACACCCACACCAACGTACATCGTTACGCCGTATTTCTCAAAATATGCGCCGCGCAGGAACTCACTTGACATCTCACGCATCTCACCCATCAGGGCCAATGTACGAGCATTGCCCATCGGCACACCATACTCATTGAGCGGTTTGCTACAGTTGAACTGAGTGCCGTTCCATACCACGTAACCCTGCGTTCCGCACAGGAATATGCGGGTTCCAAGGCCGATAGTACGGCATTCGGGATCATTGAGCAGAGGTGAAAGCTCACCTGCCGAACTGTATGAGGCGTTCTTCATGCGGGGCAGCAGAGTGCCCATGTAAGTATAGAGCGTGCGGTCTGTGGAGTTCACAGCCACATTGTAGTTCTGATATGCGTTACGGGGATTCATCAGGATAGCCTCGTTGATGGTCTTAAGGCTTATCATGGTCTTGATGTGCTTGCGCGGGTAGCAGTCAGTACCCTTACCCCAAGCCTCAAGAGTCAGCTCTTTACCTTCAATCAGCTCCTGGATTATGTGAGCGCCGCCGTATGTGGGATTCTGCGGATTGCAGTCTGTTGCACCCACAAATGTATCTACGGCAGCCAGACCGCCGCTTACAGGCACACCGTTGATTTCAATCCTCTCCATGCGGATAGGCGGATTGGCGTGACCGAAGTTCAGGAACGCACCGCTTGAGCACATGGCGCCGAACGTAGCGGTAGTAACCACATCAACCTTCTCAAGAATCTCCTTGGGCTTCATGGTGAGCGCCATTTCCGATACCTCCTCGGCCGTCAGCACCACCGCCTTACCCTTCCGGATCTTCTCATTTATCTCCTCGTATGATTTCGTCATTTTATTTGTTTAGCTAAAGCAAGCGCAAAGATAATTATTTTTTGGTATGGCTCTTTCTTTTTACAACGCTGGAGTGTTGGATTGGAGAGCCAGCACCTCCGGGCTACTCCAGACTCCTCCGGACCCTAAACGTCGAACTCCTCCTTTCCAGTTGAAATCCAAATCTTTTGAGAAGTTTTTTCTCAAAATGTTATTTGTATGTGTCACTATATGATAGAGTTAGGTTTTTATCTCTTCGTAAATCGT
>Ga0265299_10001164_pt1 | contig 31200 bp, 26 predicted proteins | sample AusTroGonzalo_MG_4_FD_193485 | JGI IMG/M metagenome (GOLD analysis project Ga0265299, IMG submission 193485) | Bovine rumen microbial communities from tropical cattle in Woodstock, Queensland, Australia - Gonzalo_02 | ecosystem: Host-associated > Mammals > Digestive system > Stomach > Rumen ... | reverse complement strand
GTTGATGAAACTGACGATGAACATCCCTCATTTACATCATACAGATATAAATACAGAAAAAGAAGTCTGATACGCACAAATTTCGTAAAGGAATATAAAGACGGTCATTATACATATGCATCTGACTTTAAACTCAAACTCAAATTTGTATATAACAAACGTGGTTTAAGCACAAGAATAATTGAGTACCACATAAAGAACGGCTGGCCATCCAGGCAATCAATTGTCAAACGCAAGTATAATCGTGAGACCGGAGAGCCTTTAAGAGAAACCATCTACAACTTAAAAGGATTCTCATTGTTCCGCAAGCCCTCTGCTGAAACCATATGGACATATGAATAATCCCGCGGGCTGTTCCCTGCGTACCATATATTAAAATGAGCTTGCTACGGTTTGCCTTTGTTTCACTACTCCCTTTGGGAGTTTGCCAATGCTCATCGGCCTACAGGCTGGTTGAATACAAAGAGTATTGTGATAAGGATCTGGACACCCATACAACATATCAATATGAAAACGGAGTTCTTTATTCCAAGACTGAGGTATTGACAAGGATGAAAGATGTGGTTGACAGCACGGTAACTTACTATGATGTAATAAAAAGCGTCAACAGCATCGATTCCATAGAGATTTCCTATGAATATCGGAACGGAGTTCTGGACGAAGTTAGTAAGGTTGTAAAAAACTGCAATCCTAAGGGCATAATACAGAAACAAACAGAATTTGAATTACAGGATAATGATTGGCTGGAAAGAGGTTGTACTCTGTATGATTCTAAAGGAAGATGGATCGAATACGTAATACCTGGCCGGTATCACAGTTGGAGCACGTATGATTCACTTGACAGGCAAATAGGTATCCGATACACGCATATATTCTCCAACAACGATCCCATTTTTATTGATACGGTTGAATTCGCATCGGACGGCCTTACGGCTACTCAAACCCATTACGGTATCTATCAGGACGACAAGCGGCATATATTCTCAAAAAAATCATACAGACTGGATGATAAAGGCAGAGTAATATTAAAAGAAAATGCACCCCTTGACAATGACAGCACATTTTGGCCACATAAGACTGTTTACCAATATGACAGGAGAGGAAGGGTTAAGACCGAGAAAAAGTTTAGATCCGATGAAAACACATTGTATAGGTCTTTCAAGCATAAGTATAGGTTTGGATTAAGGACCAGGACTATCGAATATGATTACACTGACGGCAAGAAATACATTGTTACATTTACCGTCTTCAAATATGATTTCAGGCACAGACTGTTACTGGAAAAAACTGATTATGATGACAGACTGAGGCGGGATTTTGATGAACGTAAGATATGGACCTACGAGAAAGCAAAATGACACAGTAGGGACTGTCCCTATTGTGTCATTTTTTCGTATATTTGTGAAAACAAAATCTGACCGATGATAGTATGTATTGCTGAGAAGCCCAGCGTGGCAAAGGATATTGCCGATGTTCTGGGTGCCAAGACAAAACACGACGGCTACATTGAGGGTAACGGTTATCAGGTAACCTGGACCTTCGGCCATCTCTGTACCCTGAAAGAACCCCATGATTACACAGCCAACTGGAAGAACTGGAGCCTGGGCAGCCTGCCCATGATACCGCCCCGGTTCGGCATCAAACTCATTGAGGATAAGGGAATCGAGAAACAGTTCAAGATAATTGAGTCACTCATGCAAAAGGCCGATGGCATTATCAACTGCGGTGATGCCGGCCAGGAGGGTGAGCTCATTCAGCGATGGGTGATGCAGAAAGCCGGCGCCAAGTGCCCGGTCAAGCGTCTGTGGATATCGTCACTGACTGAGGAGTCCATACGCGAGGGATTCAGCCACCTGCAGGACCAGGAGGCCTTTAAGTCACTATATGAGGCCGGACTGTGCCGCGCCATAGGTGACTGGCTGCTGGGCATGAACGCAACACGCCTGTACACCATTAAATACCGCAGTGGCAACAGCCGCCAGGTGCTCTCAATCGGCCGTGTACAGACCCCCACTCTGGCCCTTGTAGTAAACCGACAGAAGGAGATTGATAACTTCAAACCCGAGCAGTACTGGGAACTCAAGACCACATACCGCGACACCTCTTTCTCTTATACCAAGGGAAAGTTTACCAAGATTGAGGACGGCCAGGCCCTGCTGGATGAGATACGCTCCCTGAACTTTGTCATTACCGATGTAGCCCGCAAGGAGGGCAAGGACTACGCCCCGCGCCTGTTTGACCTCACGTCACTGCAGGTGGAGTGCAACCGCAAATACGGATATTCGGCCGATGACACCCTCAAGACCATCCAGTCACTCTACGAAAAGAAGATAACCACATACCCGCGCGTAGATACCACGTTCCTGAGCGATGACATCTACCCCAAGTGCCCTGGCATACTCAAGGGACTTAAGGATTACGCCCAGTACACCGCTCCGCTTGAGGGAGTCAAACTGCCCAAGTCCAAGAAGGTGTTTGACAACAGCAAGGTGACTGATCACCATGCCATCATACCTACAGGTGTTTACCCCAACAACCTGACCCAGCAGGAGCGCGCCGTGTTTGACCTGATAGCACGACGTTTCATAGCCGTATTCTACCCTGACTGCCTATACGCCCAGACCACAGTGCTTGGCAAGGCCGGCCGCGCCGAGTTCAAGACCACGGGCCGCGAGATTCTGAAACCCGGATGGCGCGTCCTCTTTGATAAGGAAAAAAGCGATGAAAAGGCCGATGATGACGAGCGCATACTGCCCCAGTTCACCGTCGATGAGAGCGGACCGCACCTGCCGGAGCTGCAGGAAAAGTGGACCACCCCGCCCAAGCCCTATACCGAGGCCACCCTGCTGCGTGCCATGGAAACGGCAGGCAAGCTGGTGAATGATGAGGAACTGCGTGACGCAATGAAGGAGAACGGAATAGGCCGCCCCTCAACCCGTGCCGCAATCATAGAGACCTTATATAAACGCGGGTACATGCGCAAGGAGAAGAAGAACCTCTATCCCACGCCCACGGGCATCGGCCTTATAGACCTTATCCATGAGGAGTTGCTCAAGAGTGCTGAACTCACAGGAATCTGGGAGAAACACCTGCGTGAGATTGAGCGCGGCAAATACCAGCCTGCCCAGTTCATGGATGACCTCAAGCAGATGGTCACCACCCTGGTACACGACGTCCTTGCCGACAACTCCTCCAGATTATAACACAGGGATCCGGTCCATTTGTGTCTTTTTTGGATTTTTTTTGCATTATCTTTGAAAGGAATTAGGAGTTTTGGGTACTAATTGTATGAACGAACTCCCAAAACAGATGGATAAGATAGAGTTAGAATTCACAAAAATGGTCCGTGACTACCGTAAGACAATATATACGGTATGCTATTTCTTCTCGGACAATCCAACCGATGTCGATGACCTTTTCCAGGAAGTGTTGGTCAACCTCTGGAAAAGTTTTGCCAAGTTCCGCGGCGAAAGCAGCCTCAAGACCTGGATATGGCAGGTAAGCCTGAACACCTGCTGTAATGTGGAACGCGGCAAGAAGCGTAGTGTACCAACCATTCCGCTGGCTATTGACAAGGACTTTCTAAGTGATACGGATCAGGACGGTCATCAGATCAAGATGCTGTATGACAGAATCAACAAACTGGAGTTGTTTGACCGCGCCATTATCCTTCTGTGGCTGGAGAGCATGAGTTATGATGAGATTGCCGCGATTGTGGGTATCACCACATCGGCGGTTACGAGCCGACTGTTCCGCATCAAGGAGCAGCTCAAATCAATGTCTAACAATTAATACGCAAAACTATGTCACAGAATATGGATGATCTTAAGGAACTGGAGGAGCTCAAAACAGCATATGACCTTCTTGACCAGCGTCTTGACGGCCAGGAGATTGTGTCCGATGAGCAGCTGCGTACAGTGATGGAGCGCCGTCTAACCGGCGTACGCAGGTACACCAAGACATTCTTGCTAACATTCAATATTGTAGCAATTCCGCTCATTGCTGTACTTATGTATCTGGAAGACAGACTGGACAGGGAAAATATTATTGGACTGGCCATCCTATGGGTTGTTTCATTGCTGTTCGGAATACTGTTCCTTAGAAAAACCGGCAGAGAAAACTATGCATTCTCAGATTTGACAACCGTTTGCAAGCGGGATGCAAAATACCAGAAACTGCTCAAGATCTACAACTACACGGTATGCTTATACTGGATAGCATTCAGTTTTGTTACTTCTTTATTCAGCCTTCACAGCAAAGAGGAGTACATAGTATGGCTGGTATTGCTGCTACTGGCATCAGGCGCAGCGGCTCTGGGCGGCTTTGCGGGAAAATCCATCATGGAAGATCTCTCATCAATAGACCCCAAGACCGGAATGCGAACCATTCCAAGATGGCTCAACATATTGTTAATCATCGTTTTCCTGTTAATCATCCTGTTCCGTATAATCATTAAAACCCTTTGATATGAAATTTAAACTACTTGTTTGCATGACGGCTTGTGTCATGTTGTTTGCAGAGTGTAAAGAAAGTACAAATGTTCATGACGGGATCCTCTCTATTAATGATGCCAACAACTGCCAGGAGGTGGCGTTTGAGGATGTGGCTACCGATATCAGGATAGTGCCGCTCGTCAGCGATGAACCCATTGACGAATTATTGTCGCCAACCTGTTATGGCTCAACTACGGTGGCCGTCTCATCGGATTTATTCTCGCTGTACTTTTTTGAAGACGGCAAATTAACAGGCAAGCTGAATAAGGTTGGACGCGGCCCGGGCGAATACCTTTTTATAGGCAAATTCGCATACTCACCCTCCACCAAGACGGTATATGTTTACAGCGGTCAGGACAATGCCATTCTTAAATACTCCGTTCCGGATATGACTTTCAAGGGCTCATTTGAAATATCAAATGTAATATCATTAGCCGAGCATGATGATACAACACTAATTGCACGGATGAGATATCAAGACAAGAACGGTATCTATTTCATAGATGCCCGTGACGGTCAGGTGCGCGGAATGCTCAAGGAAACTAACGGCTATTCCGCAACAATAGCCAGCGTCGGTTCTCTTGGATACTACACTCCTGAATACAGGATAGTAACAGAAATTGGAAGTATCAATACCGTATCGGAAGTGCCTGTAGAAATTGGCCAGGACGAGAAGATTCTTTTACGGTTTGACTTTGGCAAGGACGGCGTGCCAGCCAAATATGACAATCTCGAGCTGTCTGATGAAGGTTTGGATCTTCTTATGGAGTTTGCCACATATGCTGCAGATCATGTCAACACCCTGATTAGTGAGATAAGAAATGTCCGTGTCCATGAAGACGCCGTTTCATTCTGGTTTTACCAGGCATCTCCAACGGACATGAGATACATTAGGGTTGAAGACGATAACATTGTCAAGTACAAGGGATTCAAAGCTAAAGGAATACAAAGGCCGCTCCATCCCAACTCTGTTACAGATAACGGTTATGTAACCGGCGTAAGCGGCTTGCCCGAAACAGTCTTTGATGAATCAGGTGAGCGCAGTGAATTCACCGCCGATCTTGAGAAGGTCATGAAGGCACAAAAATTCAATAATCCGGTTTTGGTTTTTTATAACATCAAATAGAACCATTCTTCTTTTTCTTGTTGTTTTTGCCAAAGTGTCCCACGCTAACCCGGGTGAGAGTGCGCTCTGATGCGGGTAAGCGTGGGACACTTGTTCATTTTGAGGGGGTGTAACACATTGGGGCGCGCTACACGGGTGGTGAGCAGGGTTGTTGTGGGACACTTTGGCGGGCAGAAAAGTAGTGAGAATGGTGCAATATAGCCGACCGGAATACGTTATTATAATGTATGAAACGAACGGCTGCATACGTGATGGTGGCGGCCCTGTGGCTGTTGTGCAGTTGCGGGGCTGAAATCAGTCTGCGCAAAGGCGACCAGAAGTATGCCCTGGGCGAATACACTGACGCTGCAGCGCTCTACAAGAAAGCCTACGCCGGAACGCCATCATCAGAGAAACAGCTGCGCGGTGAGACCGCATTCAAGCTGGCCGAGTGCTACCGCCGCACCAACTACGTGCCACGTGCCCTGGCCGCCTACCGCAACGCCATACGCTACCACTATCCAGACTCAACGGTTTACCGATACCTGGCCGATATGCTCCGACTGGACGGTAAGCCCGCCGAAGCCGAGAAGAACTACCTGATAGCGTTGGAGCATGACTCCACCGATATCCTGGCCCTAAACGGTCTGGAATCATGCCGTCTCATAAAGGAGTGGAAGGATAACCCCACCCGATACATCGTCAAGAAAGACCCCGTACTGAACGGCCGTTACAGTGACTGGTCACCGGTATTCGGCAGCCAGGAATATGATGTGCTCTACTTTACCTCATCGCGAAAGGAGTGCACCGGCGATGACATAAACGGCATAACCGGAATGAAGAACTGTGACATATTTGTGTCACGCAAGGATGACAAGGGCAAATGGAAAAAGCCGGAACCGGTGGACGGCGGCCTGAACACGGAGTTTGAGGACGGCACATGCGCCATGACTCCCAACTTCTCAACCATGTACTACACCTACTGCTCATCGGATCCGCAGCAGCCCCGCCCTGCCGCCATCTACAAATCATCCCGATCTGACGCAGCGTGGTCAAAAGGCAGTACCATAGGCTCCTCCAAGGACTCGCTCTACAACTATGCCCACCCCGCTGTATCGCCCGACGGAAAGTGGCTTTATTTTGTATCGGACATGGACGGCGGATACGGAGGGTTGGACCTGTGGAGAATTCCCATTGATGGCCGTCTGATAGGCGCCGAGAACCTGGGTCCGGAAATAAACACCCCCGGCAATGAGATGTTCCCAACCTTCCGCCGCAACGGTGAGCTCTATTTCTCATCAAACGGACATCCCGGAATGGGCGGTCTGGATATATTCTGCGCCGTAAACATAGGTGACAGCACCTGGAACGTAACAAACCTGGGTGTTCCAGTGAACTCACAGGCCGATGATTTTGGAATGACTTTTGAGGGTGACCTTACACGAGGCTTTTTCTCATCCAACCGCGGTGATGCCCGCGGCCGCGACCACATATGGACCTTTGAGCTGCCCGAGACCGTATATAAGATTACAGGTTGGGTATATGAAAAAGACGGCTATGAGCTGCCCGACGCACTTGTCTATCTGATAGGCAATGACGGAACCAATATGAAACTCAACGTAAAGGAGGACGGATCATTTACCCAACGCATCAACCCCGGAGTAAGCTATCTGCTGCTTGGAACAGCCAAAGGATTCATGAACTACAAGCAGGAAATGACCGCCGACAGCACCAATCAGGACCACGAGTATGTGCTGCAGTTCCCGCTCTCCTCAATATCCAAACCGGTACTGATTGACAACATATTCTTTGAATCCGGCAGCGCCAAGCTTACCACGGAGTCATCGGAAGCACTGGACCAGTTGCTGCAGCTGCTTACAGACAATGCCGGTGTAACCATAGAGATAGGCGCCCACTGTGACTACAAAGGCGATGACGCATACAACCTCCGTCTGTCACAGCAACGTGCCGAAAGCGTAGTAAATTATCTGATATCAAACGGCATAGACTCCAAACGTCTTACCGCACGCGGTTACGGAGAGACCACTCCCAAAACCGTCAACAAGAAAATTGCCCAGGAATATGATTTCCTTGAAGAGGACACAATCCTTTCCGAGGAGTTTATAAGAACACTGCCCGAACCACAGCAGGACATATGTAACCAGCTTAACCGCCGTACCGAGTTCCGCGTCATACGCACCACTTACGGTCTGTTTGGAAGCAACTAACTGATAGAGTTCCTTATCCTCCATTCCTGAGGATAGAGATTATTTGCCCTGTTTCCTATATTCTTGGCAAATCCCAGAGGTATATTCTTATAGGTGAGTAGCACTATTCCACGCGGTGCGGTATCTTCAAGCCTGATAGCATCACAGTGCAGATATGCCAGAGCCTGCTGCCGTGTAACCTCCACACAGCTGAAAGCAGCGCGGTTCAATGCCTTGCTCATGGCAAGAGCATGAGCCGGAACCCAGTCTCGACCTTTCATCACCGCCACCTCAATACCAGGCACCAGAGCGTACAGTTCCTGTCCGGCCTGCCACATATCATCCTTGAGGCCCTGTGGCAGCGCAAACACCGACCCGTTCTTTACATAGAACCCAAAGCCGTCCCCCGGGTTGAGCCAACCCTTGCATTCCGCGGGAACAGTTGATGAGTCACCCCTGAACGGTTTGCTCTTGGGAACAACCGCAGCGCCCTCTGGTTTACGCAACAGGCAAAGGAAAAAACCCTCGCCACGTGTGCGGTGCTGCATAAAGTGATAAACCGGCATATTGTCATCGGTAAAGGAACCGGCAACGTTCCACTGCGGATCAGGATTCAGATCAATAGCCTGAGCACCGAACCGCTCCATAATCCAACGTACATTATCCTCATCTTCCTGACGGTTAAATGTACATGTGCTGTATATAAGGTAGCCACCCGGTTTAAGTGCGGGCCATATATCATCTATTATCTCACGCTGACGGGCAGCGCACATCTCCACATTATCAAGGCTCCAGTCACGTACAGCACCCTCATCCTTGCGGAACATACCCTCACCGGAGCAGGGTGCATCGACCGCTATAAGGTCAAACATAAGGCTGGACTTGCCAATCTGCTTTGGGGTATTACAGGTTACCATCACGCCGGGACGTCCCCACTTGACCATATTCTCGGCCAATATCTGTGCGCGTGAACGCTGAATCTCGTTTGATATGAGCAGACTGCCCTCAGGAAGTAACTGTGCCAGAAGAGTTGACTTACCGCCGGGAGCAGCGCAAAGGTCAAGCGCACGCACCGGCCCGTTTACGCATTTCCTTACCGCCTGTGCCAGGAACATTGACGACGCCTCCTGCACATAGTAGCAGCCCTGATGCAGCAACGGATCCATGGTAAACTGCGGGCGATGATCCAGATAGACGGCATCATCCATCCACTGGACGCGGCCATCGGCACGGCATTCAAGTGATTCAAGGACAAGGCTTTCGGCATCATCGGCCTTTGTATTGAACCTGATGCTTACCTCCGGTTCCGTAGCCAAAGCAGCCAGCAGAGCATCACGCTCACCAGCGGGTAAGATGTTGATAAATTCCTGCTCAAAAGCCATGCCTTAGTTCAATTATAGCGCGAAGGTAACCCAAAAAATCAGTATATTCGCAGACAAGAAACAAGAAAAAGGATGAAACAGTACCTGGACCTGCTTGACAGGATATTACGTGAAGGTGTACAAAAGGGTGACCGCACCGGCACCGGCACAATAAGCGTGTTCGGACACCAGATGCGGTTCAATCTGGAGGAGGGATTCCCTCTGCTAACCACCAAGAAACTGCACCTTAAGTCCATTATCTATGAGTTGCTCTGGTTTCTGGACGGCAATACCAATGCAAACTGGTTGCAGGAGCGCGGAGTACGCATCTGGAATGAGTGGGCCGATCCCGACGGCAGTCTGGGTCATATCTACGGCTATCAGTGGCGTTCATGGCCCGATTATGAAGGAGGTTTCATAGATCAGATATCCGAGGCAGTAGAGACTATCAAACACAACCCTGATTCACGACGTATTATCGTGAGTGCATGGAACGTGGCTGATCTAAAGAACATGAACCTGCCGCCCTGCCATGCCTTCTTCCAGTTCTACGTAGCAAACGGCCGTCTGAGCCTTCAGCTCTACCAGCGCAGTGCCGACTGTTTCCTGGGCGTGCCTTTCAATATAGCATCATATGCACTGCTCACTATGATGATGGCGCAGGTGACTGGCCTCAAACCCGGTGACTTTATCCACACCACGGGTGATACTCACCTATACCTGAATCATCTGGATCAGGCCCGCCTGCAGCTTACACGTGAGCCGCGTCCGCTGCCCAGGATGATAATCAATCCTGATGTCAAGAGCATCTTTGACTTCAAATATGAGGATTTCCAGCTTGAGGGCTATGATCCGCATCCGCACATTAAAGCTGACGTTTCAGTATGATATCAATAATTGTCGCTATAGCCCAGAACGGGGCAATAGGTTATAAAGGGGACTTGATCTATCATTTGAGCGCTGACCTTAAACGGTTCAAATCGCTCACAACAGGGCACACCGTCATTATGGGCCGCAAGACATTCCAGTCTCTGCCCAAAGGAGCTCTGCCCAACCGCCGCAACATAGTTCTTACCAGACAGCAGGGTATATCTTTTGAGGGAACAGAGGTGTTCACCTCAATAACAGAGGCTCTGGCACACTGCACACCGGATGAAAAAATCTATGTTATAGGAGGCGCCCAGATTTACTCACAAGCCCTTGAACTGGCCGATGAACTGGAGATAACCCTGGTACATGCCACTCCCCGCGAGGCCGATACGTTCTTTCCGGACTACAACGCCAACGGACGCTGGAAACTGGTAAACCGTGAGGACCATGATCCGGATGAAAAGAACCCGTATCCATACTCATTCTTAACCTACCGCAAATAAACAAGAAAGGCTTCCACATAATAATGGAAGCCTTTCTTTATCACTCAAAGGATACTCTTAATCCTTTTTCTCGGCAGAGTAAACGATATTCTGGGCCTTTGCCTTACGAAGCTCCTGCTTCACATCGGTTACAATACCCATCTGAACACCCTTATCTATCTTAAGAGACATCTTCATAAAAGGTCTGTCCTTCTCAAACATGCTCTCACGCTCAGCCTTTACGAAATCACGTACGGCGGCGGGCTCAGCAAATACTTCATTAAGCTGAATACGAGGGGCAGAACCAAAGATGGCACGATAACTTCTGGAGGGAGGTCCAATGTAGATATGTGACACCAAAGATTTCTTCTCAAGCTTTTCAATTTCTGTAGTACCTGTAGGAATCTTGACCTGAACCTTAACTTCAACCTCACGCATGGATGTTACCATCATGAAGAAGAACAACACAGTAAAGATCAGATCCGGAAGTGACGAAGTATTCAACTCCGGCATTTCTCTCTTTCCGTTACTTCTGAATTTACTCATTGCTTAATATGTTCTAGGTTCAGCCTCAGATATCTTAGAGGCATATACTGCGCGGACAACAGGCTGCTGAGTCTTCTCATCACAGTCTTTGTATGGCTTTCCGAAGTTAGCCTTTGCCCACTCATCTCTTAACTCACTATAAGCTCTTGACAGCTCATGCTGGACATTAAAATAGACCTCGTAATTGGTGGTGCGGTCTGTCTGAAGTGATATGACATGCTTTACAGTAGTCATCACCTGGCCATAATCCTCAATGTCATAAGGCTCCCAAACAGGAAGGTTGTCATCCTGGTCAGGATTGGCAATGAACTGCTTGGCGATATCCTTCAGCTCAGAGACATCAATCAATCGGTTTATTTTTCCATTCTTAACGAATATCTCATTGTACTTGTTGACCTGGACCGTCATGATATTACGCTCCTTGATGGTCAACTCCTGATCCTGTGCGTTAGGATCCCAATCCGGAAGACGACGCGGCAGACCCGAGTCAACATCCATAGATGTGGTCACCAGGAAGAAAATCAACAGGATAAATGAGATATCGGCCGTTGAAGACTGGTTAAGTCCGGGAACTTTTCTCTTTCCTTTTCCCATAACTCTTAATAATTTTCCCTATTACTTTCTGGCCTTGAATATGCCGAGCATTGAAATAATAGAGCAGATTATTGACACAGCCACAAGAACGTAAATAGACAGCAGGCAAACGTCTGATATCTGTAATTCCCAAGCTGTCTCTACAAGTGTACCGTCACCCTTGCGGATAGGCGTGCTGCTTGAAAGGAAATATGAGACTGCAATCACAATGAAAGTAAAGATGAACACCCAGCCGGCAAAACCGGTTCTGCTCTGGGTTTTTGTCTTAACCTTCAGGTTCCTGATGCCGGCAGCTATACCGAAGCACAGAACTGATCCGATGCAGATTGCTACCAGAGCATACTCCCATATGATCAGCAGGTCCGTATAACGCGGGCTGGTGAGCTTCTTATCGTGGCTATAGATAGTGTCTCCGAATCCAACGCAGTAGAACATCACAAGCACTACTGCTGATATGATAAGGAGAGTAGCCAGAGTCCACTTTGAAGCACTGATTTGTTTATTCTCGCTTTTCATAAGAGTTTTCCAAATTACTTCTTGAACTTCAGGTTGTACTTCATGATGATGTCAAGGAGGCTAACTGATGAGTCTTCCATATCAGTGTTAAGAGCCTCAACCTTGCTCAGGATGTAGTTGTAGAATACCTGGAGGATAAGGGCAACGATAATACCGAAGATGGTGGTGATAAGAGCAACCTTCATACCGCCGGCAACAACGTTAGGTGAGATATCGTTAGCTCTCTGGATCTCATCGAATGCCTGTACCATACCGATCACAGTTCCAAGGAATCCCAGTGAAGGAGACATGGCGATGAACAGTGTGATCCATGAAAGGTTCTTCTCAAGGTTTGAAGCCTGAACGCTACCGTATGATACAACTGAGCGCTCAACTACATCAAGACCCTCATCTATACGCATCATACCCTGATAGCAGATTGAAGCTACAGGACCGCGAGTCTCACGGCAGATTGACTTGGCACCCTCAACGTCACCGTTCTCAAGAGCAGCCTGAATATCCTCAAGAAGCTTCTTGCTGTTGATCTCTGAAAGGCTAAGGAAAATGATACGCTCAATGCAAAGAGCAAGACCGAAAATCATAGCGATGGCAACGAGTGACATAAAGCCGGCGCTACCCTCAATGAACTTTGTCTTAAGAACTTTGTGAAGACCCTGGTTTTCTTCAGCATCCTTGTCTTCTCCGATGGCCTGAGACTCTTCCTCCACCTCTGCAGCGGCGATTGAATCCACAGCCAAAGAATCATTCTGGGCAACCTCCTCTACAGCAGGTGCCTCTGTCTCTTCTTGAGCATTAATTGTCTGGTTTACTCCGAAAAGGAGTCCCATCATTGCAACGAATGCAAATACCTTTTTCATTTGAGATAATTTTTAGTTATTGGTTTATAATTAATTGTTTCAAGTAATCAGTTTCTTTTGCGGAAAGACGGGGATTCGAACCCCGGATACGCTTTTGACGTATACACGCTTTCCAGGCGTGCCTCTTCAACCACTCGAGCATCTTTCCCTTCAGGCACTATCTGCCCATAGCGTCCAAAACGGGTGCAAATTACAACATATTTTGTGAAAATAGCAACCAAAGGTTATTAAAACATCTAAAAAAATAACCTCAGAACCCTTTTGGCGCAGTCAGGGCGCACGCAGTTAACTCAACATCACTTATTTTCATTACTTTTGCATTGAATAAGACCGTGCCCAGTGGAACCGGAATTCAGGATTTACAACATATTACGCCCCTTAAGCTGGATTTACGGAGCCGTCACATCAGCCCGCAACCGGCGTTTTGACCGAAAAGCCGGGCTGAGTACGTCATTTCCGGTGCCTGTAATATCAATAGGTAACATTACAGCCGGCGGCACCGGCAAGACTCCCCATACGGAATATACGGTGTCGCTCATCAAGGACAGGTTCAGGACCGCAGTGCTCAGCCGCGGTTACGGCCGATGCACACACGGCTATATCCTGGCTCGTCCACTTTCAGACAGCCGTGAGATAGGTGATGAGCCGCGTCAGATACTTACCAGTTTTCCGGATATTGACGTAGCTGTATCCGAGGACCGCGCAGAAGGAATAAGCAACCTTATCCGTGCCCGCGCCCCGCAGGCAATAGTACTTGACGATGCTTTCCAGCACCGCAAGGTCACCCCGTCGCTCAATATTCTCCTGGTAAATTACAACCGCAACATACTGTCCGATGCCATCCTGCCGGCAGGACGCCTGCGTGAAAGTGCAGCCGGTCGCGCCCGCGCGCATATCATAGTGGTAACCAAATGTCCGCCTGATCTGACATCGGACAACATGGACAGCCTGGCCTCAAAGCTTAAAGTCAACGCCCGTCAGCAGGTCTTCTTTACCGCCATGCAGTACGGAAACATATACTCCATGGACGGCAGCGCCGACGCACCCTCACAGGATACCGCAGTGCTGACCGTAAGCGGCATAGCCAACCCTGCCCCCATGGAGGCGGAGATTCGCGCCAGGTTCAGCACGGTGGAATCCATGTCATACCCCGACCATCACAACTTCTCGGCGCATGACATGCGCAACATCCAAAAGCGTCTGGACAGGATGCCGGCAGATTCAGTCATAGTCACCACCGCCAAGGATGCAGCAAGGCTTTCCGGCATGAGCCTTGCGCAGGATTTAAGGAGCCGGATATTCGTATTGCCTGTCAAGCCTCTCTTCCTGCGCGATTCAGACCTGTTTGACACAACAATAATCAACCACATAGAATCATATAAAAAACAGTAATATGCCACAGACCAAACGTACTGAGATATCGGAATACGGTGAATTCGGACTTATAGACCACCTCACAAAGGAACTCAAGCCCCAGAACAGCTCCACGCTTTACGGCGTAGGCGATGACTGCGCCGTGCTGGACTACTCCGGCAAGGACAAGGAGGTGCTTGTAACAACAGACATGCTTATGGAAGGTGTTCATTTTGACCTCACGTACGTACCTCTTAAACATCTGGGCTACAAAAGTGCTATGGTCAATATATCCGATATATACGCCATGAACGGCACTCCGCGCCAGATGACAGTGTCCATTGCACTGAGCAAGCGATTCTCGGTAGAGGACATGGAGGATTTCTATGCCGGCATGCTGCTGGCCTGCCAGCGCCACGGTGTGGATCTGGTGGGAGGTGACACCACGTCATCACTTACCGGCCTGGCCATAAGCATCACCTGCATAGGAGAGGCTCAGAAGGGCAAGGCCGTATATCGTAACGGAGCCGGCCAGAATGACCTGATATGCGTATCGGGTAATCTGGGTGCCGCATATATGGGCTTGCAACTGCTGGAGCGTGAAAAGGCCGTATTCAACAGCACTCCACACGATGCCTCAGAGCCATTCAACCCCGATTTTGCCGGTAAGGAGTATCTGCTGGAGCGCCAGCTCAAGCCCGAGGCCCGCGGTGACATCATCAAGGAACTGCGTGAGGCCGGCATCCAGCCCACCGCCATGATGGATATTTCCGATGGCCTGTCATCAGAGCTTATACACATCTGCAAGCAGAGCGGGACCGGCTGCAGCGTCTATCAGGAGCGAATACCCATTGACTACCAGACAGCCGTTATGGCCGAGGAACTCAACATGGACGTCTATACCTGCGCCCTCAACGGGGGTGAGGACTACGAGCTCCTCTTTACTGTGCCCCTCACTGACCATGACAAGGTAATCCAGCTCAAGGACGTCAAACTTATTGGCCATATGACAAAGCCTGAGCTTGGTCGCCACCTGGTTACCAAATCCGGCCAGGAAGTGGAGCTTAAGGCCCAGGGATGGACAAGTAATCTTTGAATTGAGAGTTGAGAATTTTTGGAGCAGTGAGAGTAGAGTCAAACTCGCTTGAACTCTACCGAGTCGCGACAAAAATCATGAAACGAAGTTTCATAATTGAGAATTGAGAATTGAATGTAACGCACCTGCGTTGCAAATAAAAAGGAAATCCAGTCAAACCAGACTGGATTTCCTTTTATTACGCAGGTTCTGCGTATTAATTCTCAATTCTCCGCTCGGCCCGAAGGGACGCTTTCACAAAGCGAAGCGACTGAAAGAATTTTCAATTCTCAATTAGAATCAAATACTTTTCTCCACGTTCCAAACGAACGCACGCAGTCCCAGCTTCTCCGTAGCCACATCCATAGCGTGAAGCTTTTCAAGGATGATGTCAACCTTGCCATCATCAACCATGGTGATGATGCCTGAGCACATTGAAGGCCAGGCATGGTTGCCATAGTGAGGCTGTCCGGTCTTGGAACCCCTGCCCTGCAGCTGCTCCACCATGGAGAAGCCGCGGCAGTTGTTTGTGGTAAGGAGCTCAATAATACGCTCCGTATATGACTGGTCAAATGTTATAAGTATTGCTTTCATATCTTTGCTGTCTTGTCATGAATGAACTGATCCTTGTTCTCAGCCCAGAAAGCAGCCAGTTCAAGCTGCTTGCGATGCTTGCGACGTGCCTTTTTGATTCCTGTACCCTGGAACACGCAATAGAGTGTAGGAACAAGAAGCAATGTAAGGATGGTTGATACGGTGAGACCGCCAATAACCGATATACCCAGCGGACGCCACATTGCAGAACCCTGGCCCTGGCTGAGAGCCATAGGAATCATACCAAGGATAGTGGTCAGTGTAGTCATCAGCACAGGACGAAGACGGCTGCGGGCAGCTGTAACGGTTGCAGTAACAGCCGACATACCACGCTCACGGCAAAGTCCGGTGTAGTCAATAAGCACGATACCGTTCTTAACCACAATACCAATCAGCATTATTCCACCCAGCACACTCATCAGGTTGATTGATGTTCCGGTAAGCCACAGGGCAATGAGCACACCGCTAAAGGCAAACGGGATGGAGAACATGATGATGAACGGCAGAGTGAGTGACTCAAACTGTGCAGCCATCACAATGAATACCAGCATTATTATAAGGAGTGCCAATGTAGCCATATCAGAGAATGACTCCTGCTGATCCTCATAGTCACCTGATATCTGGATGTTCACGCCCTCCGGCAGGTCCATGCTTGCAATACACTCCTGACCGGCATTGACAACATCACTCAATGCGGCACCACCAGCAATGACACAGGTAACAGTATTGATACGCTGACGGTCCTTACGCTCAATCGTAGGAGGAGTGAACACCTCTTCCAGATGACCCACATCCCTTACACGAACAGCATTTGTGCCGCTGCCGTAAAGCAGGATGTTCTCAATATCCTCAAGTTGCGTACGATACTCAGGAGCATAACGCACCTTGATGTAATACTCCTCACCATCCTCACGGAAGTATGATGCCGTAGCACCATAGATACGGTTACGCAGATATGTAGCCGCCGTTGAGAGGTTAAGACCATGCTGTGCCAGCTTCTCGCGGTCAAACACAACCTCGTACTCTGGCTGGTAGTTGTCACGGCTTATATAAGCCTCACCAACACCCTCAACAGTCTTCATCTTGGCAAGGAATTCAGCTGCAACCTGATCGGTCTCATTGAAGTCATAGCCGTATATCTCAAACTCGGCTGTTGACTGTCCGCCCATGCTCATGCCGCCACCGGCAGTAACCATGGAGCGTTCTATTTCCGGGCGGGCATTAAGGTCTGCACGCATCTCGGCCACAACCTGGTCTGATGATATGCTGCGCTCACCCAGTTCCTTGAGCGAGATTGTGAATGATATGACATGCGTTCCGTTGGTCTGCATTGAAGCGAACGTATTGTTCTCATCGGCAGCACCAACACGATAGTTGCAGGTTACCATATCATCTGCATATCGCTCCATCCACAGATCCGACAGCTCCTGAGCCACGGCACGTGAACGGTTGGTATTGGTATTGATAGGCATGTAAATGGTTGCCGATATACGTGACTGCTCATCGGACGGGAAGAACTCTGATTTAAGGTTTCCGGCACAGAACAGTGAGGCCACAAACAACAACAGACATGCACCCACAACCAATTTACGGTGACGTACAGCCTTGTTGATGAGACGTGAATACAAGCGGTCCAGACCATCAAGAGCTTTCTGAACTGGACGATAAATGGCGGTATGCAGACGGCTGCCCTTTTTCTCCAGCTTAAGCATGCGTGAGCAAAGCATAGGAGTAAGGGTAAGTGATACTATCAGAGAGATGGCAATGATGATACACATCATCCAACCCAACTGCTTGAACATGATACCTGCCATACCTGACAACATGGTAAGCGGGAAGAACACCGCAAAGATTGTCATTGTTGATGCCATAACTGAAACGGCCACCTCATTGGTAGCGTGGATAGCGGCCTGTTTGGGGTTGGCTCCGCGCTCAATATGTGTCGTGATGTTCTCAAGCACCACAATAGTATCATCAACCACCATACCAATGGCAATGGTAAGTGAGCTGAGCGAAATGATATTCAGTGAACCGTCCGTAACAAACAGATAGATGAATGATGCTATCAGTGAGAGCGGTATAGTGATGGCCACAACCATAGTGGCACGCCAACGGCCGGTAAACAGATAAACCACAAGAATTACGAACAAAAGAGCGTAGGCAATGGTCTCAGCCAGAGAGTTTACGGTCTGGATAATATCCTCCGATCCGTCATGGATCAGACCTATATGTATGTCGCTGGGAAGATTCTTCTGCAGTGCAGGCAGAGCCTCGTTTATCTTGCGGCATATCTCAACGGTATTGGCACCTGTCTGCTTCTGGATAACCATCATGGCACCCTGCACGCCGTTGTTGTAAGACTCCTGCGCACGTTCCTGCGTACGGTCCACAATCTCCGCTACATCTTTAAGATAAACGTTACGTCCCTGGATTGATGCCACAACCAGATGCTGCATGTCACGCGGATCCTTGAACTCACCATCCACGCGCAGAGCATATGTCTCATTACCTACATCCAGGTTACCGCCGGGCACGCTGCGGTTCTCGGAACCAATCATGGCCGATATAGCCTCAATGGTCAGGTTATATGCCTCCAGCTTGGCAGGATCGCAATAAACATATATCTCACGCTGCGGAGCACCGGTAACCGATACGGTACCTACGCCCGGAATACGTGCCAATGGATTGACAACGTTCTCATCCAATATCTTGTAAAGGGCAGCCTGGCTCTCACCTGCCTGAACGGAGAGCAGCATGATAGGCAGCATGCTTGTATCAAACTTGAATATAATAGGCGATCCCGCGCCGTCAGGGAGCGAGTTGGTAATCATACTCAACTTGTCACGCACATCATTTGTAAGGTCATCAATGGAATGACCGAACTCAAACTCAAGCGTAATGACAGATACGTTCTCCGATGAACGTGATGTGATATGCTTAATGTGGCTGCAGCTGTTAAGAGTATTCTCAAGCGGACGGGTCACATTATTCTCTATATCCGATGCATTGGCACCGTTGTAATATGTAAACACCATGATGGTGTTTGACTCAATGTCGGGCAACTGGTCAATGGGCAGCTTGGAATATGAGAACAAGCCGAACACCACCACAGCCACAAAACAGAGAGCCGTAAAAATGGGTCGTTTGACCGAACTTTCGTAAAGACTCATAACAACGGGCTATTTACTTTTTTACTTCAACTTCCTTGCCGTCAGCCAGCTTGGACTGACCAGATATAACAATCTGGGCTCCGTTCTCCACACCTGATATCAGCTCATAACGATCACCCAGGCGTTGTCCCAATTCAACCTTGTTATATGTCACCTTACCATTATTGTAAACATACACAAAACGGTCACCTGAACCTGCACGTTTCTCTATGGCCAGATCAGGTACAACCACATGGTCAAGTGTACCCAGGTTCAATGTAGCGCGGGCAAACATTCCGGGACGGAGTTTGAGGTCTGCATTGGCCACATTTATCTCAACCGGGAAAGTATGCGTCATAGCATCTATTGTAGGATAGATAAGTGATATCTTTCCGGTAAAAGACTCACCGGGATAGGCATCAAGTTCAATACTAACCTCATCACCCTTATTTACCTTTGAATAGTACTGCTCTGAAACATTGATGGTCAGTTTGACAGGGGCAATCTTCTGTACCACCAGGATAGCCTGACCTCCGTACAGGTCACCGTTGTCATAGTTACGCGCTGTAACTACACCGTCTATGGGGCTTGCCAACTGCGTATTCTCCTTTAGGGTCTGGAATGACTTGCGTGCCACCTCCAGCTGAAGGTTCACATTGTCCCACTCAGACTTTGAGACACCGCCCACCTTGTAGAGCTGGTCTATGCGGTTGAACTCGGTCTCCAGATTCTTGAGCTGCATCTCCTGCTGACTAAGTGTGGTCTCGTCCATTTCAACAAGAATCTGACCCTTCTTGACATTGTCACCAACCTCAACCTTGATCTTGCTGATACGGCCGGGAGTAGAAGGAGCAATATTGTTCTTGATCTCACCTACAATGGTAGCAGAATAGACCTGGAGCTGTGCCACAGGCTCAGTAGCCACACGGGCCAGTTCAACCAACGGTTTTGCATTAGGATCCGGAGCAACAGATCCGTTAGCATCTTGTTTCTTTTGCCCGCAGGCTGCCAAAAGCAGCATGGAGCAGACAGCGATTCCTGTAATTCTGAATGCTTTCATATTCTATATTCTTTTGTTTCTGTTCTTACTTTGTTGACGGTATGTTCTCTTCATTGCCAAGCACCTTGTCCAGATCAGCCTTGGCTGCCAGATAGTTGTATATTGACTGGCTGTATGTAAGTTTGGCCTGAGTAAGTGACACCTCACTGTTATTGAGTTCCAGGATGGTACCCTTACCTATCTCATAACGCTTGCTTGCTATCTCACGGCCCTTCTCAGCCTGTTCTATTGCCTCATGGTTGCTGGCCACCTGCTCTGCATTGGCCTTCATGTTATCAACATAACTGCGCACCTGCATGTTAAGTTGCTTCTCAGTGTAGTCAATATTCTCACTAAGCTGGCTTATCTGCAGCTTGGTGCTGCGCAGCTTGGTAAAGTTACCCATACGGAATATGGGAACTGAGAATGACAGCACCAAAGACGAGCTCTTGGCCCATGTGTAGTCAAACACGTTCCAGTTATCATTGTAAAGTGACTGGAAAGCGTATGTACCGGATAATGCCAATGTAGGCAGGAAGTTCATCTTCTGCACACGCAGGCTCTGGTTAAGCATGGTCTCACTCAGTTTAAGCTGACGCATATTGGTGTTGTTATCCAGAGAATAATCTCCGGCAGAAAGGGCCTCCACATAAAGCTGGTCCTCATACTCTTCAAGGCTGCCCTCAACAACAATCTCTGTTGAAGGATCAACACCCATCAGCACCATAAGCTGGAGCTTGGCCATAGTCACGGCATTGCGGGCCTGAATAACCGTGGGGTTGAGTGAACGCAACTGCACCTCGGCACTTATCTTGTCATACTCACTGGTGCCTCCCAACTCATAGAGTGACTTTACTACGTTAAAGTTCTTCTCAGCCTGCTCATAGCTCTTGCAGAGTACATCATAGCTGTCCTGCGCCAGGATAACCTGATAATAGGCCTTGGTAACCTGGTTTACAAGATCAAGCCTGGAACTGCGGCTCTGCTCTATGGCATTTTCCAGGTCACTCTTGGTCAGGTTCATCGTTGCATAGACCGTAGGAGCAAACACGGGCAGACTAACCTGGAACTGTCCGTTCCACGTACTGGTGTTATCCTGACCCATCTTGAACTCCATTCCGTTCAGTTTCATCACTGCGGCCAGTACGGTGTACTGTACTGTTCCGTTAAAATCAGCACTGGGCAAAAGAGCCTGCCAAGCCTCATCCTTGCTCACCTTCTTAAGTTCAATCTGCTGCTCGGCCACTTTGATTGTGGGGTTGTCACTAAGCGCTGTCTGTATAGCATCGTCCAGTGTGATTTTGATGGCAGTGTTTTCATCGGCACTCTGAGCCTGGATAGCCTGTCCTGAAAGGAAAGCCGTCAGGATCAGAAAGCCTGTCTTGTAAAAAAAGCCTCTTTTCATTTATCTGTTATTTGTTTTTGTTTCTGTACTTTTCAAGTTTCTCCATTCCCTTGGGTGTGGCAATGCCGCGAAGCAGCACCACCATGGTACCGTCTATGAGTTCTTCATAACGGAACTCTCCCTTGCCGGACTCCTCCTTGGCCATCTTACCCATAGCAGAGAAAGCTTTCATGATAACATCCATATTAAGGTCATCACGGAACACGCCCTGCCTTACGCCAAGCAGCATAAACTCGCGCAGGTTTTTGGTCATCTCACAGAGATGCTCATTACACAGTTTCTTGAGTTTTGGGTATTTGTCCATATCCGAAAAACGGGCATGGTCATTCTCACGTGACTCGTTGATGATAATCTCCAGATGCTTAATAAAGACGGAAAGAACGTCATCCTCACGCCGCATCTCATCCTCAATGATCTTTGAAACATTATCCACATGAACCTTCATGCATTCAATAAGGAGTTCCTCCTTGTTTCCGAAAATCTCGTAGAGGGTACGCTTTGAAACTGACAGCTCCTGCGCCACGTCATCCATCCGGACAGAGAAATCACCCGTACGCATCAGAATCTCTGATGTGGCCCTGATAGCCCTGAGGCGTATATCATCCCTGTTTGATGGAACAATTATCATCCGTACGTCCTTCTTTTCCGGGCGCAAATATACAAGAAAACTCGATGCGCTGCACCGAGTTTTCCCGTCAAAACAGCTTATTTAGCCATTTTTAGCACTTCGCTTCCACGGAAAGAAGCGTCCATTCCGTGCACTTATTCTGAGAGAAGGTCTTTGAGGAAAGAGTCCAGCTCCTCATCAAGACCCTGCATCAGGCTCTGGCTCAAGAGTGTGTTGTCCTCATCAAACAGCATGAGCTCAGCCACTGTCTCGCGGTCATCGTCCACCAGGACGAATGAGAACGGCTTCCATATGGCCAGGTTCTCAAGCGGCTCTACAGCATCAATATCCTTGAGAATACGGCGCAGAGCCTTTTCCATAACCTGATAGAAATCCTCCTCAGGTATCTCCACCAGATCCGACAGGCGGGTTGAAGCCAGATCGCGATCATCATCACTGACAGTTACCTCACCCGTCTCACGAATGGGCATGATATGTATGTCCGTCACAACTGACTGTTCCTGGGGACGGCGGAACTCATTGATTACTCCTGTCAGGAGCGTCTTGATTTCCTGAAATGATGATTCGCTTAATCTCATAGCTGTATAGTTTTTCTCTTATTTTACAATCCCTGACCGTGGCAGTTCTTGAACTTCTTGCCGCTGCCGCATGGGCATGGGTCATTGCGGCCCGGAGTCTTATCCACGCGGATAGGCTCGCGCACCTGCTGACGTGTATCACGTCCTGCTGCAGCACGCTGGTTAGGATCCGAAAGGTCTGAACTGCGGTTCTCAGTATATTGACGTCTCTGCTGACGGGTCTGAGCCGGGGCCTCACGAACCTGGCTGGGATCCGGCTCCGGTATCTGACCGCGCATCAGGATTGAAACGGTCTGGTCATTCATCTTGTTGACCATATTGTCAAACAGCGTTACAGACTCCAACTTGAATATAAGGAGCGGATCCTTCTGCTCATAGCTTGCATTCTGTACGGAGTGCTTGAGTTCATCAAGCTCACGCAGGTTCTCCTTCCAGCACTCGTCAATGGTATGGAGCATGATAGCCTTCTGGAATGAGGTTACAACGCTCTTGCCTTCTGAGTCATATGCCTCCTTGAGGTTGCAGGGAATCTGATATACGCGGCGTCCGTCAGTGATAGGAATCAGTATGTTCTCATAACGGTCACCCTGCTCCTCAAACACCTTCTTGATAACGGGAGTAACAATCTGGGCTAGACGCTCACACTTGCGCTTGAAGGTATCCATAGCGGCATTAAATATGCGCTCCGACACCTCATCCTGCTTCATCTTGCCGAACTCCTCCTCAGTGAACGGCAACTCTATGGCCAATACACGGAACACCTCCATCTGCAGGCTCTCGTAGTCTGCGCAGTTTTCGGCTGCACCGGCTGAGCGGTCCCATATCATATTGGCAATATCCATGCCTATGCGCTCGCCTATCAGGGCATGACGGCGCTTCTCATAGACAACGGTACGCTGTTTGTTCATCACGTCATCGTACTCAAGCAGGCGCTTACGGATACCAAAATGGTTCTCCTCTACTTTCTTCTGAGCCTGCTCTATACGCTTGGTAATGAAGCTGTTCTCAATCATCTCATCCTCCTCAAGACCCAGCTTGTCCATGAGCGGAGCAATACGCTCTGATCCGAACAGACGCATCAGGTTATCCTCAAGTGAGATAAAGAATACTGATGAACCCGGATCACCCTGACGTCCGGAACGTCCTCTCAACTGACGATCTACACGACGGCTCTCATGACGCTCTGTGCCGATGATGGCCAGACCGCCGGCCTCACGGACCTCGGGTGACAGTTTGATATCGGTACCACGGCCAGCCATGTTGGTGGCAATGGTTACAATGCTCTTTTGACCGGCTTTGGCCACGATATCGGCCTCCTTCTGATGCAACTTGGCATTCAGCACATTATGCTCAATCTTGCGCATGGTAAGCATACGGCTCAGCTGCTCGCTTATCTCGACCGATGTGGTACCTACCAGTACCGGACGGCCCTCGCCTACCAGCTTGACTATCTCCTCGATCACTGCCTTGTACTTCTCGCGCTTGGTCTTGTATATGCGGTCATTCTGATCAATACGTGCTATGGGCTTGTTGGTAGGAATTACAACAACATCCAGTTTGTAGATATCCCAGAACTCACCTGCCTCTGTCTCGGCCGTACCGGTCATACCGGCCAGCTTGTGATACATACGGAAGTAGTTCTGCAACGTGATGGTTGCAAATGTCTGGGTTGCAGCCTCGATGTTTACACGCTCCTTGGCCTCAACAGCCTGGTGCAGTCCGTCACTCCAGCGGCGTCCCTCCATGATACGGCCGGTCTGCTCATCAACAATCTTTACCTTGCCGTCCTCTGTCACGATGTAGTCAACATCGCGCTCAAACATGCAGTAGGCTTTGAGCAACTGGTTGATAGTATGTATGCGCTCGCTCTTTACAGCGTAGTTGGTAAGCAGCTCATCCTTCTTGGCCAGACGCTCCTCCTGGGTCAGGTCCTTCTCGTTCTCCAGTTCCGACAGCTGTGAGGCGATATCGGGAAGCACAAAGAATTCCGGATCCTTATTGGTGCCGCTTATAAGCTCAACGCCCTTGTCGGTCAGGTCAACGCTGTTGAGTTTCTCATCAATAACAAAGTACAGGGGCTCAACAGCCTCGGGCATACGCTTGTTCTGCTGCTCCATGTAAATCTCCTCGGTCTTCTGCAAGCCAACCTTGATACCCGGCTCACTCAGGAACTTGATGAGAGCCTTGTTCTTGGGCAGGGCCTTGAAGCTGCGGAACAGTGAGAGGAATCCCTCGGCCACCTCATCCTGATTGTCCGATGCCACCTTCTTGCGGGCATCGGCCAGATACTGGGTTGCCAAACGCTTCTGAGCCTCAAAAAGCTGCTCTACCTGCGGACGCAGCTGCTCAAACTGCTGGTCATCACCCTTAGGTACGGGGCCGGAAATAATAAGAGGTGTACGGGCATCATCTATAAGAACGGAGTCAACCTCATCCACAATGGCATAGTTGTGGCCGCGCTGTACCAGTTCATTGGGATGACCGGCCATATTGTCACGCAGATAGTCAAAACCGAACTCGTTGTTGGTACCGAATGTAATGTCGGCACGATATGCATTACGGCGTGCCTCGGAGTTGGGCTGATGCTTGTCAATGCAGTCAACTGACAGTCCGTGGAACATATAGAGGGGACCCATCCATTCGGCATCACGCTTGGCCAGGTAGTCGTTCACGGTTACCACATGTACGCCGTTTCCTGTCAGGGCGTTAAGGAATACCGGCAGAGTAGCCACAAGGGTCTTACCCTCACCTGTAGCCATCTCGGCAATCTTACCCTTATGCAGCACCACGCCACCAAAAAGCTGGACATCATAATGAATCATGTTCCATATGGTGTCATTACCGCCTGCCATCCAGTGCTGCTGCCACAACGCCTTGTCACCGTCTATGACAACAAAGTCATGCTTAGCAGCCAGATTACGGTCAAAATCCGTAGCGGTAACCTCAACCTGTGCATTCTGTGTAAAGCGACGGGCTGTATCCTTTATTATGGCAAAGACATCGGGAAGAACCTCATCCAGAACCACCTCATAGCGGTCCATAACTTCCTTCTCCAACTTATCTATCTGGTTAAACAGCGGCTCTCTATCCTCAAGCTCAGTCTGCTCAACCTTGGCCTTAAGTTCCTCAATACGCTTCTTTTCAGGTATGACAAAATCGCGCACTTTCTGACGAATCTCCTGTGTAGCGGCGCGCAGCTCATCATTTGAAAGTTTTTCATACTTAGGATAAGCTGCCTTGATTTTCTCCACCCACGGCTGAATCTCCTTTATGTCACGGGTCTGCTTGTTTCCGAACAGCTTACCAATAAACTCGTTAAATCCCATTATGCGGTTTTTCTATTTATTACTACTTTATACTTATGGCAAAAACTGTGCCGAAATGCAAAGATACTCTTTTTTCCTCTTAATACTATCTTTGTTTCAAAAGAATCAAAGCTTTGCACAGGCGGTATGTCGTATTCAGGAGCATCGTGGAGAGGCGTAAGCGGAGTGCCCACGGAGGATCCCGTTAAGAACGGCGCTTCGTCTAACGACTGTTAGGCCCCGAAGGGGACTAAAAAGGAGGCGTTCGACGTTTAGGGTCCGTAGGGGCACGGAGTAGGCTCGGAGCGTTGTCTCCTGAATATGACATACCGCCTGTATGTCAATGTTTCCATCTGTTTCTAACATATTTTGCATGATTTTATTTTGCCTTATTTATAAAATAGGTATCTTTGCGGTCACAAAAAAAGAGAGTATGTTTAATCTGTCAGTCATTACCTTTATTGTGGACGTGGTGGTGGTGAAGCCATCGCGCTAAGGGAGAGGTTTACCTGACATTCGTCATACAGGCCCTTCTCCCATACGGAGAGGGGCTTTTGTTGAATATATAGAGAATAGAACAGATATGAGGATTCCATTAAGAAGTGACCAGTGTACTGTAGGACGCCGCATGGCGGGAGCAAGGGCTCTGTGGGTAGCCAACGGCATGAAAAAAGAGCAGATGGGCAAGCCCATCATTGCTATTGCAAACTCATTCACACAGTTTGTTCCCGGACATACCCATCTGCATGAGGCCGGACAGATTGTAAAGGCAGAGATTGAACGTCTGGGCTGCTTTGCCGCCGAGTTCAATACCATTGCCGTGGATGACGGTATAGCCATGGGCCATGACGGTATGCTCTACTCCCTGCCCTCACGTGACATCATTGCCGACAGCGTTGAGTATATGGTAAACGCCCACAAGGCCGATGCACTGGTTTGCATAAGCAACTGTGACAAGATCACTCCGGGTATGCTTATGGCAGCCATGCGTCTGAACATCCCCACCGTGTTTGTAAGCGGCGGCCCCATGGAGGCCGGTGAAATGGGCAGCGCACGTCTGGACCTGATTGACGCCATGATCAAATCGGCCGATGAGAGCGTATCGGATGCCGATGTTGAGGCTATTGAGCGTGCAGCATGCCCCGGTTGCGGATGCTGTTCAGGTATGTTCACCGCAAACTCCATGAACTGCCTTACCGAGGCTCTGGGCATGTCACTGCCCGGCAACGGAACAATCCTTGCCACACACAAGAACCGTGTTCAGCTGATGAAGGATGCAGCCGCACTCATTGTTAAGAACGCCCTCAAGTACTATGAGGAGGGTGATGAGAGTGTACTGCCCCGCAGCATAGCAAAGAAGATTAACTTTGAGAACGCCATGAACCTGGATATAGCCATGGGCGGTTCCACAAATACAATCCTTCACTTGCTGGCAGTAGCCTATGAGGCCGGCGTTGACTTCAAGATGGATGATATTGACCGTCTGTCACGTCACGTACCCTGCCTCTGCAAGGTTGCTCCCAACACCCAGAAGTATCACGTTCAGGACGTGGGCCGCGCAGGCGGCGTACTCAACATTCTGGCCGAGCTTGCCAAGGGAGGACTGCTGCATACCGACGCCAAGAGTGTGACAGGAATGACATATGCTGAGCTTATTGACAAATACAGCATAACCAAGGGCAGCATTGACCCCGAGGCCAAACGCATCTACTCAACCGCACCCGCACGCAAGTTCAGCACAGAGCTTGGCTCACAGGACTGCACATACAGTGAGTTGGACACTGACCGCGCTCAGGGTTGCATACGTGACCTGCAGCATGCCTACACCAAGGACGGCGGTCTGGCCATACTCAAGGGCAACATTGCCGTTGACGGCTGCGTGGTTAAGACCGCAGGCGTTGATGAGAGCATATGGAAGTTCTCCGGTCCCGCCAAGGTGTTTGATTCACAGGAGGATGCCGTTGAGGGCATACTGGGAGGCAAGGTTGTAGCCGGCGACGTAGTGGTAATCACCCATGAGGGCCCCAAGGGAGGACCCGGCATGCAGGAGATGCTCTACCCCACTTCATACATAAAATCACGCCATCTTGGCAAAGAGTGTGCCCTTATTACCGACGGACGCTTCAGTGGCGGCACATCCGGCCTCAGTATAGGACATATTTCACCTGAAGCTGCCAACGGAGGTGCAATTGGCAAGGTTCTTGATGGTGACATAATTGACATTGACATACCTGCACGCAGCATAAACGTACGCCTGAGTGACGCTGAACTTGCAGCACGCCCCATGCGCCCGCTCACCCGCAAGCGTGTAGTAGCCAAGAGCCTAAAGGCATATGCCAATATGGTAAGTTCTGCCGACAAGGGAGGCGTAAGAATTATTGAATGAACATTATGACAGAAAAGATAACTGGAGCTGAGGCAATGCTCCGCGCACTGCTTGCCGAGAAGGTTGACACGGTATTTGCTTACCCCGGCGGATCCATAATCAAGGTGTTTGACGCCTTGTATGGTCACCGCGCAGACCTTAAGCAGATTCTGGTACGCCACGAGCAGGGTGCAGCCCATGCAGCGCAGGGTTATGCACGCGTTTCGGGCCGCACCGGAGTAGCTATTGTCACCAGCGGACCGGGTGCCACCAATACCATAACCGGCATAAGCGATGCCATGCTTGACAACACTCCGATTGTTGTAATTGCCGGCCAGGTAGGTACAGACGTATTGGGCACCGACGCATTCCAGGAGATTGACCTGGTAGGCGTAACCCAGCCTATCACCAAATGGAGCTATCAGATACGCCGCGCCGAGGATATAGCCTGGGCAGTGGCACGTGCCTTCTATATTGCAGGCTCAGGCCGACCGGGTCCTGTTGTGCTTGACTTTACCAAGACAGCACAAATGCAGCAGATTGACTTCAAGCCCGCACAGATAGACTACGTTCGCAGTTATATACCCGTACCAGACCCCATTCAGGAGCAGATAGATGATGCGGTAGCGCTGATTGACAGCGCCAAGAAACCTCTTGTACTGGTAGGACACGGCGTTGAGCTGGGTAACGCCCAGAAAGAGCTTACAGAGTTCATTGAGAAGGGAAACCTGCCCGCCGCACGCACGCTGCTGGGACTGGCATCCCTGCCTACCGATCATCCGCTCAACATGGGTATGCTGGGTATGCACGGAAACCTGGCCCCCAACGTAAAGACCAATGAGTGCGATGTGCTGATAGCCGTAGGTATGCGTTTTGACGACCGCGTAACCGGCACACTGAACACCTACGCCAAGCAGGCCAAGATAATACACCTGGACATAGACAAGTCTGAGTTCGGCAAGAACGTAAAACCCGATGTTACGGTATTAGGTGACTGCCGCCAGACTCTCAAACTTATAACCGAGCGCATGAAACCGGCTAGCCACAAAGAGTGGATAGAGAGTTTCAAGCCGCTTGACAAGGAGGAGTACGACAAGGTAATCAAGAATGCGGTAACACCCGTAGGCGGCCCCATCAAAATGGGTGAGGTTGTAACAGAGGTAAGCAGCCTGTCACCTGCAGACTCGGTTCTGGTAACTGATGTAGGTCTGAACCAGATGTTCGCATCACGTTACTTCAAGTATCGCTCACCACGTAGCATAGTGACATCGGGCGGACTGGGAACAATGGGATTCTGCATGCCGGCTGCCATTGGAGCCTCATTCGGTGCACCGGAGCGCATGATTCTGGCATTCTTTGGTGACGGCGGATTCCAGATGAACGTCCAGGAACTGGGTACCATCATGGAGAATCAGGCGCCTGTCAAGATGATCCTTATGAACAACACCTACCTTGGCAACGTACGCCAGTGGCAGCAGATGATGTTCCAAAGCCGATACTCATGCACGCACATGATGAACCCCGACTACAGCAAGATTGCAGCAGCCTACAGCATTCCCTACCTGCTTGTAACCAAGCGTGAGGAGCTTAAGGATGCAGTCCGGCAGATGATTGATGTCAAGGGACCGTTCATTCTTGAGGTTGCTGTGATGGAAGAGGAGAATGTGATGCCCATGATAAAGCCTGGCAACTCGGTAGATGAAATGATATTTGAAATAAATTGAGAGTTGAAAAATGAGAATTGAGAATTAATACATTTGCACCTGCGTAACGCAGGTTCAGCCATTCAATTCTCAATTCTAAATTCTCAATTCTCAATTAAAACGATAAAGATGGAGAACGAAAAGAAACTATACACACTGATTGTTCACTCTGAGAACATAGCCGGTATCCTGAATCAGGTTACCGCAGTGTTCACACGCAGTCAGGTCAACATAGAAAGCCTGAACGTATCGGCATCATCCATACCGGGTGTTCACCGCTACACCATAACCGCCATGGCCGACAACGAAACCATAATAAAGATTGCCGGACAGATTGAAAAGAAAGTCGATGTGCTGCAGTGCCAGTACTTTACTGACGATGAGATATTCATGCAGGAGGTTGCGCTGTACAAGGTGGTTACCAGCGTTCTTACCGAGAACCCTGAGATATCAAAGATCATACGCCGCTACGGCGCCAAACTGATTGAGGTAAACTCAACCTTCTCTGTAATTGAAAAAACCGGCCGGACCGAGGATATCACAGCCCTGAACCATGAGCTCTCAGCCCAGGGCGGACTACTGCAGTTTGTAAGTTCAGGCCGCGTGGCAATAACCCGTGCCCGCATTGAGCACGTAAGTGAATATCTGGACAAGATGCAGTCCAGATACGGAAAGAAATAACACGATGTAAAACTTTATATTAACACAAAGCTATGAAAATGAATTTCGGTGGTGTCATTGAAGAGGTAATGACACGTGAGGAGTTCCCGCTGGAGAAAGCCCGCGAGATACTCAAGAATGAGACAATTGCAGTTATAGGTTATGGCGTACAGGGACCTGGACAGGCCTGCAACCTGCGTGACAACGGTTTCAACGTAATCGTTGGCCAGCGTCAGGGCAAGACCTATGAGAAGGCTGTTGCTGACGGTTGGGTTCCCGGCAAGACTCTGTTCTCTATCGAGGAGGCTGCCCAGA
>Ga0265299_10001162_pt1 | contig 31320 bp, 15 predicted proteins | sample AusTroGonzalo_MG_4_FD_193485 | JGI IMG/M metagenome (GOLD analysis project Ga0265299, IMG submission 193485) | Bovine rumen microbial communities from tropical cattle in Woodstock, Queensland, Australia - Gonzalo_02 | ecosystem: Host-associated > Mammals > Digestive system > Stomach > Rumen ... | reverse complement strand
GCTGGTGAAAGTCACCGTCAGCACGTCGCTATTCGGGAACGTGTAGACACCGTTGGCAGAAGCATAGACGGTGATGGTGTCATCGTCCGTTGTGCTGTTGTCGTCAGCACCATAGACAATCAAGTCATAGCTCGGCAGCGTGTGCGTCTGCGCATCGAACACCCACGTGGTGTCGCGGGCCACGATGTGCAGTTTCTGATCGGTGATGTTCATCGTCATGTTGTACATCACATGGTAGTTGTCAATGCCCTGCTGCGTCTCAAACGGAGTCACCACCTCCACCGTGCCGGTGATGGGGTTGGCACCGCTCGTGGGCAGCGTGTTGATCTTGTAGGTGCCCACCTTGAAGTCGGAGGTCCGCACACTACCGGCCGTCAAGGCATCACCGGAAGCGAGACCGTTGGCGGTCACCACCGTGTAGGAGGCTCTTAGCGTGTCACCGTCATAAAGCTTGGAAGCGGCAGCGTTGGTGCTGTTGTTGAGCACCAAGACGAGATCCCGTTGATTGATAGTCTGCGTGAAGTCGTAGGTCACCGTGTAGTTGCCAATACCGTCGGTGGTTTCGAAAGCCGTGGAGATATAGGAGTAGTAGGTCGGCAGAGAATCCTTGTACTCGTGTGCCACGATGTCGCTGGTGGTCACCGCACCGCTGAGGGTTGCACTGCCCACCAAACCGCTCACCGTCCAGTGACGGATGCCGTCAATATTGTGCGTGCCGTTGTCCAATCCGCTGGCCGTGCTCGTCATCGCGGAACCGTTGTAGTTCATCGTATCCACTAAAGTAACAGTGAGGGTCTTGGGGTTGATGGTGAACTTCGCAGAGTCCACGGTGAAGGAATAGTTCGTGTAAGCACTCTCCAACGCGCTCTTGCTCTGACCGATGGTCAACACCTTCTCGTATTCGCCGACGGTATTCACACTGCTGTTGGTGCGATTTACCGACAAGTCAATGACGTTCAGCTCTGTACCGATACCACCGGTAAGGGTGGCCGCGGTAAATGCCGGGTCGGTTTCACCGTAGGTCTTCACAGCATCTTCCACATCAATGGTCACCGCTTTCTTAGTGATGGTCACCGTGGCGGAAGCGGTGGCGGTGTTGCAGTTGGGGTTCTCGGCCTTCACATACACCGTTTGTGCATCGGTAACGTCAGTCCACGTGGGTGCGGTGGTGCTCCACGTGCTGTTGTCGGTACTATAAGAAACGGTGGTTCCGGGGATTGACGAGGTGGAAACGGTTATCGTATGCGCGCCGGCATCGTAAACACCATTATAATTGTCAGCAGTGAGGTTAAGCAGAGAAGCATCGGCTTCCGTCACCTCCAAGGTACCGTTCCGGCGCGTGATGGCGTAGTTGCTGCTCACATCCGTGCCGCCGCTCTTGATAACGGCGGCCGTCAGGTTAATAGGCGTGGTGCCCACATCCGTCTGACCTGTACAACTGAAGGTCGGCTCAATGCTCTGCCCGGTGACCAGGCCCTCGTTGGCAGCCGTGTTGGTGATGGTGTAATACGGGGAGGTTGCACCCATTTCGTTGTACTGGTGCAAATTGCCGTCATAAACCACACTGTAGTCGTTGGCCTGAAGGGTGATGGGGCGCTGTGCGATGACCAGCGTGCCGTTTGTCTTGGTAACATTAAACTGATTGCTCACATCGTGACCGCCTTCATCCAGCACCACCGGCGTTCCCGTGATCACATTCGTATAGTTGTCGCCCACCACGGTGGCGGCCACCGTGGTGGCGCTCACAGAAGTAGCGTCAATATGGAACGGAACTTCCACCAACTGCGCACCTGCACGAATTGTGAAATCCAGCGTTTCGAAACCGGTGAGCGTATGGGCATCACCATCGTAAACTCGCTCCTCACTCTTCGATTTCAATTCAATGGCATATTTTTCCGTTCTGTCGGTGAGGGTGATAAGACCATCCACCAAAGTAATGTCATAATTGTCTGTCACATCAATACTTTGCGTGTTGGTAATATGCACTGAACTAGGAGTAATCATAGTAGTTGCAGTACCCGGATATGACAGTGATCCAGTCACTGTGGCAGAAAAGTAATGTCCTGAGCAAAGCGAGCCGGAGGTAAGCGCGTAAGGTTCACCGCCAGAAGCAGCCGTATATTCCAGACCATCATACTCATGGGTAAAACTGGCTGCTTTATATGTGATAGGACGCTGTTCGATGGTCAGCTTGCCCCATGTAGTGTCCACTTGAAATTCCATGGTCACATCCGCACCATTGGCATCCCGCACCACTGCTGTTCCACGAATCATCACATTCCAGTCGCCAACTTCAATAGCATTGGTGCTCACGTATGTGGACAACCCTTCCACCGTGTAAGTGTGTCCGTCTTTCACAAACTCAGTCTGCACAAAACCGTTCACCTCTGATGGTACAGTATTGGTAGCATCGTAGATTTTGCTGCCGCTCTTGGCCTGCATGGTAATTTGATATGGTTCGGAACGGTGATTGATGGTAAGTGTATCCTGATTCAGGGTGATATTGTAACCCGCAGTCATGTCGTAACGGCTCTCCACATTTCCGTAATCACCATGTACTTCTGTGGTATCTACAATGAGAATGCTGCCCGGCGTGATGGTGAGAGGATACTTACCGGCAGCCACACCACTGCCATTGAGCGTGATGAGCACAATGGAGTCGTTTGCTGCCAAGGTTCCGGTAATATCATAATGTGGACTCTCGGTATTCGCCCATGAATAGGTATCACCAGTAAAATCATGTGTATAGCTCTTAGGAGTAATGGTAATATTCAACGGTGAAATGGTGAGTTCTCCGTTTTGATAGGAGGCCTCGTAACATTGGGTCACATCCGTCCAGGTGGTATCGGTGACATCCAACGGGTTCACCTCATAGTGTTTCACAATGACATTCGACAGGGTGATGGTGGTAGTACCAGCCACCACACGAGAACCATCCAACAGCACATTGGTCACCGTGTCACCTGCCATCAAATCACCACCAACCACGGTATAATAAGGCCATGCTGTTTCACGGTAAGTATGTTCATTACCGTCATAAATAATATCGGTCTTCGAGTTGGCGGCAATGGTCACCGTACGACGTAACACACGTAAAGTGGCATTCTCAACAACCAGCACGTAGTTGCACACATCCGATGAATTCAACACACGGACTCCGGTGGTATCTATCGTGATGGGATATGAACCAACAGGAGAGCTCTGAGTGGCAGTCGTGCTGATACTTGGTTCCACATTGTTCATATAATGCAGGATACGGGACGCTCCACTACCTGCAAAACCTTCATTGTTCACAAAGCCCGTGACAGTATATGTAAGTTCCGGGTTCACATCGCCGTATGTTTTGCTCTTGTTTTCGGCAGTGACGGTAAGACGTGCTGGCACAATGGTAATAGTACCTATACGCTTCTCTATCTGGTAATTTTTCAGATTTGTATATGCACCTGCGGCAACATTAAAGTCGTTAGGAGTGCTACCCACATCGATACGCTGATTCAACATGGTACATATCACACTCTGGCCAGGCACCAAGCCCTCGCCCTGACGGTTAACACTATCAGCCAACACCGCTGGCACACTATTACCCGAATACACTTCTTGGTAACTCGGTGAGAGCAATATCAAAATACGAGGCTGCACGGTCAAGGTACCGAAATTGACAGTTCTATTGGTGTAGTTATCTATATTTTTAAGTTCGTATAAGAATTTGTTTGAATAACTGATTACATTGTCGGAGGCATCACGCTTCACATCCGTAACGCCACAACCCTCCTCTACAGGATGAATGGTAAGTGTGTCGCCGGTAGGCAGAGTGAAGACAGTGTCGTTCACCACATTCGTCACAGTATGGCCGTTGTAAGTCACTGTGTAATGCTTGTAGCTATGCGGCTGGCCGTCATACTTGAAGTCATTTCTTGACTCAGAGGTGATGACCAACGGCATATTATTAGCCTCAATCGTCAGTGAACCAGGTGTTTGCGTAATTTCATAGTTACCCGTTACCGGATTATTATTGGCATCCTTAACCACCACGGCGCTTACGTTATTGCTAAACACACCGTCATAGTTACCAGGATCAGTACCCTTAGCTTCGTAGCTCACACCGCTCACACTATGCCCCGAAAGTACAGGGGCATTGTAAGTGGTGATGCTCTGCTCACTTCCGTTGTAAGGCAACGTGGCCGAACCACCCACTATGTTCAATGGACGAGCCGTAATGGTCAATGTTCCAGGAGTTTCCGTCAAGTTATAGTTGTCCAGGTTGAAAGCCCCCTGTTGATGCAAAGTATAATTTGCATTCGTTACTGAACCCACATTGGTGATAGACACACTTTGCGGCAGTATTAGAGGCTCCTCTCCGTATGCGAAACCGTCACCCGAAACAGTCCAACCAGGACTGGAGTAGGTGTTGCCGTCATACTCGTGCGTAAGGCTGCCCGTAGAGATGGTCACATTACGACGAGCCACCGACAAGGTACCCTTAATTTCGTTCTGAAGTAGATATGTTCTTGGGGAAGCTTGGGTCAAATCACTCTTCTGTACAAAACGTGGATTTGTGTAATCGTTCACTACCGTATCTGCATTGTAGAGAGCGTTCGCTCCTGAGTAAATGAGATCCACCAACAAAGTATCTAACGGATCAAGACCATAAACCTTGTATCCAGGATTCTCCAAGTCTTCGCCATCATACAATTTGGAAGCCGTTTGGGTGATTATGGTGACATTGGAACTTACCACCAAAGTACCCGTATCAGAACTTGTCAGGTTGTAGTTGCTTTCCAACGTGCCGCTGTTCCACGTGATGGAATAGGAGTTGGGGGAAACGCCAACGCCGTGCTGTTCGCCAGTGAAATTGGGCGACACACCTTCGCCAGCGACAAAACCCTCACCGCCAATAATCAGACGATGGTTGGTCAGTACCACATCGGCACACACAATACCGGTAGAACCGCTACAAACCACTGTACTGTCGGCGGATTTAATAGAAATATTACGCGGAGTGATAATCACCGGCACAGTGCTACCGGGACCCGTAATATGGTAACGGCAAGTCTTGTCCACTTTGTTGCGAACCGAGTAAGAGAGAATACTATCCGTAGTATTAATAACATCCTTTACTGTACCCGTCAGTTTCACCGAAACATTCATGGTGTCGCCGTTGGCCAACACATAGTCTTGACCGGAGTTGCGCAACTCGGAGGCACCATTGTTCAGTTTAAAGTTGTACTGACCCACATTCACTTCCACACCGTCATACACCTTGTTCACCGTAACCGGTGTGATGTTGTACTCGTCGGTGGAGTCGGCGAAGACGATAGCCGGAAGCGTCACCAAACAGTTGTTCTTGTCCGTTATGGACACCGTGTAGGTACCGTTGTCAAAGTCCTTGCGCAGGGTGTCGGTACTGGCAGCCACGGAAACAGTCTTAGAAGCCGCCGCCGAACCTGTATAGGACACCGTGTAGTCTGGAGTACCACCCGAGTAAGCGACCACAATGTAGCCGTCGCTCTCGCCATAGCAGCCGTTGTCGGCAGCCACTAAACTCAAATTCAGTTGCGGGGGTTCCGTGATGATGACCGGCACCGACTTCTCGCACTCGGGATGCTTCTTGTCGCGCACCGACAAAATGTAATTACCAGGACCGGGGAAATTCGGCGTGTTTTGGTCTATCCGGGTATAGGAATCCGTAGTGCCGGAAGCCATCGTGTCAATGCCGTTGATCCAGTAGTATTTGTAGCCCTCTGCGAAACCACCGCTGATGGTGGCCTCCGCATACTCCGTGCCATCGTTGTAGCATGCCCCGTGGTTTACATGCAAATCAATTTGCAGGGCGGGCGGAATGGTAAGGTCAAGTCTCATTACCGAGTCACATCCGTCGGCCACAGGCATCATTACACTCGTCTTGATGGATTTCGTATATACACGGCCAGTAGCCTCCCATACGTAGAAGCCCTCACAAGCGGTGTCCACCAAAGTGGCGGCAGACAATTCTACCACATAGAGGGGCACTAAACGGTAGGTTTCCGGCAAGGTCACCGACAAGGTATCGGCACCGCAGATAGCGAGCCCCAACTCGCCGACCGGGGCCTGCGTCACGTTCAGCGCATGCCCGCTGCCCTGACGTTCCCATATCACCCCGTCACCGGTGGTGGCTGTGAACGGCAAACCAATCTGGTCAATATACATTCTCTCCGGCAAATACACTGCCTTTACGGACACATCGGAACCGTACTCATCGGCCATGTTACTCAAACGCGGATACTCGCCCTCGGCATAACTGTAGAAAACAGTTCCCAACACACTCTTCATGGTAGGATTCTCTCCCGTCATGTTCTCGGTATATAACGGCTCAACGCGTCCCACCGAGTTGGTAGATCCTGAAGTTAAACCAATCCCATAGAAGTTAGGGCTCAGCTGATTATCATAATAACAGTAATAAGGATAATTTATAGCATTGTCAGAAGCCGCCACCGAGCCCACCTCCACACTGGAAGGGGAATTCACATAACCGGCATTGTAGCAATAGCGCACATACTGGGTCTCGCTCCAACCTACCACACCTGCGATTCGTTCTTGTCCGTTCACAACACCTGTGTTATAGCTGTAACTCACCTCCACATTTGAATATCCCGTAATACCTCCCACATAGCAGTCTCCTGTATATAACGTACTGGAAATCACACCATAGTTAAAACAACGAGTAATAATACCAGCATCCTGGCAACTGCCAGCAATACCACCTACATATTTGCCCGTACCAGTTACATTAGCCCCATTGTAGCAGTCGCTCATCTGGTCGTAGGTGCTCATACCGCACAAACCACCCACATAATGTTGTCCTTTCACCGTTCCTGATAGCACATAACAATTGCTTATGGTTCCGCGGTTGTATCCTGCAATAGCTCCGTGATAATTACCTTTGGATGTGATGTTCACCTCAGTCATAGTCAGACTTTTGACGGAACCCTGCAGGTAACCAAAGAAACCTTGGTAAGCTTTGGCCGTGCTGGCGGTAATACTCATGCCCATCACCGTATGGTTATTACCGTCAAAGTGACCCTTGAACTTGTTACTTTCGTTGCCGATCGGAGTCCAGTCGACGCTCTCCAACGAGAGATCGACTTCGTTGCTGCCGTTCTCGAAGTTGAGGCGGAAGTACATGCCCTCGCCACCCTGCTTGATTTTAATATAGTGTTCGCCCGAAGTAGCGTCATCCGACACGAAGGTATGGTTAGTGGGGTTATAATAGAAAGTAACATTGCTGTTGATATAGTCGCGGAATTTCTTGAGTTCATCCAAATTCACAATGTCAACGGGGTTGTTCTCGCTGATAGAAAGTACTAATTGCACATCTTTTAGGGTGTCACCGTTAATCACATTGGCGATGCGGGCGTAATTACGTCCGTTCACCGTCAAGGTGCATCCCGAAACGGAAAGTCCTTCTCCATCAGTACGAACCCATGACACGGAATCGCAACCGCCTAAGGTATAGTTACCTGCAAGCACATCGTATGCATATACTGTGTCGGGGAACAGTACTGGCTCTGCGGCGGCAATAGCCGCATCGGTGGCCGCCCACTTCTTGTTACGTGGGTACATACCCTCTGCATACGACCAATAAGTGTCTAACAAATCACTTCGCAGACCGGCACCCAACATTTCTTCGGTGGTCTTGGCTATGGTGCCATCCACATCTTCATTACTCGTACCCTTGTATCGGCACATCTGCTTGTCGTAATAGTTTCGGCTCAACCAGCTGGTATTGGGTGTATAACCGCAAATGGCACCAACCATAGAGGATCCTTCCACCCAGCCAATGTTATAGTTGTAATTGTTGAGTTGAACATTATCTTCTGTAACCGGCACTACCGCTCCTATAATACCACCAATTTGAGAGACACCACTAATAATGCTGGCATTATAACAATATCTCACATAACCTGCCTGCATCCTACCTACTATACCTCCTACTAAATTCGAACCATTAACCATTCCCAAATTAAATGAAAATGCGATTCTATTATTTGTATTATCACTCATTGTTCCTACAATTCCTCCAACTCCATTTGCATTACTTTTTACATTTCCGTAATTATAACAATATCTAACAACACCACCTAGGAGTTCCTCTCCTGCTATACCTCCAACCCAACTGGCAGTTCCTTTTACATCCCCTGAATTATAACATGAATCTATTACAGAGGCTGTAGCAACTGTACCGGCGATTCCTCCAACATAACCCTTACCCGACACTGCATTTTCATTATAGCATTTTCTAATATAATTTTCAGCACTGTTATATCTAGAATATCCAACAATGCCACCCACATAATTTCCCGTCGAACTTACACTTCCCCCTTTCGAATAGCTATCAATTATTCGAGCATTAGTACCTTCATTATGTCCGACAATACCTCCAACATAAGTATTATTAGAAACATCAATAATTGTATTAATATTCGCACACTTATTAACAATGGAAGAATATGCTATTGTGTTCTCAGCATTGCTATTATATCCAACGATACCACCTACCGTTCTACCTGAGGAGGACAAATGACTGTTCTTTATACAACTATTCAAGACATTACCCCTGTGACTATACCCCACAATACCACCCTTGTAATCACCATCACCACTCATGGTCAACACATCACTATAGCAGGAATCAACGCGACCATATTCCATATAACCGCATATACCGCCAGCACGTTCTCCTGTAGCACTGATTTTACATTCCAAGGAATGGCTGTTTTTTACGATGCCATAGTACATACTACCGCATATACCACCAGCATATATACCCGTGCCAGTAACAATGTCGTTGTTCAGCACACATTGGTCAATGGTGCCGCCATAATTGCAGCCCACCAATACACCTCGATGCGTACCAGCACCAGCCACCTCAGCATTCATTATGGTCAAGTCGCGGACTATGCCCCCTTCGATACGACCAAACAAACCGCGGTAATTGATATCGCTACTGATTTTCATCCCCTTGATAGTCTGGCCATTGCCCAAGAAAGTGCCTTGGAACATATAACTGGTATTGGAGCCATAATCACTAATAGGCACCCACTCGGCCACATCACTCAAATCGTAACACCCCGCTTCATCGGTAGCAGCATCAGGCTGCAACTTGAAGCTAAGGTCCATACCACCGTCTTGTATCTCTATAAAATAATCAATACGCAAAGAATCATCATGAGAAAGAGTGGTCTTAAACACCTGATTCTGCAAATCATAGTATCCTAATGAACTATTCATCACATCGCGGAAGTTTTTCAACTCCGTCACATTCTTGATAATCAGCGGATTGTCCAAACCCACCAGCAGACGAACCTGTCGATAGACTTTTCCGTTCACCGAAGCTCCCAACCTTAAGATACCGATATTGGTAATGGAGGCTCGGCATACCGAAGCACTATTGTCCAAGGTTACGCAGTAGCCTTGCAATTGTTCCCATTGACCCACATCACAGCCATGCATTAGGAAGGAGGTTCCCGTCACTTTGTTCCATATGGTATAATTGCTGGCATCGGTGGCTGAGAGGTGCACCGGCATCACAGAAGAAATGGCTGCGTCAGTACCGGCCAAACAGGTTAGTTGCGGATAGAGCAAGCCCGTGCTGAAGGTCCACACCGTATCGTCTGTAGCATTCTGACTGATTTTACCATTTGCCAATCCGCTTAGCAGCATGTTTTCGGTAAGGTAGCCTTCCGCCTTGTTATTGATATCAGAGCCAGCCAAGCCACCATAGGTGGAAAGCTGTTTGTCGTATATACATTTCTGGGTGTCACTATTCTTTTCACCACTAATGGAGCCCACAAAGCTGCTCGAGCCACGCACTGTATTGGAGTTGTAGCACCACTTGGCTGCACCCGTACCATTGATACCACCCACATACTTGCGGTTTGCTCCATTCACAATGCCGCTATTGTATGAGTACTCCACAGTACCACTACCAGCTATACCACCCACAAACCTATCATCGACACTGTTGCCTGGAAGGACGGTCACTGCACCCACATTATAGCAACGGTTCACGGAGCCGTAGCCCGTAATGCCACCCACATACAAGCTGTTGCCATTATCAAACACCTCGCCTGCATTGTAGCTGCACTTCACGATGCCGTTGCCCGTAATGCCACCCAAATAGGCACAGGTGCCACTGCTCTTGACGGAACCTTCATTGACACAATACAAGGCCAATCCTCCCTGACCAATAATACTGCCACCATGCCCAAGAGTACCGCTTCCGTTGGCGGTCACATTCACATAGTTTGTACAATGACTCACGGTGTCGGTACTTTGGGCACAACAAGCCACAATACCACCACTGCAATGGTTACCGCCTGAGATGGAACCTGAGGCGGTACAGTTGACTATGCTTCCCCCCTCAAGCCATGCAGCTATTGCCCCCTTGAAGTTACCTCCCGTAATATTCACGTCCTCCACGTTCAAATCTTGTATACGACCACCCACACTTCCGAAGAGAGCAGCCATAATGCGATTGCTTTTCAGACCCGATATAGTATGATTGTCACCTAAAAAGAAGCCATTAAACCTATTATCACCAAATCCTATAGCCGTCCAGTTCTCTTCGGTAAGGGTAATGTCATCACAGAGCTTAAAACAAGTACTATCGGCGAAAAGAGGCACCAAGATAGAATCCTGATAGTAGAAAGCCTCGCCTGAGTTAATACCGTCACGCAAACTTACAAGGTCTGCCTCAGTAGAGATGCAGAGAGTGTCCTTGCGAGGCGGCATATAGCGGCGCAGGGTGACCTGCTTCACCAAAACCGTGTCGTGAATATAGGCACCAATAATAGTGGGTCCCAAGCAGGTAGTGTTCAACGTTGGGACAATGGCGTTGTTCGCACATGTACCCGTAATGGCATCTCCTTCAGTAAAATCTTGGAAAAGGCAATTGCCATCTGTCTGCCCTGCCTCAAGGGGCATCACTTTCCATGTGACGTTGCTGTCGCAACCGAAAATTTTGAGACCCTCTTTCACATGGTCAGCGTCTTGTTCATCACTGCTCAGCATCACAGGGGTACATGCCGCAATGGCGATCTCGCGTGCCCACGGAATGGTGTCGGTCCATTTCAGACGGGGGTACATACCTTCTTCGAAAAGCCAGTACTTCGATGTCGTGGTGTTATTAAACACCGAGCTCCCGCCTGTGAGGGCAGAAGTGGTGGCGGCAGTAGAACCCGTGGTTGATGTTCTGCCACTATTTGAACTAAAGCAAATTTGATTATCAAAAAAACAGCTTGTGCATTTCGGTCCTACGGCATAATTAACAGATGGAATATCACCTGAAATATCCCCCACATTCAAACAATAACTTGCATCTGAAATATCCGCTACAACGCCGCCATTGGTTTTATCTGAGACTATTTTGTCTGGACTTTTAACAGTTCCGACATTCAAGCTATGGGTCACTTTTTTGGTACCAGCACCGCCACCCAAAACACCCGCAGCATTCATCGGATCACTATTTCCGCATATCACTTCTCCAACATTGATACAGTAATTTACATAACCCGTTCCACTACCACCAACTAATGCGATACCCGCAGCAGGAGCACTTCCTTGCATGGTGGCATGTGTTATCGTGCCTGTGTTTATGCTATAATTAACAGTGGAATTAGAAAGTATTGCTACTATTCCTCCAGAATAATCACCCGCTATGACTTTGCCTTTATTCAAACAAAAAGATACTGTCGATGAAGAATATAATTTGGCGGCGATTCCTCCAACATGATGACTTTGCCCCACATCACTTGTCATGTCACCTATGCCGCCCGAATTTTGACAATACCGTATTGTAACGTTAGTACCATTTCCTAAAATACCACCCAAACAGCATTTTCCCGTTACTGCAGTACCGATGTTCTTACAATGATCTATCACAACTTTTGTATCTGCCACACCGCAAATACCACCAATCGACATGTTTATGTTTAAATTATTATTACTTATCTTTGAATCAATAATATTACAGCCATAAATAACAGAGGAATTAGTCGCATAAGCACATATACTCCCTATATATTGACTTGATACCAGATTGGCTTTACGTATGGACACGTTATAAATGTGAGCACCATCAAGATACCCAAATAGACCTACATATTTGGTGTTAGACGTTCTTTTCATATTGTCAATAATATGATTACCACCGTCGTAGTAGCCAGTAAAAGGTATGGATTCACTGCCTACGGGTGTCCAATTGGATATACTTGAAAGGTCAATGTCAGCAGTCTGAAGCCAGTGTGTATTCTTCAAGCCGCTTGTATAAACCTGGTAATAGCGTTTGTATGTAAAGTCCACGCCACTATTAATTCCGGTGCGGAATTCCTTCAAGTCAGTCAGGTTATCTATTGTAAAGGGATTGTCGGCAGAGCCTAAAAATGGTGCTACATTGGGATAAACCATAAATGTACGCGATATGTCTCCCGTGGAAACCACGAGGTCTGCCACACCCTGTTTGTTCAGGGTAACTGTGTTACCACTCAGAGTCACACAATTATTGCTGGAAACTACCGTCCATGTGGCTCCCTCAGCATTGCCTACAGTGAACTCCTGCGTAAGGTTAGCAGCAGTCTCATACTGGTAGATGTTCTCCGCCTTAAAGAAAATGGGAAGCACAGATAGGCGCACAGCCGGATTGTTGGCAAAATCAAAGCCTGCCAAATAAGGATAAAAACCCTCTTGAGCAACAAATTCAGCACCCAAACTCGTAAAAATACTCTTCGCCATTTCCATCGTCAGCTTGGATGTAGCCAACGAGTTTGTACCAAGATCGGTCATCTGCTTGTCATAATAACAATTAGTTATTGAGCCATTGTTCAGACCATATATTTCACCAATGGTACCACCCGTAACGTTAGACACATACATAGAGGTATAGCAATTAGATACCGTTGCATTGTTTTCACCAACAATACCGCCAGTATAATAGCCTTTGGAGTATATATTACCTGTTGTGTAACAGTTAGTAACAAGAGAAGAGCCCTCGGTATAACCCGTAATACCACCACTGTAATGACTGTTCGCATATATACTTCCTTCAAAAAAGCAATTTTTGACAACACCAGTGTGTATCACAGAACCAGCAATACCTCCCACAAATTCAGTACCTGAAATATAGGAGTTGGTCACACCTAAATTCTCCACCACACCTCCAGTGGAGACAGAGTAGAACAACGCACTCTGGGTACCGCCGTTAGGTAGGAAAACTCCCGATATTGTGTGAAAGCCTCCGTCAAAATGACCGTTAAATGTGTGCATGGGTTCCCATACTCTCCAAGGTTCATCATCATATCCTTTGTTCACACCTTCGCAGCCAGAAATATTTCCCTTGTTTAACACAAGATTGTTGGTAAGCTTGAAATACTTGTCGACACCACCTACACCTATTTCGACGTGGTTTCCCACTGGCTCTGTCGTGGTAAATGTCGCATTCTCGCAGTCATAGTAAAACACCGATCCAGGGGTCAAGCACCGCGCAAAGGCATAGAAGGTAGCGGTGTCGGGGATCAGGAAGGGATTCGCCTCACTCTGTCCGAGTCCGTCGGCGCATTGCGCCTTCACTAACGCCGGCCCAAAAGCCAGGCTCAAAATCATTGTAATGGTCAACAGTAAATGTTTCTTCATATCGTTATATTTTATTATCAAAATAGTTTCAGGTTTCAGGTTTCAAGTCCTAAGTCTCAAGTCTATCGTTCGAAGGCGCATTTTCCAACGAAAATCGCGCGACATCCTTCATTTTAATTCAGTATAATATCTTATTGACATCCAATTGTTTATAAACTCAAAAGACCCACTTTTCAGAGAAAATACACATTATATAAAATAAACGGGCGAAGATACTATTTTTTATTCAATTTACCCCCCCTCTTCAAAAAGACGGAATATAGCTATAATGTTAATTATTTTTAACATTTGTATTTATTTGATTATTAATTGTTTATAGTAATTACAAGGATTTGCGGGAAGTATTGGCCCTGCCAATAGGTTTAAGAACGGGATAAGAAATAGGGGGGGGTATATATAAACAAATATTGTATATATGATAATTGATTAGATAATTTACAAACCCTACCCCGGCCTGCGGCCACCCTTCCCCGGGGAGGAGGAATACGGGCGTATGCGATACGCCCATACAGACCAACATTAAACCAATAAACCGCTAAACTGCTAAACCGCTAACCCGCTTTAATCCTTTACCGTTAAATTATTGATCTTCCGTATCAATAAAATTCTTACTTTTGCAAAAATTTCACATTTATGGGATTCTTTTCATTTTTCAATAAAGATAAGAAAAAAGAAATCGACGAAGAACAGAAGAAGGAATTGAACGAAGGGCTCCAGAAATCCAAGGAGAATTTCTTCAAGAAACTGGCCAGGACTATCGTCGGAAAGTCGAAAGTGGATGACGAGGTGCTTGACAACCTGGAGGAGGTGTTGGTTACCTCGGACGTCGGCATTGAAACCACTTTGAAAATCATTGACCGCATCGAAAAGCGCGTTTCAAGGGACAAATATCTGGGTACCAGTCAGATAAACATGATCCTTAAAGAGGAGATCGCCGGTTTGCTGCTGGAAAACGACCTTGAGAAGGCCAACGACTTTGTGATTCCGGAAATGGACACGCCATACATCATCCTCGTGGTGGGGGTCAACGGTGTGGGCAAGACGACCACCATCGGGAAACTCGCCTACCAATTCAAGAAAAACGGCTATTCGGTAACCCTCGGCGCCGCCGACACGTTCCGCGCGGCCGCCATCGACCAACTCAAGGAGTGGGGGCGCCGCTGCGAGGTGCCTGTCGTGGCGCAAAACATGGGCTCCGACCCCGCCGCCGTGGCCTACGACACCGTCAAATCCGCCATCGCCAACAACAGCCAAGTCGTCATCATCGACACCGCCGGCCGTCTACATAACAAGATCAACCTCATGAACGAACTCGTGAAAATCAAAAACGTCATTCGCAAGCTCGTGCCCGACGGCCCGCATGAGGTGCTGCTCGTCCTCGATGGCTCCACTGGCCAGAACGCCTTTGAGCAGGCCAAACAGTTCACCGCCGCCACCGAAGTCAATGCGCTGGCTATCACCAAGTTGGACGGTACCGCAAAGGGTGGCGTGGTCCTCGGCATCTCCGACCAGTTCCAGGTTCCCATCAAATACATCGGGGTGGGCGAAAAAATCCACCAACTGCAGATCTTCAACCGCGTAGAGTTCGTGGACTCCCTCTTCCCCGACAACTGGTAACCATGCCCCGAACAGTGGTCATCGACGAGAACTCGGGGTTCTGCTTCGGCGTCATCAATGCCATCCGCACGGCGGAGAAGCACCTCAGCGAGCAGCATTTCCTCTACTGCCTCGGCGACATCGTGCACAACAACGAGGAAGTGCGTCGGCTCACCACCCTGGGTCTGCACATCATCTCGCACGCGCAGTTCCGCGAACTGCACGACACCACCGTGCTCATCCGCGCCCACGGCGAACCCCCCGAAATCTACCAAATCGCCCGTCAGAACCGCATCCGGCTCATCGACGCCACCTGTCCCGTCGTGCTGCGACTGCAACAGCGCATCCACGACGAATACCACAATAGCGGACCCGACAAACAAATCCTCATTTTCGGGAAAGAAGGACACGCGGAGGTGGTCGGCCTGCTTGGACAGACAGACAACACAGGCCTTGTCATCTCCTCCCCGAAGGACATCGGGCGCATCGACTTCTCGCGCCCGTCGATCATCTACTCCCAGACCACCCAAAGCCTAGAACAGTACAACGAACTTATCGGGCTCATTCGGGCTCGCTATGAAGCCGAAGGGCACGGCGACTGGTTCTCCTTCGCGGACACCATCTGCCGAAAAGTCTCCTCCCGAGCCCGGCAAATCGCCGATTTTGCCGCCCATTACGACATCGTTCTGTTCGTTTCCGGCGAAAAAAGTTCCAACGGGCTATACCTTTATAATATATGCAAACAGCACAACCCCCGAAGTTTCCTGATCACGGACGCGGAACAACTTGACAACGTTCCGATGGGCGAGAACGACTCCATCGGGGTATGCGGGGCCACCTCAACACCGATGTGGCTAATGAAGGAAATTGCTGCCCGCTGCGCGAAATAGCGCGAAATCGTCCTTTTTCATCCTTCCAGAAAAGACACTTTTTAACTTAAAATTCTTAACAGATTATCTAATTTTAACTATTATTCGTTAAAATTAAGATATTTAATATTTTATATTCTATTGTATATCAATATTTTAAAATATTTTTATCGAAAAAATATAATAAAGTATTGACTTTTCATTAAATCTGTTGTATATTTGCCATGGTTTTGATCATGAATTCGCACCACTTGAAAAACAGGAAAATGAAAAAACTAAATACGCGCATAAGAACAAGCATCGCGGCGCTGCTGCTCATTGGGAGTATCTTCGTTGCAAAAGGGCAGACGGTTCTTTACGAAGAAGACTTCGGCATGCCCGCTGTCAACACCTTAATCCAAAACTACAACGGATGGCAGAACACCACTGTAACGTACGTGGGCAACGGCACCTGCGACGTGCGCGCAACGAGTGCTTCAACGGGCTACGGTTGCGCGTCGGGAGGCGGTAACGTGATGATCAACGACACGGTGAAATGGTTCCAGATCTCCGGACTGAACACCACCGCAACACACCCCACCGTAAAACTCTACTGCGGGCTGCGCAAGACCAGCGGCGAGAACGGCGAGAATTTCGTGGTGGAATTCTCCACCGACAGCCTCGTTTGGGTGCGACTGCCTCTTGCCGACACCATCCCTTCGGGCTCCGGCACATCGGGCTGGCACAGAGTCTGCTTCCCGAATGTACCGGCGCACCCCCACCTACACCTCCGTTTCTCGAACCTCGCCAACGTGGACTATCGCCTTGACGACATCCGCATCACCGACGGAGACGAAATCGTGCTGGAAACCGTTGAAACGCCCACCGCCACACCCGCCGGCGGCATCTACTACGAACCGCAGCAGGTCACCCTCGAATGCGCCACGGCGGGTGCCACCATCCGCTACACCCTCAACGGCAGCATGCCCGACTCGCAATCAACTGTCTGTGTGGGTGTTCTGAATATCAGCGGTAACTGTACCCTCAAGGCCTACGCGGTCAAGGAGGGCATGTATAACAGCAACTTCATGTCCGCACAATACATCATCATCGACACCGACGCGCTGGTCACCTTGCCGTTTGACATCTCCCACAACAGCGATTCAGCCAAAGCGGAAGTCAAGGTCATGCCGGGGTTCAGGGGCAACAAGTTGGGAACGTCATACGCCGACGGCTCAGTAAAGTTCGAGTCCAAGAACGCCGGCGCGGCCTCGCTGACAGCCGCTCTTGACAGCACTCCGGGCGAACTCTCCTTCGACATGAGAGGGGTCAAGGGCGGTTCGCCTTCCTCCTACAGCGGCATCACCATCCTGGTCAGCGAATCCGCCGACGGACAACTATGGACCACGGTAACCACACTCAACGAGGTGGATATCGGCACAAACGGCTACAGCCACTTCGGGCCCTACACCCTATCCGAAGAGACACGACACATTCGTTGGTTGTTAGCCGCGGCAACGTCCGGCAACACGCAACTCAACAACATCGCCATCACCCTGCGATCAGAAACCGTTGGCGAGGAGAACGGCCATGAAGAAGATGACAGTGAGATAAATAACGACTCTGGAATGGATGAACGAAGTATCCGTGCGCCCGCGCCCTACCCCAACCCAACGCACGCCTGTTTCCGCTGGGACCTTGGCGAGGAAGCCTCTGTCATCGCCCTATATGACCTGTCTGGTAATCTGATCCGACGATGGACCGGCGTGCCCGACGGGGACCTACTGGAACTGACGGGTGTGGCAGCCGGCAGCTACCTCTTGCAGGCGATCACGTCTTCGGGACGGACTATAAATAAAACCATTGTTAAGTATTAATTTTGACTTTTGACGTCAACAATAAGAAAGGAGGTATGCCTATAGAGAAACAACAAATATGTTAATGCGAACATTTCGTTTTAATGGTTTTCCATGGTTTTTAGACATTGATTGTTTATTCGCCAACTTGTAACCCAGGGGAGCAAGTATTGCTTGGAAACGCAAGCAGAAAAGTCTCAGAATCCACAAAAGTAAGTGTTTTAACTCATAAAAATTCTGTCAGACAATCAATACGAACTCCCCTTTTACAGGTTGGTTTCCGAAATACTGCAACGCCTCGGCAACAGTACCCCGGAAGGTGAACTCGTGGATTTTGGTCAACTCCTTCGCCACGGCGACGGGCCGGTCAGGACCCATGATCTCCGCCATCTTCTCAAGGGTTTTGACGAGGCGGTGCGGGGACTCGTAAAAGACAACAGTCTCCTCCATCGCCGCGAAGCGTTTCAGAAGGGTCTCTTTGCCTTTCTTATGGGGCAGAAAACCGAAGAAGTAGAAACTGCTGCAGGGAAATCCAGACTGTACGAGGGCGGGCACGAAAGCGGTGGCGCCGGGCAGGCACTCAACCTCGACCTCCTGCTTGAGGGCCTCGCGCACGAGCAGATAACCCGGATCGGAGATGCCGGGAGTGCCGGCATCGCTCACGAGTGCGGCCGTGGCGACCTGCTGGATCTGCCGAATGTAGTTCCCGACCTGTTCGTGCTCGTTGAAAATGTGGTACGCCATGCAGCGTTTGCCCTCGATTTCGTAGTGCTGGAGCAGATTTCGGGTGGTGCGGGTATCCTCGCAGAGAATAAGGTCCGCGGACTTCAGCACGCTGAGGGCGCGAAGGGTGATGTCCTCAAGATTGCCGATGGGAGTCGGCACGATGAATAATTTGGCCATAAGAGAGAGGTTCTAAAACAATGAAAGACGGCCATTTAACCGTCTTTCCTTCAAGTGCCCAGAACAAGAGTCGAACTTGCACATCCGTTCGGATACTACACCCTGAATGTAGCGCGTCTACCATTCCGCCACCTGGGCTCAAAAAATACCCTCCTTAATGATATCGTGAATATGAATCACGCCCAAGTACCTCATTTCATCGTCCACCACAAAGATGTTGGTGATATGATGGTCTTTCATCATCTGCAACGCATCCACAGCGAGGGTTTTCTTATGGATGGTTTTAGGTTCACAGGTCATTATGTCTTTTGCCTTAAGCGACATAATTTCCCGGTGATGCTGGATGGCGCGGCGAAGGTCACCGTCAGTGATGGCGCCCACCACTTTGTCATCCACGACGACGGCTGTGACACCCAAACGTTTGCCGGAGATTTCCAGAATAACCTCCTGCATGTCTGCCTCAGGCTTCACGGCGGGAACCTCATTGAGTTTGTACAAGTCTTCGACTTTCAAACGGGTTCTCCTGCCGAGGATGCCACCGGGATGCACTTTCGCGAAATCTTCCGTCGAAAAACCGCGCATCTTGATGAGCGTTGAAGCGAGAGCGTCGCCAATTGCCAACTGAGCCATTGCGCTGCTGGTCGGGGCCAAATTGTTGGGGCTTGCCTCGCGGGATACCGTGCAGTTGAGCACGATGTCCGCTTCACTGGCCAACAGGGATTCCATAGCGCCGACAACAGCGATGAGGATGTTCCCGTTGGCCTTCAAAAACGGTATCAAGACGGAAATCTCCGGCGTGTTCCCGCTTTTGGAGAGGCAGACCACAATGTCATCTTTCTGGATGATGCCCAAATCACCGTGCACTGCATCGGCTGCGTGCATAAACACCGCGGGAGTTCCTGTGGAATTGAACGTTCCGACAATCTTCTGCCCGATGATGGCACTCTTGCCTATGCCTGTCACAATGACGCGACCTTTGCACTTGATAATCTCTTGAACGGCTTTCACAAAATTCTCATCCAAATATCCGGTGAGTTTCGACACTGCATCGGCTTCTTCCCGCAACACTTTCGTGGCGTACTGGATAATTTCCTGTGGTTCCATTCTAAAAAGATGCTCTTGTTGCCTTTTTGCTTCTATCAAAGAACGAAATCTTGCATACTTCCTTCTAAGAATCGAAGTATCCGAAAAATAACGCTTGAAATCCGTTTCTGTCAACGTTTCCCAGTCGTCATTTTCGAGCGGCAAAAATAAGGATTTTTTCGATATGTTCAATGGGTTCGCAAACTTTTTTTTGTTGCGGGGACATACCTCTTGGCAAATATCACACCCAAAGAGGTATTTATTGTATGCTAACTCACTGTAATTCGGTGTTTTATCCTCTGTGTTGCGGTATGAAAAACACCGTCGCGCATCCACCTGATAAGGGACTTCCAAAGCGTTTGCGGGACAACTTCTCACACATATATCGCACTCCCCGCAGTCGGATTTTCGCAAACTATCGTCATAATTGTCGCAAAACTGATCAAGCAGAAGGACACCCAAAACGAAGAAAGAGCCATGCTGGTTGTGGATCAGCCCGTTCTTTCCCATGCACCCTACCCCAGCCTCCATCGCCCATCGTTTTTCGGAGATGGCCGAACTATCCACTGTAGCCCTATAACTCACTGTTGGATAATTATTTACAATTCTTTCTACCAACTTCTGCAAAAGGTCTTTCACCAGAATATGGTAGTCCTGAATCCACGTGTAACGCGCCGTAAGATACTTGTCGGAAGCGGGTTGAGCATCCGTCAGGTAATTGTACGTCACCACGACGACCGACTTGCAGCCGGGCAGGAGCGACTCGGGATTGAACCGGTTGTCAATATTCCGCTCCAGATAGTGCATTTCCGCGTGCAGTCCACCGTCAATGGCATGACGGAAATCATCCTCCGCGTCCACAAGCGCACGAGCCCGCGCAATGCCGCAGTCCTGGAAGCCGATTTCCGCGGCACAATCCTTGATATGTTTGGAGGAAAGCGGTTGTAAAGGCATGGTTAGAAAACGATGCGCTCAAACTTTTCGGGAATCTTGATATTCGTTGCGCCCGGCACGTTCAACCGCACAACCTTAATCCGGCCTTGTATCTCAATCACCCTGTTCAACTCCTTGAAAACAAACTCGGTGAAAAAAGAACTCGAGCCGTCAACCGGCATGAACGCACTGTACTCAAAGGAGAGTTTCCGACCCTTCGGGAGCCGGTCGGTATCGCCGTTAAAAACAGCCTGAACCGTCTGGAAATCAATCGGGTAAGTAAAAAACTTTCCAAGCGGCTGATACGTACCCAGATAATACTGGCTAGTCAACTTGTTGACAAACTTGATGCTATCGGGGGTAAACACGGCACGCATGACCTCAACACCGTAAGCGTGGATATTGAGGTAAAGGATGCTGTCGGTGCGGTTTACCATGTAGAAATTGCAAGTTCGCGTACCGCCGGTGTCGATGATATCCGCCTTGCCACGATAGGTAATCCAGTCGTAGCCCGTGGCCATGGGAAGGGTGGATTCGACCGGCACAGCAATCGCTGTATCAACCATATCCAATTGTTCTTCAACAACTGCTATATCGCTTTCAGAAACAACCTCCGCTTGGGCCTGTTTTTCGTCTTTCGCAAGCCAGCTAAAGACAACCGGCTCCACGCTGTAGCCCTTCTTTCGCAACAGGGCAATCACGCCTTTTTCACCCGCAAGGTGCGCACACCCGACCGCGCAGAAGAGCGTTTGTTTTTTAGCGATTTCCACAAATCGTTTCGCCATGGTGACATTGCGGTCGAAAAGCAGTATTTTGCTGAACTTTTTGGGCAGCGAGGTATCCAACGAAGCCTCCCACATCCGGTCAAGATCGAAACGGAGGTAGGCATCTACCAATTCCTCCATCTCCTTCGAGTTTTGGTTCGCGGTATCGCGGATGAATTCTGTCAGCATTGCAAGCTGCTCCTTCAGGCTTATCGCGTCCAAAGCCTTGATTTGCTCCATATACTGTTCCACGCCATAGCAGCTCTTGCCTTCCGCACGTGCTTTCTGCAACAGGTCAAGATCAAGCGCATTCTCAGCCCCTTTGGGCAGGTCAGCCTGTTGGAGCGCACTCGCGATAAAGAAAGGTTTCATCGAATTCATGAAGATGGCGCTCACCCCCAGTTTCGCTTTGCAGAGGCTGTCGAGCTTTGCGAAATCGTCCTTTGATAACAATTCCGACAAAACCTGCCCTTTTGGCAGCATCATGGTCTGCCGCAACCCGGCTACATTCAGTTCGTCGAGCAGAATTTCCGCAGCGAAGGCGTCGCAAGACTTGAACGCATTTGACACAGTGCTGTCGTAACGGAACACACGCTCGTCCTGGATGTGGATGGTGCCGTAAAGGTAGGAGGGCGACTGGATGTTCTTGCCGCTCACCCTCCATAGTATCGACTGTGGAAAAGCCGTTGTGAAAACACACAACAAAAAGAATATCAGCGATATAAGTTTTTTATTCATGGGGATTGTCGGTTTGAGATTGAAACGTATTCTTAACGGCAAAAATAGGAAAATATCGCATAGCAGCATTTTGTGCCTCAACATTTAGGAACATCCATTTCTAAAATTGTAACAGCGGATGATATTGTCTTCCGCCGAGGGCCGCAGATGCATCGCCCCGCCGAGACACTGTTTAAAATCCTTGCACTTGGTACAGATTCCCGTGCGCATCCACGCGCGGTCGCGCATCTGCCGGAAACGGTTGTCCCAAACCTCCAGCAAGTTATCCTGATAGATATTGCCCTGTACGAAACTCCGGTCAATGTTGGGACAGGCAGAGATGCTACCGTCAATCAGCACACTACCGATATTGATGCCTGCCCGACAGAAAAAGTAGCTGTCGCGCACCTGCTCCTCATATTTGCCCGTGTAAGCTTCACAGCTGAAAGTCAAATGGATACGGTTCCCGCGACGAGTTTCTGCCATAAACTGCATCATTTGCTCCACCTGTGCGCGGGAAAGTTGTAACTCATCGTTATGTGCCGCCCGCCCGATAGGGGAAATCGTGAACAACCGCCAATTTTGAATTCCGTTTTCTATCAGAAGTTCTTTGAGCTGAGGCAGTTCCGCAAGATTGCGCTGGTGCACACACGTCACGACATCGTAGGCAAGCCCTGGAGTGCTCGCGATGAGACGCAACGCCCGCAACGCCCGCTGAAAACTTTCGGGATGGTTGCGCAACCAGTTGTGCGTCGGCTCCAAACCGTCCAAACTCACGGTAACGGAGGATAGCCCGGCAGCCATCAGCCTATTATGCATAGTCTCGTCGTATAGCATTCCATTGGTGACAATCCCCCAACGGAAACCTTTGTCCGACAATGTTTTACCACATTCCGCCAAATCAGAACGCAACAAAGGTTCGCCACCGGTGACGGAAACCAAAACTGTGTTGCGGGGATACCGTCCGGCCAATGGCTCCACGGCCCTCAAAAAATCCTGAAAAGGCATATCGGGGACGCAACTCTCGGACTTGCAATCGGAACCACAGTGACGACACGACAAGTTGCAGCGCCACGTACACTCCCAGAAAAGGTAATTCAACTCATGGATGGCCGTCTCATTTTTGCGGAAGACCCGAAACAGCCACCGTTTGAAAGGGTTGACGCCCCTACTCCTCGCCATCGTCATTCACCGTATAGAGATTATCCTCTTGAACAGTATTATCAAACGCTGACGTGTCCTCATCCACGTATTGCGCGATTTGATCCTCGGGCGTCTCTTCGGGATACCGGTTTGGCGGTCCGTAGCAAGCCTGGAACGTGAACATAAGGGCCGTTGCGGAGAAGGTTCCGAACAGGAACCGCAATATCTGTTGCTTTTTCTGACGTAATTTATTCATGACAATCAAATGAAAATGCAAAATTACAAAATATTGGATATGCTCGGAAGGAGTATTTTTTGTAGAGACGCGCCATGGCACGTCTCTACAACGATTATTCGGATTCCTTTTCTGAATCCACCCTGTTTTTTATGCGCACTTCATCAATGCGGTTATGGTCCATTTTGACGATTTCGAAGTGGTAGCCCATAAAATCGAATGCGTCACCGACCTTCGGAATGGTTTCCAATTGGTCGACCACGAAGCCCGCAACTGTAGAATAGTCAATCTCATCATAGTCGACCTCGTAGCCTTCCACAACGTCGGTAAGCACATCAATGGGTGCGTCACCTCTGACAAGCACGGAATGGTCTTCGCACTCGGTGACATCCGGTTCCACGACCTCCTCTTCCTCCGGCATCTCACCGACGATACTTTCAAGAATATCGTGCAGGGTGACAATACCGGCCAAGTCCCCGAACTCGTCAACAACAATGCCGAAATAGTACTGCGACTTGCGGAATTCGTTCAGAATATCCTGTGCATCAGTGTTTTCCGTGAAAACCAACGGTTCATCCAACATCTCGCGCACATCGACATCCTCACTTTTGCGCAACGCCTTGAAATAGTCTTTGATATTCAGCACGCCGAGGTAGTTCTCCACATGCTTGTCGCACACCAGCACCCGGCTGACGGAGCAGTCGAACAGCTGGTTGATAAACTCCTCGCGGGGGAGGTTCACATCGATCCACTCGATTTCGGAGCGGTGAATCATAATGTGGATAGCCCGCTTGTCGGCGAAATTGAAGATATTCTCATGCATTTCGCTCTGCTCCTCCTCAATGACATCCGTCTCACCGGCCTCCTTGATCATGTCAAGCAGTTCGTCTTCCGTGATGTGATCTTCATTCACCTTAACTCCCAAAATTTTATCAATCAGAACTGTAGCGCCGGAGAGGGCTTTCACAGCGGGCTTAAAAACAATCCGGATGAAGTTCATGATCGGCGCCACGGCCACAGAGACCCGCTCGGGACGGGAGAGACCGATGGTTTTCGGAACCAACTCACCCAGCACGATGGTGATGAATGTGACGATAAGGAAACCGATGACCAACGCGGCAGAGGCGGCTAACGGGGCGGACATGTGCATCCACAAGAACAAGGTTTCCAGGTAGGGCGCCAGAGCGGAACCACCGATGAAACCCGTCAACAGGCTGGTGACGGTGCTGCACACTTGGATTGAGGCCAAAAACTCCTCCTGATGCTCCTGCAGGAACAACGCCTTGCGGACAGATTTCGGATGTTTTTCCACATATTTGTCAATACGGATCCTCTTGAATGAAACAATCGCGATTTCACTCATCGAGAAGAAACCGTTGCAGAGAATCAACAGTAAGATGACGATAAGACGTACCATGACTATTTTTGTTCGGAATGCATATCCCGACGGTTCTGACCAATATATTTGAAATAGAGAAACAAGTCAAACGCGACGATCAACAGGTTGAACAGATACAAATAGACCACCCAATCGTAGTTATAGAAAACCTTGTGCAAGATGCCGAAAAAATAGCCGACAATGATGATAGTCATAAAAATGGGGCTTTTCCCGATGACCACCTTCGTGCGCAACGCCTTGATGATGGAAAAAGGCCAGCTGAACGCAAAGCACAACAGCATTAATATTTCAAATACACTGACACTCATTGTTTTACAAACGGACGATTGGTTTTTAAAATTCGCTGCAAATGTACATAAATTTCAAATATACGCAGGCATAATGAAATTGCCGTATGTAGAGACGGGGCATACCCCGTCTCCACGTATTACAGAGGAAAGATACAATATTTACCAATACAGTCAATGATAACTGTCAAAACATCATATCCAACGCACCGAGAAGGAACTTGTTCTCACACACAAAGACTGGTGGAGTCATGTTTTTCCCCCCTCGGTAGGATTTCATCTCTTCATAATCCGTGGAGAGATCCGATTTCTTGCGGTCGAAATTGGCTCTCGTCATAAACTCCTTGCCTTCTTTGAACAACAGCGGGAACAGCCACTGGGGTTTCAGCAGACGGCCAATCGACTTTTGTTCGGCAGCCTGATCTCGAGCCGTCTTTTTGGCATCTGCATGACTATTGTCATCCGCAGGGAGGAGTTCCGGCTGATACTGGAGCAAGGCAGCCGCCCACATTTTCAAGTAAATGTCGCAGGTGCTCTTCTCCCGTCGGAAATTGAAGGTGACGACCTCACGCATCTTGTCACACAACTTGTCCACCTCCTGGCGGAAAATATCGACGCTATGGTCATCGTTGAAACTCTTTGTCTTGTCATCAAAATGCAAAGCATCAATATTTTCGATGACCCATGCGCGCAACGCAAAAACGTCTAACCGGATGGCGGGTTCCCACAGCGTGCGATGCACCTCGTCAGAAAACTCCTGCATCTTCTGGTAGAAATTATACGCGGAGATGTCCACGGCTTTGATTCCTTCCACCAATTTCCGTTTCTCTTCGAGAAACCGCTGGTAATCTCTGTATTTCTCAAGTGTTTTCCGCATCTGGAATGTCCCGATATTTCGTTCCTCTGCAAACAGCGCGTCTCCCAACACATTGCCGCGTACCACCTCACGACCGTCTTTAAATTTCCGAATGTCCTCCTCATACTTATTCTTTTCTTCGACCAACCTGTTCCTTTCACCGGTTAGTTTGTCCCGTTCTCTAACCAAGGCATTGCGTTGCCGCCCCAGTTCCTCATTTTCCGTTGACAATATTCCATTTTCTTCAGATAAGGTCCTATTGTCCTGTTTCAATGTCTCATTTTCGCTGGACAATTCCCCATTTTTCTCGTCCAATATCTGATTCTGCTCATTCAATTTCCCGATAACCTCCGTTTTGTAAAAGACCCAAATGGTGAGCAGAATAACTAAGACAATCAACGCAATGGCCGCAGGGATGCCTAAACTGACAAAAGTTTGTAAATGAGGCTCTACAACATTCTTCAGCCGCACATACCATGGATCCTGAAGGGGAAGGAGGTCCAGCTTTGAAGTCTTCATGTCAATCTCGACCAAGCCGATATTGGTACCCGCTGTAATGGTGTCCCCATGCACGCATACGGAACCCGGATAAAAGAGGATGTCAGGAAAGAGCGTATCCGTTGGGGCGCTAATGTCGTTTTGCGGAAAAAGATACAAACCGTTTGTACGCGATACGGCTAACAGACTGGGAACGTGCTTATACTCACAAGGAAAAATCCTACTGATATGCAAATCCCGAATATTCCTGTTACTGTCAAGGGGGCTTTTTCCGCGTGCGCTGCCCATATACAGGGCATTTGGCGTCAATACGAACATCTTCCCATCCTCATTCAGCAGCATATCGGTTATATTCACCTGATGAGGGAAAAGCGTATCGATGTTTTTCCTACTCGACATACACCAAACGATGCATCCGTCGTTCAACGTCCCGATATAGAGTGTGTCGGGATGAGCCTGTGCGAAACACTGGATTGAAAGGGTACTCTTAATGTGTTCCATACCATTCAAGACGCCATCCGTTGGTTTGCCATAGGAAAAGCCATTACGGTATGCAAAAAAGAGAGTCGAATCAGATTCACTCCAAAAAATTCTGTTAATCTTATTTCTATTCAATGAATCTAAAGATAAAACCGACGGGCTGCCCCAAAACGACTTCTCCTTTTGGATATAAACCTTTCTACCGGCCAGCAGACAAAGACTATTTTGGAAACATACCGCCTGAGAGACATCATTGACGACAACATGAGGGTCGATGACATAGTCGCGGTGGTAACTCCTCCCATCCCCTTTCAAATAGACACCGTTCTTGTCGCTAATGGTGTGCATTCTCCCGTCAGGTCGCTTAGCAAGTGCCGTGATGCGGGTTCCCTTTGAAATATGGTTGGGAATTTGACAAAGCGAAAACCCGGATATGAGAAACGTCGACCCGTTTTTAACCAAGATATTGGCATTGGGGGTGTATTGTTCGTTAGCAAGTGTGAGCCGATACACCGAAAGGGAGTCCGGACAAAGGGAATTTCCCAGCAGGAAACGGTCGTCGGAGATCAGCATATACTTGTAGTCAGCACTGTCATTCCGCAAATAGGAGTGTACACCAAACTCATTGAAATATCTCTCTTCACCGCAGACTATACTGTCGCGACGAATATCCACCCGACGCACGGAAGAATTGTAAACATCTGAATACATGTTATTTACAATATCATCAACCGTATCGGTGGTGTCGAAAGCAAGGCTGTCCCCGCACAATTGGATACAATGGATCAGATTGGCGTGACTGGCATACAACGTGGAGCCAACCTGTTGAATAGCAGTGATCTTGTAGTCTTTAGGAACAGTTTTAGGAAACACGGGCTTTAAGGTGTCAGACATCGGTCGGAGATTCAGTATCGCCAATCCGTTAGAGGTGGCACAAATCAGCACATCATGATAACGCAACACCTTGTAAACGGAATAATCTGTCCCCTTTTCGCCATAACGAAACCTACGTGGTGATGTGGTGCCACCTTCCGTAAACATCTTGAGGCCCTCGTTTCTCACCCCGACAAACATAACTTTCTTGTTGCCGTCGGGAAGGCTTTCCTTTCTGGCACAATAAACCCTATCGTCGCCTACCTCCATCCGGGTAGATGTGGCTTTGTCCGTTTTGAAAAAGTAAACCACCCCGCTTTCTGTGCCTACTATAAGGGTATCGCCGCCGCCGTCGTCCAAAGAGGTAAGCAAATCATTAAACCGGCACTCTGCAAATTGGGAGTACGGGGAGTAATCTGTGTTTCTGCCACATGAACACAGTCCCAGAATAAGGAGCATTAGAAAGAGGTGAGCATAGAACTTTACCCGCATACGCATGTTAATTTTACGCTTGCAAAAGTAGTATTTTTTTAGACATATCCATAAAATATTAATAATCTGATCATTACAAAACAAATCAACCGTTTTCTGATGGCTGTCTCAGAAAACAAATCGTTAAAAACACGTCATTGATCATTCATTTTGTATACAAATTATATTTCTGACACATGTATCTGAGAAAGATGATTTTTACGGTGAAACAGGTTGTAATTTTGCATTAGAAAATTGATAGTTCGAAAACATTAGCCATACTAATTAGTAATACTAATATAATATAAAATATATAATCATCATAAAAATAAAAAAAATATGACAACAACGACTACACTTATCATTATTTTAGTTTTTTGGTTCAGCACATTTTTTTGGGCATTTCTAGGCGACAGACTTTTTGGAAAATCCAGGTCTCATCTCCACATCTCATTTATCGTTCACTTCATTGCTTATTTCATTTGTTACAAAGTATTTTTTGTAGACCGTATGGAAAAAGAGGAGAGCATAGCGGATGAAACTATCACGACTTTCGAGCCGGTGGATGGTTCGGACATCAATGACACCATCCAAGCCGATATTGATACGCTTTCAAAACATCCGTAACGAATTTGACAAGTATTCATTTATTAACCTTATTATAATCATCAAAAAAAACACCATTATGAAAAACCAATCATTTTTTGCCCGTTATTTCAGTTTTAGCGGCCGGATGGCCCGCAGACCTTTTTGGATTGACGTCGCCATCGTCGTACCAGTAATGTTATTATCCTCAGCAGGGTCGTTCTTACTCATGTACTTAGTAGAGGATCCGAATACGGCTTCCTGGGCCGGAGTCATTATCTTTGGGATTTTGAACTTTGGGCTACTTATCCATCTCCTATCCATAGGCTGCCGCCGATACCACGATATCGGAAAAGGGACTATCGAGTTTTTTAGTTATGCGTTACTGGCCATTATCTTGTCTTTTGTCCCTTGGGTAGGCTGGATAGGCACCTTGATCGTAATCATCAAACTCGCCATCCAGATGACCGGAGAATCCGAAGAGAGACATAACTGCTACGGACCGGTGCCGGAGAGTTCTCCCGCGGAAAAGAGCGACGAGGTCTCCCACCCTGCCGATACGGAAAACACGCAAACAGACAATGTCAACATGAATTAAACAATTAAAAATCATTGATATGCTTAGCATTTTACTTATAATTTATTTTATTATCAGGGTTTTATCACAACCCGCGGATACTGATTGACAAAGCCGGACAATCACTAAAAAAATTGGCTGATTCATTTTCTTTCATCACTTAAAAAAACACCATTATGAAACGTTTTTACATTATTCTGACCAGTTTTCTCCTAATGATTTTGGGAGGCAGCGTTTTCGCCCAAACCGACAATATGACTTTGGCCGAAACTACCAGACAGATTACCAAGAACTGTAACAGTGACTATGAAAAGGCTTACGCCATTTATAATTGGGTCACAGACAACATTACCTACGATGAAGATTTGGCCGTAGAAATGCTGACCAATCCCTTAGAAGAGGATGTGATGGATATTGACGACAATGTTCTGCTCACAGCATTGGATGTCATTCTGAATCCAAATAAATATAAATGGGAAAAGTTTAGAAGGATGATCAGAAAAATCATCAACAACAATCCACAAGCTGTAAGAAGAATACAGGAGACAAAAGCGTTCAACGACAAGCAGCTTAAGTCAGGGATGGATGTATTCAATAATCGCCTGGGTATCTGCAGCAGTATAGCCCATCTGTATCAACTAATGTGTGAACAAGCGGGAATACCTTGCCGAATCGTCACTGGAGTGGCAAAAATCGAATTGGATGAAGAGTTGTCCTTCTATGGAGATAATTTCTATGGAGGGCATGCTTGGAACTGTATATTCGCCGATGGCCATGAAATATTGGTGGACGCGACTTGGGGACTGCTCGGGGAAGACGCCTTCGATGTAGACCCTGAAGAAATGATTTTTAACCACCTCCCTTTCAAAAGTGTTGACCAATTGATATCAACGCCCGTCAACAAGGAACAATTTGTCATGTTACCCTATGAAATGCCAGACAGATGCATATCGATGGGATTCCAGAAGTATGTTAAATCTTTGGGGCGGATCAAGCCGGATGACATCAACAACTTGTTCGTTATCCAAATTGACCTGATGTTTGAAATGTACTCGAAAAAATAGGACGCAACAGCAGCTTTTTTTTGTAGTTTCCCAGTGTTATTCGTAGAGACGGGGTGTGCTCCGTCTCTACATATTTCATTATGTCTAAGCACTACTGATGCGATAATTTTCAGTAATTGCTTCATAAAACGATTTAACACACAGGATGTTATTGATGTTTTTGAATTTACGATTTGAAATCAATTCCGTTTCACGCACGACAAGTGCGGTCGCGAAAATTCCCCTTCTGTTTTCAGAAGGGGTGCCCGAAGGGCGGGGTAGTAATATAAAAGATTGGCCGATAGGCCATCCTTAATAGAAGTAAAGGCCTGATGGCTTTGTGATACCCCTACCCTGGCCTACGGCCACCCCTTCCCCAGGGAACTACTCTTTATACACATCTCCCTCTTAATATATTTTTCCCAAAGCCTTACAGGAACAGTAAGGCTTTTGTATCTTTGTTGCGTGTTCTGAAATATTTCAAGGCATCGGGAAGGATGCCCGAATT
>Ga0265299_10001161_pt1 | contig 31392 bp, 24 predicted proteins | sample AusTroGonzalo_MG_4_FD_193485 | JGI IMG/M metagenome (GOLD analysis project Ga0265299, IMG submission 193485) | Bovine rumen microbial communities from tropical cattle in Woodstock, Queensland, Australia - Gonzalo_02 | ecosystem: Host-associated > Mammals > Digestive system > Stomach > Rumen ... | reverse complement strand
GGACTGAGTCCGGTGCAATACCGAACTCAGAACAAGTAAAAATCTATTATTAACCGTCCAACTTTTGGGGTGCACATCATTGTGCGGGGGTGCACAAGCCCCCTGGAGGGTATCCCTTCCGCCGTCCTGCTCGACTCCGCCCCTCCTCTCATCCCGGACTTGATCCGGGATCTCCTCATCGTCATGCCCGGCCTTTTCCCCCCCGTCATGCCCGGCTCCGACCGGGCATCTCCTTGCGCGAAGGTCCACGCCTTGGACCCTCAGTACACTTTTCCGGGCAAAAATTCGCGCGAAGGTCCATGGAGTGGACCTTCCGTACACTTTCCCGGTTTTTTTCGCGCGACGGTCCCAGCCCTGGACCTTCAGGCGGGAGATTTCCCCAGTTAAAGCACGCCTACCCTGTCCAAACCCATCTCCATGGCCCCCGCCCGTGCTTTAATCACCCTTTGAACACCCTGTTAAAGCACAGCTTCCCCGCCCTGAACCGCCTCTAATGCCTCCACATGTGCTTTAACTACCCTTTGAACACCCCGTTAAAGCACACTTACCCTGTCCAGACCCACCTCCAGGGCCCCTGTCCGTGCTTTAATGTCGGGATGTTGCCGGAAGGAAAGCGGAACCCTCTTGGGCCCTTTGACGGAGCCCGAGAGGGTTCTCGCTAGCCGCCTTGCTTCGTATTGCAAGGCGGTGGTTCCGTGTCCACTCAGCCGCCGCACCTGGTTGTGTGCGGCGGCTCCTTCCTCGTGACAACTAATCACCTGAACCACAACCACTTACCTACCATTCCTCGTTCACTTTTCGAACGAGGAATACACTGTAACTATTTGATGATCAATATTTTAGTTATCATACATGGTATTCCGCTCTAATGATAATTAAGTGATTGATTGTCTGTGACTTATAAAACAATCCTCGTTCAAAAATCGAACGAGGATTATACAGGAAGTCGCTGATAGAGAAGGAGTTAGCAATCACGGCTGCTGTAGGGAGCCTCATCCTTAAAACATGCCCAAAACAAGGACGAGGAGGCCCAAACCGGTCTCTCGTCCTTAAAATCGGCCCAAAACAAGGATGAGCGGAACCGGGGCTTCGGCGTCCCGAAAAAAATGCGTAAATTCGCAGTATGAAAAAGACACTGCTGATAACCTTCTTGATGGGCCTGGAAACTTTGGCACTGGCCCAGCCGGCTGGCCGGCAAGCATGGAACAACGACTGGACTTTCACCAAGGACGGCGCATCCCGGGTGCTCACCCTCCCGCATGACTGGGGCGTGGAGCAGCCCTTCGTCCAGGAAAACCCCGGCGAAACCGGCAAACTGGCCTGGTGGGGTCAAGCCACCTACAGCAAAACCTTGCAGGTAAGTGCCGATGACCTCCAAAAAGACCTTCGTCTGGAAGTGGACGGAGCCTTCTCCAACGCAACAGTATACGTAAACGGCCACGAGGCCGGCGGCTGGCCCTACGGCTATGCCTCCTGGTCCGTGGAACTCACCCCCTGGCTGCAGGAGGGAGAGAACAAGGTCGATATCGTCCTGGACAACAAAGAAGAAAGTTCCCGCTGGTATCCCGGCGGCGGCATTTACCGCAACGTGTGGCTCACCCGCACGGAAAAGACGGCCGTGGCCCACTGGGGCAGCTATGTCACCACCCGCGCGGAAGGCAGTAAGGCACTGGTGACCCTCCGGCTCAAGATGAAGGCGGACAAACCGCAACAAGTCACCGTAAGCACGGACCTCTTATATAATAATATGGTTGTAGCCAGCAGCAGCGCCCAAACGCAGGTTTACGATGGCCGCGAGCTGGTGCAGCACTTCACCGTGGCAGAGCCGCACCGCTGGTCGCCCGCCACCCCGGAGTTGTATGTTGCGCGCACTACCATCGTCCTTGAAAATGGCAGCACAGACACCTACGATACCGTCTTTGGCATCCGGACCGCGGAATGGCGCACGGACGGCTTTTTCCTCAACGGCGCCCACACCTTCCTCAAGGGCGTGTGCCTGCACCATGACGCCGGTGCCCTGGGGGCCGTGTGGAACGAGGATGCCTGGGTGCGTCGATTGGAAATGCTCAAGACCATGGGGTGCAATGCCATCCGCTGCAGCCACAACCCGCCCGCACCGGAACTGCTGGACCTGTGCGACCGCATGGGTTTCCTGGTGCTGGACGAACTCACGGACACCTGGACCTGGCCCAAGAAAGAGAACGGCTACGCCAAACTTTTTGCCGATTGGGCGGAAAAGGATCTGGTGTCGATGATCCACCGGGACCGCAACCACCCGTCGGTAATTGCCTGGAGCATCGGCAATGAATGCGGAGAGCAGGGAGACCCCAACCGCTGGTGGATCCCCCAGATGCTTACCGATATCTGCCATCGGGAGGATCCTACCCGTCCCACTACCGCCGGCAACGATAACCCGTGGGCGGCCTCGCAGCCTTATGCCGGCACGCTGGATGTGTATGGCTTCAACTACAAGCCGCATCTGTACGCGGAGTTCCGCGACGCCCACCCCCAGCAGCCTTTCTACGGCTCGGAAACGGCCTCCTGCATCTCCACGCGCGGATATTACCGCTTCCCGGTAGAGCAGGAGAAGGGAAAGGGTTGGGCCATGGAGCCGCCGTTCCAGGTGAGTTCCTATGACCTTTACGCACCCGGTTGGGCCTCCAAGCCGGATTACGAGTGGCAGTACGAAGACGCCGTGCCGGAATGCGCCGGCGAGTTCGTGTGGACCGGCTATGATTATCTTGGCGAGCCGACGCCGTTCAACATGGACCCGTCCGTATTCACCAACTTCCACTCGGAAGAGGAGAAGGAGGCCTACAGAAAGATGGTGGCCAGCTGGGGACAGACCATCAGCGACGTGCCGCTGCCGTCCCGCAGTTCTTACTTCGGCATCATCGACCTGGCCGGTTTCCCCAAGGACCGCTATTGGCTCTATCAGGCCCGATGGCGCCCCAACCACCCTATGGCGCACATCCTGCCGCATTGGACCTGGCCCGGCCGCGAGGGACAGGTGACCCCGGTGCACGTGTACAGTTCCGGTGACGAGGCCGAACTTTTCGTGAACGGCCAGTCCCAGGGTCGACAAGTACGTAACGGCTACCGTTTTGTCTGGGATCAGGTAGTGTATCAGCCGGGTACCGTGGATGTGGTTGTCTATAAAGATGGCCGCGAATGGGCCCGCGACAAGGTGGTCACGGCAGGAAAAGCCGCCAGGCTGGCAGCCAGCGTGGACTTTGCCGGTATCGACCTAACCTATGTAACTGTCGATGTCTTGGACCGCAAAGGCATCCTGGTGCCGGACGCCGCACAGGAGCTTACCTTCACGGTGAAAGGCCCCGCGGAAATTCTGGCCACGGACGCCGGCGACGCCACCTCCCACATCCCGTTCTACAGCCACGCGCTTCCGGCCTTCCACGGGAAAGCTTCCGCCATCGTGCGTCGCACCGGCGAGGGCCCGGTCACCATCACGGTAAAAGCCCACGGCCTCAAGGCTGCCTCGCTCCAGCTGTAAGTTATCAGCCGTGATCGCTAACATCCTCTCTTACAACGACTTATAGTATAATCCTCGTTCAAAAATCGAACGAGGATTATTGTGTAAATGCCTGTGGATTAAGTGATTAGTGATCACCGATAAGGAAGGAGATGCCCGATCAGGTCGGGCATGACGGAAAGTCAGGAGGAGAGGCGCTTCCAGAGCCACTGCTCCAGGGGGCCGGGGAGGAGGGCGATGAGCGGGGGCAGCCAGATGTTCATGGCGGAGGGGCTCACTACGCGGCGGCGGCGGAACATGGCCCGCAGCGCCCGGCGCACCAGCCACTTGGGCGTGTGGATAAGCCGGATAGCCACGCCAAAATCCATCAGTTCGGGCTTGAGTTTATACAGTGGCGTGGCGATGGCGGCCGGACACACCGTAGTCACTCCTACCCCGTACGGCCGGAGCTCGTAAGACAGCGAGCGCCCGAAACTCCGCAGGTAAGCCTTGGTAGCCGAATACAGCGTAATGCCGGGAACCGGCAGACGCGCCGCCATGGAAGACACAATGAGAATATACCCACTCCCCCGCTGCTTCATGGCCTCCCCGAACAGGATGCACAGGCGGGTAATGGTTTTCACATGCAGGTTCAGGATAGCCTCCACGCGGTCCAAATCGGCACTAGACAACTCCTTGAAAAAGAACATGCCGGCGTTGTTAATCAACACATCCGGCAGCACGCCGCGTTCCTGACACCAGGCGAAGAGCGCATCAGCCGCAGTAGGCAAGGCCAAATCCTGATAATGTCCCGATACCTTCACGGGAAAAGCTTCCGAGAGCGCTGCCACAGCGGAGGCCAGTTCCTCCTCCCGGTTGCTCACCAGAAGCAAATCGTACCCCTTCCCTGCCAGTTGCCTGGCGTACTCCAGCCCCATGCCGGAGCTACCACCGGTAATTAACGCGACCATCGTTTCTCCGCTTTTTCAATCTCCTTCTGCAGGGCAGGCGGCAGCTGACCGGCGCAATGGTTGCAACGCATTTCCAGCGTGTACATGCGCCCGATGCAGTAATTGGAGTGCTTGCACTCGCTGCGCTCCACTTCCCCGCTATGCAATTTGTTCACAAAATCCGTATCCCGCACCAGCGCCCGGGCCATCTGCAAGGCAGAGAAACCCGCCGACAGCACTTCTTCCATGCCCGCGCGGGAAACCATGCCGCCCACGTAAATCAGAGGCAAAGAAACCGCCGCCCGGAAGGCCTTGGCATCGTCCAAAAAATACGCGTCCTTATACGGAACCGTCGGAATCATAATACGGCCGAACCAGCGCACCATCGCCTTGAGCCACCAGAATTTGCGCCAGTCCATGTAATGCGCCAAGGTACGCAAAGGCATGGCACCCCGCATCACCGTCATGGGCGCCTTGCTCACAAAGCCCGCCGACAGCACAATAGCGTGCACCCCCAGCCGTTCCAGCTCGCGGGCCACTTCCAGGCACTCCTCCCGCTGCATGCCGCTCCGGAAGCCGTCGTACATGTTCATCTTCACCACCACGCCCATATCGTCACGGGCCGCCTCCATCACGCGACGGATCACCCGTTGCATCAGGCGCATGCGGTTCTCCAGGCTTCCGCCATATTCATCGTGTCGATGGTTGGTATAAGGCGACAAAAACTGGCTGATGAGGTACCCGTGCCCCGCATGAATCTCCACGCAATCGAACCCAGCCTGCCGTGCCAAATCGACCGCATGGCCAAAATCCTCCACCAACGTGTCGATTTCGTCCTTCCGCAACCCCCGCACGAAGGTGGGCGAATAAAGGTTGAAGCCGGAAGAAGCCCCTACCGGCGTGCAGCCACAGGTAGCGCGATGCGTCATGTTGCCGCAGTGCCCCAATTGGATGGAGGCCTTGGCCCCCTGCGCATGGATGGCATCGGTGATGTCCTTCAGCGCCGGGACAATCTCTTCCCGCATCCACAACTGGCCGTCGAAGGACAGGCCGCTCCGGTTCACGGAAGCATAGGCCAGCGTAGTCATGCCCACGCCGCCTCGGGAAACGGCCACGTGGTAGTTTTTCAAGTCTTGTGAAGGTTTGTTCCCATACGCCATGTTCTCAAACGCGGCCGAGCGGATAATGCGGTTTCGCAGCGTCACGGGGCCTATCTTCACCGGCGTAAAAATAGGAGAGTCGATAGGAGACATTCAGCTTAAAAAATAAAAGGAATGATGCGTTTGGTTGTGCGAGGGTCCAACTGGTCCGGGAATTCCTGTCGATAGCCATCGTAAATGCGCGCAGCCCGCGGCGCCAGGTTGGCGAAGGTCCACAGGGCAAAGACGGCACCGGACAACGACCAGGTAAGGATGGCAAAGCCGGTCCACTCCAACAGTTCCCCGAAGTAATTGGCACTGGTCACCCAGCGGAACATGCCTCCCTGGGGCAGGTAATGGGCGGTGTCGCCCGGCTTCCGCAGGTTGCGGATGATGCTGTCCGAATGGATATTGACGATCATCCCCAAGAAGAACAAGGTCGTGCCCGTCAGGAACGGGATACTGGTGAGCCAATCGGCACTATAATAATTCTCCGGAGAGACGTAGAACAGCCAGCCGCCCTGCATGTACGCGTTGAGGGTGTTGAACAGCACCGCCGTGGCGATGATGCTCAGCGGCATCTTGCTGCGCCCGCGCATAAGCCAGGGAAAGACGAAGGCCCGGTGGAAGTAGTGCAGCTGGAACAGCAGCAGGAACACCAGGCGGATGCCGTCGGTCCTGCGGTCGGAAAACCACCAGAGCAGCAGCATGGCCACAAACACCGGCGCTTCCATAAGCATCCACCCCAGCCGGTTGTCGATGGCCGGTCCCCATTTGGGTCGATAAAACCTGCCGTAACCGGCATCCACGAAAAAGAGGGAAATAAACACCACGACGGCCATCACGGTCATCACGATGAGGACAATGTTAAAGGTTTGCGATGAAAACATCTATTGAGCCAGTTGCAGTTTGATAAGGGCGCGCTTGAGGTCACGTCCATAAGCATAGGCGCCCACGTCAAGGCTGTCCAGGAGGTAGAGGTCCTCCCCCTTGAACAGGGTCTTCTGGGCCAGGGCCTGAATCTGGGCCTCCCGGTCCAGGGACTCCTTGGGAATGACCAGGTGGCAGGGAATCACGTAGGCAACGGGGTTCAGCGCCACCGCATGGGCGACGGCCCGCACCCCTTGCGGGTTGTCCACCAGTTCCGCCAATTCCGTGTAGCTGTACAGCCTCCGGGGCAGCTCAAAGAGCGTTTTCCACACCTTGAGCTGGAAAGGCGTACCAAAGAGCCGCAGGTCCTCCCAACTCAGGAAGGCGGCGAATTCCACCAGCTCTTCCGTGCTGATTTTGCGTGTGCCCACGGAGGCCGTTTCCTCCGCCGGCAGTCCGGCCAGTTCCGCGCCGATATGGGGAAGATGGCGGTAGTCGGTCGCAATGGATGCGACCTTCCCGTCAATTTCCGTCACGATCCATTGGGTTTCCATATATTACTTGAGATAAGGTTTCAGCATTTCCCAGGGAACATCGGCCGAAAGGGCGCCAAAGGCGTACGGGGCGATGTCGTAGGGTTGGAAAATCCAGCCGATGCCCTTTTCGTCCGGGGAGAAGTTTCCGTTGGGCACCACATTGTCCCACCAGATGCTCTCCAGGGCATCCTGGTCGTCGGCCAGGGCCTCGCGCAGGCACTGCCGCATAAGCTCGCTTACCGGCTCCTGATAGCCCTCCTGGAACAGGTCCTGCTCCGTAATGAGGGCGCCAGTCTTGGGATTGAACACCAGGTAGGTAATGGTGTACATGCCATGCGCTCCCCCACGGAAGGAGGAATAGGTGATGACGTAGCACTTGTTCTTGTTCCAATCGGCCGAAAAATTACCTTTGATGTCATCGCCCCAGGTGAGCAAACCGGCCGGGAGTTCCGAACTGTTGTTCTCCGTGAGGTACTCGTCGATGAGGTTTTCGCGGTAGCGGATGGCCGATTCTTCCACCGTGCCGGGGGCGTCTTCCAGGCCGAAAGCCGTGGTGAGCAGCATGTCGTTGATTTGCTTGCACGCATCCTTGGGCAGGCCGCCGGTCACATATTCTAGCGAGATTTTGTAGAAAAGGGTATCGACCCCATTTTCCTTGAGCGGCATGGCCATTTCCTCTTCATACGTAGCCGTCTGGAAAGAGGTACAGCCAACGGCCAGCAGGAGCACGGAGGCCCAAATCACATTCTTTTTCATAGACTTAGTCGTTATTCAGTTCCGTTACGTCGATGGACCGTTCCCGCTTGTCCCCTATCAGGTAACGGGAATAATGGTCCGCCATTTTCCAGAAGAAATAATCGTTCATGTCGCCGAAGCCGTGGCGCTGGCCGGGCAGGATCACGAACTCGAAGCGCTTGTTGGCCCGGATGAGGGCATCCACCACGCGGATGGTGTTGGCGGGGTTCACGTTGTTGTCCTTGTCGCCGGTGACCAGCATCAGGTGGCCCTTCAGGCGGGAGGCCAGCTCCTGGTTGGTATCGATCCGATAAACAAAAGTGGTATCCCCCTTGGCCACCTTTTCCTGGATGCCGTGGTGCTGCTCGCTCCACCAGCGGTTGTAAATGCTGTTGTCGTGGTTGCCGGCGCAGGAGACGGCCGCCTTGAAGAAGTCGTTGTATTTGAGGATGGCCGCCGTGGACATGAATCCGCCGCCGGAATGGCCATGGATGCCCACACGTTTAAGGTCGATATACTTGTGCCGGGCCGCCAGCTGCTGGATGGCGTATTTCTGGTCCTCCAGGCCATAGTCACGCAGGTTGCCGTAGCCGTAGTTGTGGTACCACTTGGAACGGTTGGGATGGCCGCCGCGGTTGCCCACGGTAATGACGATCATGCCCAGCTGGGCCAGCTGGTCCGTGCGCAGGTTGAAGCGCCAAGAGATGTCGTTGGCCTCCACCTGCGGTCCGGGATAGACGTAATCGGCAATGGCGTACACCTTGGTGGAGTCGAAGTCGAAGGGCTTGTGCATCTCGCCCCACAGGTCCGTGATGCCATCGGCCGCCTTTACCTTGAAGCGTTCCGGGAAGCGGTAGCCGGCGGCGAACAGGCGGGAGAAGTCGGCCTCTTCCAGGGCAGTGCGCTTGCCCGTGGCTGTGTTCACCAGCATGACGGCGGGTTTGTAATCGACACGGGAGTAGTTAGCTACCAGGTACTTGCCGTTATCCGAAGCGGTTGCCAGCACGTCCATATCGTCCATGTCCAGTTGCACCATGGCGCCGCCGGCAAGCGGAACGCGGTAGTTGTGCATCTGGTAAGGGTTTTCGTTGCTCTTTACCCCGCAGGCGCTCACCACAAGATAGCCTGCGGATGAGCCCAGGACGTCCTCCACGTGGAAAGCGCCTTCCGTGAGGTTGCGCTTGAGGGTGCCGTCCGCCCCGTAGAGATAGAGGTTGGCCCAGCCGGCGCGCTCACTCCACCACACGAAGTCTCCGTTGGGGAGGATGTGCGGATCGCGGTTCTCCACGTAGGTGTTCATACGCTCCGCCACCAGCGTGCGGGTGCTGTCCCTGCCCACTTCCACCTTGCAAAGGTCCATGCGCTTGAGGTCGCGGCTGCGGCGCAGGAGGAAGAAATGGTCGTTGCCACCGAGCCACTTTTCGCTATGGAACTCCTTGGCGCGGTCCTTGGCCGTCACAGGGGCGTCCAGGACTTCGCCGTCCTGGTCCTTGAAGGCGTTCCACTTCACTTCCTGCTGGTTTCCCTGCAGGTCCATGATGAGGAGCTTACCCTGCGGGCCGGGCTCCCCGGGCATCTGGTAGTGGTAAGCTTCCAGTTCCGGACGGGGTTTGGCCAGAGAGTTAATCACCCAGAACTCCTTCACGGGGCTCATGTCCCAGCGGATGAGAGCGAAGTGCCGGCCGTCCGGGGCCCAGTGCAGGTAGGCGAAGTTGCGGGCGGTAGAGTCTGCCTCCATATCGCCACTGTAATTGTTTTCCAGATAGGAGAGGTTCTTGCTGCCGTCCTTGGTGAGGGCGCGCTCCACCAGGGTGCTGTCCTTAGGGTCCTTGGCGGCCTTTTTCAGGTTCTCCTTGTCCATCACCCACAGGTTGTAGTTCTTCACGTACACACCCATGCTCCCGTCCGGGCTCACATTGGCCCAGGAGGGATACTCGTCCTCGTGCTCTTCCGTGTCCCAGGTGAGCTCCTTGGTGGCGATGTCATAATAGAAGCGATACTCCACGAACTTGTCCGTGGTGTTGCCCAGGCTGTCCAGCTTGGGAGTTTTGGACTTGAGGTCCCACTGGAAGCGCTTGTCCTCCTTGAGCTCCAGGTTCAAGTTCAGGTGCTGGGCATCGTAGGGGTCACGGGTGACCTCAGTGAGCTGCCGGGCCAGTTTGGGGAGGTCGAAAATCTCGCTCTTGTGGCCTGTGGCGGCATCGACCATGTAATAGTTGACGCCTTCCGACGTTTTCCAGCTGTACCAGAATTTATCGCTCTCCGCAAACCAGTTGGGGCGGATACGGGTGCTGTACACCATGTTGCGCAGCGACTTGGTGGAGAAACGGGCGGCCTGTTCGTAATTGGCCTTTTGCACTTTGTGCGGCTCCTTGGGCTTTTGTTGTGCCTGAAGCGTCAGGCAAAGCCCCAGAGCCAGGGGGATAAGGAAGCACTTCATACGCTTAAAATCAATATTCTGCTAAAGTTACGAAAAATTTATTACATTTGTACAAACTAACCACACCATGTCCAAGTCGGGCGGTATATTCTCTTTTTTCTGCTCCTTATACAGGGACGGGTTCCGCAACATGACCTGGGGCAAGCCACTGGTTTGGCTGATTATCCTTAAGCTCATCATCCTTTTTGCCATCCTCCGCGTCTTTTTCTTCAAGCCGGCCATGCGCGGGCTGTCCGATGAACAGAAGAGCGAAAAGGTTGGCAATGTCCTCACACAGACCCATACCCAAGACACACTTGAACTAAAAAACCACTAAGCTATGGACGTCGTTATCTGGTCGCGAATCCAATTCGCGATGACTGCCGCCTACCATTGGCTCTTTGTCCCGCTCACCCTGGGCCTGGCCCTGGTGATGGCGGTCATGGAAACCCTTTATGTGGTGAAGAAAGACCCGTTCTGGAAAAAGACCGCCCAGTTCTGGATCAAGCTCTTTGCCATCAATTTCGCCGTGGGCATCGCCACCGGCATTATCCTGGAATTTGAGTTCGGCACCAACTGGAGCAATTATTCCTGGTTCGTGGGCGACATGTTCGGCGCCCCGCTGGCCATCGAAGGCATCCTGGCCTTCTTCATGGAAGCCACCTTCTTTGCCGTCATGTTCTTCGGCTGGGAGAAAGTGAGCCCGCGGTTCCACCTGGCCTCCACCTGGCTCACCGGCATCGGCGCCACCATATCGGCCTATTGGATCCTGGTGGCCAACGGCTGGATGCAGAACCCCGTGGGCACCACCTTCAACCCGGATACCGTGCGCAGCGAGATGGCATCGGCCGCCGCCTTCTGGGAGGTCGTTACCAATCCTGTCGCCGTGAGCAAATTCTGCCATTCCGTTACCAGCGGCTGGGTCACCGGCGGCATCTTCGTGGTGGGCGTCAGCGCCTGGTATCTGCTTAAAAATCGACACAGTGAATTTGCCCGCAAGAGCATGCTCATCGGTGCTATCGTAGGACTGGTGGGCTCCGGCGCGGTGATGCTGTCGGGCGACTCTTCCGGCGTGCATGCGGCCGAGTTCCAACCCATGAAGCTGGCTGCGGCCGAAGGGCTGGAGGATGGCGGCAACGGCGCTGCCTTCACCATCGTCCCGGGCATCAAGATTCCCAAGATGCTGTCCATCCTGGCCACGCACGATATCAACGGCTTTGTGCCCGGCATCAACGACATCCTGAAAGGTTACACCGACAACGAGGGCAACGTCATTCCTTCCGTAGAAGAGAAGATGCGGATGGGTCGATTGGCGTTGGATGCCCTGGCGGTTTACCGCAGCACGGATGATCCCGAGCAGAAGGCCCATGCCAAGGAAGTTCTGGACGCCAATGTGCAGTACATGGGCTACGGCCACTTGGATAAACCCGAAGACGTGATTCCGCCTGTTGGCATCGTATTCTGGTCCTTCCGCCTCATGATTGGATTGGGCATGCTCGTCGCTTTGGTGCTGCTCCTGGTCCTCTACGGCCTGTGGAAAAACAAACTGGGTCAGTGGAAGTGGCTCCTTTGGGCCGCTATCGCCTGCATCCCGATGGCCTATCTCGCCGGTCAGTGCGGCTGGATTGTGGCCGAAGTGGGCCGGCAGCCCTGGACCATCCAGGGACTGTTGCCGGTCAATGTGGCCATTTCGAGCCTGAGCGCGGCCGCCGTCAAGACCACCTTCTTCGTGTTCCTGGGCATCTTCGCCATGTTCCTGATTATCGAGATCCGCATCCTTATTGGCGCGATCCGCAAAGGTCCCGAACTTGAACCCCAAAACAACTAGGCTATGACTTACGAATTCTTACAGAACTATTGGTGGGTCCTGATTGCCCTGCTGGGCGGTCTGCTGGTGGCCCTGATGTTTGTACAGGGGGCCAATCTGCACCTGGGTAACCGTACTTTGAGCGATACGCAGAAACGCATGATTCTGAATTCGACCGGCCGCAAGTGGGAACTCACCTTTACCACGCTGGTCACCTTTGGCGGGGCTTTCTTCGCCTCCTTCCCGCTCTTCTACAGCACCAGTTTCGGCGGAGCCTACTGGGTATGGGTCCTCTTGCTCATCACCTTCGTGTTCCAGGCCGTGGCCTACGAGTTCCAGAACAAGAAGGGCAACCTTTTGGGCGTAAAGGGCTTCCGCATCGCCCTGATGGCGAACGGCCTGCTGGCCCCGTTCCTGGTGGGAACGGCCGTGGGAACCTTCTTCACGGGCTCCGACTTCACGGTGAACAAAGTGGCCATTACAGACCCCTCGTCCCCGGTCATCAGCACCTGGGGCAATAACTGGCATGGCCTGGAGGCCCTTGGGCAGTACCACGCCGTGCTGCTGGGCTGCACGATCATGTTCCTGGCCGCCATCCTTGGGGCACTTTATGTCTTGAATAATGTCGATGACGATGGCATCCAGGCCCAGATGCGGCGCAGCATCAAGATTGCCATCGGCCCGTTCCTGCTCTTTTTCCTGAGCTGGACGGCCATCCTGCTGTGCAAGGAAGGCTATGCCGTCTCTCCGGACGGAGCCGTTACCCTGGAGCCGTTCAAGTATTGGCACAACCTGCTGGACATGCCGGTTGTGCTGTGCATGCTTCTGGTGGGTGTGGTGCTGGTGCTGTTCAGCCTGTACCTGGGCGCTTTCAGCAAGTCCCGTAAAGGCATCTGGTATGCCATGCCCGGCACGGTGCTGGTGGTGATGAGCGTCTTCTTCCTGGCTGGCTTCAACGGCACGGCCTACTATCCGTCCTGCACGGACCTCCAGAGCTCCCTTTACTTGGACAACAGCTGCTCCAGCTACTTCACGTTAAAGGTGATGTCCTGCGTCTCGCTCCTGATTCCCTTTGTGCTGGCCTACATCGTCTATGCCTGGCGCCAAATGGATAAAAAGAAGATTACCGCTCAGGAAATCGAGGGCACGATTCACAAATACTGACAAGCTTCCCGGATAAGCAGTATCTTTGTATCCGTATGAAAAAGCTGAAACTTCCTCTCGTAGTCAAAGTCCTGATTGCCATAGCCTTTGGCGTGGGGCTCGGTCATTTTATGCCGGGCTGGGCGGTCCGGGCGACCAACACGTTCACAGGTCTTTTTGACCAGTTGCTCCAGTTCTTCATTCCCCTGATCATCATCGGTCTGGTGACTCCGGCCATCGCCCGAGTCGGGCAGGGCGCCGGGAAGATGCTCCTGTGGACAGTCGGTCTTGCCTATGGATTCACGGTGCTTTCGGGGCTCTTCGCCTATCTTTTCAGCATAGAGCTTTTCCCGCGGATGCTGAATACGTCTTCACTGAACGCACTGGGAGCGGCAGGAAAGGAATTCCTTCCCTATTTCTCCATCAGCATTCCCCCGCCTATGGATGTAATGACCGCGCTTGTGCTCTCTTTCCTGCTCGGGCTCGGGATTGCATTTTCGGACTCCGGGAAACTTCAGGGAGGATTCGAGGAGCTGAAGGGAATCATCGTCAGAAGCATTGAAAAGCTAATCATTCCCCTGTTGCCTTTTTATATTTTCGGCCTCTTCGTGAACATGACCGCCGCCGGAAAAGTGGGCCCGGTGCTGGGCTCGCTGCTGGCGGTCGTCGCCGTCATCTTTGCCATGACGCTGGTGCTGCTGCTTATCCAGTATAGCATCGCCGGAGTTGTGGCGCGGCGCAATCCTTTCAAGATGCTGGCGGGCATGCTGCCGGCGTATATGACGGCGCTGGGTACAGCCTCTTCGGCGGCCACCATTCCCGTGACGCTCAAATGCGCCATACGCAACGGGGTCGATGAAGGCGTCGCCGGCTTCACCGTCCCGCTCTGTGCAACCATTCATCTTTCCGGAAGCACGCTGAAGATCACCTCTTGCGCCATCGCCCTGATGATGATGCTGGGCATGCCTTTCGACTTCCCGACCCTTCTCGGCTTCATCCTGATGCTGGGCGTGACTATGGTCGCCGCACCCGGCGTCCCCGGCGGAGCCATTATGGCAGCCCTCGGCATCCTTGGAAGCATGCTTGGCTTCGACGCCAGCCAGCAGGGGCTGATGATTAGCCTCTACATTGCCATGGACAGTTTCGGCACCGCCTGCAACGTAACCGGCGACGGCGCCATCGCCCTTATCATCAACAGAATTACCCCCTCTTCCACTCGCTGGGCGTGAGGCCGGTCTGGGCCTTGAAGTTGCGGAGGAAGGTGGTCTCGTTGGGGAAGCCGGACTCTTCGGCCACCATGTGCAGCGGCATGTCCGGATGTTCGCGCATGACCTGCTGGGCATAGCGGATGCGGTAGCCGTTGAGGAAGGAGGGGAAGTTCATGCCGGTGGTGCCGTTCACCATGGCCGATATATAAGTGGTATTGGTGCCAAGCCGGGAGGCAACATCAGAGAGACGGGCGTCCTTGCGGCGGAAATACTCTTCCTTTTCCATCAGCGCAGTCAGGCGGGTCATCAGGTCCTCCGGGGCGGCCGAGGGGCTTTCTTCTTCGGCCATCGGGGCCGATTTTTTCCGCGCAAGAAGCAGTACGGCACCCAGCGCCAGCACGGCCGTGAGCACAAACGGCCACCAGGGCATTCCGGCCTGGCGGAACGTTTCTCCGGGGAAGAGGATGCACACTACCGGCGTGGGGTCGTAATAGGAATGGCCGCCTGCACCTCCCGCCAGGAAGATGCGTCCGTCCGGCAGAAGGAGGCCTTCGGGCATGGGAATGGGATTCTCCACCGGGTCATTGCCCTGCACGCCGGCTTTCAGGCCTTCAATGGGCTGCGTGTAGTGCATTTTTACCGGGGCTTTTCCTCCGCGAAGCGCCGCTCCGTAGCCCAGTTCCAACAGGAACAGGTGTTCGCCGGAATCGGCTCCCAGGAGCCATGCAATGCCTTTTTCTTTGTCTGTATAGAAAATGTCGTTATACTGGATGGGGCCCCAGGGACTTTCCTGGGGAATGGGATGCTCCAGTTCCAGCAGGGAGAATTCTTCTCCGGAAACCAGCAAGGCGGAAAGGACCCCGCCCGGGCCGATGGCCTGAATCAGGTAGGAGTAGTTCCCCACTTCAAACTGGGTCATCCGGATGCCGCCGTCGGAGGAGACCGTGGGCCGCCATTGCTCCAGCAGCGGGACGGTGAAGGAATCTCCGTCCAGGCGGTCTATGAGAATGGGGTCCAGCTTATTTCCGTAGTTGTCCCACACGGAAAACACCATCACATTATCCGGCCCCGAGCGCAGGATATAGGGGAAACTGCGTGGTTGGGACACCTCTTTTACCTTTTGAAAACCGTTTTCCGGTGTGTAGACTTCCATCTGGTCCGGGGCGTACCAGTTTCCGGTGATGAGCACCCGTCCTCCGTCCAGTTCCAAGGCCGTTGCATGGGTGCGCTTGCTGTCCAGGATGGGAAGGTGGGAGAAGCTGTGCGAGGCAGGGTCGTAGAGCTCGGTGCCCCAGCTTTGGCCGATTCCGAAGTCTCCGGCATAGCCGCCGCCCACCAGGATTTTCCCGCTGCTCAGGACCAGGCCGAATCCGTCGTCGTGTATATAATAAGGTTCGGCCAGGTGCCACTTGCCTCCCTTGAAATATTCTGCAGTCTTGGTGGGGATGAATCCCGTGGTGTGCCCGCCGATGGCGATGACCTCTTCGTTAACATAGCAGAGCGAGTGGGACATGCGGGGGATGTTCATATCCGGCAGCCGCTCGAAGGGCATTTCCAGGAAAGGGACACCGTTCAACTCAACCGGGGCCGCAAGGGGCCGCTCCTGCGGGCTGCAGGAGAGGAGGCACAGGGTTGTCAAACAGAATAGAAAGACTGCTTTTTTCATTTATAAAATGTTGGGTGTCCCAAATTTACACCGCTATTTAAGCATTTTATCTTACATTTCATAAAAACCAAACATACAATTCTTTTAAAGTGCTGTTTTTCTATTGTATGAATGCGGTCAATCTGCCATCTTTGTTTACAACAAAGGCGTAAAATTATGAAAGCAAAGCATTTTTTACTGGTTGCGTTGGCTTTGATGGCCGGCTGCACAAAGCCCGGAGATGATCCCAAGCCCATTGACCCTTCCCGGGATGTGGCCGTGACGGGCATCACCGTTTCGCCGGGGAGCGCACAGCTCGCCGTGGGCGGAACGGTTACACTTACGGCAACGGTTACACCCGACAATGCTACAGATAAAACGGTTACCTGGAGTTCATCCGACAACGGTGTAGCCACCGTGGCCGGCGGCCTTGTAACGGGCGTTGCCGCAGGATCGGCCACCATCACGGCCAAAGCCGGCGACAAAACAGCCACATGCGCCATTACCGTAACCGGCTCCGAGCCGCCGGCCGAGGACTATACGGCCTACTATAAAAAGAATTACTGGGACCGTACGGACCGTGAAAAGCTGGGCCTCAACGGCCCCGTCAAGACGTGGAAATACACCAAATCGGAGCATACCGTGTACGAATATGACCAGGAGGGGCACCTTCTTACGGAACGGGTCTATTTATCCGCGGACGAAACCCAACAACGCGGCGTGAGAAAGCACACCTATGACAGCCAGGGTCACAGAATCAAAACGGTTGAATACAGCGGAGACGAACAATACGTTTACGAGGAGATTACCTTCGAATACAACAATCCCGGAAAGATTGTCCCTACCACCGGTGATTTCACGGAAAACGACTGGGCGCTTTGCCAGTCCCTGATAGAGGCCAAGTACTCCTTGCTCCTTACCAACTATTATTCCGGCTTGCGGGACCAGGAGGCCACCTTTATCAAGGATTTGTCGGCCATGACCATCAAGACGCCCGAAACAATCAGTTATGGTGAGGAGGTTTACAGCTACAAGTTTGTGTTTGGGGCCGATGGAAACCTGACCACAACATGGTCCTGGAAACACCCTTCCGGCAAAGACAACGCAACGCAGGCCTGGATTTATACTACCGATGAAGAAAGCTGGACCTGGACCTACAGCGGCAATTATCCCGCCACATCCAGCAAGGGCATCAGCAACCTCACCTGGCAGAGCAACGGTATGCCCGCCACCATGACGCAGACGCTTCCTCCTAGGGCCGATTATCCCGATGAAGATCCTCGGGTGACCACCTTTGTCTGGCTGGAGAACCCACGCGCGCTTCGCATGAAGACTATGAAAGTGGAAAGTGGGTGGCACAGTGCCTTAACCATTATGCTTTGGGAAGATGAGTTGAATGACCAGTACGAACTGAAAACCATCACCAGTCAAATCTGGAATGGCAGTCTGCAGGACGACAACCATCCTTTCTCCAGCTACAAGTATGACTCCTACGGCAACTGGACCAAACGGACCATGCTTGTGAATCCTATGGTAGGAAACCCGTATGACGACAATATGGCACGCACCATCACCTACTTCGAATAATAACGACACATAATATGAAAACAAGATATTTTTTACTGGCAGCGCTCGCAATTCTGGCCGGCTGCACAAAGCCCGGAGATGATAACAAATATCCCAAGCCCATTGACCCTTCCCAGGATGTGGCCGTGACGGGCATCACCGTTTCGCCGGGGAGCGCACAGCTCGCCGTGGGCGCAACGGTTACGCTTACGGCAACGGTTACCCCCGACAATGCTACAGATAAAACGGTTACCTGGAGTTCGTCGGACAACGGTGTAGCCACCGTGGCCGGCGGACTTGTAACGGGCGTTGCCGCAGGCTCGGCCACCATCACGGCCAAAGCCGGCGACAAAACAGCCAGCTGCGCCATTACCGTTGCGGAGCCCCCGCACGCCCCGGAAGGTGCGGTGGATTTGGGACTTAGTGTTTATTGGGCAACGTGTAACCTGGGCGCCTCCACTCCTGAAGGCTTCGGAGACTTTTATTGCTGGGGAGAAATCGTCCCCAATAAAGAAAAATGTTCCTGGCTGGAATATAAGTGGGCCGTCTATAAAGACGAGGAGTATTATACTACACCCTATGTGACCAAGTATTGTCACAAGGATCAACCTAATGCTTGGGGCGGAGAAGGCGAGCCGGACGGACTGATGGTCCTGTTGCCGGAAGATGATGCCGCTACAGTGGTGCTTGGAGGGAAATGGCGTATGCCCACTCCGGACGAGTTTTCGGAGCTTTGTGAACTGTCTTCTCGCACGGCTCAAAAGAATGGAGTTGACGGGTGGGAACTCATAGGGAAAAACGGGAATATCCTGTTTCTTCCCAAAGCCCCATTCCGCTATAATAATACGTACTCCGCGGTTCCGGAGGAGAAATATATAGAGGTTCCCAATATGGGAGAGTATTGGTCTTCGGGCATTGCACGATATACCTCAGAAGAGGTGGATTTTATTTATTATTTTTCTCAGAATGCTCTGATACTTGCTTTCCATGACAATGATAACAGGCCCTATTTTAAAGGGCACCACCCCCGGCACTATGCTTTGCCCATCCGTCCCGTTTATCCCAAAGAATAATCTTTTTGTGCTATGAAAAAGAATCTGTTACTTGCAATACCTGTCATCGGCCTGGCCATTCTGGCCGGATGTACAAAGCCCGGAGATGATAACAAAGATCCCAAGCCCGTTGACCCTTCCCGGGATGTGGCCGTGACGGGCATCACCGTTTCTCCGGGGAGCGCACAGCTCGCCGTGGGCGCAACCGTTACGCTTACGGCAACGGTTACACCCGACAATGCTACGGATAAAACGGTTACCTGGAGCACATCGAACAGCGCCGTTGCCACTGTGGCCGGCGGCCTTGTGACGGGCGTTGCCGCAGGCTCGGCCACCATCACGGCCAAAGCCGGCGACAAAACCGCCACATGCGCCATTACCGTAACCGGCTCCGAGCCGCCGGCCGAGGACTATACGGCCTACTATAAAAAGAATTACTGGGACCGTACGGACCGCGAACAAATGGGCTTCAACGGACCGGTAAAGACGGTGAAGAGGCTCAATACCAATCCGTACTATGAGCTGGAATTTGACCGGGAGGGTCATCTCCTTTTCGAGCGCGAAATGAAAACGAACGGGGAACTGGTGGGACAGTATGCACATACCTACGACGAAGCAGGGCATCGTGTCAAGACCGTCTTTTCAAGAAGCGGGGGCGTGTACCATGTCTATGAGTACGAGTACGGAAACGGCAATAAGATTGTACCCGTAGGCGCCTACTTTACCTGGGGGCAGGATTTGGTGGACGTGCACCTGGACGTGCCCAGTCATACCGGTTTCTATGGTCTGTCCCCCATCAAAGGCTTGTCCTGCTACCGCTTCTGGCAAGGAGACAAGGAAGATTTACGGGAAGAGGCTACTTTTACTTTCTCGGAGGATGGCATGACCATCGAATATCCTTTCCTGATGGAAGGTATCAACCGCGATTACGTCGGAGAAACCCGTTGGACTTATGAAGGTGTTTATCCCGTTTCGGGAGAAACGGTTTACACTTCCGGGACCCTTGCCGGAACCGTTACAGCCACTTGCTCCATTATCTGGCGTGACAACGGTATGCCGGCCAGCGACGAGTATAAAAGACTTGTCGATGACAGAGGCCCCGAAAAAGGCTATACGGTTGCTAATACCACATGGTTCGATAATCCTCGTTACCTGGCCGTACAGATGATCCGCACGTATTATACGGACCCCACGGTCTCCGAAACCGTCCAAGTGCACAATTACGCGTACGACGACAAGTACGAGCGAACATTTGATGGCTGGGAGGGCAGCAACGGGAAAACGTATAAGGACTACAAGTACGACAAATACGGAAACTGGATCCAACGTACCGATGAATACGCCAGGTCCCGCGAGATTACCTACTTTGACGAGTAGATAGAATCTTCTTTACAAACACGGCCGTAACCGCCAGACCCACCACCATGGAGAAGCGGAAGAACTAACGATTCGCATAAATCTAACTATCATTTCCTTAAATCTTGCGCAGGGCTCTTGTGCGCAAGAAGGCGTTGTGCTACCTTTCGGTAACATTAAACATGCGTGTCCACTAAAAGTTGTGGACACTAATGATATAAACTACAAAACAATGAAGAAATTATCCTTCATCCTCGCAGCGGTTGCTGCAACGCTGTTTGCTGTAAGTTGCAACAAACAGTCATCCGTAACGACCAATGTCCCCGGCCTCCAGACCGAAATCGGTTTCCGTCCCGTAGGCGGCATGGCCGCCAAGTCCGCCATCAACGGCACCGCCTTCCCGCAAGGCTACGACATGATGGTGTCCGCTTACCGTAACGTCGGTTCCTTCGCCGGAGAAGACTCCTCCCAGGACTACTTCGAAGGTATCCAGTTCGGCTACAACGATGTCGCTACCGCCTGGAAGAGTGAAAAGGGCGCCAAGTACTATCCCCTGGACGGCACGCTCGACTTCCTCGCCGTAGCTTCTGCGGGCTATAACAACGGTGATACCGGCATTGCTCCGACAGCCACATGGGGTGAAAGCTCCAACGTGGCCAAGAAAGTGGTTCTGACCGTACCCGCCAACTACACCAAGTTCGACGACCTCATGTACGCATCGGCCAATGCCCAGGGCATCAGCGACAGCGGCACTCCCATGGAGTTCCATCATGCCATGACCAGCGTCGTATTCGTTGCTAAATGTAACGTAGCTTACGACGAAGCGACCAACGCCGGTATCACTATCGACGGCATTACCATCGACGGTGCAAAACATAGCGGCACGCTGACCGTCAGCAACCCTTCCGCCGGAGGGGGCTCCGGTGAGCTCTCCGCAGCATGGAGCGCCCTCGGCGACTCGCAGACCCATGTGGCCGCACGCGTATGGAACGCCTCCAACCTGGGCACCAACGCCTCCGAAACCGCACTAGCCAACCTGAACCTGGCGACCACAGCCGCCACCCTCGGTGTTAAGCCCTTCGGCGAAGGTTACGTCATCCTGCCTCCCCAGGCCGCCGTTCCCTTCACCGTCACTTACACCATCCATAACGGTTTCGCTTCCGACGGTACGACCAAACTTAACAAACAGGTTCAATACCAGTACACCCCGGAAGGCGAATGGCAGATGGGGAAAAAGAACGTATACAGCCTGGATTTCAACCTCACAGAAATTCTTATCGATCCGACTATCGTCGATTGGGATGCCGTAGAAGCTGAACTCGTACCTATCCCGGATCCGGCAAATGGTCACGCCTACGTTGACCTCGGCCTGCGTGTAGGCGGTAACAAGATTCTCTTTGCCACCAAGAACGTCGGTGCTTCCGCTCCGCAGGAGTACGGCGATTACTTCGCCTGGGGCGAGACGTCGAAACGCTACACCAGCATCAGCGGTAGCTCTATTATAGGCGGTTCCTTTATCTTGAGTAACTGTCCCTATCACACTGGTAGTGATTCAAATACCGGCTGGAGCAAGTATATTCCTACTGGTTATGAGTCCTATTCTGTTTCTGGCACTGCCGATAACAAACTAACTCTCGAAGCCGGTGACGACGTGGCATCCGTCCTCTGGGGTGGCAACTGGCGTATGCCGGACAAGAGCGACCTGGATTTCCTTAAAGGTTCCAATGTAACCCGCACCTGGACCACCGACTATAACGACACTGGCGTGGCCGGATTGATTGTCACCGGCAAGGATGCTTTCTCCTCGGCCTCGCTCTTCCTCCCTGCTGCTGGCTACTGCAACGGCACGAGCCTGTACAACGCTGGAGGCGACGGCAACTATTGGTCCCGCTCGACGAACTCGGGCAGCCCGGGCAGCGCCTATGCCCTCTACTTCGGGGGTGGCAGCCCGAGCACGGGGAGCGACCCCCGTTACAGCGGTCGCTCCGTCCGGCCTGTCCTCGTTCTCCCCGAGTAGTGTGCGTTTTGCGCGTGCAGCGCGTTAGATGATTTCAAAGACCAGGTCAACGTCGCCGAAGTAGCCGGTGACGTTGGTGTTGGATTCGAAGAAGCGGCGCGACAGCTGGCCGCGCCAGACAATACTTCAAGGCACAAAGTGCCAAAGCCTCGTAAAAACAAAATGTCCGACACCAAGTGAAACGCACCTTAACAATATTGCTATCGCTCTCCGTCTCATTTTCCCTGACGGCACAAGAGCGGCATATCTCCAAGTTGCATGTCTATTTCGGAAACGCCCAGGTTGAACTTGAGCAAGTTCAAAGAGACACCCTCCGAACGGCATGTGACTCGCTTAGGAAATGCAGTATCCAATCCATTCATGTAGACGGATACGCCTCCCCGACCGGCCCCTTTCTCTTCAATGAGTACCTTGCCAACACAAGGGCGAACTTCGTTGCTGACTATCTCACTTCCCTTGGTGTCACCTGCGATATTACCGCAGAAGGGCATGGCGAGGATTGGAAAGGATTCCATGAAGGACTGAACACTTCCGTCGTTTCCTCCGAGAGCAAGAATGTCATTGAAAGGGAGGTAATGTCGCTAAACACAAACCGCGTCAACGAGAAAGGCCTGTCCGAAAGAAACGTCCGTCTTCAAGCAGTTGCAGGGAAAAAGGTATATAACAGACTGGCAAATGAGCTCTTTCCGACACTGCGCCGCGCAGATGTCACTATCGAATACTACAAGAAAATCAAAACAGCCGTTCCCGTTTCGCCAGCTCCGGAAAGTAAACCACTGCTTCTACAACCCGTTTCGCAGTCTATTCTCGCCTGCGCTTCCGGATCCGGGAACACTGCTTACGAACGCCGTATCATCTTCGCGCTTCGCTCGAACGCGCTGCTTCCATTGACAAACATTGGAATCATCGTTCCAATCGGCAAGCATTTCTCCATCGGCGGAGACTGGTATTCCCCATGGTTCTGGCACGACAGAAAAAACAGCTGGTGTCTTGAATTCCAAGCCGCAGACGTAGAATTCCGATACTGGTTCAATCCCCGGCAACTCGCAGGTTATCACGGACATTCGCTTACCGGCCACAGCATCGGCATCGGCGTCTTCGCCGGCCATTATGATTTCGAAAAACAATACGATGGCTTTCAAGGCGAAGTGTACGGCGGATATGTTGACTATACCTACGCACTATGGCTGGCTAAATACCTGAGACTGGAATTCTCGCTGGGCATCGGCTATGCCCGACTTCCATGGCGCCAATACCATGTCTACACCTACGGAGGGAAACTTCTCCGTCCCCGTCCCGTCAAGGATAACTTCATCAACTGGTTTGGACCCCTCAAAGCAGGAGTATCACTCGTCGTTCCAATCGAAATCAAATACAAGGCAAAGGAGGGCCGGAAAGATGCACAATAGTTGTTTAAAGGTTAAAACATTAAGGTTGTTCATAGGTATAACCTTTCTGGCCATTCTTTCCTTTGCTTCTTCCTGCAGGCGCCGTCCGCTCGACATTGAAGCCGACAGTATCCGGGTGGTACTGGACAACGACTACACGATGTCCTACCGCAATACCAAGGGCATACCTTACAACTACTCCGTAATGATGTACGAACGTAAAGACGGCAAGCTCGTATATAAGGATTTCTGCGGCGAGAAAGGCGGCCCCATCCGGGGCATCGCCGGAGAATACAAGACCTATGTATACGACCTTGATAACGACGTAACCAAGTTCGAAGGGCTGGACAATATAAAGACAATGCGCGCATACACCGAAGAAGAATCCTTCCCGGTAAAGGCAACATTCCTTTCATGCCGCGATGCGCTGTCCCATAAAGTCAGCCTTGACGGGTTCAAACTCATGTCCGTCAAAGGCAGTGCCGGGCTTGAAGGCGACCTGGTTATCAAAGAACCGAACGCCGTTTTTGCCGGAATCAACGAAAACGTCAGCGTTCCCAATCTCGCGCTCAGTGACGAAGAATACATCATACCGGTCGCCAACGATTACGCGCTGTCCCAAGGACGGCTCACCTTCTACGGCGTCACACATACTGAAAATATCGCATCCGTCCAAGTCTACGTCACAAACCTCGCCAGAAGCAAATACATCGCCGAAGACGAACCGGAAAACGAGCCAGCAACAATACCGTTCTACTGCGACATCATAAATGAAGACTATATCCAGGGCGTATTCAATTACTTCGGAAAACTCAAGGATGCAAGTCTGGCCAATACGGCATACGTGATAGTGACGGACTTGTCGGGGGGGAAATACCTTTTCGTCTTCGATGTAACCAATCAGATTGACGAACAGGAAGACAACGCCGACATGAAACTGAAACTCGACTTCGACGTTCCTTCCCCACAAACCGGAGGAACCGGATTCCAGCCGATTGTAGACAACTGGGATATGGTCTGGTATAACGTACCTATAGGAAAATAAGAAAATACCTTAAATGGTTTTATAACACTTTATTTAACACTAATGAAGATTATTCGTATATTAGCAGAGTGAAACTGCTGCTGCTCATAGCTCTGGTCCTGGGCGTGAAGGGAGTTCCCTTTACTTGGACAATAGCTGCTCCAGCTACTTCACGTTAAAGGTGATGTCCGGCGTCTCGCTCCTGATTCCCTTTGTGCTGGCCTACATTACATACGCCTGGCACCAGATGGACAAAAAGAAGATTACGGCCCAGGAGATAGAGGGTACGGAACATAAATACTAATACTCACTCCCATGACACCTAAAGAATATATCGACGAGGGCCTGAACCTCATGGACCAGGGCCAGGAAGCAGAAGCCAAGGCCGCTTTTCAGAAGGCATACGAAGAAGGCGATATGGTGGCGGCTGTTATGCTGGGCTCGCTGGCATACGATGCCGATGACTATAAGACGGCCAGCAAGTATCTGGAAGAAGCCACAGACATTTATGGAAAACTGAAGGAGCCCGATGAGTATGAGAAGTATTATGGCGGCGTGGCCCACTTCTATATGGGAGAGATCTTCTTCCGCGGCCTCGCCGGGGAAGAGATTCCCAAACTGGCGGCGGCCTACTACGTAATGGCCTTTGTCAACTGCGAATATGAACCCGCCCGGGAGATGGCCGGCCTTATGTATTACCAGAATTACTTCCCGGCCGGCGAAGGACAGAACGGAAGGGATAAAGGCATGGAGATTTGGGAGGAGGGTATGAAAAATGGGAACGGTGCCTGCGCCCTGCACTGGTGCGTGGACAAGGTGGAGAATGAAGAAGTCACTCCGGAGGTGCTGAAAAAACTGGAAGATCTGACCGATGGCGACAGCGAGAACTGTTATCCCGACGCCGCTGCCGTCCTATACCACTATTATTACAATGAAGGTGATGAAGAACTGTCCGAAAAGTGGCGTCAGAAAGCCATCGACCTGGACAGTGACCTCATCCAGAGCCTCATTGCCGATGAACAGGAAGAGGAGATTGAGGAGGACGACTGGCATCCGCACACGGATATGTCCATGTTCTTCGCGCCGGACGAAGATGACGATGATGACGATGAATACGAAGGCCACGACGATGAAACCGAGGCCGTCGCCGGTTATCCGGAGGTGGGTGAGAAATACGTCATCATCGCCGCCGTGGACGACAGTTTCCGCATCGTACAGGCCGATGCCGCCGATTGGCGCAGCCTCCCCGCACTGATTGGCGCGAACAGCTGCGACGATATGCGTTGCCAGAAGTTCCGCGAAGTTTCCAAGCAGCTGGGTTTGCCCGGCACGCTGCTAGGCAAGCTGGACAAGGAAGCCTTCCGCAAGAGCTATCTCAAGCCGAACTGGCACGCCTCCCAATGGTACGACGGTATGGCCGACCTGATGGGCGCCATGGTCATCTGCCTGGAAGACAACATGTACAACCCCTTCAGTTTCAGTTCTAAAGAACAGGCCCAGAGCGTGATAGACGCTCTATGCAAATAAGCTTCCTGGTTTCAGGGTCCCGCCGGAACTGCTTGAAATAGTCCCACATGATGCGGGCAGTAGGCTGGAAATTCCAGTGGCCGTAGTCCATTACGGCCACTATTTTTATCATAGGCACCTTGCCTTTGTATAGCTGGCCGGTTTCGATGACGATGCCATCGCCCTTGTTGGTTACCAGGGTTTCGCGGTCCTGCAGCTTCTGGCCGAAAATCGGGTCTATGGAAAAATCCAGTTCGCTCACCACCTCCATGCCGTTCATCTGCTGATAGGCATTCCAGGCATTGAGGTAGTTGTTGTTTTTCCAGTTGTCGGGCTTGATGTAAGGGACCACGTTGTCGGCCGTGCCCAGGACGGAGCAGTAGGGCATTTCCACGGCGCCGCGCTTCTGGGTGGCTTCGGCCCAAAGTACGTCGAAAGCGGTATAGCCCTTGAACGGGCCGCTGAAGATACCGCCGGAATGGCCTCCGACGGCGGCAAAGATATGCGACTTCTTGATACCCAGGGCCGTGGCGGTGATGGAACCGGCGCTCAGGCCTTCGGCATACACGCGGGAAGGATCCAACTGGGGATACTTGGCAAACAACTGGTACAGCACGGCTTCAATGCCGTCATGGCCCATGGCCTGGTAATTGGGCGAACCCTGCCATTCCATTTCCACCACAAAGAAGCGGTCCTCCGCGGCCACCTGGATGAAGCCGGAAGTTTCGGCCTGGGTGCGAGGGTCGTTCATGTTGCCGTGCAGAAGCACCATCACAGGGACGCTGTGCTCCGGAGCGCCGGAGAGCAGTTCCACGGGCCAGTATTCGTACCACAACTGCTTGGGACCGGCCTGCGCCTGCGGACCAAATCCCGTCGGCTGCTCCACAATGATGCGCCGGATTCCCATCGACTCGCAATCCAGATAAGGCTCCAGCTCAAAGGAACCGTACTGCCCAAACGGCGAGCCTTCGTAATGGGTGTGTCGATAATTATTATAACGATAGTTGCGTCCGAGCACCTCCTTCCAGGCATCGGCAAAAATCTCCTTCAATGAGGTCGATGCCGGATTCGCCACTACCTTCAGTAACGGTTCGTCGGCATGGGCCGCGATGGCTGCCTGATAGGGTTTGGCCACCTTGGCAGCACCTTTCCCGGCCAGGTAAGCGGGAACGCCGGCAGGGTCCACGCCCTTGCCCGGCTTGCCACCGACGCTAAGGATGCCGGCCACCTGCGCGCCGGCCTTGGGTGCCAGCACCTGATTGATGAAGGTAGCACCCTGTCCAAAGCCCACCAGTTTCAGGTTGCCGGGGCCGCGGAACTGGTTGAACAATTGAACAAAAGCGTCGAAATCGACCTGGGCATCATACTTGTCGCCGATGGGATTTACCACCAGGGCGGTGCCGTAGTTGGCATCCAGCAAGGGCTGGATATCCAGGCTGGCAAGGAGCGCCTCTGCACCGGCCTTATCCAGTTTACCGTCCGGGTAAACGAGGAAAATGGGGGTAAAGTTATAGGACCGGCCTTCCGCGCGGGTGGGGCCGCCATAGGTAATGGTCACGCCGGCCCGCTGGCTATAAATGACATTTTCAGGAATAGCGGGCTGAGCGGCAGCCATCAGGCTCAAACCCACCAGCACCAAGGCGCTAAGCAATACCTTTTTCATAGGAGGACGATGTGTATATGCACAAATATACATATAATTTGTATATTAGCGCTGAATAATACGCGTCGAGAAATGAATAAGTTATCTGTTTCCCTGCTGTTTTTGGCCCTGATTTCCTGTACGGCACAGCCTCCGGTGCTGGAGGTTGCCGGAGGTAAGATCCAGGGCGTCCTCACGGAATCGTCCCATGTGATGGTCTATAAAGGCATTCCCTATGCCGCGCCGCCGGTGGGCAAATTGCGCTGGCAGACGCCGCAGCCGGTTCCGGCCTGGGAGGGCGTCAAGGTATGCGACACCTTTGGCCCTATCTGCCCGCAGTTCGGGAACAAGCCCGGCACCTTCTACGGCGACGAGTTCTATTGGGAAGGGACGCCTGAAGAGAACGAAGACTGCCTGTACCTGAATGTATGGGCTCCGGCCAAAACGGTGGGTAAACCCGACGCCAAACTGCCTGTGGCCATGTGGATACATGGTGGGGCCTATATGAACGGCTACGGCTATGAGGTAACCATGGACGGCGACGCCTGGGCCAGCAGGGGCGTGATCCTGGTCACCATCAACTATCGACTGGGAACCTTCGGCTTCCTGTCCCATCCGGAACTCACGGCCGAGCAGGGACAATCCGGCAACTACGGCACAATGGACCAGATTGCCGCCCTGCAGTGGATACACGACAACATTTCGGCTTTCGGCGGCGACCCTTCCCAAATAACCGTCTTTGGCCAAAGTGCCGGCGCCATGAGCGTCAAGACGCTGCTGGTCTCTCCCCTGTCGCGGGAGCTTATGGCCGGAGCCATCATCCAGAGCGGCGGCGGGTTATCGACACGCGGCCTTACCCCGGAAGCCACGCAAGAGCAGGCCGATGCCATGGGTAAAGCCCTGATGGATGCCGCCGGACTCACCAACTTGACGGAAATGCGCGCGGCTTCATCGTCCCAGATTCTGGGCGCACTCAAGGGGATGCTCACCCCGCATCTGGACGGGAAAGTGCTCACCGAAGGTTTTGAGCAGGCGTTTATGGACGGGACTATCGCCCCGGTTCCCATCATGATTGGCTACAACAAGGACGATATGGGCATGCTTGGCGGCGCGCCCGTGGACCGCTTCTGCGCGCTTCGTGACTCCCTGGGCTTCCCGGTCTATGAATACGAGTTCCTGCGCGACCTGCCCACCGACGCGGCCCATCCGGCCTCCAACGCCGGCGCCTTCCATTCGGCCGAACTCTGGTATGTCTTCGGCACGCTCAAAAACAGCTGGCGCCCCTTCATCGAGGCCGATTACCAGCTCTCCGAAGAAATGCTGGACGCCTGGACCAACTTCTGCAAAAACGCCACCCCCGGCTGGCCCGCCTACAAGCAATTCCAACCCTATAAAAAGGATTTTAACACCCGGGAGCCGTAAACCTACTCGTTAGAGCCGCTCATCCTTGTTTTAGGCCGATTTTAAGGATGAGACCCCGTTTGGAGCCCTCTCGTCCTTATTTTAGCCCATTTTTAAGGATGAGGACTGGGCGGAGGAAGGGATACCCTCCTCTATCCTGAAGGTCCAGGGCGTGGACCTTCGCGTGAAAAAATGTCGGGAAAAGTGTACGGAAGGTCCATGGTTTGGACCTTCGCGCAAGGAAATGCCGGGAAAATTGTACGGAAGGTCCAGGGTGTGGACCTTCGCGCATAGAGATGCCCGGTCAGGGGCCGGGCATGGCGGGGATGGGCCTGCACAGCCGCCCCCTCGGTTATTCAGTTCCGGGATAATAGGGGCGCCTGGGCAACCGCAGCCCGCAGGTCCTGCAAATCACGACCGGAGACGCCGAACAGATCCTTCAGCACGGCGTCGTTTATCACAAAGAAACCGCGTCCGTTCCTCAATATTGTGGCATAATCCACCACAAACATATTTTTTCTAACTGATTCCGTTGTGAATATGGGTTAAAGTTGGTAGATTTGTATACTAACCCACATTTTTATGAGAAGCATAAACATACTCCTTGCAGCAGTGGCCTGCATTTTTACCTTTTGGGCCTGTAATAATAATGATGACCATAAGGGCAGTGGCGGCCAGTCATACGCTAATATCAAAGTAAAGTCATCGGCCATCACCGGTGGAAACTTCTCCGGCGCAAAGGCCCTTGCAGTTGCATCAAAATCCACTTCTGCAAAAAGCATAACCAAGGCAGGCACAGAGGGGGAAGATATGCTTTACAAACTCTCTGAAGACAATACCTTCATTGAGGTAACATATAACTTCCGTGTAGAGGTTGAGGGAGAGGATTCGGAGACTGTAAGCCAGCAGGTCCAGGCCAGCATGCGTATCAGTCCCAATTTCATCTTTGCCGTGGGTGAGAAATGGCTCTGGCTTGCAAACTGCTTCCTTTATATCCCCGGCTTTGACCAGATGGAAGGCGGCAAGGCAAAAGATATCCTGAACAAGGTAAGGGATGATTTCAATGACAAATACCGCGCAGCACACGGGGCTCACTTCCTCATCAGGAAAAGCGACGGTGCCATGTTCAACTGGGGACAGGACGGCGGCGCGCCCTATGCAATGCCGGACGGTTACAACCCTCCCACCATGCTTAACGGGTGGTTCCACGCCGTTGGAGACAATCTTTACGTAAGAGAGGGCGGTTTCAACTTGAACAAGGAACAAGGCTCACCTACTGGACGTGTGGTCAAGATAAGCGCAGGCTCAAATGCCCTCAACTATACGGAAGTCGTACCCGCATCAGAGAATGTTTCCCGCATAGTCCCCGGAGACGGAGTAATAGGCGTAATTAAAATTGAACAGGTTAACGGCAAGTACTACCCCATCCCGTTCATCCTGTTCCCCAATTCTTCCAAACTTGTCCAGTTGACAACCAAAGAGCAAGATCCGGAGCACACCCGCTGGTCCATTATCTCTGTTGAGAACTCATTATACGCCGTAAGGAATTACCAGCGCGGAGACTCCGGAGAAGGTTCCAACACAATAGGCCTGTATAAGATTGATTATTCGGGAGAAATCGCCTCCGTTGGAGACAGGGTTATTGAAACTGCTGTCCGCGGTATAGGCTGGGACGACGACAAATTTATGATTGGCGCAGTATCTCCCAATGAGACCTTCTCCTTTATGGAAGACGGAGTTCCTGTACGCCTTTACACAATATATCCTCTCAATAATGTTGTTTCCACACGTGATCTGCCGGCACACTATGACGCCAACTATAACGCATATATAGACGGCGTTGCCTGCTGTGAAGCTACAGAACACGGATTCTATGTATGTGATCTGTCCAAGAGCGCGGCACAGTGGGTAGATTTGGACTGGAGCGCAGCATCTGAGTACCAGTCCCAGGTTACAAAGATGACCCCGGATCATTTTGAGGCGGCCTTTATGGCGCTCCGCTACCTTGGCCAAACTTCAGACGGAAGCAGCCTCACCTTCTGGGCGCCCGTAACCGGACAATCGGCCGGGAAACTGGCTATTATGACAGATCCTGACGGAGACCCGAACTTCGTTATTCAAGTACTCCTTTCCTTGTAATGGACAAAACCATAGCACTAAAGTTGCCTACCTCCAGAAAAAGCCCGCAGAGTTCACAAGGGCAGACCTGATAAGGTTCATCACTGAAAAAGGCATTCGGATGATAGACTTCATATAACCGGCCGAGGACTGGGCAGCGGAAGGGATACCCTCCTCTATCCTGAAGGTCCAGGGCGTGGACCTTCGCGCAAAGAGATGCCCGGTCGGGGCCGGGCATGACGGGGATGGGCCTGCACGGCCGCCCCCTCGGGGAGGGTATAATTGACATTTTCGGTTGGTGATTGTGACATTTGTGGTTGGTGACGGCCACCGCGGAGCGAGCTTTTTCGCGTAGACCAATGCATCACACAAAACCGAAGCCCCCTGATATAATGAGTCGG